>Ga0307515_10003685_pt1 | contig 32187 bp, 25 predicted proteins | sample 17_EM_MG_FD_194513 | JGI IMG/M metagenome (GOLD analysis project Ga0307515, IMG submission 194513) | Populus trichocarpa ectomycorrhiza microbial communities from riparian zone in the Pacific Northwest, United States - 17_EM | ecosystem: Host-associated > Plants > Roots > Unclassified | place... | reverse complement strand
TGCACTTCACTCTGCCCATGGTTGCGTTGTTGCGGGGAGAGAGTGAAAATTGAGTTTGTGTGCGGGGTAATTAAGCATCCCTGCTCCGGGCGCTTGCGTGCTTTTTGCGTGATCGGTTGCTAGGTCGCGGGCGGTTACACCATAAATTACGTTATCTAGAGTATCAGTGCCTGGCTCCCCCCCTATTCTTCTACCCCCTTCTACTTTAACAAACGAAACGAAAGCAAAATGAATGGTAACTCACAAAAACAAAAGAAAAGAAAGAAAAGCCTGCTTAATACACTCTGCTCTGCTCAGCGATCTGGGAACTTCCCGACCTCTGTGGCCATAAGGAAGTCCATCATGTGCCACCTTATCTCATTTGTGTAAGAGTCGAAACGGGATAAACTTATGTAATTCCGTGAGCTATACGTACCCGATATCCAATATTTGGACGACAAAAGATTTTGTAAAGGCCGGTACCGGAACGTATGGTACTATATGTGTATGGATGGTAATTGTACAAATATGGTTGCATACGTGGATCAACTTTAATATACATTGGCACTTACCTGTCCACCTGGTCACGTGTCGGAATGTACTCTACCTGTATGGGTTTACAACTGACTACCGCTATCACAGTATTGTTGCATACTGGGGGATGGAAATGTTCTAGCTTGAATTTACTAATCAAACTATCGTAATGCATGCAGCAATCAACAGAAAATATCAAAATCCACACCACAGAATTGCCCTCTATTCAACAACCTATCCAATATACAACTGTTGTCCCTTCTCTAGATACCGTATGTCTATACTCAACAGAAACGAACACTTTCACAATTTGATTGCTGTAAAAGACGTCAGCAACAGTTAAACATGGATTGGGATCAAAATCGTACTTCGCATTGCATGCCCTCACTCAACTCTTATCTTCCTCCATTACTTCGATAACGGACTCGTTCTCGGGGTCATTCTCATTATCTTCACCGTCGAATCCAAGCTCAACACAAATAAGCAACGTATTCACCAACCTTCTGCGCTCTTGTCCGGACATCTCCTTCAAGTTTTTGCGACGGGTGGCGTTAATACTTCCGCCAATGACTCCGAGCGGATTGGCGCTCTCCGAGAGCGGGTGGGTGCGGTTCTTCTTATTTTCATGGATTTTCTTGTGGCTGGTGAGATTGTCTCGGCGGGAGAAACCATTGGTGTGGCGTGGACATTGGATATGGGGGCAAATGTAAGGTTTGGTGTGACTATCCATGTGGCGTCTACATGTGGTCAGCATATAATGAGCGGGTTCCAGGTAGGACACTGTATGTCGTACTTAAATGCACTTAATGCGCCCCTGCCGGCGAATAGTTTATCCTCCCCTTTCGCGGAACATGATGGGAAAGTGCACTGCAATTGGGGCGGAGAGTCGACCATGGGGAAGCATGAAGAAGAAGACGGTGTGACATTCGGCATGGGGCTGGGAGTAGAGGATGGCTGCTCTGACATGAGGTGTACGCCAGCACGCTGAGATAGCTACCATTACGGATTAGCCGGCTACAAGTTACACGTCAGACCTCATGGTGGACATACTGGTTCTGGACCATCATCATTTTGCGAGGTCATATCGTGCTAAAAAGGTTGAAACAGATATACTAGGTTGGGATTTCTGTTTTGCTCGAAATTGAAGCGATCAGAGACAAAGTTTTGTCGTCGAGAATTAGATGAGATGTATTGTGCTGGTTGGGAGGCGGAACGGTTGTGCTAGGACAATTGTCGTCAAACAAATTATCTGGTTGTTCAACGGGGAACAGGCGATGGTTGTAACTGTGGAATTTATCTTGAGAAGCAGATTCGAAGTCACAGTCCTCTATTCCTGTGTCGATTAAAATGTTAACCATAATTGTCTGTCGGTGGCTGTAGAGCGATTTGGTGTAGTTCAACGTACATTGCAATGTTGGGGCAGCACTTCATTTAAGTTTATTGCAGCTGGAAAGTTATCGAGGGTTTCCGTGGTTGAGACGAAGGGGTTTCGTTTTTATATACAGCCTGCGCCTTAAAGTTTATCACTTGATCTCTACGAAAACTGTTCTCATCACCTTTTTGGTAACCTTACAGGTTAGTGAATTGCCGCAATTCCACCATCGAAAGCTCATCGTACCCTTTCGCTACATGCTTGCTTGCTCACTCAACAGGGTTGCCCACATTTGGAAGGTGTTGCCCAATTTTCAACACAAAGCCCGCCTTGAAATTCAAGGGAGACCTCAAGGAATAGCAAGGCTCTCTGTGATACGCTTATCTTGCTTGTTTTTGGGGACAGCGATCGACCATTTTCGCCTTGCCATTTGCGTTAGTGTGAGGCGACGTGTTGAATGCGGCTAACGAGGGGAGCTTAATGCCGATTGGGCAGCGCTGCCTCCGCTATGTCACAGGTTACACCGAGCGATATGTAGGAGTCGATGAAAGAGCATACATGCATTCATCATTGTCGCATTGTTTCTTGAAGACTTGTGGTGGCTGAAGCTACGCATTCACTCTGCCACGGCCGGTTTGACTCGGGAATGGCTAAACAACAACATTCAACATGCCGATTGGGTAGAGATTAGAGCCAATGCAGATAAACGCTTGTGTCACTGTTATCCTGGTCGCCACCTGGCAGGAGCATCTGCCAAACCTCAGGCGCACCAGCTAACTATTTAGCTAAGTAACGACCTACCACGTCACTCGTGATGTGTTTCCCTATGGCCACATCATCCATTGATACATTTCAAGGCTTCTCAAGAATACCACATGTTTTATACCGTACACGTCAACACTATCATCATGCACCTATACCTCCATAGATCTAGTGCCGACATCTCGCAGACGAAGGCGGGATGCGGCATATAGAGTTTATTTGCTAGGTCGATGGTAAGGCAACATTAAAGTAACGGGTAAGTGATCGATGACATCAGTAATTGAAGCAAAAATGAGCACGTCAGCTCGCGTTTCAGCCCTATACGCATGAGGCGACAACAGTTGATAGCATATGGAACACCCTTGTATATGCCGAAATGACTTCACTCAGCATATTTTTTCTTGAGTGGAATGTGTTGAATTCGTTGGTTCAAAAATCAGATCGTTAGCAAATTTGCGGTTCGTGGAGTGGAGAAGTGAGGCGCAATGATTGCGCCAGTCCGACGATCCCGGTCCGAGGTAGAACTCAGTCTGCAGCAAGGTCGGACTGGGCTGGTCTAGACCGGAATCGGAAATAACACGATTTTTTGCAGTACTGGTCTGGTGAGGTAGGGCTCAGTTCAGTTCAGTCCAGACCAGCAGGAAGGCGGGACCAAACTGGTCTAGACGGGTTCGGGCGGCCCACCCACTGACAGGTGCGATCCTTATTGAGGCGTCTGTCTATACATCCCCTTCATCAAGTTCACGAGGTGTAATTAAGTGTATGATATCCGCATATCTACCGGGTATTATTCTCTTTTCGTGCAGGCCGATGAGTACTGCGAGGCGACTTTGGCCAGTATTAGCAACCGTGCGAGTCAACCTAATATTTAAGCTTGCATAAGCGGTAGCATTTTATATGAGCGAGGTCGTCTACTTACGGGCTGCAAGTTTGAAGAAACGCGTCAGCACTTCACCGTCACCGCGCCAATGGCTATCGGGGTTGTCTACTTATAGCCTACTGCGAGTTTCAGAATGTTCCTGCGATATATATATCGTTGTTACACGCCCTTACTAAGGTTAAGTTTAGAGTTTCAGCACGAGGAGGAAACGAGAGGGGCTTATCTGTCGGGTACGGGGTTTAGATTAGATCTCGGTGATAATTTCATCTGCATTCTCACTCGACCCGTGCGAACAACCATAACACTGCTGTGCATAAGAAAATATTGTGAAGATGCTCTCTCGTGACAAACTAAATCAAACTGAGGGCAACTAGAAATATTAAGTGGGAAACGCGTGGGAAAAGTATGCGCTATAGTTAGTATTTTCAAAAATCCCCGAATATTAATGTTCAGACCAAAGGAATTCTATAGTGGTTGTCTATCGTTCAAGATACACTATCAAGCCCTGTTGAGTATCATGACATATAATTTGCACTGCGTTCCCTATTTGCTGTACAGTTGCTGATCGCCAAATGACTACCCCGCCCTCTCCGACCCTAGTAATACCTGAGTCATTGGCGCTTACTTGTGCCCGAGTATGCGAAAAGCTGTGCATGATATGCACATTTTGTCTTCGTCAGATAAAATAATTATGCTTCAACAACCGGGAAAAGGTTACAATAGCAATAAGGCCGTAACGAGCTGGATGACAGGAGGAGATATGGGAAGCTGACACAGTTTGACATCAAAGGAGGTGGAAGTAGTTGATTTGCGCTAGAAGCATGGGGTTACTAGCCAACGTGGATGACTGCTTGCCTTAATCTGGCGGTGAAGGATTATAAATGGCATATCTGGCCTACAAACAAAGATTCTCAAAGCGGGACCTGGAAAATGTATCAGGTAAATAGATCATAACCGGCTACTTTGGCTATACCTAGAATAGCAGGATATGGGCGCACATGTCTTTGTACATTTACGGTTTTTATTGGGATACCTCCGGGGAAGTGTTTATGTAGAGAATCTTGTTGACCGACTTGTATGCAGGATAACCTCTCTTTTGCGGTTTTGTCTGTAGCAAGATCGGCTTCTGGAGAGCAATATTTGTCGTAACGGGACTGAAGACCGGAGTACTTACCGTTAGCAATTGGTATTGGTCACAACAAGTATACGAAGTAAGGAGATTGTGATTAGATGGGGTGAGACTGTTGAAATGAAAGACATTAATATGGTACAGTACTGTTTTGCCAATTGACAAGGGCTGTAAGGCCTGGAAGGAGGTCGCCGATACACTGAAGTCGCCGAATTGACTCACAGGCTGTAGACTCATGCGCGTAGACTCATTCATAAATTTTCACTCGCCACCTGACTCTGCCACTGATCGCTACTCTATCAATCTCCGTAGACCTTGAGGCTCTCATGTATATAATGGCATAGATTCTCCCTTAGGTAGTTCAACAGACTTCCTCCGCTTCGGACGTGCAATACTAACTGTTACGATATGGAGAGAACCGTGTGCATAGACTATAGTATAGAGAAGAGAGAAGGAGAAAGACTCGAAATATATACAGAAGACATCAGCCTTTGCAGCAGTGACCGTGTGTCAGATCTGTAACATCATGTACATCTGTAACACTAACTGTTACTTTGGATGCTTCTATGACTTGTTGATTGGCTTGATTGGTCCTCTCTATCTCGAGGGCCAAAGGCCCGTATATGTACAATCTTCCGTATGCGTACGCGTATGCTCTATTGACCTGAGACGCATCACCCTGGTCCTGATGCATATCCTGATACAGCCACCATCTTCATACAAGTCTTCATTCTCATACAAGATATCAGACGGTGCTGAGACTCACTATCCAAGTACACATGCAACACTAACCGGTAGAAAATTATTGGGTGATAGTACATGACCAAGACAATATCTCTACATCAAGAAAATACGCCATTTGATTGTCCCGACATGGTATGCGCAGTAGGGGGCTTTGCTGATAGTCAATGACCCTGATTTCCCACAAAGTACGGGGGTCTCTGGCCCTTCTTTCTTATTGAAATAGCAGGAGCGTTGTATTTGAGCAGTCCAACTTTGTGAGTAACTTGCTTCTAGTTTTACGCACAACGTACAGTACTACATAAGCAGCAAGCCATATTCCAAAGTGACACTATGCCTATGGCCATAACATGGTATATCGAGGCTATATATCCTCTACTGCACTGGTCCCACCGGTGGGACCTCCGCATCGCAAATGCCGCTGATAATTGTAGATTTATTGCTCCATGGGACGTTTGAAATCGTGGACCTGAATCCGAATATTACTATATACCACTCGGCCCATATCAACTTGTCGTGGTAACCATCCAGTCATGGTAAGGCTTAAGGAATGCCGGCATCATAGGGCACGACACCTGATGTATATATCAAGAACCACCCTAACTGCATGGATACACATCATTAAGAACCATCACTTCAACATCTGAACCTGCTGTGTACCGGGTGATCGCTAATTACTAGCTTTACACCTTTAGCAATGCGGGTCTACTTTATTATTTAAGTAAATATATAACTACTCTGCTGGTATGTGACCTAACATTTACCATGTTGACTTACGCACTATCAGGCGGTTAAAACATCACTCACGCATTTTAAAAACATTTCTATTCCTTGTGCCATAGGTGGGTAGGCCAATGTCGGCGACTAGGAACTCCGACTAAAGTCAGTAACCGCTGCCGCTGTCTTCTTTCCCACTTAGAGTCGCTCACCACCGACAAATGTAATGCATCCCCTCCTACCTCTACCTGGAGTAGTTCCCTAGATTAGGTGGTAGACCCATTTATTCACAGAGATGGCTGAATTAAGTAGATGTGGGTGAGGGTGGTTGCTTGCTCCCAGATTTATTGAAGTCTGATCCTTGGTCCCTCCATTCTTTGCTAGCCAGGGCTAAGGCTTGTGATTTGTTGGAGCAGCGTATAGGGGGCGGCGAGTGATGGCGGTGATGGTGGTGTTGTCAGCGAGAGAGGGGTATTAGTTTAACTTGTGAGACAAACACACTAAGGATTTGGACAAGGATGAAAGAGAACCCTCGTTAACCACGATAGAGAGCATAATTTACGCATTATTTTGTTTACAATTTTTTTTTGAATTTTGTTAGGTCCAAAGTTGTTAATTGCTCAGCCGTGTCCAGCGTTACCTCATTTTACTTGTAGGTCTGAAGATACCCAAAGTAGTTAGCAAAAAAGAGTACTATAGACCTCAATCTTTGTCCTTTTGGAGCTGAGATCTAGCTAAAGGTTTTCTTTGTCCCATTTGCGTATTTCTTGAGGCTCCCATCCAGCAATGCGTGTTCATGTTCATTGCCAGCGAATGCATAACATACCGTAGGTATGTACCCAGATATAAGTACGCCCCCGTTTAGGTTTGTAGTGAGATAAGTACCATGTACCATAAAAAGCCAGAAAAAGTGCCAACGTAATAAGTAAATTACCCATTCAGGCAGATACTTACCACATTTGGTACGCTAACCCAACCGGGAACGTACCATTTATTCGGGTTGATACGGTACGTCTTAAAGCAATACGTCAATATTCGCACCCAGGTACAGCAGGCAAAAGTGGACAAAACTATTAATTTAGTATAGGTGCGAAAATGTAGTTTTTTGGTGGTGTGGTGGGGTGGTGGGCAGTCCACCCAAAAAACTTCCCCACATGAACCGAAAAAACTCAAACGGGACACCAAAAGTCTTGGCGAAACAGAAACAGCACGATAAGTTGACAACAATGATAGCACTTAAAAAACGGACGGCGGCAATTGATTCTAGACGTCGAATTGACCCCGGAGCGAGCGTCCCAGCACTAGGGAGACCGCAGGAGGAGGGTGCGCACAGGAATCCATGCAACGGAGTGGGTTCGCGTGAAGGCTTGGCAGAAAACGCGACTGTCTCGACGCGTTGGCCAACAAGCAAGAGATGACGAGGACCCTGAGGCTTGCCTCACAGAAGTGATGACCGAATTCAGAGTGAGCGGGAGGAGTGACCTGGATGTGGGAGAAGCTGGAAATGGGAGGAGCGACGCGCCTATGGATGTGGTGATGGACATGGCGACGGCAGTGACATCCATCGCTGCGGAGACTGCGGGCGCTACCATATTTCAGCCGATGGAGAGAAACGAGAAGGGACAACGGAGAAGGAGGAGCAAGGCCCCGGTGGGTTTCAGCGACTGGAGGAGCCACATGGAGAGGGCGATACGACAGTAGGCACAGGAACTGATGCAGCTGCACCGAACAGTTGGACATCTCGCAAACCTGGTGGAAGCCAGGGCAGCCCGCGAGGAGGCACAGTGGCAGGCAATGATGACGTGGATCCAAGAGAGAGAGCAGAAGTGGGACGCCCGCCATGAGGACGACAAGCTGTGAGGGGCGGGCATCACGAACATGATTGGAAAGACCATGAAAGGGGTAGCACAAGGCCAGGAGGTGAGAGAGAGAGAAAGAGAAATGACTGTGAGGACGGACGGTGGGGGGCTGGAGGCCTCCCAACATGCAGACACGACGCGAGAAGAGGGACCAGAGGAGCGCCAGCAGCCGCAGCAGCAACCGAAGCCCAAGCCCAAACTGCAGCTTAAACTGCAGCCTAAACCGCAGCCCGTGCCCAAACCAAAGTCGGCACCCACACCCGCTAGACGGTGGGAGACCGTCCCACCCCAAGCCAAGAGTCAGAGGGCACCTGTCGGCCCAGGCCCCGCCCCGACGGCTGGATCAAGCATGGCAGAGAGACGCCTGATATTAGGAAGAGATGAGAGCGTACCGCTCTCCAATGAAATGGACCAGGAAATCGCGTCAGCACTCAACAGAGCGCTCTTCCACCAGAAGGCACCGGCCCACATTAGGATCATGAACGCCACAAGGAATGCCAAGGGCGCAATCACTGCAATCACGCACCCGAATGCCACAGCAGAGATGGCTCTGCAGTACCACGACATAATCATCACAGCAGCGAGGACGGTCAACAGAGGAGTCATGGACGTTGAAGAGAATGAGTCCTGGGAATCGCTAAAGATCCATGCAGTCCCTCTCATACGGTACATGGGGAAAGGCATGGGAGGCCTGCAGAAGATGCGAGAAGAATTCGAAGCGGAGAATGAGGGTGTAGTGATCCCCACCCAAGTACGGTGACTGGCAAACCCCCGTACCATCAGGGAGAGGAGGCAGAACGGAGAAATTAACGCGTCGTCGGTTGTTTTTGTCGTAAAGGGGAGCAAGGTGGCACAGAGCTCAGTCAAGAAAGGCATCAAGGCGGCAGGGATGTGGTACTGAGTCGAAACGTACACGAACGAGGGACCTGACAGCAGGTGTGAGCTCTGCTGAGGATGGGGCCACATCAAGAACAAGTGCGGCAGCAAGCCCAAATGTGGCTACTGCTCAGGCCATCACCGGACAAGCGACCACAAGTGCAATGTGGTGGGATGCACTGCAAAGCAGGGATCACTCTGTGGCCACAGGCTGGAGAAGTGCCCTAAATGCAAAGGAAATCACATCGCATTCAGCAGCAGGTGCGTGAAGAAGAGGGAAGCCACCGAAGCGGTGCGGCAGAGCAGAAAAATAGGGCTAGCAGGATGAGCGTCCACGAGTGCAGCTCAGGACATGGCAATGGGCTCGAACAGAGTGGTGCTTGGCCCTAGGCCCCTGGGGGTGGCGGAAGGAGGGGGAGATGAAGAAGAGATGGCAGATGTGGACGAAGAAGAGAAGGCAGCGGGGGAGGCAAGAGAGGTCATGATGGCCGAGATCGAGACTGGGACTGCGCCCAGGACCGCGACTGATACCGAAACTGAGATTGAAATGGGAGCCCTGGCTACCAATGAGTCGAGTGATCCAGCACAACTGCGCAAGGTCATACGAGTGGACAATTGCGGCGCTGGAGACGGGAGTCGAACGCATCGCGGACGTAGTGTGCTTGCAAGAGCCACCGAGAGAAAGAGGAGAGATTGGGATCAGCCATTTGGCATACGAAATAAGGAAAAGAAAAAAGAGTTTGGACGGCGATACCGATGGGGAGTGGCCTGGTGGTTGATGAGCGGACGGATTTGAGCAGAGGGGCCAATGACGATGTTATCGCTACTGAGGTCAGGAGAAGAGGTGGAAGGACTACAAGGATTGTCAATATTTACGATCAAAAAGACGCGCAGTCGGGAGAGAGACAGAGACCGGCGCGAAAATTGAACTGGCAGAGAGTCATTCGGCAGGGCGGCACTGTCCTCGCAGGAGACTTCAACGCCCACAGCAAACGATGCGACCCAAGATGCCAAGTGCAGTGGGATGCTGCTTTCTGGGAAGGCATGATTGACAAGAATGGACTGGAGATTGGGAATGACGTAAGGCCCACCCTCCATTGGACAAGAGAGGACCAGCAAGGCGAGTCGGTCATCGTACTGACTTTGGCAAATCGACCAATAGTGAAGTGGACCATACTGGTCGATGACCACGCCACTGGATTCGACCATGAGGTTATAGAATGGGAGGTGGGAGTAGACAGGCAGGAGGAGGCGGATCATGAGAGGGTAGTCGGGTGGAATTTAGCGGCAATGACGGAGAAGGACGCGGAAGCAGTGGAGAAGCTATGGATGGAATTAGCGAAGGAGAGAGCTCAACCAGATGCAGAGTGCACAGAGGACGAGGTGGAGCAGGAGGCCGCATGGTGTCAGGAAGCAATGAGCAGCGTTCTCGACGCCACGGCAAAGAAAATCAGGTTTTGTGCCAGGTCAAAGAGGTGGTGGAACACCGAAATCAAAGAAAGGAGAAGGACAGTCGGGAGAGAGAGAAGTAGAAGACAGAACTTGGAGGAGGCTGCCTGGGCGATGGCAGAGCTCCAGAAGTCGATCTGGCAGTCCAAGAGAAAAATGTGGGGCGATTACTTGCAGAACCTTAGCGGAGCCGGGGTGTGGAGAGCGGCACGATACGCGAACCCTCGAGCGGGCATCACCATGGAGGCCTTAACAGACAGAGATGGCAAGCAAGCAAACACATCATTGGAGAAGGAGGAGATGCTGAGGCACGAATCCTTTCCCCCGAACGACGGCGACCAGCACTACGAACTACCCACAGCGGGAAGTGCACACACACGTGTCACTGAGCAAGCAGTCGAGCGAGCCTTATTTTCTCAGTCAGTCAAGAAAGCACCGGGCCCAGACAAGCTGTCTTTTGGCCCTATACGGCTGGTCTGGAAGTCGGACACAGAGAGGATCGTGAGGCTGATGAGGGTGGCAATTCACACGGGGAGACACCCCACGGTATGGAAGTGGGCTAGCGGTGTGGTGATTTGCAAGCCTGGCAAAGACGACTATACAAAGCTGAAGGCCTACCGCTCTGTATCGCTGCTGAGCTGCATGGGAAAAGTGGTTGAGAAAGTAGCCGCAGAGCTGCTGTCAGAGGAGGCAAAAAGAAGGGGGCTACTGAGCGACGGACAATTCGGAAGCAGGAAAGGACGGTCAGCCATCGATGCAGAGGCCACCATGGTTGACAGAGCTCATGCAGCGTGGACAAATGGCCACATAACAGGCGTGCTTCTCATGGACAATAAGGCAGCCTTCCCGAGCGCGGCAAAAGGAAGACTAGTCAACATCAGGAAGGTCAGGCAAATGGGCGGAGACCTTGTACGATGGGCGGAAAGTTTTCTGTTGGAGAGAACGGTGGAGATGATAATCGAGGGCAATGCCATGGAAAGACACCCTGTAGAGGCAGGGGTCCCGCAGAGCTCACCTGTGTCACGGATTCTCTTTGCGATCTACACCTCAGAACTAATCAAGTGGGTCGAAGAGTATGTATCAGAGGCCGAGGGGCTATCCTTTGTAGACGACCTCGGCTGGGTGGCGACTGGAAGCGATGTCAACCATGTCGTCTCGATACTTGAGAGATTCGCAGCAAAGAGCATCGAGTGGGCAAGCAGACAAGGGCTACAGTTCGACACTGCAAAGATGGAGGCGGCGCTGTTCACGCACAGACGGGGCCACAGGAAACACCTCCGGCCAAAACTGCCAGCAAAGATCAGAGTCGGAAACGGGTCCATACGATTCAACGCACAGGTGACACGCTGGCTGGGCGTCTGGACGGACGTGCATCTGACGTTGAAGGAGCACCATAACCGATACATGAAGAAAACCATGGCAGCAGAAGGCAGACTCCGAACGCTTACCAAGACGTACGGCGTTGCTTCTGAGAGGGTAAGGTCCGTCCAAGTGGCGTGCGCCCAAGCGGTCGCACTATATGGGAGCGAGCTCTGGTGGGACCCCAGGGAAGTAGGCAGGCGACACGACCTCCAACTCCTCCTCAATCGACAAGCCAGATCCATCCTGGGCGCGCTGCCCACGACCCTGCGGGGTGCACTGATGAGAGAGTCAGGGCTTACACCGGCGCCGGTGACCTTAGACTCCAGACAACAGCGATTCGCAGCGAGACTAGAAAACGCATGCAGTAGCAAGCTACAGGAGGTAAACAGCAACCCCTCCTCCGGTGTGCCGATATGCAGAGTAGTCAGGAAAGAGCATGAGCATGGCCGGACAACCGAAGGCATGAACTGGCCGGCCCCGGGCAAACAACCAGCGGTCATGACCACCATACCGGATGACACCGCAGCAGCCAAAAGCGCCGCGCAGCGCTGGGCACGAGAGAAAGAAGCCAAAATCCGAGCAGGGGTCTGGATGTGGTTGACAGATGGATCGCGCTCAGACGATGGCCGAGTGGGATCCGCAGCGGTGTGTAAACACGGAAATGAACTGAGTTCTCGCCGCAGCTTTCTGGGCACCAGACATATGGAAGTCGTCGATGCCGAACTGTGGGCAATCGGGCTCGCGCCTGACGTGGCGATCGAGAAGAGAGAAACACTGCAGATGCATGGAGTGAAGACAGTGGCAGTCTTCAGGGACTCACAGGCCGCAATTTGACGAGCGGCACACCTGGAGCCGGGCCCAGGGCAGCGACTGGTGAGTGGGATCAACAGAAGGGAGTGGAGTCTCCTCGCCCACGGCAGCGCAACCAAGATCCACTGGATGCTGGGACACTCCGGTATTCCCGGAAACAAAGATGCCGACTGTCAGGCCAACTTGGCCCGAGACGCAATGGGAAGCACAGTGATAGAGTGGCCTTACAACTCAGCCTCGAACAGGGCTAGACGAATCTCCGAGGGAAGGTCGGCAGCCAAGGCGGAGTGGGAGGCTGACAAGTGCAGCAAGCACTTCAGCTACAGACTCAAGGGCAAGGCGGGGACCAAAAGACCTATCTCGATGACATGCGTAAAATCGCTGGCTGCCAGGTTCTACTGACTGACATCCGGGCGTGCGCCCACTGGAGTCTACCTAAAGCGGTTCGGCCACCGAGATGACAACGAATGCTGGTGGTGTGGAGGGACTGTGTCCCAGACGCGGGAGCACCTCTTCCGCCACTGCAGCAGATGGAAAGACCAGCAGAACACACTCTGGAAGGCAGTGGGACAGGCAACAGGCTGGAAAGCGGGCAGATGCCGGCACGTGCAGATCTCTGAGCTTTTTACCATAGAAGAGTGCGACTAGGTGGTGATGGACTTCTTGGCGGCCACTGAGGTCGGGAGGTTTCCGCCAAAATGAAGTAGCTGTATGGAGCGGGCTCAGGGCTTGGGGCTCGGGGGCGGCGCTGGCGGCAACAGGGTTATACTATTCTTTCGTTCTTTTCCTTTTTGTCTTTCTCTCATCTTTCATTTGTCAGCGGGGACGAAGGGTAGCGGGGGGGGAGCTCCGCCAACTAGCCGGCTCGCCCGGAGGCGGAGGGGATATCAGGGTCCTGTCATACTCTAATTAGAGTCAATACAGTATGATTAAACAACAACAACCGAAAAAACTCTGCATATGGCATATGCATATGTATACATACGTGATTGTCGCACTAGTGATGCACTTTGATATCATTTAATTGATGCCATTCTCGCGGTTTATCACTCGACATGGTTACAGATGTACATGATGTTACAGGTCTGATACACGGTCACGGCTGCAGGGGCTGATGCCTCCTGTATATATCTTGAGTCTTTCTCCTTCTCTCTTCTCTGTACCATAGAATTCACGCACACGGTTCTCCCCAACTTCCATATCGTAACAGACATGCCAAGAGTGAAACCGAGTCAGATATCAAGAGTGAATGATCAGCTATGATTTGTGAAACAATCATGACAAATAACACAGATGAGAGTGCTAGCTGGACAGCAGAAGCGTGCAAAATTGATAAATGCACACATAAACGCACATATACTTACATATGTATGCATATGTGTATCCCGGACATCGAGTGATAAACCAGCAAGTAAAACGTACATGGCGTGAGCGATACCCGAATTCCACGCACGCGAAATTTTTAACATGAGACTGTAGATCGAAAGTCATTGTTACATTAATGAGGGAGAGTGCGGGGAATAACGTTGCTTATTTCTATTGCAATCGAGCCGATGAGAGTCGGCGCGACCCCGAGAGCTTACTGAACGCCATTCTTCACCAACTTGCCCGAACTAGCCGGGGGATCCTGAAGCCTGTAGTTGACCTATACATGCACAGGATGGAGAATGGGCAACTGAACTCGAAGCTTACAATGCAAGAAAGTCTCGGTTTACTCGTTAAAGTATGGGATATCAATCCCCATGCGCGAACGATAACCTGCATTGATGGGATGGACGAGGTCCATAGGGAGATTCGGATAAAGCTATTGAAGTCACTAAAAATGGTCATCGAACAATCGAAGAACATCGTCAAAATCTTTACAACATCACCGAATAGCCCGGACATTCTTCGCCAGTTCAGCATATTTCCCAAAATCGACGTACACCCTGATGACAGTGCCAGCGATATTCGCAGATTCATCAACACAAAGCTTGAATCTGTAATTGCTTATGAACCGCTGCTGTTTGGTAAAGTGTTGCGAATGCTGACCGGATCAGAAGATGACGAATTATCCCCTGCTAGACAGTCGGAATTTCTGCTAGCTGACTGGAATTCTTTCTTGCTGGCCGGAATTATACACACCAGCACTGGTATCTTCCGCCAAGGCCCTTCAGTCACCCTAAACAGGCCCTTGGGATTCTAGCCTCGGCCCGGGACGCCTTAGGCCAAACAAAAGATACACCCGCCCTAGACGGCGGTGTTGGGCCCCGAAATACGCCAGTCCGGATGGACGGTTGAGAACCCTGGTCTGTAGTTGGGGTGCCCTGTCAATGGAATGAGTGCCTCTTCTGCGGAATGGGTAGTTTTTAGCGTGATCCGCCATTCGGGCACCAGTTCATGGAATCCGCTGACAGGGTGGTACTTTTTGTTGTAATTTCCATTGTCATAACCACCGCAATACCATCACCATTCATATCACTATCACTACTGTTGACGTTCATCACCAAATTTTTTTCGCTACATTGTATCACTTATTACCACGACTGGGGTTTCCGACTCTTTTCTTTTGCACTAAGTATCATGGTAGCGTAGATAGAGTACAATAGCGGTGGCGGTGGCGGTAGGGTGGTAGTGTCAATAGCGATGGTGGTGGTGAGATGATCATGACTTGCGGAATAATTTGTATGTGTGGTGATGGTGACATGACAACCAAAGTTACTAGACAAAGTACTACCCTGTTGGCAGATTCCGTGAATGGGTACTCCAAAGGCGGATCACGCTAAAAACCACCCATTCCGCAGGTAGTCACCCCATCCGTGGACGGGGAGCAAATGCGCTAGAGGAAGTATGAAGTCAAGTGCGCTAGGGAGGCTGTAATCGAGTGCTCCTGGAGCATTGAGTGGATCGCACTCAGGAGCTTGCAATGTAGTGCACTTGGGGAATGCGCTCGGGGGCATGGAGATAAGTATGCTTGGGAGCTTGAAGTCGAGTGCGCTTAGGAGCACGAAAACGAGTACAATTGGAAGCATGAAGTCGAGTGCTAGACTGGAGTCTCAGATCACTCAGAGAATTGAGTATAGTATCTGTCGCTGCACATATAATCTAGTGCACATTGTTGCCAGCATACACCAGCTATCTAGTCCACAAACATATCCATACGACTTTATAGTGCCCAGGCGCCAAATTTCCTATTGATTACCGTCTGAGAAACCACGTGTCTATTGGCGCATGGTCGTTTTCACCGGCGTAGATAAACAGTAGATATACAGGGTGTATATACAACTTTCAATGAAAGATATTTCAGACTTATGCAAATTTTATTCTTAAATATAAACTGCGGTCTGCTATCGATACCTACCCGGGGCCTTAGGGCAGCCGAACCAGCTCCGGACGGCTCGTCAACCGAAATCATGCCGGGGGTGGGACGGCAACCCCGGATCCCGACGGGTTAATTACTTCGAGCATCGTGAAGCCGCCCGGCCTTGCCCTACTCGAATGTTGGTTTATTGGAGAAAGAGAGAGTGGCGGGCCTTACCGCTGAAAGAAGTCAGCCATAGCTCCTATATCGGGGGTACGAAACCCAAACATTCTCCATGAAAAATAATGGATGGAGGAAGTACTAAATCATGTCAACACATTTTCGGAGGTTGTAGACAGCCGTCGGTAGCGACCACGGAAGTGCACTAGCCACTTCAGCCCTCTAAGAGATCAACATCTTAGCAGTGGAGAATGGCGCACAGTTGTAGACGAGCGGATGAGCTGGGAGATAGCCGACGAAGCTACAACCGGGCCGACAGTGCAGTCATCGCGGTGAAGGTCTAGAAGCAGAAAATGAAAGTATGCTTGATTTCAGATTTCAGTCTGGGCAGGAGGTAAGTAGGTTCCAGTAATTATACCGGGACCAGTTTAGAGCTTATAGTTACCTAACTGTTAACAGGAGTAGTTTAGATGCATATTATACAGCGTGGCCTCACGACCGCCCGAAATAACTGAGTTGGCATCTTCATCGGTTGTGGAATTGGGTGTGGGGAGTTGAGGCTATTAAGGAGGACGGGTGGGCCGCTAGATGGGCATTGGGGGTGGTGACTAAAGAACTGGAGGTGTGCAAATGATGCCGTACCCTAACCCTGTGTATTATTCGACTTACTGCACTGCCTACCAAAGAAATCCGCTCAAGTCCATAAGTAGATTGTGACCTACGACCTGTATCTCGGTTGCGATTTCCGGTTTGTCATTGAACTGGTTGGAGGATTCGAAGGTTGCTTTCAACGCTTCAGTTCCGCGGCAAGCTTGCAAGATATGCTTTGTGCTGTACTGTATCTACTCGATTTTCCAACACTGATTGCCGCCATGATGAGTTATATTGCTATCACTGTTGCAATGATCAAGATGCAGAATGGCACAATTCAACAATCATTCGAGGTTATACTCCGGGGATTACGTCCTTCAGCACTTTAGCGAGATGACCAGTTCCGATAGTTATGTGTCTACCACCACTTCATAGATCTGGGTTCTTTCACTATTCTACTTGGCATATGGACATTTGGAATGTACGGTCTCTGGGTAGACTTATGTGGAAAAGTTAGTTGTGCCAAGCCGGCAGGTGGCCGAGAACCTATAGAGGAATGCTTGACGTAGCGGAGGCCTTCTAGAACGGCCTCTGTTGATCAGGAATTAGCTCGAAGGCCGTCGGGGATCAGACCGAAGGCCCTCGGGCTTTAGGCCAAAGTCTCTCGTGCTTGAACTGAAGAAGCCCTCGTTAATCCTGGGCTCTTGAATGGGACTCACACATCTTTGCAGTAATAATTACATCCATATACTACGCTGTCATGGCAACGGCTTACCTCCGTACAAATGGTGACCGTTTCGGGCCGTCAGTGGTCAGTATTTGATCATCTAGTTGTGCACTGTATCGGTTTTTTTGGTCATAATTTAGACGATTTTAATGCAAATTTATTTCTTAAACTGCTCAACGAAGAGATAGACTGCGAGTATCATGAAGATTACGTCTATGGGGTTCAGATGCTGTCAGTGTGCCAAATACGGCGGGGTCAAATCATGCGGGGAACATCTACAGGCACTCGTCTAAAACATAGAGAATATGTATGAGGTACGCTCCTGAGTAGTTTAAAACGGTAGTGCAAATACGAAACGGGAAATCAAGAACAAGTCGTGTTCTTTTAATTTCCGCTTTTAGTTGGCATACTATTCCGCTTTTATGCTGACGGTAGCTATATTGGGATATATCAGTACACTAACTTAATCTGGAGCTTACCTTACAAACTCGTGTGCTATGTGAACACCCACACCATGCCAAGCAAAAAACCTTCCAGCTTTCGCTCCCCATAAAATCGTTTTGACAATTTCAATTAAACTAAGTCCATGAGTTGTAGACAGTTGGGCACGATTTATGGATTGGAGTGTAGCTACATCTGGAAGTATTGTACTGTTGCGGTAAAATATTAAAACAAAAATCAATCTGATCTTGGCATTCGAGTACGTACTCTCTTTGCAAAGTGCAGCATGAAAATGTGAATATTTTTCCCTGAAATTGTCGGTGTTATCTAGCCAAGCCCACCTGATGATGGAGTCTTGCAGCCTCTGAATCCCGGAATAATGTGTCGGGGCCTACAGTAATTACGATACGATGTCTCGCTCTTGGTGTTAGAGTGTGGGGCTTTGCAGACTGGAAACGGTATGAGGTCAGAATCGGCTAGGTGCCAAGCTACATCGGGAATCGACCATGCGTTGAACTCGAAGTTGCCATTCGCTTGATTTGTACGTAGGTGTTGGCTGCGCAGCATAATTCGCGCAATCATTACCTCATACCTTCACGAGATGATCGATCGGCTGCGCCGTACGGCGCTTCATTGGTAACTTTGAATATTTCGCATGCCGCCATTCAATGCAGAGTACGCTTTGTTTGTCGAATTGTACGAATACGAGTACGAATGATAAGAACAACGACGAATCACGCCAAAATTAAATTACCCCACCCTTGGTTTGTTTGTTTGTTTTATTCATACTGTATTCACTCTAATTAGAGTATGACAGAGTCTAACCACGCTTCTGCCTCCGGGCGAGCCGGCTAGATGGCGGAGCTCCCACCTGCTACCCATCGTCCCCTCACCCCACCCTTGGTTTGTTGGCTGCGTCCAAATTTATTCACACAACCATAGAAAACCAGACTTGATATTTTACGTGCACTACCATACTCTGGATAGAGTGAATACCGTATGATTAAATTAAAACAAACGATAGGAAACCAGACTTGATATTTTTGGTACGGAGTTAGTACAAAGTACAAGATCGTGAGACGGGGTTAGAAGGTGGAATACTATGGAGGTTGCGCAGTTCACAGTACCCGGGTTCTATCTAAAATTCGGGCTTTATACGGCCACCTTCATAAATCACAGCGAGCGGAGACTCTACACTCTGTAAATCAAACTGCATCAAGAGATAAATATGGACATGGGTATATGCGTGCTGATATGGCTGCAAAGCGACGGAATGAATCCAGTTGAAACTAAAAAGCCACCGGATGACCTCAGCCTTATAAGTACGGGTTTTCAAATGCCTAATACAGTCAGTAAACTCAGAAACAATAGTGCATAAAGTGTATAAGGGAACAACAAACGTTTAAATTTTGTTCCAGGGGATGAACAATATTTGCATAGACCTCATTTTTGAATTCATCATCTGCCGGACTTGCCACAGTATTCTGGCAATGGAAACTGGAGATCGGTTGTAAACAGTGCCACACGGCAAGGCCATATGCTTTCCCGGCTTTATTGAGCAACTCTCCAACTCGTTGCTGGGCGATCTCATACATGATACTCTCCGAGTCGGTATTGCCTTGCGATGGCAATTGCGCTGGACCTTTGAGTGCTAGTTGTTCAATAGGTTTTTCGAACCACAATTCCATAAGTATGATTCCCAACGAGAAGAGTGTCTTCTCCACCTGTGTGAAGGTAGATATAGTTGACAATTTAGATGCGTGTTGGCTGTCTACGTCCGACTCTAAACAATCCGGAAGGCCAAATCTTCCCCGAATGAATGGTTGCAAAATGACTGGTTCTCGGATTGAAGTGAGTTTCCCACCCTCTCCGTAGCGTGGCACTGCTCGTTGAAAGAAGAAAACATCTCGTTTACCCCAGTTTTCACTCAGCCATTCGGTCTTGTGCAAGCACATGACTGCCGAAGCCAGCTGGACACCAAGTTCTAGTCGAGTCTTATCATCGAGAAATCCAGGTTGAAGCAGTTGGTCGAGTGTCGCCACCTCCGCCAAAATCGTTGACGGCACTGGGACCCTAGGCGGCCAAATCCGGTACCAACCATTACACTCATCGGCGAGGATGCCGATACAGGAATTCATTCTTCTCTCACTGCACCGTTTTAGAACTTCGCATAGGTCATCAATTCGATCTTGCGGTGATTCATTGTCCCTCGGAGTGTCACTCGGAAGGGATGCGGCGGATGCCGGGGATGCATGTCGGTCAGGCTCCGGTTCAATGATCATGACTCTCTTTTTCTGCTTACGCACTCCACTAAACAGTTACAACGAAAATCAGCCCAAGGACGGTTCAAGTCATGGGTTTCAACATTACCTTTTAAAAGCACTTTTCACAGATTCTCTGAATCCACCTTGTAGCGGTATTGTAGGAGGTAGTTTAGGTTCGGTAAATGTGTAGGGGCTTCCCTGACCCTCACTAGGCTCACTCACTATAGCGCCAGATGTAGCTATCTTATCCATCGGTTCAAACTCTAGTGTATGCCATTTCCATGGTGCGCAAACCTCGGTTTCCGACGTGCTATCAATGCTGAAATGAAATAGCACCTTTAATCGCGGCTCGCTTGGTGTGTCGTGGCTTTGTGAATCTGGCCCTACTATCTGGAGCGGCAGGCTGGCGACATGAGAAGCTGGACATGGGCAGTCGGCCCGAAATTTCTCACTAAATATCCCGTATAAATTATTTGCATAATCGCACAACCGGCGGTACTTCTTAGGCAGGGTGACTTTTTGTATGCGGCTAGGTGTGCTGGGTGCAAGTCGGCTGGTTACGATCAAGTGCTCCAGGTCGTTGTTGATCCTGTTGATCCCGTTCAAAACTTCGACATAACTCTCCTGATCAAGAACCAGCTTGAGCTTTTTCCATTGCCGCTTACGACTTTTTTTATCCAGCAATGCCGGCTACCAGTATTCAGTCAGTCCCTCAAGGGTTAGAGAGTTGGAACAACGCAACTTCAGCCTACCTCACGTTTCTTATCTAGTCCGATATCCTTTTCTAGATTCTTCAAGGATAACTGCAGTTCTGCCACGCCATCCGTAAACGATTTCGCTGCGTTCGGCCGTAAATATTTCAGGAGCTCATGCTGGAATTTGTCGTCTTCCCATCGCTTGGCATCTCCCAAAAACTCGTCTATATCCTCTGCGGTGACCAATCCCTCGAGAAGAGAGCTGCATATATTCTCGAATTTCGATTTCTCCATCTCCAGCTGTCGAACTAGGCGCTTAAGGACCCCTTGATAGTTGCGAACATCCTTGACATATTGTGCAACATCGCGATAATAACCAAGACCTTGGAGTACGATCGGATATACGGCTAAAACAATCCCGGCCACCTCGAAGCCGGTCATGGTGTCCCTTGTTCAAAGTTGTCGGATGGACCGTAGGTGAGGAGGAACTGTCGGATGGATCTTGAGCTCAGGTGGAGAAATTGTATCCCGGTGAACCCCGCACGCGATTGATATTTCGAGTTGTGATGTGTGTGACGTGTATGTAGAAGCACATATGCAGGATCAGCGCGATTCATTGGTTAATTATATTCCCTGCCATGCATGATTTTGGCCTAAGTTTTCCCCGCAGCCCACAGATAAAGATCCCGATAATCTGTTCCAGTCAGGTCGTTCAGAATCGCTATTCCCACTAACTACCAGTATGGCTCAAATCAGCTTCTCTTTGCGCCAGTGCGTACAATCTTTCAAGTTATTGAATCAGGGCTTGGAAGAATGCAATTACGACGGCGATTTCGTCGGCCGATTCCGAAGTGAGGCTAGCAGATTTCGAATATGGGCGGAAAACGCAGGCGCACACAGAATTGGGAAGGTCTCACTCGACCATCGACTTCGCGAAGCGTCAAAAGTCAAACAGATGGTTATTGATCTGCTGGATGCTTTGAATGGCGATTTGCAGCAAGGTAATTATTTAGAGTATCTAACTATCTGTTTGCTAGGACTGACATGTTATGGCGTAGGGGTTGCAATAGTATCCGGTACGGAAGAGGAGGCACTTGAGGCCCTTGAATCATGGTCTTCAGGGTCATCTGGGTCGTCGGTATGTTCGCTGGATACTGAGACTGCTGTCCCGCAAGGCGAACCAATACCCCCACCTATATCCTTGCATGAAGCCCATCATGAGACCCAGACAACCATTTCCGAAGACCAAGATGACAAATCTCGGAACCGTAGCTCGCCGATTGCCAGGTTGGAGGAATGTTTAGTTGATGTGGCCCATATTATTACATGCCTGTACGATTTCTCGATCTCTATTCGAAATCCGGTACCCAGAGACCGGCTCCAGAAATGCTCAAAGATAAATGTCTCGCATTTTGAATGGTGGGATATTCAACATGTTTTGAACAAGTTCCAAGGCGCCGACGAGGACCTTCTCCACCGTCTTGGCAAGGCAAACACGAGGCGTCGTCAGCTGCTAAGGTATTATGAAAAGCACCGCCAGAAGATTGCAGGTCACTCTTCTGGAGTCCTTGATGTCGCTGTTATAGGGGCATGGGGAGATTCACAAAAAGATAAGACCCGAAATATGGATGAACTCGAGGTCACTATTATCCAGCATGATGTGCTAGACAAAAATGCAGCTACTGTTATCACTGGTGCATCCACCAAGAAGACCCAAACAACCGTGTCAACATATGTGCCACCGGTATCCAGAGAACCTGATACCAGCGGTCAAAACGAAGATTTGAATACAGATGCTGTTTCAGAGTCCGGGCAGACACAGACATCTTTCGCGGGAACCATAACTGGGACTCAAAACATGTGGATACCTTCTCCTCCGGGCGACGATAGGGCATTTGAAGGGATACCCTTTGAGTGTCCTTACTGCTTTTCGGTCATCAAAGTTCATGACAAACGATCCTGGATGTGAGCTCTGTTGTCCTTGGCGCATCACTTTAGTCCTAATAATATCCTGTATAGGAAACATGTGTTTAGAGACGTTCGGCCGTATACTTGTACCTTCAGTGAGTGCCCAAAGTCGGCGCATATCTTCGAAAGCCGACACGAGTGGTTCAATCATGAAGTCACAGCCCATCGCCGGGAATGGTTCTGTAAGGTATGCAACGAGACAGCAGCATCGCGCAGATTGTTCGAGGAACACTTACGAAACAACCACAGCGGGGACATTACAGGTCCTCAGCTTCAGACGGTGGCCGATATGTGTGAAAGACCGTCCCAATCCATTCAACCATGCCCACTATGCCCCGAAATGTTGCATCTCAACGGCCTCCAACGACATTTAGGACAACATTTGCAGAATATCTCGTTATTCGCCCTTCCCACCGTTAATGTAGATGGAAGCGACATGGGTTCTAATCACGTACAAGGCATTATTGAGGATGATACGTCCCATGGATTTAGAGATCACGGATCTGTCTCCTCCTTCAATTCGCTTCCTCGGGGGAACGATGAAAACGCTAATATCGAGACACATCAAGCGGCGATCACAAAGAAGGAGGAGATGAAGATGCGGCAATCCACCCATCCCGATATCGAGATTACTGAGCCCATCGTCATAGCCGCGGCAGGAAATAGCGGCAAGGAGATGGAGATGCTGCTCTCCGCCCGTCCCGATATCGAGATTACCGAGTCCATCGTCATAACCGCATTAGGGAACGAGATTAGCGGTAAGGAGGTGATGGAGATGCTGCTCTCCACCTGTCCCGATATCGAGATCACCGAGCCCATCGTCACAGCCGCAGCAGGGAACAGGCGTTGCAGTAAGGAGGTGATGGAGATGCTGCTCTCCGCCCGTCCCGACAGTAAGATCACTAAGAGGGCGGCCGCGGTGATCACAGAGTATTTCGACAAGGAGGTTATAAAACTGCTACTATCCACACGTCCGGACATCGAGATCACCGAGCCCATTGTCACAGCCGCAGCAGGCAACTGGAATAGCGGTAAGGAGGTGATGGAAGTGCTACTCTCCGCCCGTCCCGACATCGAGATCACCGAGCCCATCGTCACAGCCGCAGCGGAGAACAGGGATAGTGGTAAGGAGGTGATGAAGGTGCTGCTGTCCGCCTGTCCCGACATTAAGATTACCGAGGGGGCGGTGGCGGTGATCACAGAGTGTTTCGACAAGGAGGTCATAAAGCTGCTGCTGTCCACCTGTTCCGATATCGAGATCACCGAGACCATCGTCACAGCCGCCGCAAGAAACCGCTATAGTAGTAAAGAGGTGATGAAGGTGCTGCTCTCCGCCTGTCCCGACATCAAGATCACCGAGAGGGCGGTGGCGGTGATCGCAGAGTATTTCGACAATGAGACCATAAAGCTGCTGCTCTCCGCCTGTCCCGATATCGAGATCACCGAGGCTTTCGTCATAGCCGCGGCAGGAAACCGCGATAGCGGTAGCCAGGTGATGGAGATGCTGCTCTCCGCCCGACCCGATATCGACATTACCGAGCCCATCCTCACATCCGCGGCTGGTAACACCCTTAAGGGTAAGGAGCTGATGGAGTTACTGCTCTCCGCCCGTCCCGATATCGAGATCACCGAGCCCATCGTCACAGCAGCGGCAGGAAACAGCTGGAGCGGTGAGGAGGTGATGGTGATGCTGCTTTCCACCCGTCCCGATATCGAGATCACCGAGCCCATCGTCACAGCGGCGGCACGGAACTGGAGAATGGGGAAGGAGGTGATAGAGATGATGCTTTCCGTCCGTCCTAAGATCACCGAGAGGGCGGTGGCGGTGATCACAGAGTATTTCGACAAGGAGGTCATAAAGCTGCTACTATCCACACGTCCGGACATCGAGATCACCGAGCCCATCGTCACAGCCGCGGCAGGGAACACCATTTACAGCACGCAAGTGATGAATATGCTGCTCTCCGCCCGTCCCGATATCGAGATCACCGAGCCCATCATCACAGCCGCGGCGGGGAACAGCCGTAGCGGTAGGGAGTTGGTGAAGGTACTGCTTTCCGCCCGTCCCGATATCGAGATCACCGAGCCCATCGTCACAGCCGCCGCACGGAACACCATTTACAGTACGCAAGTGATGAATATGCTGCTCTCCGCCCGTCCCGATATCGAGATCACCGAGCCCATCATCACAGCCGCGGCGGGGAACAGCCATAGCGGTAAGGAGTTGGTAAAGGTACTGCTTTCCGCCCGTCCCGATATCGAGATAACCGAGCCCATCATCACAGCCGCGGCGGGGAACAGCTGTAGCGGTAAGGAGGTGGTGAAGGTACTGCTTTCCGCCCGTCCCGACATTAAGATCACCGAGAGCGCGGTGGCGGCGATTGCAGAAAACTTCGGCAAGGAGGTCATGAAATGTTGAATCAATTGTGTGTATATTCCGTCGACTGATTGATTGTTTAAGTCTAATATGACACGTAGTGTACATACTGGAATATGCACTCTAGCAGTCACTACGAACCTTAATCCAATATCACGTGATATCGTCCTCAAAACAGACTTACACTCCTCCAGGGGGGTTTGTTTGTAATCATATTGCATTCACCCCCAAAGGGGGTGCCCAGTGTCGTTACCTAGCCGGTCAGCCGCTAAGCGGTCATGGCATATTTAACCCCTTTCCCCGGAACTTCCTCGGTCTTCAGTCGGCACAGGGCACAAGGCCACTGAACCCACCTACCTTCCTCCTAGGCAAAGTCGTTCCTCACTTCCCGCTACTTAATGGAGGGCACTAAGGCCACTAATCCACCAAGCCCACTCCCAAAATGCACCAAAAAAACACACCAAAAGCAAACTAAAACAAAGGAGAATCATAAAAACATTCTTGCCCTGCATGATCATCAAACCTCACTCGGCGCGATCTAAACTGCAATTGTTGCATAAATTGATCTGACTGATGGCGGAGCTGACTGTAAGCCGTAGGGCACAAGGCACACCGCTTTCTTGTACTATTATTCATATAAGCACACGACATGTGTCTTTTTCGATTCTTATTGGTCAGAATTCTGTGGCTGAGTGGCTGATAGTGGCAAGTATAAACCACAATAACTCAAATCAAAAACGACCCACTAATTTAAGTCTGCAAGTTGCACTCTGACAACAAAGTGTGATATACATGCATCGGCAAAAGTGCAAATCGACTATAGGCTGCGCTACGCGCGCACGTGCACACGTGCAGCTCGTAGCAAGCTTCCCGTGGACCCCTGCGCGACGCGCAGCCTATAGTCATCTATAGTTGATTCATAGAGATGTGCGCGTGGGGCTATGGAACTATATACGGCTGCCGGCCAGAGATATACCTATACTTGTCTTTACTGCCTGATGTTATACCGGTACTGTACACACTATCGCTGCGAGTCTGCATGAGAGCCCGCTGGCAATTGAAAGCCTGCTTGAGAGCGTGCTTGAGAGAGCCGGGCTTCGGGAGGAGTAGAGTTTTCCACTGGAAGCTTTGGGCCGATGGCAAACTCTGAGTTTGTGGAAGCTTTGGCTAATAGAAGCCTCTAAGTCTGTGGAAGCTTTGGCTAATGGAAGGCTCTAAGTCTGGAAGCTTTGGCTAATGGAAGGCTCTAAGTCTGGAAGCTTTGGCTAATGGAAGGCTCTAAGTCTGGAAGCTTTGGCTAATAGAAGGCTCTAAGTCTGTAGAAGCTTTGATGCTAACGTTGACGTAGCCAACCGACTTGTCTAAGTGCTTCTGGTACTATGATCACCATCACCGACACCGACACCATCACCATCGCCGTCATCACCATCGCCATCATCACCATCGCCATCATCACCATCGCCATCATCACCATCAGCCCTGGCCCAAATGCGCACACATACACCCACAATCCGTGGGAAGCAAGCAGCAGATTCCGCTGGAAAATCTGAGTCAGAGATCTGCTCACCCCAAGATCCAATTGTCTACCATTCCTACAGAATCTAAGGCTGCAATTGTCAACACCATGGTCGTGAGGCATCGTGAGATTTCGTCTCGGTGGGCTCGCTAAAGACAAGATTCGGACTATGATATAGACCGACGTCATGATTTTGGCCGCCCGCCACCCGCTACCCCCCACCTGCCACATGCCACCCGCCACCCACCAAACACTGCTCGCCACACGCCACCTGCCTCATGCCTCCCGGTGCCTGGCCTCTGCAACTCAACAAGTCTCTGGATCGAGCATGTAGGAGCATATTCGGGAGGAGTAGAGTTTTCCACGGGAAGCTTTTGGCCGATTGAATACTCTGAGTTTGTGGAAGCTTTGGCTAATAGAAGGCTCTAGGTTTGTGGAAGCTTTGGCTAGTAGAAGGCTCTAAGTCTGTGGAAGCTTTGATGCTGACGTTGACGTAGCCAACCTACTTGTCTAAGTACTTCTGGTACTATGATCACTATCACCAACACCATCACTATCGCCCTCGCCTCGCCATCGCCATCGCCATCGCCATCATCTCCATCAGCCCCAGACCGAATGCGCACACATACGCCCACAATCGATGGGAAGCGGGCAGTAGATTCCGCTGGACAATCTGAGTCGGAGATCTGCTCTCCCCAAGTTCGAATTGTCTACCTTTCTTGCGGAATCTAAGGCTACAATTGTCAACACCATCACCATGAGGCATCGTGAGCTCTTGTCACGGTGGGCGCGCTAAAGATAAGGTTCAGACTATGATATCGATCGAAGTCATGATTTCAGCCACCATACGCCATGCGCCATCGGCCACCAGCCACCCGCCTCCTGGTGCCTGGCTGCTGCAACTCAGCAAGTCTCTGGATCGAGCACCCGGGAGCATACATGGAAGCATATAGTCAAACGAGATCGGTGTGGTGAAACGGCAGAGCTAGAAGGCAGAGAGCCCATCGTCAACACTGCGCCGCACCTCTCGCGGCATCCAAAAGGAATTCGTGAGAACGAGCGGTTCTGGCTTGAGGAGCGTAGGAAGAAGGTGAGAAGATATGATACTACCCGGCCGTGAGGATCTCGGACAGAGCGAGTGAGAGCAAAAGCTGGGAACAATAGAGTGTGTAATTCGTTGTATGATAGGATGATGTGAGATCAGATGATAGTCTATCTACCCCGGGGTCTCCCGAATATATGCTCCCCGTCGCTCCGTCCATCTCCGTTAGCCCTGTATCTCCGTACACCTGCCGTCGCTCAGTCCTCTGCCAAGCTGAGTGGCGGTGGTGGTGAGAATCGGATTTTCCCGCCACATCGGAAGTGTCTTGCCTCTTGAGAGTGTACTTGGGAGCGTAGAGCCAAGCAGGCTAGGAGTGTGCCATCGAGTGCAATTAAGAGCGTCCTTGAGAGCATGCCCGGGAGTGTACTTGAGAACGTACTCGGAGTGTACTTCGGAGCGTCTTGAGAGCTTACTTGAGAGCGTAAGTCAAGCAGGCTGCGAGTGTGCCATCGAGTGCATCTGGGAGCGTCCTTGAGAGCATGCCCGGGAGTGTACATGAGAATGTACTCGGTGTACTTGGGAGCGTACTCGGAGTGTACTTGGGAATGTCTTGAGAGCTTACTTGGGAGCGTAAGTCAAGCAGGCTGGGAGTGTAATCTGGGGTGTACTTCAGAGCTTACTTGGGATCGTGCAATGAAGTGCATTTGACAGTTTTATTGAATACAGCATGATGTATAGTATCAAGCGCCCATAATCGCATACGTATCATAGTAATCTAGGCAACTCCCAGGTCCATAGGACGTCATAGTGCCACGCGTCAAATATGCTATGGATTACCGGCCCAAAAACAGCTTCTCTATGAGTTACGCGTCGCGTAAGGTCATTTTTCCCGGTGTGAAATGTGTATAACTATACCTGCTTTCACATCCCATGTTGAGATTCATGATATTTTTAATATTGGGTGAGTAGTTGTGGATTAATACATGTATTGTAATGTTTTTTTACAGTAGTATGGGGAGAATTTGCAATAGAGTAAATTGGCAACTGGGAAGTGAAATAGGACCAGTTTATGGATGTTTCATCTCTAGAACATGTTGTGATCAGAGCAAAACTTGGTGACATCATTGGATTTCAAGAAATTCAAATAGCTGAGCAGAATGCTTCTTTTCGGCTGACAATAAATGCTCTGGCCATAGCCATAGTACAATCTCACACACACTTGAAGAGATATACTACTGGGGTTGGGATCTGTACAGTGTGTATACTGTAGAAGTTGGAGCTGAGTGAGCATGGGGTGGTGGAAAAATCCATATCATACCTCCATCGTTTACATTGGCAGGGGATGCCAGCCGTGGGATGGTTGGGCACAGACATACAGGGATAACAGAGGTGGACTAGGTGATGGGGAGTGTATATAGTTAGGAGACTCTGGGGTAGATAGGAAGACTGGGAAAAATGAAAGTACATTACGGACAACTCATGGAGACACGGTTTCTGGGATGGTAATTCAAAGCATATATAATGCATGGGAGTATAAGCTCCTATGTACCTGCACGATGACTAGATTAGTAAGATGTGCGCATGATTTCATGCAGTCAATACCATACATCATGCTGCATTCAACAATACTGCCAAATGCACTTCATTGTGCACACCCAAGTAACCTCTAAAGATACTCTCAAGCACACTTCTGAGCACCATCTCAACTACGCTCCCAATTGCACTCAATGATTCTCTCCCACCCAGCTTGACTATACTCTCCCATGTAAGCTCTCAAGACACTTCTAAGAACACTCCAAGTATGCTCCAAGTACACCTCCAAGTAAATTCTCAAGAACACGTTTGAGCATGCTCTCAAGGATGGTCCCAATTGCACTCGATGGCACACTCTCAGCCATATATGCTCTCAAGTAAGCTTTCAAGATGCTTCCAAGCAAACTCCCAAGCATGCTCTCAAGTACATCCCCAATTGCATTACATGACACACTCCCAGCCTACTTGGCTGGATGCTCCCAAGTTTACTTTCAAGAGGCTATATACCACCAATCTCACCAGACAATACGCTTCTATGTATGCTTCTGGGTGCCAGATCTAGAGACTTGGAGTGAGGCAGCCACCTGGTACCAGCAGGTAGGTGGTGGATGGTGGGTGGCGGGTGGCATATGGTGGCCAAAATCATGACATCGGTCAATATTATAGTGGGAATCTTATCGTCATTGTGCCCACAGCAATGAGCTCTCACCATGCCTCATGGTCATGGTGTTCACAATTGCAATTTTGGATTTTGCAGGAAATGATGAAAATTGGATCTTGGGGAGAGCAGATCTTATACTCAGATTGTCTAGTGAAATCAGCTGCTTGTATCCCCCCAATTGTGGGGGTAAGGGTGTGGAGTCAGTCTGGGGCTGATGGAGACGATGGCAATGGTAGGATGGCAATGGTGATGGTGATGGTGATAGTGCTGGTGATGGTGATTATAGTACCAGAAGCACTTAGACAAGTAGGTCGGCTTCGTCAATGCTCATGTAAAAGGATCCACAACATTAGTCATTGTCATTGCTGACAAGCATTCTGTGGAAAACTCTACTCCTCCCAAAGCTCGCATTTCTCAATTACAGCTCTCAAGCATGGGTCTATGAAGTTAGCTTCCAAGCAGGCTTTCCAAGAGGCTATGATGCAGGCTTCCAAACCAGATATCACATCAGCAAAAAACATTTCCGTCCGGGCGAAATGGCTGCGTCAGAGTGGACGCGCTCCGTCAGAGCCGTCAGGGACACCCCGGTGGCGGACTACTCCGCGCCCGCCGTCAATACCACGCGTCGCGTTGCATATCGCCCTCCGATCGCTGTTTTGCCGTTTCTTCTCGCTCTGTCGGTCTCATGTTGTAAACAAACACTCTGGCGTTGTGGCCAACTGTGATCATACGTCGGAATGGGTTCATTGGGTACACGCTTCCATCGGGATTGCAATGCAATGAGTGACGCTGAGAAAATCTCTCCTCGCGTTCCTTCTACATTAAGCTCGAGGAGCGTAGGAAGGTGAGAAGATATGATACTACCCGGCCGTGAGGATCCACGCATTTGCGTGGACCAACAAAAGCCGGACAGAGCGAGTGAGACCAAAAGTTGGGACAGATAGAGTGTGAATTTTCATTGTATGATAAGAGGAGATGAAAATGAGATGATGTCTATCTACTCCGGGGTCTGCCGAATATATACTCCCCGTCACTCTGTCCACCTCCGCTACTCCTGTATCTCCGTACAACCGCCGTCGCTCGTTGAAGATGTACTTGATTGAGGGTGTTTGAGATGCACTTGGAGGCCATGATCGTGCGAACTTGCAGGCCGCAATCGAGCGAGTCAGGAGATACACTTGGAGGCCGTGATCGAGCGAGTTTGGAGATGCACTTGGAGGCCGAGATCGAGTGAACTCAGAAGATGCAGTTGGAGGCCGTGATCGATCGAGTTTGGAGATGCACCCTGAGGCTGTGACCCAGCGAGTTTGGAGATGCACTTGCAGGCTATGATGGAGCGAGATTGGAGGAGTACTTGGAGGCGGTCGATTTGGAGGGAGGCACGACGGCAGCTGAGACTCTATTCATTGGTTAACTTGTAATTGTGGGAAGGTAGTAGAGAGTTGAGTACAACATCCGCCGAGAGATGAGAAACGGGCTGGGAGCGGGTGACTGTCGATCTTGGGATGATGCTGTACTTGGTGTATGCTGTACCCTGTGTTAACTCATGATTATGGCATGGAGAGTTAGAGAGGGATGACTTAACTTCGTGTTCTTAGGTGATGGTAGAGTTGAGCACAAGAAGGAGAGAGATCAGAGGAGATGGGGGAAATCATCATGAGAAACTGGGACTTGTAGAATTTCGTGTGCGAATCAATTGACCATCCACGATACGGCAGGTACGAGTCCCGATCCGGCGCGAACTATCACCGATACGAGGTCTTCCCAACCCAATCAGGCAAGTCGTACCCCTGATTTCTCATATCCACTCGTATCCTCCATATCATTCTCATCTTCATCCCCCATCTCTCTCTTTCTCGTCCACAACTCAACCATCATCCCAGAACACAAAGTTAAGTCATCCCTCTCTATCTCTCCATGACATGATCATGAGTTGACACCGAGTACAGCATACACCGAGTACAGCATCCAAGATTGTTTGTCTTCCCTTCATTCCCATGATTACGAGTTGACCCCTGAATGTAGCTTCAGCTTCCGGCGTACCTCCCTACACGATCGACCGCCATCAGCCACCTCTCCATGAGAGCTCAAAGATAAAGTCACATTGTCACATTCCCACGGTTACGAGTTAACTAACTGATGAATAGAGTCTCATCACCCGGTGCGCCGTCCACTGTCGACCGCCTCCAAGTACTCGTCCAATCTTGCTCGATCACGGCCTCCAAGTGCATCTCCACACTCGCTTGATCACGGCCTCCAAGTGTATCTCCAAACTCGCTCGATTACGGCCTGCAAGTTCGCACGATCATAGCCTTCAAGTGCATCTCCAAACTCGCTCGATTACGGCCTCCAAATTAGCACGATCATGGCCTCCAAGTGCATCTCCAAACTCGCTCGATCACGGCCTCCAAGTGCATCTCCAAACAAGCTCGATCACGGCCT
>Ga0307515_10003684_pt1 | contig 32189 bp, 13 predicted proteins | sample 17_EM_MG_FD_194513 | JGI IMG/M metagenome (GOLD analysis project Ga0307515, IMG submission 194513) | Populus trichocarpa ectomycorrhiza microbial communities from riparian zone in the Pacific Northwest, United States - 17_EM | ecosystem: Host-associated > Plants > Roots > Unclassified | place... | reverse complement strand
TTATGCATCTGTTTCCTTTCTTTTAGATGCGTGGAGTTTCTACTTTTATGCAAGAAATGCTTGAAACTGCTTCAATCCTTAAAGGAGCTACAGATAGGTCATTGATAATCATTGATGAGTTAGGCCGCGGGACATCAACTTATGATGGATTTGGTAGGTTTCAACAATTTCCAGAGCCTCGGGATAGTTGGTTTTTATGGGTTTTTTATTTGAAGTTGTGGTTGAAGCTCTCTAAAATCATCTAACCTAAAAAAGTATCAGTTAAAGTTTTTTAAAACTGTTAAATGGATGTTATGAAATTTTCTATCTTTTTTTTCCCTTTTCATTCCTGTTATTTGAAAGGCATGAACTATGTCTGCTCTCCTTACTTAAATCAGTATGGTTTAAAGAATTGTTCTCCTATTGAAGTTACAAGCATCCAATTAGACTTCTTTGGGGTTTGAGAGTTTCTGAAAATTAACCGTGTCTGCTCTCCTTTTTCTTGATGAGTTCGGGGAAACTACTTTTCTTCATTTATTTGTAGTTTTGACTGTGGAGTTTTCTGCTTTTAAACATTGCTTAGAGCCTCTTTTCACCTTTGGTTGGAAGTGATGAAGTAGCTTTATTGTTTGATCCATATTGGAATTTATTGTTGGTTTGGTTAAACCTCATAGATAAACATAATTTTGTTTATCATGTTTTGTTCTGTTTCCCAGGCTTGGCATGGGCCATATGTGAACACCTGGTTCGAGAGTTAAAAGCACCTACTTTATTTGCAACCCACTTTCACGAACTGACTGCATTAGCTCATCAAAAACCTGACCAGGAGCCACATGCGAAGCAAATTGTTGGTGTTGCAAACTATCATGTCAGTGCACACATCGACTCATCAAATCACAAGTTGACCATGCTGTACAAGGTAAATGCATTGAGGCATGGCCTAAGCACTTAGAATTACAGGTGCTTGATTGTATGCCTTTTGTTTTTTTATTTTTTCAAAGACTAGCTTATATCATAATTTTGTAGCTGTTGTTTCTGCCTTACCTTTGATCTTTGTAATTAACTGATTGGATTAGTGTAAGAGTAATAGGACTATAAATGACGTGAAGGAGAAAAGACCTTTGAGGGAGAGGGTTTTAGAGTTTTCCTTTGCCTCGCTCCTTTCAATTACTCTCTTTGTCGTTTAGCAAGCTTTGCTTACATAATGAAAAAACAAGTGGAGAAAAAGGAAAGAAAATGAGGAACTTCAATTTTTATTTTATTTAATTTTTTTGGGTTTTGTATTTTCTATTATGATATGAGTTCTATTTGACACAGAAACAACAGTCTTCAATCATTATTCTTAATAATGGGGCATATATCATTGTTGGACTAGCAATTTTAGGATTAGTTTCTGACTAGATGCGATTCTTCTGCTTTTGAGTGACTGGGTTAGCAAAAATAAGTTTAAAATGCTTACACTAATGACCTTACAACCTTGAATTCCAGGTTGAGCCAGGGGCTTGTGATCAAAGTTTTGGTATTCATGTTGCAGAATTTGCAAACTTTCCTGAAAGTGTTGTCACCCTTGCCCGAGAAAAGGCAGCTGAATTGGAAGATTTCTCACCTACTGCAATCATTTCAGATGATGCTAGAGAAGAGGTTTGTCTTTAATGAATCCAAAAGCTTCTAGCTCAGCATTGGCTCTATGCCATCTGTATAGCCTTCTAGTTATATGAGCTTTCTGATCATTTCTGTTGATAAGCCTTAGATTGATACAGTGGTATGTAGGCCAATGTTATACAAGCCTTGACGTTTCAGTTAGTGTCAACATTTGAAGGGATGTGCCACTCTGGTTTGACTTCTCCTTCTTACTAAGCAAGCCATCCAGAGTTTACATGCTAGAGTATCAAGACCTTTGGCTTGATGCTCCACTACTGTAGTGTGAAAAACAACTTCGAATTCAAGTTGATTGACTGAGATAGCACTATGGAGTATAGATTTCCCGTTAGTAATCTCCAGTGTTTGAGCCAGTCTTGAGGGGAACATCATGTCACTCTTTGGCAGTCACAAAACTTTCATGCTGTATAGCATTCTCGAAACATTTTTCTGTTTCTGATAGCAAAGTTTTCACGCGAACTGAACTTGGTAAAATGATACCATACTATCACAAAGCATTCTATTAGGTTGGAATATTGACTTATTCATTTATGATTTGTAGGTCGGATCCAAACGAAAGAGAGAGTGCAATATGGATGATATGTCAAAAGGTGCAGCTCGGGCTCACCGGTTTCTGAAGGACTTCTCTGATTTGCCATTAGACACAATGGACTTGAAGCAGGCTCTGCTACAGATAGGCAAACTGAAAGATGACTTGGAGAAAGATGCAGTGAATTGCCATTGGCTCCAGCAATTCTTCTAGTTGTCCTTGGATGGAGCAATATTTGAATTAGACATTGCAAAGTCTCAACGAGTACAATATTTGAACATTATGCTTGACGCAGGTATTGGGTTTTGTAATCATTTCTTGGCTGGATGAGTGGTCTCTTAAAATCTTGTTGGGGCTCAGATCAATTTTAGGTCATGTAGGGGATTGGTCTCTTGTATCTGAGCTTGTGTAATTTATCCTTGTTGGGGCTCAAACCAATTTCTTTTATTTACGTATATAATATATGAGCTATTCTAAGAAAAATGGAAAACGATTTCTTTCATCTGCATTTAGCAATCCAACCAAGTTTATGCATTGCCTCAAACAATATAGCTTTTGAGTAGTTTTTCTCATGTAGGATTAAAATCTGAGCTTCCCCTTCCCCACCCCTTTTTTTTTTGGCTGAAGTGCTTTTCTCACTCCTTAAGAGGTGATTGTTTATCTCTTTTGTCTTCAAAACGTGTTTTATGTTACCATTACCATGACCTTGCCAACGGCATCAAGCTTTTCTGAATGACCCATTAGTTTAAAATCATACTTGTGTGGGAGAATTCCTAAACTGATTCATCCTTGTCCCAATTTCTTTCATTGATAGAAATTATGGCAAAACTTTTATGGCCATTGAATCATTGCTCGTACTTCTTGCAATCAGCTACGGAGATTTGTGCCACAAAATGCATCGTTTCTTCTGATTTAATGTCTGGAAATGAAGCGAGGAGGGGTTTGTGCCTGAGCTGATTGCAAGGGCCAAGTTTGTTGAGGAAAAGAAAGAGACGGTGAAGATAAGTTACAGAGTTCTTTTTTTGAGAAAACAAAGATGAGTATTTTTGGAATAATATTTTTTATTTGAAATTATTGTAGCAAATCAAAAGTCTCTCTCTTATGTGCTTTTGCTTATTTTTATGATTTTGATTCCATGCATAATTCAAATTAATACCATTAAAAGAATTCTAAACACAATAATTGATTTAACTATTGGAATTGAATTCAATTCCAAGAGTTCCAAACATCCTCTAAAGCAAACAAGCTTATTGATTTGGTCGAAATTTTTTTTTACAAAAAAAAAAAAAAAAGTGTTGTTTGAACTTTTTCTTAATGCTTTTTGAAGAAATAATGTTTTAGATCAATACATAACAATATGTCAAACCTGTTAAAAGAGCCATAGATCTATTTAGGTTAATTAACTTTGTTTTTTGGAATCATTTTATTCTAATTTATACAATGTTAAAAATAAACATATATGCATTAAATTTAAGAGGAAAAAAAATACCACGAAGAGTTGTATACAAAAAAGTATTTGCTAATAAAAAAGCTAGATATAGTCTTATTCAAAAACATGTAAAAAATAAAAGATATTTTATCAAATAACACTCCAAAAAGTTATCTAAATTAATTTATTTTAATGAATACCCACCAGACGAACATCTCAAACATATTGTTAACTAATTTATTGTAATTAATCTTAATTTGAATTGAATGGAGAAAAAAGAGTAAAAAGAGGTCATGTGGTTAGCTTGGGTATCATCAACCCCTTTATTTTTTTCTAAAAAATTACAGATGGTGGGTTGAAAAGCTAACTTGTGGTAAAAAAAAATGTTCTTCAATCTATTTTAACATAAAAACATCTCAAAAACACCCTTAGAATCTCATAAGAACAATTTCTCAACCTAACACAACTCTGAATCAGTCCAAAAACACACAAAATTGAACTAAAAAAATCCTTTTTGAGTGAAAAAAACGGTTGGCACTCGAAGTGAAAAACAATTGGTTAGGCCTTCAATGGGTCTGGATGGGCTGAAATTTGTGACTAAATTGAAGAATTATTAGAGAATCAAGGGTTGAATTGAATGAAGAGAGAAAGAAATTTATGGCGCATGTAACACACATGCTAATGTGTGAGGAAGGTTGTCGTATTAGGAGGCCACGTACAACTTCCTCTGAGCTCTGATGAAGGTTGTAATTGATATCGTTGGAATCATCTCAGTGAGGGCTTTCTTCTACGGCGACGTGTGTTGATGTTTTACCTCTAGTGTGGCTCTAATGACCCAATTATCGTTTCTTTCTTTTAATATCTTTTTCCTCTCTTGTCTTCTTATTTTTCACCTTTGATTTCTTCTTTTTTTTTCCCTTTAGGGACAAAAATGTCAAAGGTGGTTGTCATTTTTATAATTTTCAATTCTAGTTCCATAATTTGAATCTTTTAGAAAACAAAAATTCTAAATATTTTTCTACAAAATCAAGCGCTTTTCAAATGTCAAGATTTTTTTAACATCTTGAGAACCTAATATCAAATTCATCGAAACAAACTATCAAGTCCAATGTTGAATTCATTCAATGTAAAACAATAAAATTAAAAAAAAAAACAAAAACTTCATGACTAAAAAAAAAAGAAGCAAAAAAAATAAATAAATACTATGCGAATCCATAATGTCATTAGATATGGGCGTGTAATAAAAGGAATATAAAAAATCCAAACTCTTTTAGTGTTTTGTTAATAAAATTTAAAAAACATCATCATTGAAAAAAAAAACACAAAAATGGCACTAAGTGAATCCACAATATCATTGACATACTTTTTGTGCATCAATTCAAAATCATTTTTGTTTTTTTGTCAATTTGAAAAAGTTATAATTTTTATTGTGGATGTTGTGGTTGTAAAAGCGTAAATTATAAGTTAGTACTCATAGCTTCAAGAAATGAATTAATTAGTACATAACTTAGTCTTTTTGTCAAAATTACCATTACTTATCAGATCACTTGTTGCTAATATTTTTATCCTTGAGGTATATTTCTTGTAAACCCCCGCATAAACCGTATGTGATCATACATTATAAACTAGTAGAACACCATTATAATAGCGTTGATTGTTTTTTATTTAACCCTAGTGAATACATATCCACCTTTATCCCTAGCTATACCTGACTATGGAATTAGAAGACAATCAATTTAGATAGAATAACACAATGTAAGATCAATAAACTTTAACGATCAATATCACGTACTTAAATAAAAAATCAAACCACAAATTATTGAATTAATTGTATGATGTTAATGTCATTATAATCATTACAACTTCATGATAAAGGAAATAATATTAAATCACAATATTTCTATAATTTATTTAGTACAATCCTTCAAGATTATCATAATAAACATAAGCATAGAAGTCCTACAACTAGATGAAAATATTCATAAATTTCTACAACTAAACTTTATGTCAAGTCATCTAGTTTCATGGAGCATGTGATGAGCATGTCAGAAATAAAACATGCTAAGCAATAAGAATGATAGTTATTTTTCATAAAACAATACTAATTATTCAACATACAAAAAATGACATTTTCTTATGTATACACATGCTACTTTTAAACCTTTTAGCTTCTCAACATAATATTACCCTTAATTATCATACACCTTACCTCTACCAACTATTGATAGTATTTATAATACCTTAACATATTCATTATTGTGTTTAAATGATAGGTTATCCACTTAACTCTAGGATTTAACATAAATCACATAACCCTCAATCTTTTGGCCTACCTTTTATATAAGGCCGAGGTCTATAATGACGTTTCTTACACTAACACCAATGAGTAGCCTTGAGCGTAAATGTCTCCACTCCAAGACCCTTTTTAATCATCCTTTAAAGGTTCGATAACATACTCAACAAGTAGTCCTTGTCCACCCATATCTATACCGAAGATGTATACCTATCATTTTCTTAATCTCCGCTCATGCGGCTGACTATTATTCAATAACTACCCCAACACATGTGGTCGGTAAAAGAAAATTGAAACCAAGCCCCAATACCTCAATTCTAGCCCCACTCATGTAGTTGGCTTCCATGTTTATAACATATACCTACTTTATCTTTAATACTTGTTTACAACTAAATCCCTCCTTAGAGTTAGCTTCTATACAACCTCTCATTCAACATAACATTATCATATATCAATCATATCATTACTAATGTGGTTGCCTACTATACCACAACACAAATTTCATGATATATATCACAATAAGTCTCATCAGTCTTTTACCAATGTCTTGCAACACAATATAAAATTCATTATCAATATGCTACTTAAATAATTAAGACTTATATTTAATACTGAAAATTAAAAAGGATGAGATGACGAGCACCTGCATGTTCTCTTTACTGGTCCTGTCCCGTTTATCTAGGGTCCCGTAGCCGATGCCTCAAGCATCACCCAATGTCTTACATCAACTTCACTCTTTATATATCAAGAATATATGTCTCAATATTCCTTTAAAACTTTGAGTACTTTTTACTAATGAATCATATATTCTTACATTATAACATATTAAACTTAAGGTTTACAGCTCTTAACATTCTAATATAAGCAATATTATCATGTAAGCTTATTTCATGCATATATATATGTGTGTGCGCGCGCGCGCGCGCGTGCGTGCGCGTGTATTATGTTTTTGTTTTTCACATAATAATCATTTATATTTCTTAAACAACCCAAAAGATTCAAAGAAAAACCAAGAAAATCAAAACACAAAATTAGGTTATCACGAAACAGTAGCCAAAACGGTCTGATCATTTCTTAAATTAGTCTAGTTGTTTCTCAAAACAGCTAGCCCGTTTCTACAATTAGAAAATTTCTCTCCTCTTTTTCTTAGGCCAAAATCTTCACCCTTGCAATAAATTTGAGTATTATCATCAAGATCAATCCTTGCATCATACAAGTGACATACGTAACACATCAAAAAATGACTTTTTTTTAAATAACACTCAATTACCACAAATTCTAGCGTTCAAGAATTCAAGAAACTCATCTTTCCTTCTAATTTTCCAGGCATAACTAACTTTACCACATTCTTGATGTTTATATCACCATAACCATGCATAATTTCAAACAAAGATTACACCTAGAAAAATTCTCTAATTGGCCGAACATATCCCTCTTTTCCTAGAGATTTGTCTTTAATTTAAACAACTTTTTACTCAACACCACTCCCTTTCTATGCCTATTGAGCAATTTTCTTATTACTGTTTAGTTTCCCTAAATTCTCAATATGAAACCTAAAATCAAAATTATGATTTTTCCTCTATGTTTCCAGGCAATGGAAATTCTTTGATCCTACATCTTTCTAGGTTGTATTAGCATCGTTAATTCATCAAGATTTCCAACAAAACACTTCCTCTCTAAATTTTTCTTTTTGGTCGAACCTCTTTAAGGTTCCTACCTAAAAATTCTCTTCAAAATGCTTGCCTATTTCTACCAATTAAGACTTATCTTGAGGTCATACCATGTAATCTTTGCAAAGAACATGTTTTCTCTAATTTCTTATAAGCCTTAATTTTCTTAGGGATTAAGGATTTTGCTTTTTACCCAACAATCTCACCTCAAAATACATTATTGGAGTTTAATAGATACTTTACCTTATTTCTTGAACTCAATTGAACCTATCTTGAACAAGTTATTGATCAAATATTCTTTTCCCTTCTATTCTTGATCTTTCTTTAAGTTTTTGTTTTTCTCTATTGTGTTCTTGATTAGATGTGTTCTTGTATATAAAAAAAAACTCTCTTTCACACAGTATCCTATGTACTCTTTTCTCAATCCTTCCTGGCCATAATTTTCTTTGGATGTGAGAATATAAGTTATAGGTTTAAACTTCTCCCTCTCCTCCCTTAAAAAAAAATTGTCGGCCTCCTCTTTTTCTTTTTAAAAGAGAGCTTATTTCATTTTTAGTTCTTAAGTTTTCTATTTTCCAATTATGATCCTCCCTTACTAGGTCAAACTTAGTGTTTGGCCTTAATCCCTTTTTCTTTATACAAATTTGATCCTTTTTTATTAGGGATTTTACATTTATTTTCCATTCAAAATTTTCAATTTTACTAAAAACTTATACCTGTTTGGTATTGTGGTGTATAGTACTTTTCAAAAATGTTTTTCACTTGAAAGTATATCAAAATGATTTTTTTTCAATTTGTTTTTATTTTTAACATCAGCATATCAAAATTATCGAAAAGCACTAAAAAGCATCAATTTGATGTTTTTCCAAAGCAAATGCACTTTTAAAAAGCACTTAAAAATGGAAGCTACTGCACTTCCAAACAGGACAAAAAACACTAAATATCCTTCCTTTTTCTCCTTATTTTTGCTTCCCTTTCTTCTTTGCTTCTCCCTCCTCTTTTCTTGCCCTTTTCACTACCTTTCTTTTCTTATTTTGCTATTTCCTCCACCAATACAACAATCATCTCTTCCTTCTACCTCCATTTTTTTTCTTTGTCATACTCTCTTATATAATCCCTTTTTTCTATCTCTCCTTTTATTTCCTTCTGCCTCCCCCCTCCCTTTATCTTAAAAGATATTTTAAGCATTACATGTATATTCCACAGATTTGTTAGGTGTTTAATGATTAAGGACTGATTTATAGGGTAGTGTTTGGTTATTGTACCAAGATAAAAGAGACGAAAATAATGAATGTAGAAATGTGTTTAGTTGAAAAGACAAAAATAAAGATATAAAAATAAATTAGTTTCTAGGATAATTTTGGAGTAAATTAATGTACTTCTAAGACATGAGATGCATAAAGGACATGTCTCCAAATACAATATTTATTAGTTTCTTATTCCTAAAATATCCTTATAAAAAACTATTAATTTCAAAATTATTCAACTAAGACATGTAAAGATACAAATGATTATTATCATACCCAACTTGAGGGTTGATTCGGGGAAAGATAAGAGTTACGGGGCGGGAGGGTAAACATTGGTTGACCCGAGTCAATATAAGAATAAAAATGGTTATTATCATAGTTTTAAAATTTAACTCGGAAGTTGATTTAGGCCAAGGCCCCAGTCATTATTTAGGAGGGTCAACCCTGGTTTTTCTGGGTCAACATAATGAAAATAAATTATTATTATTATTATCATAGTCTTAAAACCATACTTTGGGGTCAATCCAGGGTAAGGCTCGGGTCACAGGTCATAAGGGTCAACTCAGACCAGTGCATGAATAAAAATTGTTATTATCATAGTTTTAAAACCTAACTCTTGAGTCAACTCGGGGCAAGGCCTTGGTTACGGGTTGGGAGGGTCAACTCAAGTTGACGTTATTATCATAGTTTTAAAACCTAACTCAGGAATCGACCCGGGACAAGGCCTTGGTTACGGGTTGGGAGGGTCAACTCAAGTTAATCACACAAGAATAAAAATAGTTATTATCATAATTTTAAAATTGACTTGGGAGTCGACCTAGGGCATGACCTATGTCACAGGTCAAGAGGGTAAAACAAGGGTTGACCTAAGTCAATGTATAAATAAAAATAATTATTATCATAGTTTAAATCCAATTCAAAAGTTGACCCGAGGCAAAGCTTATGTCATAAGTTAGAAGGGTCAACCCGGGTTGACCCATTTTCTAAAAAAAAGATTTGAGTTAACCAGGGTTGACCCATTTTTTTTTAAAAAAAAAGATTTGAGTCAACCCGGGTTGATTCGTTAATCCCGCGACCGTGAGTATAGGATTGAGATAACTCCATAGAAAGAAAAATGATAAAAAAAAAAGAACATGAATACCAATTTCCAATAAATTAAATGTTTAATGATAAAACTCTATAAAAAAAACCTAAAAAATCCAAAGTCAATATTCAACAAGTAAGGCGATTGATAGTTGTTGAGAAAAAAAAAACTTTATACTATTTCAATCCACAAATACTTATGATATCTCGTTTAGTTTTTTTTGTTAATAGTAATGTAAGGACGAGTTTTTTATACATTGTTTACATTCCATTTGTATATAGTCAATTACTGGCTAGTGGGCTGACAATTCACCATGGGTAAATACTTTTTTTAACTCGGCTGGAATTATTGATTTTAGCTGTATGTTGATGATGTCACTACATAAACCCTTGTTGAGTCTCTCTTTTATCGGTTCTACAACGCACTCTGTTTTGTTTAGACAGGTTTGCAATATTTCCAATTCATAGAATCTTTCAAGTGAGTAGCCACGCTATATGCTTAGATAAAATACAATATTCTTGTATTTTCAATTTTGTATTGGAAGAGTTAATTTGACAGATGTTAAATAAAGAAGCTACAACAAGGCTAGAGCAAAGCGAGTAAGGCAGGCATTAGATTTCATACCTTTCTAGCCATTACGTTCTCCCTTGCTGTAAGATCCATATTTTCCATTAGGAGTTCTGAAACTGGCGAATTTCTTAGTAGATATACGGGTGTTTTTAGGGCAATGATTTTCGTTAGCCAAGGGATAATCCTTGGCAATGTCATTTTTGGGGCAATGACATTTTAGGATTTTTATTGGATCTCTACCTTCTCCTAGAAAAGTCATCAGCAAGTTTAAATGGCCTAAACCAAGAACATGGAATGAGGTCCCTGGCTGGCATACACAGAATGTAAAGTTTTTGACATTGCAGCAACAAAACCTGTTGTTTCTTCGAGCATTTATGATAAATTTTTTTTATTAACGTGAGTGTTTGAGCCAGCTTGCGCGCATCTCGATTAATCCCATAAGCCCTGAAGTTAACGACTATGTAAGCCTCTAGTGGTCATCATATTAGCAACCACAGGGCTCGAACTTGAGACCACGGGGGGAGCAAACCCCTTGATCCCAAGCTCTTACCACTGGACCACCTACTAGATGGTTATTTATGATAATTTTTCTTTCTACCAGATAAGACATAAAATAACTGATAAACTTTCATGAGAACAAACTAAGTAGAATGTTGAATTATTCCATAAATGACAACAAGTGGGATGTATAAAACTCAGATTTTACTTAGATATAAACGCAAGGTCCTCCGAGTTGAATCGATATTGGCAAACAACTTCACAAATCTATAGCAACTTTATCAAATTCTCAAATTTTAATTGAAAAAAAGGGCAGACATTGCAAAATATTTAACTTTCTTATTAAACATTCATCAACTTGTTTTTACCTTCTTTGAATTGGCTTGCCACACATCCATTCTGCATTTGTCTGGCATGAATTTGCTTCTATAGTAGCAATCTAGAACACATTCTTCATGCATGGATAAAATTGTTCCTAGGTCAGTAACTTTCAATTTCTTCTCCTTTCAACCAAACTAGACATTTTTCCATATGAAGCATATATATTCAGTCCAACAAGTTCATTCCCGAATGGTGGATCCTATGGAATTCAAATTATTTACTCATATGTGGCTAAATACTCAGACATGCATCAATAATGTTAGCCTCCAACTTAAATTTTCTATCATAACAGAAAAATATGTTCACTAAAATGCTTACTTTGTACCATGTGAAAGGTTGCTTTTTTCTTGGTTCTGCCTAATTTACATTATTCAAACCATCAAGTATATACCAGGCTGGTTCTATTTATGCAAGGTTTCAATATTTCCAAGGACACCAATTCAGCAGCTTGCTTGGGAGTATGTTTCATGTTTTGCAAGGATATACAAAAGTCAACAGCCTTATTTCCTTGTTTTTCGAGGACTACAAAGTCAGCAATCTTTTTTTTTTTGGACATATACGAGAACAACATTAATTCTTTCATTCCTTATTTCTTCATAGTCGGCCACAACATTAATTCAAGAAGGTTGTTTTCAGCAACTCTTTTTAGGACAATATGCAATAGCCTTGATAATTTATTTAGTTTTGGATTTTTGTTATTTATTTTATAAATTTTAGGTTGTTTTTAATTGGATTTACTGTATCTCATTAATCGGTCAATGTTATTTTATTTTGTTAATTATAAATACTTTTTAAAAAATTAAAAGGAGAACGCGTTTATGTTATGTTATATTATTTTAGAACAATATTTTGTGTAGGAGGTTGCTCAAACTCTTAGTTTTTGTTCAACTTTTCTTAGACGTATCAAATATCAATTATAATTATGGGGTTGATGTATTTTTTATCTAATAATCTCGATGTCTAGATTCAGGTAATTATTGTGTCAGATTTTTTATTGTAATCTGATTTTAGCTTTCTTGGGTTATTCTTTCTTGTATATGTGTTTACCTAATTTTAGCTTTTTTAGATTGTTTTTTCTTGCATATTGGTTTAAGGTTTCGAGGTTCGTATCACAATTGTTATGTAGTATTAATCTCTCGCATCAAATGGCCATCTTTTATTATTAAAGATTTAAGGGATTGAGACCTTTAGATTCATGCAGGTGTAGGATTTTATAAGTGATTTGTAAGAAAAGGCGCCATGCAAATCAGCAAAGAAAAAAATATAACACAAGACATAATCTTTCAGGGACAAAGATAGAAGATAAGTAAGTTGGACAACATGATTACGTCGAAAAATGAATAAAAAGAGGCAGCGTTGGTTCTTTGACAAACCAGAGTAGTTAACTAATTGGAAGCATTAGGTAGAGGGGAGACATGCCAAAACCCAGTAAAAGGTTGAAAGATCAAGATGTAAAAACAACTCAAAGCAATGGTTATCAGCAAACTTAGCTGAACTGAATGACAGCTTGAAAAACAAGGGCAAATAAATGTAAATTAGTAGATGATAAAGATAAACACCAACAATAAAATAATGAAAACTTGGCACACAGAAAGATGAAAAAAAGACCTAGATCTGAATATACATGATGCATGCTTCAAAAGGGATGTACATAAAGGAAGATAAACTGGATGCTACTAGTTAAGGGGAGGATAAAACAACAACCAAGAAGAGAGCTAGCCAGATTAATATTTCCAGTTTAAAGAATAAGAGAAGACACCTTCAAAAACTTTGAGGAGCTAACTCACCAGAAAGTAAATGAATTACCTCAAGCGCAACTCTTAGCAGAAGAAACATCAAAAGAAAGTTGCACATATATCCATATAATAGTATAACAAGCATAGAATCAATCATTTCCTCAATTAGCTAACCAATCTATAGCTACGTTGGCCTCTCGGTATGCATGGTGGATTTGCACTTCCTAGTCTCTAGTTAATAGTACTCTAGCCGTGGCAATGAGTGCATAATTCGAATCAATTTGCGCTTGAGTCTTTGTGACAAATTCAACAGCTAGAGTAGAATCAAACTCAAGAAGTAATTTCCTAATGCCCAGCTCCGAAGCCAATTCTAGGCCACAAACCATTGTCTAGAGTTCAGCTTTGACAAATGAACAGATCCCTGTTGAATCAAACTCAAGAAGTAATTTCCTAATGCCCAGCTCCGAAGCCAATTCTAGGCCACAAACCATTGTCTACAGTTCAGCTTTGACAAATGAACAGATCCCTGTGCTGATAGCAAAACCTCTTATCCGGTTACAATTACTATCCCGAATGAGACCTCTAGCTCCTGCTTGTCCTGAATTTACCTTTATTGCATCCAACATATGTTAGAAATGGAAGCGATGCTTAACAACCATCCAACACAAATAAAATAATTTCTCAAGAAACCATTGCTTACATTTTTAACAATAAATCATGTGAATTGTCAAAAAAACCCTCGCTTGCATTGCTAACATGTGCTGTGGATGGCTGTTAAGCAATGGTGGTTGTTGTAATAAGGAGAGATTCTAATGTATGATGGAGCAAGATGGTGTTTGAACAAGACATGGGATTATGTGGGCTGACAATGCCAAAAAATTAGAGATAAACATAATCCCAAATCATTAATTCAAATAACAAACTACCTAATATCACAATACCCCATAAAAAATCAATCATAACCCTAAATCAAAACCAAACTTTTAAATAAAAAAATTATATAATTTAACACAATCAAGGAAGAAACTATTGTAAATATTAGATACAATAAATAGAAACAAACTATAATTTCAGGTGTGTATACATATTGTTTTTAAATATATTTCTTTAACCCAAGACTATCTTTCAAGATCCAACAAGTTCTAACACATTCATGAAACCCGTATTACCTTGAATTTGACATAATAATCAAATCTAAGTATTTTGGATCCGATATATTCACTAGATTTATATTTTTTTAGATTTAATAAAATTGCTAAATCTAAAGTCTTGTATCATTCAATTCATATTAAGATTCATTATATAAATATTAAATAAAAATTTTTTTAAGATAGTTTTTATTATTTATAACAAAAATATACAGAAAAAAGTGTAAAGATAGAAAGGTGAGAGATAGAGTTGTGTGATAGAAACATACTAAGATAAGTGTCGTGGGAGAGAGGTGAGGGATAAAGCTATGTGATAGAGACTTACCAGGAATAATATTTTTTTTAATTTATTTTTCTTGAAAAAAATAGAGTAATACTATGAAGTCTTGGCTATGAAATTAGGCTTGACTTAAACTAATCATTAATTTAATTAAATTCATTTTATTTTTTATATTTTTGATTGAAATTTATTTTCCAGATTATAATAAGTTTTTATTAAATAATAATGCTTAAGATAAAAAATTGTTTTTGTTAAAAGAAACGAATATATAAATATAAAAACATATTTTGATTGAAGAAATATTATTTCTCCTTAGTCTAAATGATTAAAATATTTATAAATATTTATTTTAATTGCTTTAGTTTTTTTTTAAAAACATGCTAATAATAAAAAATATATTTATTAAAAGATACATGAATATAACAAATAAAAACTTATTTAATAAAGTGTTTTTTTTAAAACAGAATTTAAATTATTATCTTTGTTTTTATAAATATCTATTTTAATTTAATTGTGAAAATATATTTGTTTTTTTAAAAAGAGAGGAGACCACACGTTCCTTAGCCGTGAAAGCAAAGTGGGAGAGTAAATGCGCTTTGTTTTTTATTCATCAAAGAAAGAAAGAATCAAATAATAGAAGGGACTTTTACTTGTAACTGAAACCTTCGTTGTTTAACTTTTACTTGTTCTCCCAACAAAGAGGATTCAATTCTGCAGAACACAAAAAAAAGATGATGGGCTGGCGAAGAGTATTGAAATCTTTACAGGCACTGGCCGCCCACAGTCTTCTCTTTTCTTTCACTCTCTTCCTCGTCCTCAAGCTTGATCACGTCGCCTCCTACTCCTGGTGGTCAGTTTTTTTTTTTGGATGAATTCACCTATGGATTTTGAATTTTACTGAAATTGGTAGTAGTCTAGATTCAAGGAATCTCTCAAATTTGTGGGTTTTTTTCCGGGTAATTTTTTGTTTGCGAAACTTGAATTGCATACATGGTAGTTTAGTGGAAAATGATTTTACCCTTTCAAAATCTCAACCTCTCTTCTGCGAAGAAAGTCTTTTTTTTTGTTTTTTATTTTTTCTTAAAAAAGAAAGAACCTTCAGTTGTATTTTACGATTAGTGTTACAAACCAGGGCAAATTTCTGTTTTTTCAAAGTTTTACTGTCGTTTCGTTGCGTGTTTCAGGGGATAACAGAGAGACAAAGAATGAAAAGTAGAAACTCTATGTTATACCCCCGACCATGTTATTGCTGATGTCGGTGCTTATTTCTAACTCAGATAGAAATGCTCCAACTGATGAGGCAATGGAATCTTTTTGGGTGTTATTTTAAGTTACAGTCTCGTGTTTATGAATATAGAACGTTCTTGTCTATTTCTTTTGGTAATTGATCAATTCTAATGGAATAGGGATGGTCGTGAAAACTTTAGATTGGGCTTTCAGGCTGTGATCTTAGGTTGGTCCGTGAGCTTTTTTGCAAAATAAGTTCTCTTGTGGGCACAAGAGATACTCTAATGCTTAAGTTAGTAAAATATAGGAGAAGTAAACAATGTACTTGAAAATAAGTGAAACTATAGGGAGTGTGTATCTATATGCCGTGTATTTCTGTCTTAAGTTTGTAAAATATGGGGTGGTTGATGGAGGTTCTAGGAATGAAAGGTTGCTTGTTGTTATAGGAGATTGTATGGCCAATCCTTTAATGGTTGTGTTTGGAGTCCAAGACTGACGACTTTTTTTCTATTCTTACCTTTGACTAGGTATTTATACATCTAGTCCTTGAACTTACTTCATGGAGAAGAAAATTATTTTCATGGAAAATTAGGTCATTGTGTGCTTGCCATTGATGGAGATGTTGGTGGCATGTTGTTGGTTGTTGTGCCATACATTATTGGTGGAGATGTTGGTGATGAGTTGTGTCATTGTCGTAGAAGAGTGCCTGCTCTACATAGAAAAATTGTGTATAGAAAAAAATTGTATGCATGGAAAGTTCGTGTGTGTGACTCCTGGGGAACTTGAAAAAATACATAGAGGCATGTGTTGGGACAATATTTGGACAACTCGGGACTTGAAATACCTAGATTCTAGTCGTTCAGGGTCAAACAACTATGATTTCTAGCTGTTTGGGTTGAGAGGCCAGCTGTTTGGGCCATGCCCAAGCAACTGGAATGTTGGCGCATGGCATGCACGCACAACCTATTTTTTTCTTATAAAATTTTTGCGCTCCATCAGGGATGAAAGTCAAAGTTGGTATTAGTCAAAGTAAAGAAGTTTGAATATTTGAGTGTTTGGATTTTGTGCTTTTAGCTGGTTAATTTTTAGAGAATTTTGTCAGAGAAGATGTGCACCATTAGGTAAAGTAACATAACAGAATGAGGTGGGTTGGGGAATGCAAGATTTTCTTTTCCTAGCTTAATGAAGTGATTTTATTTTAAATATATATGGTTCTTCAGTATCTAAATTTGTTCCTACTATCTTCTGATTTAGATGCTAATTATTTAATGTTTTGCATGTTAAAGTTTACAATATGGATAATTTTATTTTCAGGTTAATATTCTTCCCACTCTGGACATTCCATGGAGTTGTTGCTCGAGGAAGATTTGCATTACCTGCCCCATCAGTTCCACATAATCGTCATGTAATATTTCCTTGTTTTATTTTGGGTTCATGAATTTTTAAATCTATCATTATTTGTGAATATGAAGTGTTGAGCTTTTGTTTCATGAACAGTGGGCGCCGTGCCATGCGGTTGTGGCAACACCATTGCTTATTGCATTTGAACTGCTTCTTTGTATATATCTCGAAAGCGTTTATGGTATATATACCAAACGCCCTCTGGTATTTTTATGCTGTTGAGAATTGACACGTGATAATAACCTTTTCAAGTCTCTTAGTTTTTCTATTTGTCATTATATAATCATGTATGTCCTTATGCCTTCAAACTTTCTTAATGCTTTATCCTCTTTTGCAGTTTATCATATTCCAGCTGTAAACTTGAAGATTGTCTTTATTCCATTGTTGGCATTTGAAATAATTATTTTAATTGACAATTTCAGGTATTTTCTTTGGATTATTAATTCATCTCAGTAATTTAAATTACAAATAAGCAGCTAATATCCTACACTGCTTTTGCATGGTGCAATTGGCACTGAGAACTTTTTGTAACTGGCCATGCTTTTTCTTTTTTAACAAGTTAGCTCTAAGTCATTTCCAAGCTTAAAAAGTATGCATTACTGTAGTGGTCAAATTTTAACTTTTCCTTCATTTTTGATGGACAAATAGAATGTCAAATTATTGCTACAAGGGCTTAAATTAGCACAATATGCTCTATGCTTGCCTTGATTGTTCTTTTACCCTTAAATACTTCTTCCTCCATAGAATTCAACCTTTTCAGACCAAGAAAAGATAATTATACCAATTGTACTAATAAAAGATCATGTCCAGAATTTCCAACTAATTGTAAGTTGTGTTCACAATTATGCTTGTCATCATATTGTCTCTGTTGGTAACTAGTGTAGCATCATTGCCATGTTTGTAGATGTACTGTTTTTCCAGTTTACATTCAACACATCAATTAGCCTCCCTTCCTCCACCCATATCCAAGTCTTCTTTCTAATTGGTAATTACTATTGTGCGCCCCATTTCATTTATTGTGTAATACTGTTAATGGAGTTTTATTTCTTCTACAGAATGTGTAAGGCTCTAATGCCAGGGGAAGAAGAAAGCATCAGTGATGAAGCGATATGGGAAACATTGCCTGTAAGTTTGTCATAGTACTAACTTGGAGAGCTGTTCAAAGCATGCCATAGTTTATTATTTTGTCTGTAGCTTGGAACTTATTTAGCAACATTTACTGAATATATTTATCCCTTTCTTTCCCAAAAACAAACATAATTACTTTCTTGACTGAGAGTAGGTATTGGAAATATTAACAAACACATTGATTTGGAACTGTTTAAACTTCAAGGACTCAACTTATTTGTTGAAAGTAAATAAGTTTTTGCTAAGTTATGGTTTTTTGGAAAAAAGAGAGATGTCTTTGTGTTCTGTGGTTTGCATAATTCCAAAATGTTTATCTTACCATAGACACTATTTTCATGCAGAAATGCTGCATGCAATGTTTGCAAGTTTATAGCATTTTTTATATACCTATGATCAGGTGCCACTGTCACAAATTTGACATTTTCATTTTGGTTTGCAACTCCCATGATGGTTTAGGTTGTATATGAATCTGTTGAAGGATTAATGAACTTCCATGCTATTTTTGTAGCACTTCTGGGTTGCAATTTCCATGGTTTTCTTTGTGGCTGCTACAGTCTTTACCCTCCTAAAGCTGTGCGGTAATCTTTCTTAACTTTGTATTATTTTTAAATATAATTACATTGGTGCATTCAAATTAGTTAGGGTTGTTGTTTTTTCCTATTACCTTGTTTTGATTCCAGAATTGGTACTATAACATTTATTTCATCTTTTCAGATAGTCATGTTTACCACCCAAATTTCTATTAATTTGATTTTTTATCTTACATGTATACATCGTAGTAGTCAGCATCATGTTGTTATTATTATTAGTATCATCATCGTTGTTGTCGTTATTGCTACTATTTTACTTTTGTGGAATGGAAATGGAGTAATTGGACATCAAAAAGCCTCTTTTTGGTTCCACAAGTAATGGTGATTAATTATTTAAAAGCTGTTTCTTGAGAAAACACAATCTAACTTCCTCTGGAATGGGCTAAAGACAACTTCGTGAGTTGGAGTTGGCATATTGGAGCTATGTGTGTCACTAGGGTCATTTCAGGCTTTGTAGAGGAATTGAATGTTTGGCAAGTGCAGGTTTTTGATAAAGAAATATGGAGCTGTGGAATTGTACTAGCTAAATTTTCAGTTTCTAGAGGTATATTCTTAAAATGCTATTGATAACCACATAAATGATCCATTAGAAAGGATCCTATTTACATGGTCTGAAAGTCATGTGTATCTGCAGTGAAGGTTTTTTTCTCAGCAAATGATCATTTATCTGGTGAAAATGTCATTGGATCATATTTCATGATAAATTAGCATCCCAAATTGAGTGGTGTGACAGGGTTGAAGGTTCTTTTCAATGAAAAACTTCTAGGTCCTTGCAGAATGCTGATTGTATAGTGAAACAGTAGTTCTTTGAAACATATCTTAAAAACCAACATTTTTCACAGTTCATGTAGTTCATGCTTTTACATGTCATTAAAATTGTGTCTGAGTGCACTCCTCGCTTCATTGGATACCAACTCTTCCTCAGTGACATTCCTTATTTGGTTCCTATACTTGTTACATTGGGGGATCACTTTCCATATAAATTAGCACCCCAAATTAAGTGGCTTGATAGGGTTGAATGTTCATCTCAATGATTTGAATTTTGTGTTTGTAATGCTAAATGTATAGACAAGCTGTTGTTCTTCAAAACATAGCTTAAAAATACAAATTTTGTGCAGCTCATGGGATGCATATTTTTACATGTCATTAACATTTTTGTGCGCGCGCTGCTGTGCATAAGATATGGCATTCCTCCCTTCATTGGATGTTAGCTCTTCCTCACTGACATCCCTTACTTGGTTCCTGTTTTTGTTATATTGGAGATCATAATTCAGATATCCCTTCCCATCATATGATGGTGGTCAACTGCTTGGCGGCAGAATACTTTCATGTACTATATATCAGACTACACTTTAGAGAAAAAATTACTTTGTTTTTTCAATTTTCTAATTGATACTTTGAAGGCTGTGTAGGTTTATTCTTGGAGTAATGCTGTGATGTCTTTGCTTTGTCTAATATAAAGTCACTTTGGGGGCCTGGTTCCTAACCTGAATAGTGGAAATTGATTTATGTACTTTCTTTGCCATTGATCACACTGTAACAGCTAAACTTGTCCTTTTCTGTAATGAGGGCAATCCTATCTATACCGAATCCTTGCATGTGATGGTTCCTACCAATATAATGACTGCTTTCTGTTTCTTTCTTAAAACATTTCAGGTGATGTGGGTGCACTTGGCTGGTGGGACTTGTTCATAAACTTTAGGTTAGGTTGTATTGATCCTTTCTTTCCAATTGCTGTTTCTCTGTACTGCTTCAGAGTTCAGACATAATAAAGCAGGAGACATGCTTTTAGTGCCACAGCAAAGTGATAAATAACAACATTTTTTTCTGCAGCATTGCAGAGTTCTTTGCCTTTCTCGTTTGTACGAAATGGTCTAATCCAGCGATCCACAGAAATTCTCGGACAAGAGAAGTTAGTTCATCTTCAACGACCATTAGATATCTTGATTGGAATGGTGGCTTAATGGTTTCTCCCGAGGAGAATCAACACCAGGACAGAATGTGCGGTCTGCAAGAAATTGGTGGCCATATTATGAAAATTCCTTTAATTGGTTTCCAAGTTCTACTTTTTATGCATTTAGAGGTACTTGTGTAATTGACTTGTGATCATGGCTGCTGGATGGGATTCTTTTATTAGCAGATAATGGCTTTTTTTATTTCAGGGAAGACCTACTGGTGCTAGAAATTTACCATTTTTGGTTCTTTTCTCTCCACTTTTCCTACTTCAAGGAGCTGGTGTATTGTTTGCTGCTTCTAAGTTGGCAGAAAAGCTTATTCTTTTATTGCGGAGCGAAGCTGGCACAGGAAGATATTTTAGATTTTCCTCAAGAGCTCATGACTGCTTGGGGTTCTTGCATCATGGTTCCAGGTAATCACTACCTTTCCATCAGAAAATTAACCTGTTCAGGCAAGGTTATCACTCCACTGAACCATTGTGAGTATTTGATGTGGTATGGTTACTAACAGAAGAAACTGTTCTGCACATTCCAATTTGTTAATACAGGCTGCTGGGCTGGTGGTCAATTGATGAGGGAAGTCGAGAGGAACAGGCTCGATTGTACCATGGGGGAGATGCTGGGTTAGTATATCATTTTTTTCCATACATTTAATAATGGCCCATAAATTGCAAAAGTATTTTTTTCTTTTTTGAGCATGTGTCATGTTGGATGACATCCTTTGGTGAGGTCAAGCGAAGAAGGACAAGGACAAGGATATAACAATAGAATTGAGATATTTGAAACTGGATTTTGCACATTTAAACCTAGGAATCTGTAAGCTTAAATTTGAATGGACTGCAATATGAAATTGAGGAGCTGATAGATTATATATATATACACCCTTGGAAGTTGCCAAGTGTGGAAAAGTAGGGATGGGAATTTCATCGGGGGTGTTGTGATTAGTTTATATTATTATGTCAAGGTTAGTTCCCAACCTACACCACAATATGTGTGTGGTATTGTGGTGTAGGTTGGGAACTAACCTAATCTTCAGCCTCTTTTCCTCATTTGCCTCTCCCCTTTGTCACATCTTTCTTCTCCTTCTCATATCTTTTTCTAATTCTTAAATAAATCTTTACAAAACGACATTGTATCAGAGCATAACAGTCTAGATTTAGTGAGTTCAATCTCAAAACTCTTCTAACAGCCTCAACAGTTCCCTCGCTGACTTCAGCTATATCAGCATGACATCATCACACTTCTCAGGTTGTCGCCTTAGAAATGCCTCGGCTTCATGATCAAAAGCCCCAATGTTCAACTGTCAATCATTGTTCCCTTAGCTGCCAATTTGTCAAGTTAGGTGACAAACTTGGAAAAGTGATGATTCTTGAATCTTGAGAATTATAGGGCTGTTTGTTGTAGTAATTAAGCATGATTGCATGTGATTGAGTTAGTAAGGTGCTATGTAGTTATTGGCTGGTTGGGCTCTTGTGGTGTTTAGTTATTTGGGGGTCAAAATGGTTTGGATGCCTCTCGATGGAGGATCTCTTCTCTTTAAATAGTGAAGTATCAACATAATTACATTCTACAATCACTCCTGGACCATAATTACAATTGTCTATCAATCAATTTCCCTAAATTAAGTAATTACATATCAATCAATCTCCCTAGATTAAGCTCTCTAAATCAAGTAATTGCATATAAATCAATCAAGATATTATAACTAACATCCACCTCAAATTGATGTTGGTGGATTACGAAGCATCAATTTGTAAATCATGAATTAATGTCAATGACGAGATAGAGCCTTGGTAAACACATCAGTTGTCTGGAACTCAGTGGAAAAATAAAGGAGAGTAATCACATGTCGGTCAAGTGCTTCATGAATAGAATGATAATCTACTTCAATGTGCTTGGTGCGCTTATGAAAGATTGCATTAGCAGCAATTTGGATGGCACTGGTGTTATCAGCATGAAGAGAAGGAATAAGTTAAGGAATACCTAGTTCACTTAACAGACTCCGAAGCCAAACAATCTCAGAGCATGCAAATGACATAGCATGATATTCAGACTCGATTAAGGATTTAGAAATTCCATGCATAGCTTGTTTCCAACATGCTTAAGTAGAAGTCCAAGAGTAAAACTTAAGTACAATATTAGTATTAAAAGTATCTTGAAGAGTTGTATGAGAGAACCAATACCTATCTGGAGGATGTGAAATCCGAATGACTGAAGAGGTTTAGTCGAGACAAGATCAAGTGTCGGAGCTAGGTCATGCAATGGAACTGATGGACGACGTCTCTAATACACAATTCTTGACTTAAAACATTCAATAAAACTCGACATATCATCAAAATTAGGACGCAAAACTGAAGGGGAATCATGAGAAGTAAAAGACAAAGAAATATTGATTTTCAAAGAGACCACATTTTGAGAAATACAAAGTTTGTTAGCATCCAAATCATAACACACAAACCCCTTATAGACATTACTATATCCTAGAAAAGCACACTGAACAAATTGAGTAGCAAGCTTGTGTCGTTCAGTTGGTGGCAAGTGAATAAAACAAACGTGACCAAATATATCAAGAGAGTTATACTCTGGAGCAACACCAAATAAACAGGAATTCAAAGAATCAAATTTGAGAACTTGAAAGGGTAGCGATTAATCAAATAAACAATTGTAGATAATGCTTCTACCAAAAATCTAGATGGTACATAAGACTCAATTAACAAGGTACGAACAACATCTAAAAGGTGACAATTCTTATGCCCTGCAACCTATTCTGTTGAGGAGTATATGGATAAGAATGTTGGGAGAGAATACCCTTCATTCGTAGATAAGATTAAAAGTCATTGGACATATTTTTCCTCCAGAATTAGATCTTAGAGTCTTAATACAAGTAGAAAATTGATTTTCAACAAAGGCAACAAAATTTTGAAAAACTAAAAACACAGTAGCTTTAGAATAGAGAAAAATATAAGAATGGAGGAAATATACCTAAACAAAAAGACTATAATCATCAATAAACATCACAAAATATTTATACTGAGCATGTGAAATAACGAGACTAATGCGTATACATTGGTATGAATGATTGCAAAACTAGTAGAAGCCTCATTGCTATAGAAGCAAATTATCACATTAAAGGGGGTGAAGGCAAGGTGGTGGAGAAAGTGAGATATTAAAGGTTGGTTAGTTGATTGATTTATCCTTCACGCTTGTCCTGATATAGTTTATTTAGTTATTGTAGTTGTCAGTTTATGCTTGATCCCTATACATCTCACCTAGATGTTGTTTATCACATCTTATGTACCTAAAATCAGGTCCTGGGAATGGATTGTTATTCTCCAGTGATACGTTTAAAGGCAGATGCCTTTTTTGATGCTAATTAAGTTGGATTACCAAATGATAGAAGATCTACATCAGGATATTATACTTTCATTTGTGGTAATCTAGTCTCATGAAGTGTGAAATTTTATGGTTTAAAAACCTGATCTATGAGTTGGGAATAACAAATGATGATCTTATATCACTGTGATGATCTCACAATTTTGTTCAACATGACCGGATGAAGAACATCGAGATTGATAGGTGCTTTATTAAAGAGAAGTTAAATGATATGACTATTTGTATTCCCTTTGTAATGTCTAAAAATCAATTAGCCAATATGTTTACCTATGGACTTGTTGTTTCACTCTTTTACTTTACTTGGTAGATGGGCATGAAATATAATTATGCTCCACTAAATTGTTATATTATAATGTCAAGGATAGTTATGTAATCTCGTGCTCTTTCTTTTATATATATATATATATTTTTTTTTTGCGGTGTAGGTTGGGCATTAACCTAAATTGCCTCCTTTCCTTTTCATCTCTCATTTCCCTGTCCTTGTTTTGCTTTCTCACATCCTTCTTCTCCTTCTCCTTCTTGTATCTTTCTCTAACTTTTAAACAAATACAAAACAGCAGGGGTGCCCAACTTAGTACTTTTATTATATTTTAGATTTTTTGTTCATACATAAATAATTTTTTATTTGTGAATTTGCATTTTGAACTTAACTTTTTTTTCTTAAGGATTTTATGTTATAGTGAAGATTTATTAATTTTCATGCTTTAAATTTTTAGGATGTGATTTCCAAAATTATTTCTTTTTATTTATTTTCTTAAGAACTTGGGTTGGATCGGATACCCAACAGGTGGACAAAGCTCTCCACCTGACCTAACCTGATCACATCAAATGTGGAACGAATAATGGTTTTAGGTATTCTGGGTAAGGTTCAGCCCGTGCAGGTACACTAAAAACCCGCTCCGCTCCAATCCAACCCTTCTCCATCTCTTAATAGAAGCAAAGAACTCTGAACCTGGATTCAGTAGTATATAAGCAATACAATTTTTCTGGAAGCATTCCTACAATTTCAATTATCCATGTTGACACCAGATATTCTTTAATGTCATTTGATCAAGCATCCTCAATTTTGCATTTTGAGTTTTCTCCATTAAGTGTACAAATTTGTGCTCTTTACTAATATTTGTAAATTTGTTTCATTGATCTGCAGTTATAATACTTTCTGTGGTTATCCTCCTGAGATAGTGAAGAAAATGCCTAAAAAGGATCTCGCTGAGGAGGTGATTTAGTTTTCATTTTTGTTCGTTGAATGTTATTTGTTGCAATGGCAAAATTTCACATATACATATAAGCATACTCTCTCTCTTCCTCAAGGCATTTGTTTAATCTTTGATTCAACCATGGATTTTTATTGGCCAATGCAAACATTGATGATGACCCTCTATTGTCCACTTTTGCATTAGTATACGATTCTCTTATATTTCAGGTGTGGAGGCTGCAGGCAGCTCTTGGTGAGCAGACAGAAATCACAAAATACAGCCAGCAGGAGTTTGAAAGACTTACAAATGTAATATTCTCATCTTTTGCTGATGGTCTCATAATCAAGGGACATGGTTTGAATGTGTGAATATTATAATGTCTGTTATTTGGAAACCATCTATTTTTTTAAAAAATAAGGATAGCACCCTTGTTCCATGAATTTGAACATTCTTAGTTGAATTACTCATTTCTGACTTGTGGATAAGTTTGATTCACTTTTTACCCAAGGGTTGAAAATTAAATTTTTTAACTTTTCGTGCCAGTGTTCTAGGTTTATTGATGAAGTAAAATAATTTTCAGAATGGTTAACTTTCAATCTAAAGTAATTCTGAACTTTTCATAATATCCATGTGAAAATCTGTTAGTCCCCAATTGGAAGATGGAAAGGAGCCTGGAAGAAACATTCGGCCGTGTTTACTTGTGGAAAAGTTACTCTACAAAACAGAAAACTAAAGAAAACATGTTTACAAATTGAAAATTAAATGTTTTTTTTCTTGAAAACGTGCATTTTCTATTTTTCTAGTTCTGTGGAAAACTGAAAAACTCAAAAGGTTGTTTTCCCAATTATTCACTATAAAATTAAGAGCTTCCTTCGGTTTATCTAATTTCTTATGTTCATTTCTTCTATTGTTTTGAATGTAAGCCAAATAATGCTCTTGTTTTCTATTTTAGAAAATTTGTATTTAATAAACATGTTTAACTGAACTTTGATTATCTCAAAGAAAGATATTTTAATCAAGAACCTGAAACTCAGTCTCCAATTTGTCAATTGCAACTTAAAATATGCATGTTGAATTACAATAACTGTAATAATACTGTCACAACATTACACATACTTGAAAAAAGTGCTAAAGGTCCAATTAGTTAATAAACTGAAATACATCATAATACACTAATATCTTGGAATTTAGATCTACAATGCAATTTTCTTAAGCATAGATTTTCAAAGGAGATCAGTGTATCACAGTATCACACTATAATTATTTGAAATAAGTCATAGAAAAGCTTAATGTATAGCAAAAGATCCTGCTGTGTCTGTTCTGTTGTCTATAAATGATGGGAGTTTGCTTGAGATATTCTGTTGCTTGAGTTTGCATTATTCTGTTGTCAGCATGAGATATCTAAATACTATTTTGATGTACTGGTCAGGAAAAAGTTTTATGTAGGGTGTGCTTTGAGGGAGAGATCAGTGTGGTTCTGCTCCCCTGTAGACATCGTATCCTTTGCAGGTATGGTCGTAACTTGGTATCTGCTAAAATGTACAGCTCATTGTTCTTGTCCCTTCCCTTTTGGTCATGCTCATTGATTCTTAAATTTATTGCAGCACCTGCTGTGAGAAGTGTAAAAAATGTCCAATTTGTCGTGTCTCTGTCGAGGAGTGCTTATCTGTGTACGACGTTTAGCTTCTAACTCAGCGGTTTTGTAATATGAATGATCAATTCGAGTCCCACAGATAAGGTATAACAGTTTTAACAGTGAAGTTCTTTTTGCAGCTGATCATAACTTTTACTTCTGCATGCGCTGCTTGTTCAAATTAACATGATCATGCATTAGGGACATACAAGGGACACGGTTGCTTTACTTGTATTTGTACCTTTATTTTTCTTCAAAGAAAACAAATGTAAGTAGTTTTTAGTTTTTTATTGGTAGAAGATGCTGATATGTTTTTTCCATGCCACATATACCCTCTAGACATTTAAGAGCTGTATGTCTGTGTATAGAAGTGAGTGTTGAGTTGGCTGGGACCTATTTTCTCTTGGCATTGGAGGCTTGAAATACACCTTTACGTTCTAATGTAGATACATATACCCTCTTGGGAAACGTTTGTATATTACCTTGCAAGTGATAGTTTGAGGATCCCCATCGTAGTTTCAACATAACTCTTTATAGTGATACTAATTTTGACTTGTGAGATATAAGTTAAAGAACGACTTCAGGGATGTCAGAAAATGAGATCATAACACCTATACGAGTTTATTCTACAAATCAGCCAAAGATGTGCCATCAGGCATTCCTGTAATATCAGAGGTTTAGTCTTTGTTTTACTCTTAACGTAGATTTTGGAAGTTGATTTTGAAGCATTTAGCACGAGTTTATTGTGTTTGATTAATCTGTACTATCAGCTGCTGCTTGGAACCTATACTATTTGCATTTACCAATTTGTTACCCAAGTGCCATTACTATTTAGCAGCAAGTCCAGAGGTTGCCTATCACATTATTTGCAGACGACAGGGACATGTCTTTCTTGGTAAACAATCTGAAGCATGCCAATTTGAAGGATTCACAACTTTTAGAAATCCAGGTAATTCAAGAAATATGCAGTATTATTGCTAATGCGGCATCCTCGTTACGCAATTAAAATTCTGCAATAAGTAGTTATTGTTGCTAGAGTTGACAGCATCTTCCTATCCTAGCAGCTAGGAAGAATTTTCAATAGATTTGCCGTTACAAACATGAAATCACGAGAGTGAATGGAAAATCTTCTCCCACATATCATGCTGTGACAAATAAAGCTTCTGTTTAGGATTTGGCATTATGATGCCATTCTTGGTAGCTGGCTTGTTAACCAGTTTCGGATTGCCCGTTAGCTGAATTGCAAAATCATTGAAGCAGTCATCAACGGTTCAAAATGGTGTGTCTGGATAGAGTATGCACACTTTAACACCGGTTGGCTGATCTATACCGTAGTTTATTTGGCAGCTCTTTATGAAAATGTCTTGAGTAATTGCAGCAACTATGCTCTGTGGGATCCTCATCTCTGCTTTCATGAAAACTTGGTGTAAGAATGCTTGCCCAATATACTTCCTGTGCTCGCTCTAATCAGGGGCAACAAAAATAGATGGACATTTGACTCTGGTTTTACTCTTAAAAAACGAAAGCCCCAAGTTCACTCGCTTTGTTAGTTCAATTCAACACTGATTGGAGAATTACAAAAAAAAAAAAAAAAAAAAAAAACTAATAATTAAAACCAATCTTTGGCAGCAGCAAGTAGATCGTCTTCTGTGATGGTGACTCTAGGAAGCTTGTATCCAAGTTTCTCCTCCCATAAGGAGGCAGGTTCATTAATGCTCAGCAGATTGCTCGGAGGGCTTCTTAAATAATCGTGACTTGTTCGGAGCTGTCAATACAAGCCCAAACCATTTCGGCCATGGTAACTTCTGCGCTATGCTTTTTAACAGACTACTTCCCCTTGAGAGTTTAGACACTACCTTAACAGTACCAGCTGCCTTAATAACATTAACAAGCGTGACTTGTTCTGCTATGCCTTTTATCACCAGCAGCTGATATCGCACTCAATCTTGTCTTCTCTAGTCACCTCTCCTGATAGAACCTAAAGCTCACAATCAAGAATTATAGAACTCTAGAATTATAGTCATTGAAAACTTTTTTTTGTTGTGAATCTTGAGGGCAAAACCCTAAAACCAACAATCAAGAATTATAATATTTATTCAAAAAAAATAAAATCAGATTATAAAGGCCCGTTGATTACTTAAATCAAGAACAAAAAATATATGGTTAAAATGCTACAAAGATGATCTTTTTGATAAGTCTTGAAAGTTCAATGAAAAACTAAAAGTAAAATTGCCCATAATTTTTATTTAAAAACTAATTTGTCTTCGCATATTTATATGTTTGACTTGAATAAAAATAAATTGTAATTAACTATGAGCTAAAAATTAATCTCAAACAACCAACTAACTTAAAAGTATAGGTAAAACAAAATACAAAGCCTAAGACTTGTATAAATAAAATCCCAACCCGTATTCTAGGCCTTATTAGAAGGTCTTCCCAATCTTTGATTTATATGAAATTATAACTCTATAGAAAACAAGGTTTTTGAAATTTTCTATGAAAACAAGGTTTTTGAAATTTTCTATAAAAATTTAAGCTTGATACAACAATCAAATTGTAAGTTATGACCATTAACATTAATCTGTGTGGTCAAGCTCTAGCACATGTTAAGCAATCTCATCTCTTGCTTGGATCAAATTGATTAAGACTTGATCATCATTTGAACTCATATTCATGCTTTACGCTAATTTAGAATGAATTCCCGAAGCTTACTCAACCTAAATGTCATGAATCAGCCCATTGAATGCCTCTTTGATCTTATTGGTTCTTGCCCTTGTAATTAGTCCAATCAACATATGCAATGGATCTTGTAGTGTTACTTGTTGATTCTCACAATCTTTGATAGTGTCATTGAACTTAGTCTAACGGGTTAACCCTGAAACCTTTTGACCCGACTTCTTTTCTAGCACAGACTTCAAATTAAACTGTTTGGAGTTGCCTCGGCATGACTTAGTATAGGTCCAAAAGCAACACGAACAACCATTAAAAATGTGACTTGGCTTTACAAAAAAAATAAATCCAAGATGACATTCATTTTAAATATTAAGACAATGACACATCGGATCACTCTTGTTTCGCAGCTTAACCCACTAAACTTACAACCTGAGTCATGGACTCTATTGATTTTAATAATTGTTTACTTAATTATATGGCCACAAAAATATACACTTATAAAATTGAGCTCAAACCAAATACTGAGATATTTATTTGAGACCATTATAGATAGCAAGCCAAAATAAATTATGAAGCCCGATTCAACTAAATTGATCCTGATCTATTTTTTCAGGCATGTTGAGAGAAAAAACACCACCATTGAAATTCTCTCATCGAATGGAACTCGTTGACAACAAAAAATATCATTAACCTTATTAACTAAATTTGCAAAATGACATTAAGGTATCAACAAAAAATACCACCATCATCCCGATCTATTTTTAGTTTTTTTTTATTCCAAAATATTGAATGGAAAAATAGAACAATTTAAGAGGGATTTCTTATTCATTCTCAAATTTTTAAGTGCTATTAACGTTGCAAAAGATAAATAAGAATCACTTAGACACCCTTTCTAGCTTCAGTTACAGAGAATGATAAAATGATAAAAAAAATGATGTTGGTGATGATATGTAATGAATGCTCTAACTTTTTAACAGATGTGGCATTCCAAATGAGGTTTAGTTATGCCTAACCACCAACTAAATTCATGAATTCATATGTTGTGAGTACGAAGCCTGCTTGAATCTTTATTTTTACAAGTTAACATAACAACACCTACTTGAAAGCTAACTTACAAGATAACAGGATAGGTGTATGGTCATTATATAATAATTACATGGTGACTTATAAGATAATTGTGTGGTGGTTCACATTAAAGTAGAAGTTCACCATTATTTCTCCTACAAATTGGTTTACAAACCTACTTTGCATGACAAGTAATCCATATGATCATTCACAATAAAATATGAGTTCACTAGTATTATTCCTATAAGTAGGTTTGCAATTCTAACGCCCTAGGTAATGCATGTGAGCTAAAATGTATAAATTCCAAGGATTAATAGGTATAAAAGACAATTGAAAAACAAAACCACATATAAAAACTACTTGATTATTATTCTCCCACATTTTCATTCATTTCCTCTCTTCCTATACAGTATGTTCTTCCCTTATTTTACTAACTTAAACATCAAAGAGTCTATAGTTTAATAGAGGGAACTTGATTCACTAGAGAAGTACAAACTACAACTCAAGCTCAAGTAGAAAAAATATTCAAAGACCACCAAAATGGATATGGGAAGGCCTGATTCATTTGAGGTTTAGACTTATAACTTTATTAATGGAACCATCTATAAAGGACTAAACAAAAACTAGTTCATTTCTCTTCTTACATATTCTTAAAGTTTTTTCATAACCTAGAAATGCTACGACACGAGAGAGTAATCAATCTCCCTATTGTTGGTACATCAGCCCCTCAAGACCTTCACCATATGGCACCTTAAATGAGAGTACTTTATGAGGTTGTTCTAGCCAATAAAGAATAGCTAAGAGCCATTCCTCTTCCATAGTGGATTGTGCAACTAGTAACCCCACAACCTATGTCATTGATTGGATATATACAACTTCAATTTCCTGAAGGAACAAGGCAAATCAACATGTAGAAAAGTAAGCAAGAGTATTATTGTACTCCAAACCTATTTAGAAGTTACTATAATAGCCAAGACAAACTTTCTTAAACTAGGTTTTGTAAACATAATCTCTAAAAGTAAAAAAAAGTAAAGTATCAAGAAGTCACAACCATAGTAATGGCCATTGCCATCATTCCCTTTTAAAATCCTACTCAAATAGTCCTAAACGGAAAAAAAAACCATAATATGAGGAGATTGTGCATAGGGGTGTTCACGGTTCGGTTCGGTTCGGTTCGGTTTAGACTCAAAAAACCAACCAAACCGAATTTCTGTATGTTTGATAAATAATAACCGGACCGGACCGGAAACCGGTTCAAACCGAACCGGTCCGGTTCGGTTAAATCCGGTTTTTTTTGGAAAAAACCGGGAAACCTAATCCCTTATTATATGGATTTTTTTTTGGTTTTTTTTTAAATTTGCTTAGCTTTACATTAAAAGTCACCTGATGTTCAATTAATTCACAGCAACCTGTTATACCTGATAT
>Ga0307515_10003683_pt1 | contig 32192 bp, 2 predicted proteins | sample 17_EM_MG_FD_194513 | JGI IMG/M metagenome (GOLD analysis project Ga0307515, IMG submission 194513) | Populus trichocarpa ectomycorrhiza microbial communities from riparian zone in the Pacific Northwest, United States - 17_EM | ecosystem: Host-associated > Plants > Roots > Unclassified | place... | reverse complement strand
AAGTCAAGACTCTAATTAGCCTAGTTAACTTCTATATAGTAAAAGCGGACACCCCTTTTCTACTCTACCTTGCGGATATGGACAGACTATAGGTTTACTATAACAATATTACGGATACCCTAATTGGCCCCGTAACTGCCCTAAGAAGTAAGAATATTACCCTACCAATTATACGACGATTTGGACACCCGTTCCTTATATAGGGAGAGACTTTACGGACCTATATTTAGGAATCTTTTAACTATAACCCATACTACCTTACTAGTACGGAAATCCACCGCCTATACCGCCGTTTCGGTCACCTATTAGCTGAAAAGCTATATAGAGTCCTTAAACGTTCTGGATATAACGACGTTAATAGGAAGGCAATTAACCACCTAACTAAATACTGCTTTTTTTACTAGAAATACGGACGTTCCCTAAGCCGATTTAAGTTTACTCTTTATAAAGACCTTAATTTCAACCACTTAGTATACGTAGATATTATATACATTAACGGTAGCCTAGTATTATATATAATTGACGAGGCAACCCACTATTAAGCCGCCTGTCAGTTGCAAAATATATCCATAAAATATACTTAGGACATTTTACGGACCTGCTGGATTAATATATACATTAGACCCCCTAAGTACATTACTTACAACGCTAGTAGGAACTTTATTAGCAAGAAATTCCAACAGTATACTATAGCTATGGCTATTTTAACAAAAGCCGTTCTAGTTAAGGCGTACTAGTCTGTTAGGCTTATTAAGCGAGCTTACCTAGCTCTATAGAGAGCTTATTAGATTATTACGGACGAGTGTAAGGACATCTAAAAGGAACTAGCTTTATAGATGGCCGTAAAAGCCGTTAATAACACCGCTAGCCCTAATAGGCTAGTACCCACCCTCTTAGTTTATAGAGCTTACCTAAGGATAAGCAACCTAGGCCCTCCTACCTCGTTTATTACGGAATAAGTAGCTATAATATAGAAGGTAATAGCCGAAATAGTTAATTTACGGGCTAAATAAACTATTAATAACGCTTTGCACTACCGTAACGGACCTAATATAACCTTAGTATATAACCTCCCACTTAATTCTAAAGTCCTTATATGGCGTAAAAGCGGTAATTAGACTAGACCTTACCGTCTACTGGCCGTAGAAGACGAGACCTACAATATATAGCTCTCTAGCGGACCAATAAGCTTTAGAAGCACGTCCGTAAAACCCTATTTTCGGTCTAAAAATACCTATAATATTAAGCCAGACGAACCAGAAGCACCCGCCGAATTAAGTAAACTAAAAACACCCACTAAATTAAATAAACTAAAAGCACCCTTACCTACTCTAGAGGTCCCCTAAAAACCCACTAAACCTACTAAACCTGCCGTAAAGCGTGGCCGAGGACACCCCCGTAAGAACCCCGTAATGGAGAATTACCTAACCTCTATAGGTATATCCGTAAGGCAATCTCCGTCTACAGATATATTAGTTCTAGTATAGGAAACCCCTTTTACGGACTTATAACGCAAAGAGATTAACGGACTACTTAAAAAAGGCGTCTTTGCGGTTATAACGGTGAAAGATATTCTATAAGGCGTCCGTATATTTAACTTACGCTTTATTAACAAAATTAAGCACCTTAGTACTAATAAAGCCTTTAAGAAATTAAGGCTCGTCGTATAAGCTTATAACAACTAGGGAAAGGGTTTAGTCCTTACGCAATCGCCTATAATTTAACAAGTTAGTTAACGGATTATACTTACACTTACGCCTAGATTACAGTAAATTAAACCTATAGCCCTTTACTTACGGGATATCTTATAAGCCTATATGCAGTCTAACACCTACCTAAGTAGGGACATCTTTATATAACCACCCTACGAGCTTAACCTATAACTAGGAACAATTTTATGGGTTATAAAACCTCTTTATGGAGTACTAAAAGCCGGAAACCATGGGTTTAAGACGTACTACTAGCATTATGTTAGTAAACTTAAAATAGAACAGTTGACTTATAACCCCTGCCTTTTATACACCCCATTAAACGGCCTTAGTATTATTAGACTTTAAACCAATAATACCCTCTTCCTAGTAGACTAAACCTTTGCGGACGCTAAAGAAACTAAACTATAAAAGGTAAAGTTCTTAGTAAAGCTATAAGAGCAGTTAACTAAGCAGACTCTAATTAAGTTTAATAGAGGCTTAATTATATAAAAGGGTAACCTAATTAAGCTAACTTAGGAACGCCAAGCTTAAAACCTAAAGCCTATTATAGTAAAACCTACGGATCTTACTAGTTCCCGTAGAGAGACCTGTAAGACCGTAAATATAAAAGACTAATACGCTGCATAGCGTACAAGAGGCGCCTATATTGCTATAGTCTGTTAACCTAAATCTGCCTATAATCTGTCTTTTACGGCCTAGGCAGTAGACCTATAAGAAAAAAATATTAAGTAGCTTAATAAGCGCATCTAGTAGCAAATTAACAATATAGTAAGGGGATTTACTTTTATACCACTAGACCTAAATTCCCTTAGCCTACTAGTATTTATAGATATATCTTTTATTAATAATAAAGACCTATTATTACAAATTGGCTTTGTAATTGTACTTATGGACCGCAATTAGGACGTAAATATACTATACTAGTTTTTAATTAAGTGCAAATAAGTAACCCGTAGTGTACTAGCTTCTAAACTATATATATTAGCTTATAGATTTAATATAGCAGCTATAATCAAATTAACGGTCTAGAAGATTCTATAACTGGAGTAGTTACCCCTAGTTTTATACACTAATTTAAAGTCCCTTTACGACTGCCTAGTTAAACTAGGTATAATATAAGAGAAGAGGCTTATAGTTAACCTAATGTGCTTATATTAGGCCTATAAACAACGTAAGATTATAGAGGTTAAATAGATTAGCAGCGGAGACAACCTAATAGACGCCATGACTAAGTTAAAGCCGTATTAAGCTCTTAAAACCCTAATTAATACAAATAAGCTTAACCTAAAGGTTATAGAATGGGTAGGGCGAGACTAACGGAGTATTTACAGTTTAGTTACGGCCCGTTAGAAGGCCGTATGGTGCATTTACGGCCCGTTAAAAAGCCGTATAGTTTATTTTACGGACTGTAAGCAGGACTTACGGCCAGCTTAGAGTACTATTTGGAAGGCAACCCAGAAGGCACCTTAAGAGGGATTTCCTATGTATTTTCTTATGTGTTTTATGGTTCCATTAAGACAATTACAGAGGCTATATATAAGTGGTTTCATTTTCTAAGTACCGCTAGTGTATAATTACAGCACCTGTTATACTAACCGCGTGCTTACGCGTTCGGTACGCCGAGTACGCGTTTACGCGTTTGGTGTACTAACCACCTACTTACGCGTTTAGTGCACTTTTAAAGCACTAACTAATTAGGGGGAAGGCGTATTAGTATATAGACTACGTAGTCTGCTTTATATAATTGATAGTTACTACTATCCAAACGAGTATATAATACTATACGTATTTCGTGCCCCTGGATACAACTCACTCGTGTTATTAAATTAGTATAAACAAATTAATTATAAAGTAAAACTTTAAGAAAGCTATAAAAAGCTTCTTTTTAATAAAATCTTTATAAACTATAAATATTTTACCAAATAATAAAGGTATAAAGTTTCGTGATTTTGAAAGCAAGCTATTTATACCAATTAATATATAATTATAAATATATAAAAAGGTCTAAAACTAAGGCCATTTAATAATTAAATAAGGAGGTCCTTAAAATCGGACTCTATATTAATACGCGGTAAGGCCTACAAACCTACTAGTCTTTAAACTTAGCAGAGCTAACGTAGAGACGTCACACAGCTGCGGGTAAGAGGTCGTAGTGGTGGTCGAAATGTTATGGGGGGTAGTAAAAAGTTTTTACATAGGATGGTGAGATTTCAAAAACCACTACTAACGGTACCCCCTTTATAGTAGATAACTGCTACGCTTTTATTTAACCCTATATAATCCTTATAGATATAAAATAGAATCTAACATCCCTTAACCCCTAATTAAAAGCATTAACAACCTTATATTAACGGATAAATAGCGTAAATAAATAAGCGAACGAGCAAATATACGGCCCCTCCTAACCCCTAGGGCAATCGCCTGCAGAGTATACGGTTACTCCCCGCTTTTTTCTACCAAATACCTAGTAGCCTAGATTGCGACCCACGGTTTTCCCTATCTCCTTTTAATGGAGTAGTAACCCTTAAAAAGGGCCTAGCTGGGGCCTAGGTATAAAAGATACCCAAATACAATATATCCCGCTATTAGTATTATGGTAGTTAAAACGGATGAATCCCCCTTATACCTTTAATGGTTCTAGGAGGGGGGAAGGTAAGGCGTATATAGTAATAGTTAACAAGAGATAGTATATAGGAGATGGTTAAGATATAGGAGGAATAATAAGTATATAATAATTGATTGGTAAGGCCTAGCTAGGACGTAGTAAACCCTAGCTTTAGATAAATTAAAGAAGGAAGTAGTAGTTCCTAAGGAGTTTAAAATATCTAAGGAGGAGGACGTGCTGTAGGCCTATAGGGCTGCTGTTATGTGCAAATATAGCAAATTGGGGTTTTTTATCCGACTGAGGTGGCTTATAGGGTTTTTCCTCCCCTAACCCAACTGTAGGGGTTTTCTTCCTATAAATATACAAGTTTTCCCCCTGTAATAAAGTAGTCTGTGTGGGCTAATAGGATCTGTATTAAACGTTAATTAAAGAATTACTACTAATTATATAAGGAAAATTATAAATGATAATAAAGTAACAAATAGAATTTAGGAAGTCCTTTTCGCTTATAGCTTTTTTAAGGATTTTTATAACCTTTAAATACCTTTTTTTTTTTAAAAAAATCTTATTGTTTTATAAATAAAGCAGCCAATATAACTTTAATATTGATGTTAATTTTGGCCTTCTTTGCTATATAGACAATTTTATATTTATTTTTTTAAATAACACTAAAAAGCAATGGCACTAATATTATCCTTTAAGCACTATTTGCAATAAAAAATCTCTTAATTAAAATTGCCCCAATTGGGTTTATTAGGTAAAGGCTTTAGTAAAGTATAAAATTAAAGCTCCTTATTCTTTTATAGCTTTTTCCTTTTAGCTTTAGATATATTAATTTAGTTATTAAGATTTTTATAGGCAAGCGTTATATTATTAGATTTACATAATTTATAATATCTAAGGAGGGAAATAGTATTAGGTTCTTTTTCTTGTAGACGCTTTTAGGTAGAAATTTATATACATTTGCGTTATAACGAAAACATAGTAAATATATAGGTAATAAAATATAGGTAGATAGTGATTGAAAAGGAGCTTTAGATAAGATACGTGTCGGTATATATATATTGACTTTTTTTAAAAGCCCGCATAGACGTATTTTGTATGTAAAAACATAGGCTTAGCGCTTTATAATAAACACCGATTATTATCTAAGAAAATTAAAAAGTAACTTTCTTAATACCAAAGCTCTATTACTATATTCTATTTCTATACATTTTTACTATAGGTAATTATATTAATTATATAATTGTAATTATAACTTATATAACTAATAAAATAGTTATACGCATCCCTAGGCGTAACGGAAACGCGTTTCCCATACGTTATATAAAGAAATATAAAATTAAGGAAATTTAATGTTAAAGTAACCGTTATATTGATGGAAAATTAACCATAGGATTTCTTATAAAATGGACAATGACTTATATAAAAGCCGTTAAAGGCTTTAGAAGAGATAGTAGTACTAGATATCTTTCTATTAAAGAAATAGGATAAGGGTAAATTCCTAGGGAACTCGCTATTAGATCCTATAATATAACCTAGTTTTATTAAATTAGACGTTTCTAATTAAGGTAAAGGAGGGAGTAATATTATAGCTTATAGTCGTAAGGGCCTTAAACCTTGCGACTAGACTAGATCCTATAGTTAAGCTAAAAGGCATAAATGTAGAAGCACGGACGGGGAATGTTTAACCTTAACTAGATGTTTATTTATTTCTTCTTCTTCTTTTTATTACAGATCTTATAATAGCAGTAGTACAACTATTAAGAGAAGACATAAATAGGTTAGTGCAGGAGGCACTAAAACTAGTTAAGCTATAGGATAAGAGGTAGCTAAGTTACGTAGCTAGTTATATTACAAGTTTAGAATATAGAAATATAGAAATGTAGGAACGTAACGTACTAATATACTAATGTATTAATGTACTTAGTTATTACTATAGGGAGGATATTATAAACGCTTTAAGTACAATATTACGACTACTTAGAAAAGAGTTAGAAAAAGCTAGTTAGTTAATATAAGTATAGTTTAAAATAGAGCCAATAGAGCTATATAACGAGGAACAGTAACTAAGGTTATATAACGTTGTATGCAGTATATATAGTGTATAAAGGGAACGTATATATAATATGTATAATATATACCTTACGTATAAAGGGGATTTCTTAGGAGTACAGTTGTGTATTTAAAGGACTACAGTCCCTACCTAGATAGTTCTCTTCTTTGTAGTAAATCTTAGAATATAATTAGAGTTAATTTATTAGATAACTACTCTACTAGTTATATTATATATTGCTAACTATTCTATACCTATATACCTAGCCTATTAATAAGTCCACTATAGTATTTCCTATAAGGCTTTGTTATATATTTACTACTAAGGTTACGGTAAAAGAAGTTAAATAATATACTACTAAAAGTAGCAGCCACAACGCCGTTAACGGTAGTAACTATATTAAGATTAAATAACGACACTAGTATAATAGAAGACACTAACTCTTAGTTAGTTACCGTTAGATGGTTATAGGAAATAGTTAATTAATTAATAGATAATAATAAGATACTTAAAGAAAGGATTAAAGGGATTAGTATAGCTAAAGTTAAGTTACCCTTAATTGAGCGATTCTTAAGAGAGAAGTTAAAGCTTAAAGGATTCCTTATATAAATGCACTTTAAAGTTATATGGGAAGGAGTTAAACTAGGAACGCTTATAGATTAAGTCGCCTATATAGGACTATTCCTAACAGGAAGGGCATTTAAATAGTTTAAGCCTTACCTTATAGAGGTATAGGAATATAGTATAATAACTACTAATAAGGAGGTATAGTATATATTCTTAAGCTGGAACGGGTTTATAGACTAATTAACGCAAATATTTAAAGACTTAGAGGTAATTATAATAGCGGAAAGAAAGCTTTAAAATCTAGTATAGAGAATCTTAGCAATTAAATATATAACGTAGTTTTAAATGTTGGTAATATAGGTTAAATAAAATAATAAGGCGCTTATAGTACAGTATAAATAAGGACTTAAGGTAAAAGTTTAAGACGTAATTATCCTAATAGAAGATGCGGAAACTCTTAAAATTTTAATTAATTAAGTAATTAAAATTAATAATAGAATCTATTAAAGAGAGTAGACTAAGAAGAGTTAGGATAGAGTTCTATAGTTATATAAGGCGTAAAGCACGTAATAATAAAGTTAAAGTTAAAAACTATAGTATAGCGTAGAGCTAATGGACCTAAGCGGTACTAGAGAATCTAAGAAATGGAATAAGAAATTATAGAAACCCAAAGAATAAGGATTAAGTAATTAAAGGTTTAAGGAGCAGAGGCTAAACTAGGGATCTTAATAGCAGAAGACGTTTAGGCGGACTTTATAATAAGAAAAATGGTTTAAAGAAGGAGCTTATATAAATTACGGAAAATAAGGTTACTATATAGTAAAAGGGATAAGACTAGTTAATAATATATACGTATAGAGGGACGATAATATACTACGCGAAATAAAAGAATGTTTAATTAAAGGTTTTGCGTTTTATTATAATAATATATACCAAATTTATAAAGACGCTAAGTATAGTATAAGCTATTAGCTATAAAACCCAAAATTATTAGTATTTAAAGGAACTAATAAACTAGTTTGTAAATTAGATATTAAAGATAATAAGTTTAATATAGGCGAAATATTTTATAATAATAAGGTAATAAAGGCAGCTTACTAGGAGTATATAGACCTTAGAGATATTATATAAGAGGTAAAGAATAATTCTACTACGGAATAGGGAATATTAGTAGGGATTAAGACCCTACTAGACATAATGTCTATCGCTTTATAGGATATAAAAGAAGTAAAATAGTAAACTACTTTAGCACTTAATAAAGGCAAAAGGCTAAAAGCTTAAGATTTTTAAGAAGAGATATAAAATAACTAAGATTTTTAAGATAAGATAAGGTAAGCTTAAGGACCTATAATAGACGATAACTAATAGAGTAGAGTAATAGCTTAGTTTAGCAATATATAAATGAGCTTAGGACGAAGTTTCCTAATAATATAAGACTCTTAAGACGAGATAAGTAAGATTTAAGACTTTTAAAACGAGATAAGGATACTAAGTAAGCCTAGTTAGACTAAGGCTAAAGTAAGGCTTAAGATAAAAGTAAGCTTAGGATTAAGAATCCTATAGAACTAAGATTTTTGGATACAAATAAGGACTATTAAAGAACACAATACCGAGATTAAGAAGTAAGAAGACTTTAAGGATTTACTTATAAGACGTAAACAAAAAAAAACTATAAAAAAATTTAGATAAAGATTTATTATATAGCAAGAATAGAAATTAGATAAGAGATTTAGTATACTAGGCCGTTTAAGAGATAAAATACCTATATAACGGATTACTAATAGGCCTAGGGTAGGTATACTAAAAGCTAAGTAGCTTACTAAACTAAAAAATAAAAAGGATCTAGGGATCCCTATTAGGTTTAAGGAACAATATATAAAGGGCTATTATAATATAGTAATAAGAAGATATTTCCTTACGGACAAGCTATATACACTCTAGCAACTATACTAAAAGTGGTATAAATAGCGGCATAATAATAAGTAGGAAGACTTTTATATATAGTTAGATAAAAAAGCTATCTAAGACTACCTAATTACGGAAAAGGCTATAAGTTATATTAAGGGAGCCTTAATTATAATATTAAAGGATCTAAAGGAGTAATTAGAGGACTAGAGAAGTAAAAGGTAAATCTTAGTATCTGCGAATAAAGTTATAACGCTTAGATTAATATAATAAAGGTTTAAACTTAAAGATAAAAATAAGTTAAGAGTTAACCTAAGATACTAGGTATACTATGCGCTATTATAGATTATATATATAGATAATGCGTATAATATATATAGGGCATTAAAAGATAAATACTAAAAGTATTTAATAAGGATATATTAGGCGCCAGACGAGCAATAATATAGAAATATTAAGTATATATATAGATGGCATCTAATAGAAGTATAGGAGTTAGGTAACTTAATACTTTAACTAAAACAATTCCTTATAAAAAAATACTTAAACGGATAATAGTAGTGGGAATGCCTAGAAAATATATGTCTATAGTATATTAAAGATAAAAAGCAAACTAAGTATTAGCTAAAGAAGAACTAAGTATAAATAAAATTAAGTAGCTATTAGTTGGGAAAAGTAGAGGCTTATAAAACTAGAGGGAACTAGTGGTAGAGCCTTAGACCCTTAAAGGAATTTAAAAATAATACATAAATTTATAAGTTAAATAGTAAGATTAACAGTTTAAAGTACTAATAGATAGTGGAGTAATATAAAACTATATCTTATTAGTAGTAGTTAAAAGAATAGGATTACCTTATAGATAAAAAGAATAACCTTACCTATTAGTTATAATTTTAGGAGATTTAATAGCCTATAAAGGAGGGATTATTAATCTTAAAATAGGACCTATTTAGATAACTATTAAAGGAAGATAAATTAAGATGTTTTTTAATATCCTACTATTAGGACAGGATAAGGTAGTATTAGGGATGCCTTAGTTATAAGAATATAATCTAAAAATTAATTGGATTATAGAATAGGTTAATATTAAGGATACTTAACGCCGTAAGATGCGATAATAGACTAAGTTAGAGCGATATATAAAGAAACTAAATAAGGTTTAAGTTATATACTAAAAAGATACTATAAATATAGCAAGAAACTATAGAGCCTAAAAAGTAAAAAGCTAGTAGATTATATAATATAGGATTATAAAATAGAGTTAGAACTAGAAATAAGTTTAAGGTTCTTCCTAACCTATAAGCTTACTTAAGAGGAATTAAGAGCACTTAAAGAGTTTATTTAAGAAAACTTATAAAAGGGATATATTAAACTATTATAGTTATTAGCGGGTTATCCAGTACTATTTATACCTAAGAAGAACAGAAAACTTAGGTTATATATTAACTATAGGTAGTTAAATAGCATTACTTAAAAGGATAGATATTCTTTACCCTTAATTAGCGAAATCTAAGATTAGATAGGTAACGCGTAAATCTTTATAAAGATAGATCTAAGATAGGTGTACTATTAGATTAGAATTAAGGAAGGTAATAAATAAAAGGCAGCCTTTAGGTTAAGAGAAGGACTATATAAATTATTAGTTATATAATTCGGATTAATAAATATACTAGTAATATTTTAAAAACGAATTAATAGCGTATTAGGAGAACACCTTAATGAACTTATTATAGTATATTTTAATGATATTATTATCTACTTAATAACTAAGGAAGAATATGGGGAATACGTTAAATGGGTTTTAAAGAGACTATAAGAGGAATAGATGCTAGTAGTAATTAAGAAATACAAGTTCTTTACTAGGAAGACAGATTTTATTAGATTTATTATTAAACTAGGATATATTAGTATAGACCTAAAGAAGGTAGAAGCTATAGTAAGTTAGTAAGAACTAGAGAATATAATATAGTTAAGGTTATTTTTAGGGTTTTATAACTACTATAGAAGGTTTATAGTATAATAGTTAAAGAATATTAAACTATTTACTAGGCTTATAAAGAAAGAGGAACTATAGGCATAGGGAAATAAATAAAAAAAGTTATTTAAAGAACTTAAGGAGTTGTTTACCTAGGAGTTAATCCTTAAAATCTATTAACTAGGACTAGACACGGTTGTAGAAATAGATATATTAGACTATATATTAGGAGTATACTTACTATAGAAGTATAAGGACGTATAGCACCTAGTATTATACTATAGTAAAAAGATAATACTACTAGAGTTAAACTACAACGTCTATAATAAAGAGTTATTAGGTATAATTATAGCACTTAAGGAATAGAGAGCATTCTGATAAGGCGTAGAAAAACTATTTATAGTTAAAACGGATTATAAAAACCTAATAGGGTTCCTAATAATAAAAGAACTTAATTAGAGATAGGTTAAATAGGCAGAAATGCTTATAGAATACTATTTTAAGATTTAGTATATTAAAGGAACTAAAAATATAAAAGTAAACGCACTTAGTAGAAAAGCTAAACTATAAAATAATAAGAAACTATTAAAAGTAATACTACGCAAAGATAAGAATAGATAGATTAGATATAACTACCCTAAGCTAGTAGTAACTTAAGAAAATAATAAACTAGAAAGAGTCTACGAGATATTAAAAAACGTTTAGGTATAAAGAATTTTAAAAGTATAGCTAGAAGATTTATAGATAGATATATATAAAAATTAAGAAGTAAAGTATATCCTAAAATGTATAGTAGAGTATTTTATAGAAGATTTCTATAAGGGAATAACTTAAGGACACAATGGAGCAATAGGCTTAGTATTAAGACTTTAGGAAGAATATATTATTAACAGAATCTAGAATATTATAAGAAAAGTAATAAAGGAGTATCTAAATTACTAAAGAAATAAACTAATAAGGTATAAGCTATACGGAGGGCTACAACCTATTAAAATACTAGATAGACTATAGGAGGTTATATTATAGGACTTTATTATTAAGTTACTAAAGTTAAAAGACCTTATTACCGGATAAGAGTATAATATAATTTTAGTAATAGTAGATAAGCTTATAAAGTAGGCCTACTTTATAGCATATATAGAAGAAATATTAATAAAAGATATTGCTAGAATTTATATTAAAGAAGTATTTATAAGATATAGAGCACTAAGTAAGATTATATTAGATAGATATCTAAGATTTATAATAGCATTTTAAGAGGTATTCTTAGCGGAATAAGGAGTTTAAGCAGTAACTTCTACTGCGTACTATCCGCAGATAGATGGTTAAATAGAAAAGTTAAATTAGATATTAGAGCAGTATTTAAGACATTATATTAACTACATATAAAATAATTAGGTATTGTTATTACTAGTTATATAGTTTATATATAATATAATACCATAAAAAGGAATAGGCATATTACTATTTAAGGTAAACTATGGATATAAGCTAAAAATATTATTGTTACTATAATAAGTAAAGAAAATAAATAGTATAGCTAAAGAAAGAATAAAGACACTAATAAATCTTTATATAGACCTTATGGAATTAGCTAAGAAAGTATAAGAAAGAATAAAAAGGTACTATAACGCTAAGAGATCTAAGGGACTAGATCTTAAGGAGGGAGATAAAATATAGCTACTATATAAAAATTTTAAGAGTTAATAACTAAGTAAGAAGTTAGACTATATTAAACTAGGACCTTTTATAATTATATAAAAATTTTTACTAGTTATATTTAAGTTAAACCTATTAGCTAGAATAAAGATCTACCCTATATAGTATATTGTAATGCTAGAGCTAGTATACGGGAATATTAAGCTACTAGTCCATAAGGCAGACACGTATAGAGGATAAGAAAAAAATTAATAGTAAGTTTTAAAGATTGTTAGCTATAAGGATATTAACAATAAAACATAGTATAAGGTTAAGTAGATAGGCTATACTAAGACTACTTAAAAACTACTATAAAATTTAAAGAATACTATAGGAAATGTATAGGAGTATTAGAAGAAATTAGGTTAGGTAGTATTTATTACAGACGCTTCAAGTACAATATTATAACTATTTAGAGAAGAGTCGGAAGAAGCTAGTTAGTTAATTTAGGTACGGTCTAAGATAGAGCCAATAGAGCTATATAATAAGGAATAGTAACTAAGGTTATATAACGTTATACGCAATATACGCAGTGTATAAAGTAAATGTATATATAATATATATAACACGTATATTATATATAAGGAGGATTTTATAGGAGTATAGTTATATATTTAAGGACCCTTAGTCCCTACCTAGATAGTTCCTTCCTTATAGTAATTCTTAGAATATAATTAGAGTTAATCTATTAGGCAACCACTCTACCAGTTATTATTACGTTGTTATCTTTAAATTTGTATTACCTATACACTTAGCCTAATAACGAGCCTATTGTAGTTCTTGCTATAAGGTTCCGTTATATTATTACTACCTAGTTATAGTATTAAATATAGAAAAGGCGAATAACATGCTACTAAAAGCAGCTACTATAACGCTATTAACGGCGGCAACTACTTTAAGGTTAGGGGGAGATACTAGTATAGCGGATACTAACTTTTAGCAACCTATGATGGTCGGATAGCTATAAGAGATAGTTAATTAATTAATAATAAATAATGCGGCGCTAGAAAAAAGGGTTAATAGAATAGGGGCAGTAAAGATTAAGCTACTATCTATTAAGAGGTACTTAGGTAAGAGATTAAAGCTTAAGGGATTTCTTATATAGATGTACTTTAAGGTTATATAAGAAGGCGCGAAGCTATTAATACCTATAGACCGAATAGCCTATACGGGACTATTCTTATTAAAAAGAGTACTTAAGTGGTTTAAGCCTTACCTTATAGAGATATAGGCGAATAGAATAACGACTACTAACTAGGAGGTGCGATTTATATTCTTAAGCTAGGAAGGATATACGGAATAACTTATACAAATATTTAGAGACCTAGAAGAAACAACTATAGCGAAAAGAAAACTCTAAAGCATTATATAATGTACTTTAGCAATTAAGTACACTATATAATTTTAGACGCTAGCTATATAAATTAAGTAGAATAATAGGGCGCTTATAGTATAGTATAAGTAAGGACTTAAGGCTAAAGTCTAGGACGTAATTATCCTAATAGAAGATGCGGATACCCTATAGGAACTAATAGATTAAGTAATTAAGATTAATAATTAGATTTACTAAAGGGAACAGGCTAAAAAAGGCTAGGATAGAGTTCTATAATTATATAAGGCGTAAAGTACGTAACGACTAAAGCTAAATTAGAAAATATAGTATAGCGTAGAGCTAATAGACCTAAGCGGTACTAAAGAAGCCTATAAGAAATAGAGTAAGAAACTATAGAAACCTAAAGGTTAAGGATTTAGTAATTATAGGACTAAGGAGCAGAGGCTAAACTAGGGATCTTAGTAGTAGAAGACGTTTAGGCGGACTCTATAATAAGATTAATAGTTTAAGGATGGAGCTTATATAAATTGCGGAAAATAAGGTTACTTTATAAGGGATTGTAAAGATAGTTAGAGTTATTATATAATAAAGGGAACTAGACTAGTAGAAGATATATATATATAGAGGGATAATAGTATACTATAAGGAACTAAAGAATATTTAATTAGAAGTTTTGCGTTCTATTATAATAACGTATACTAAATTTATAAAAATGCTAACTATGGTGTAAGCTATTGGCCATAAGAGCCATAATCCTTAGAGTATAAGGGGACTAACGAACTAGTTTGTAGATCGGATATTAAGGACAATAAGTTTAATATAGGCGAAACATTCCATAATAATAAGGTAATAAGGGCAGCTTACTAAAAGTATATAGACCTTAGAGATGTTATATAAGAGGTAGAAGATAATTCCGCTATAGAATAGGGAATATTAGTAGGGATTAAGACCCTACTAGATATGATATCTATTACTTCGCGAGACGCAAAAGAAGTAGGATAGTAAACTACTTCGGTACTTAATAAAGGTAAGAAGCTAAAGGCTTAAGATTCTTAAGACGAGATAAGAGATAACTAAGATTCTTAAAGTAAGATAAGGCAAACCTAAGGACCTATAACGGACAGCAACCAATAAAGTAGGGTAGTAGCTTAGTTTAAAGATATATAAATAAGCTTAGGATAGAGTTTCCTATAGGTATAAGATTCTTAAGATAAGATAAGTAAGATTTAAAACTCTTAAAATGAGATAAAAACACTAAGTAAGCCTAATTAGACTAAGGATAGAGCAAAGCTTAAAGAAGCTAGCTTAGGATTAAGAATCCTATAGAACTAAGATTTTAAGATATAAATAAGGACTATTAACGAGATTAAGAAGTAGGAAAACTTTAAGGATCTACTTATAAGGTAAAAACCGAAAGAAACTATAACAGAATTTAGAGTAAGGATTATTGCATAGCAATAATAGAAGTTAGATTAAAGGACTAATATACTAGAACGTACTAAGGATAGAGCGCCTATACGAAGAATTACTAATAGGCTTAGAATAGGCATACTAAAAGCTAAGTGGCTTACCGAATTAGAAAATAAAGAGGATCTAGGGATTTTAACTAGGTTTAAGGAATGATATACTAAAGGCTATTATAACGTAGTAATAAGAAGATACTTCCTTACGAATGAACTGTATATACTCTAGCAGCTATACTAAAAGTGGTATAGATAAAGGCACAATAATAAGTGGGAAGATTTCTATATATAGTTAGATAAGAAAGTTATTTAGGACTACCTAATTACGGAAAAGGTAATAAGTTATATTAAAGGAGCCTTAATTATAACGTTAAAGAATCTAAAGAAATGTTTAGAGGACTAAAGAAGCGAAAGATATATCTTAATACCCGCGAATAAGGTTATAACGTTTAGATTAGTATAATAAAGGTTTAAACTTAAGGATAAAGATAAGTTAAGAGTTAACCTAAAACACTAGGCATATTATATATTGGCGTGGATTATATATATAAATAATGCGTATAATATACACAGAGCACTAAAAGATAAGCATTAAAAATACCTTATAAGAATGTATTAGATAATAAAAGAATAAAGGTATTTGTTAGTTTCGTACTAATTTAATAGCACGAGTGAGTCGTATCTAGGGGCACGAAATACATATGGTATCGTATGCTCTTTTAGACGGTGGTAACTGTCGATTCTATTGAGGTAGGCTATATAGTCTATATACTAACGTACCTCCCCCCTAAGCTAGTGTTTCAGGAGTGTACCAGACACGTAAGCGGGTGGTTAGTGCATAGAACGCATAAACGCGTACTTCGTGCACCGAACGCGTAGGCACGCGGTTGGTACAACAGGTGCTGTAATTATATACTAGCGGTACTTAGAAAATAGAACCACTTGCGTATAGCCTCCGTAATTGCCTTAATAGAACCATAAAAGACGTAAGAAAATACATAGGAAATCTCCCCTAAGGTGCCGTCTAGGCTGCTTTCCAAACGGTGCTCCAAACTAGTTGTAAGTCCTGCTTACAGTCCGTAAAATAAACTATACAGCCTTTTAACGGGCCGTAGATATACTATATAGCCTTCCGACGGGTCATAACTAAACCGTAAATGCTCTATTAGTCTCGCTTTACCCATTCTATAACCTTTAGGTTGAGCTTATTCGTATTAATTAGGGTTTTAAGAGCTTAACACGGCTTTGCCTTAGTCATGGCGTCTACTAGGTTGTCTCCACTACTGATCCATTTAACCTCCGTAATCTTGCGTTATTTGTAGGCCTAACGTAAGCACATTAGGTCGACCATGAGCCTCTTCTCCTATATCATACCCAGTTTAACTAGGCAGTCGTAGAGGGACTTTAAATCGGTGCATAAAACCAGGGGTAGCTGTTCCAGTTATAGGATCTTCTAGATCATTAATTTGATTACGGCTGCTATATTAAAGCTATGGGCTAGTATATATAGTTCCGAAGCTAGTATACTGCGGGTTACTTATTTGCATTTAATTAAAGACTAATACAGTATATTTACGTCTTAATTACGGTCCGTAAGTACAATTACAAAGCCAATTTGCGATAATAGGTCCCTGTTATTAGCAAAGGAGGCGTCCGTAAATGCTAGTAAGCTAAGGGAACTTAGGTCTAGTTATACGAAAGTAAGTCCCCTTACTGTATTATCAATTTGCCACTAAATACGCTTATTAAGCTGCTTAATATTTTCTTCTTACAGATCTACTACCTAGGCCGTAAAGGACAAGTCGTAGGCAGATTTGGGTTAGCAGACTATAGCAATATAGGCGCCTCTTGCACGCTGTGCAGCGTATTAGTCCTTTATATTTACGGTCTTACGGGTCTCTCCGCGGGAACTAGTAAGGTCCGTAGGCTTTACTATAATAAGCTTTAGGTTTTAAGCTTGGCGTTCCTAAATTAGTTAGATTAAATTGCCCTTTTATATAATTAAGCCTCTATTGAACTTAATTAGAGCCTACTTAGTTAACTACTCTCACGGCTTTGCCAAAAACTTAGCCTTTTATAGTTCGGTTTCTTTAGCGTCCGCAAAGGTCTAGTCTGCTAGGAAGAGGGTATTATCTATTTAGAGCCCGACGATACCAAGGCCGTTTAATGAGCTATATAGGAGGCAGGGGTCGTAGGTCGACTGTTCCATTTTAAGCTTACTAACGTGATGCTAGTGGTACGTCTTAAACCAGTGGTTTCCAGCTTCCAGTACTCCGTAGAGAGGTTTTACAACCCGTAAGATTATTCCTAGTTGCAAATTAAGCTCAAGCGGTAGTCGTATAAAGATGTCCCTACTTAGGTAGGTATTAGACTACACGTAGGCTTATAAGATATCCCGTAAGTAAAGGGCTACAGGTCTAGTTTGCTATAGTCTAGACATAAGCGCAAGTATAATCCGTTAACTAACCCGTTAAATTATAGGCGATTGCGTAAGGACTAAGTCCTTCCCCTAGTCGTTATAAGCTTATACGACAAGCCTTAACTTTTTAAAGGCTTTATTAGTACTAGGGTGCTTAATTTCGTTAACGAAGCGCGAGTTAAATATACGGACGCCTTGCGGAACGTCTCTCTCCGTTATAACCGCAAAGACGCCCTTTTTAAGTAGTCCATTAATCTCTTTGCGTCGTAAGTCCGTAAAAGGGGTTTCCTGTACTAGAACTAATATATCCGTATACGGAGATTGCCTTACAAGTATACCTGCGGAGCTTACGGATATACCTACGGAGTTTGCGGATATGCCTGCGGAGGTTATGTAGTTCTCCGTCGCAGGGTTCTTGTTTATGGGGTGCTTCTGGGGGCGTCCTTAACCGCGCTTTATAGTCGGCTTAATAGGTTTAATAAGTTCCTTAGGGACTTCTAGGGTAGATAGGGGTGCTTTTAATTTGTCTAGTTCGGCGGTTGCTTCTAGTTCGTCTGGCTCAACGTTATAGGTGTTTTTGGGCCGAAAGTAGGGTTTTACGGACGTGCTTCTAAACCTAGTTAGCCCGCTAGAAAGTTATACGCAGCACATCTTATTTTCTATGGCTAGTAAACGGTAGGGTCCGGTCCACTTGCCGCTTTTACGCTATATAAGGACTTCAGAGTTAAGCGGGAGGTCGTGTACTAAGGTCGTGTTAGGTCCGTTGCGGTGGTACAGGGCGTTATTAACAGTTTGTTTGGCCCGTAGTTTAACTATCTCGGCCATCGCCTTCCGTATTATAGCTGCTCGTTCTATAATAGACGGGGTAGGAGGATCTAGGTTACTTATCCTTAGGTAGGCTCCGTAGACCAATAGGGTGGGTACTAGTCCGTTTAGGCCAGTGGTATTGTTAACGGCTTTTACGGCCATCTGCAGGGCCAGTTCCTTTTAGATATCCTTGCATTCGTCCGTAATAATTTAGTAGGCCCTCCGTAATGCTAGGTAAGCTCGCTTAATAAGCCCAACAGACTAATACGCCTTAACTAGAACGGCTTTTATAGAGATAGCCATAGCCGTAGCATACTGCTAGAATTTCTTACTAATAAAGTTCCTACCGGCGTCGTGGGTAATATACGCAGGGGGTCTAACGTATATATTAATCCAGTAGGTCCGTAGAATATCCCAGATATACTTTGCGGATATATTTTATAACTAACAGGCGGCTTAGTAGCGGGTTACCTCGTCAATTATATGTAGTACTAGGCTGCCGTTAATATACATAATATCTACGTACACTAAATAGTTAAAGTTAAGATCCTTACAAAGGGTGAACTTAAATCGGCCTGGAGAACGTCCGTATTTCTAGTAGTAGGAGCAGTATTTGGTTAAGTAGTTAATTGCCTTTCTATTAACATCGTCGTGTCTAAAGCGTTTAAGGACTCTATACAGCTTTTCGGCTAACGGGTGGCCGAAACAGCGGTGTAGGCGGTAGATCTTAGTACTAGTGAGGTAACACGGGTTGTAGTTAAAAGACTCTTAAATATACGTCCGTAAGGTCTCTCCCTATATAAGGAACGGGTGTCCAAATCGTCGTGTAATTGGCAGGGTAACGTATTTACTTCCTAGGGCAGTTACTAGGCCAATTAGGGTGTCTGTAACGTTATTATAGTACACCTATAACCTATCTATATCTGCAAGACAGAGTAGGAAGGGGGTATCCGCTTTTACTACGTGGAATTCAACTAGGCCAATTAGAGTCTTAACTGTAATTAATCCAATTAATGCGGTTAAGCCGATGCCGAACTAGACGTTTACGGCCCCAGTCTACGTAGTGTCAATATCCGCATTATTATTTGTAGTGGCCTTGTATGCAAGGTATTGCCCGTAGCCTATAGTAGACTTCTTAAAGGCACCTATGTTAATTATAACGCCGTAGAATTCCTTAGGGGTATAGCGTTCTGTAGTGATATATACAAATAGGTCCTGTTTATAGTCCGTGACGTCCGTAACGGGGGTACTTACGAAATAGTTTTTAGGCGCAACTAAGTGTATAAAGGAACGGTCGGCTAATACAGTTGTAATATTAAAGGCTTGGCTGTCCATAAAAGGTCTAAAAGTGGTTAAGAACGTCTCTAAGGTCTCCTGTTCCTAGGCGTCTAAGTTAAAGTCAATTATAAGAGCTTCTATTAACTCATTAGGGGGCTCCTCTTCTTCCTCTCCTTCGTATTCTAAGATGAACTGGTTAATCCGGTTATCTAATCTCTTTCTAGACTTATTACGTTCTTCCTAGGTATGCCTTATAGACCAATATCCTTCCTTGCCACACACGAAGCATTTCTAGCTTGTTCGTCTATGGGGGTATGCTTTCGTATAGGGGTTACTGCGGGGGTTACGGGTGGAACTTGTTCGGTACGGGTGCTGCTGGCGGTAGCGGTGGTCCATAAAGTAGGCGTCTAAGTCAGTTTGCGGATATTAAATATCCGCAGCAAAGGCTTAAGTGCTGCTTAGTGGGTTTAAGACTTTGTACGTTATAATAGAGGACCATAGATCGTTAATAAGGCCAGCTAAGGTGTTTATAGGCTTATAGTAGGCGTACTTATAGGGCTCTACTTCCTGGCAAGCCGTAATAAGTTTATTGTGTAGGAAGTCGTCTATTTGAAGTTTAATGTTAAGACTATGCTATAGATGCCGGAGGTCCTTGATGAGAATTTGTAGGCACTCTATAGTTGACTTTTTGGGATTCTTGTTAATTACGGTCCGTAACTTAATCGCATTCCATTAGGTAAGGATATTACGCTTATATTCTAGTCCTTTAAAGTAGTTATATATAGCTTCGTATAGCTTATTAAAGGGAACACCAAGGGGTTTGCTCTTAAGGTTAGTGTAGTAGTGGTTAAGGGCTAGGCCGCGCAGCATGGTTGAGTAGGCTTGGCTAAGTGCCTGTTTAGGAATATTAGCCTTCTGACAGAGATCCGTAAAGATGGTTAGTTTAAAGTCAAAATTATCGTTTTCACCGCTGTATTTAGACTCGTCGGTATAGAGCTTGGCTAGGTTAGCTAGCTCTTTACCGTAGGTCTTCGCTTAGGTGGGTTGCGGATCTGTGACTTGTGGATTTTTAGCCTGCGGATATGTGGCTTGCGGATCTATAGCTTGCGGATATGTGGCTTGCGGATCTGTAGCTTGCGGATATATAGCTTACGGATCTATGGCTTGAATAATGGAAGGGTTTTGGTCCGTGTTTTGGTTTATAGGGGTATTACGGTCCGTAATTTGGGTTACGGGGGTATTGCGGTCCGTAATATGAGTACTAGGTGTACTTTAGGCAGTAAGATTAATTCCGAAACTGCTTGGGTTTGTAGGACGAATTTAGTTAAGAGGGTTAGGTATAAGGCCAGCGATTATATTAAGTTTGGAAGAAGTAAAGAGTTCCTTTACTTCTTGGTACTGGTCTAGAATTTCCTCTTTAGTCCATTCCGTTTAGTCCTTCTCGTGTATTGTATTATATAAGGACTATACAACAGTAACTCGTTTATTCCTTTTAACCCATACACCTTGGTTATGTAAAAGGGTTCGTAGTTTATAGATAGTAGTAGGGTTGCAGGCCTTGAAAATAGCTTCCGTAAAGTCCGTAAAGTCTTCCTGGTATTGCTCCCACAGGTCGTTATTTATAAGCTCGAAGTATCTATATTTAAGGATTTTGAAACTGATATAGTCGTTAACGCCGTCTGTAGACGTGAGGTCGACTCCTTATCTCCACTTCTTTTAACCTTCGCTAATTTGCTTGCTGATGTCTGCTATACTATATAGTATAGTATAGTACGTAACGGGTGGAAGAGGTCTTATAAGGGTCCGTAAAAGCGGTTGACGGGTCCGTGGTGGTCCGCAGAGGGGTAGGGGTCTCCGTAAGGGGTCAGAGAGGAGGCCGGGGTATTATGGTAGGGTATGGTGAGGGTTGGGGTTTAAGGTAGTCGCGTTAACTACTGGTACAGTGGTCAATATATCTAATTAAGGTGGAGCGTAAACGTCTTCTAAAACCAGGGTAGATTTAGGGTAGTTCTAGATAAGGTGGAGCGTCAGACATCTTCCAAATCTAGAGTACTTTAATTCTCTTTAACTGAAATAGGGGCTTGTAAGGTGGAGCGTCAGACGTCTTCTAAGCAAGTGCGTATCTCCTAATCTGTGCGCGCTCACTAATCAGTGTTAGTTTCGTACTAATTTAATAGCACGAGTAAGTCGTGTCTAGGGGCACGAAATACGTATGGTATCGTATGCTCTTTTAGACGGTGGTGACTGTCGATTCTATTGAGGTAGGCTATGTGGTCTATATACTAACGTACCTCCCCCCTAAGCTAGTGTTTCAGGAGTGTACCAGACGCGTAAGCGGGTGGTTGGTGCACAGAACGCGTAAACGCGTACTTCGTGCACCGAACGCGTAGGCACGCGGTTGGTACAACAGGTGCTGTAATTATACAGTATTAAAACGCTAAATATATACATAGCTAGCATCTAGTAGAAGTTTAAGAGTTAGGTAACTTAATACTTTAACTTAGAAAATTTCTTATAGAAGAATGCCTAGATAGATAATAGTAGTAGGAATGCCTAGAGAATATATATCTATAGTATATTAAAGATAAAAAGCGAACTAAGTATTAGCTAAAGAGCGAGCTAAGCGTATAAAGATTAAGTAGCTAATAGTTAGGAAAAGTAGAGGCCTATAGGACCAGAGGGAACTAGTAGTAAAGCTTTAAACCCTTAAAGGAATTTAAGGTTAACACCTAAATCTATAAATTAAGTAGTAAGATTAGCAGTTTAAAGTATTAATAGATAATAGAGTAATAAGGAATTATATCTTACTAGTAGCAGTTAAAAGGATAGGTTTACTATATAGAAAGAAGGAGCATTTTTACCTATTAGTGACGATTTTAGGGGATCTAATAGCCTATGGAGGAGGCATTATTAACCTTAAAACAGGACCTATTTAGTTAACTATTAAAGGAAGATAAGTTAAGATATCTTTTAATATATTACTATTAGGAAATAATAAGGCAGTATTAGAAATGCCTTAGTTATAGGAATATAATTTAAAGGTTAATTAGATTATAGGTTAGGTCAATATTAGAAATATTTAACGCTGTAAGATGCGACAATAAGCTAAGCTAGTATAGTACTAAGTGGGAGCAACCTATAAAGAAATAGAAAAAAGGACTAAGCTATATACCTAAAAGATACTATAAGTATAGTAAGAAACTGTAGTTACTAGAAAGTAAGAAGCTATTAGAATATGTAGTATAGGATTATAAGATAGAGTTAGAACCAGGAATAAGTCTAAGGTTCTTTTTAACCTATAAGCTTACTAAAGAGGAAGGTAGAGTATTAAAAGAGTTTATCTAGGAAAACTTATAAAAAGGATATATTAGACTATCGTAATTATTAGCGGGTTATCTAGTACTGTTTATACTAAAGAAGAATAGTAAACTAAGGCTGTGTATTAACTATAGGCAGTTAAATAGTATTACTAGAAAGGATAGGTATCCTTTACCTTTAATTAGTGAAATCTAAGATAGAATAGGTAACGTGTAAATCTTTATAAAGATAGATTTAAGATAGGCGTACCATTAGATAAGAATTAAAGAAGGCGATAAATAGAAGGCAGCCTTTAGGTTAAAGGAAGGACTATATAAACTATTAGTTATGCAATTTAGACTTATAAATGTACTAGTAACATTTTAGAAGCGTATTAATAATATATTAAGAGAATATTTAGATAAATTTGTTATAGTATATCTTAATAATATTATTATCTACTTAATAACTAAGGAAGAATATGGAGAACACGTTAAATGGGTTTTAAAGAGACTATAAGAAGAACAAATACTAGTAGTAATTAAGAAATGCGAGTTCTTTACTAAGAAGACAGATTTTATTAGATTTATTATTAAACTAAGCCAACTTAATATAGATCTAAAAAAGATTAAGGCTATAGTAAATTGGTAGGAACTAGAGAATATTATATAGTTAAAATCGTTTCTAGGGGTTTGTAATTACTGTAGAAGGTTTATAGTATAATAGTTAAAGGATATTAAACCATTTACGCAGTTAATAAAGAAAGAAGAACTATAGGCATAGGGAGAGAAATAAAGAGAGCTCTTTAAAAAAGTTAAGGAGATATTTACCTAAGAGCCAGTTCTTAAGATCTATTAACTAGGACTAGAAACGGTTGTAGAAATAAATATATTAGACTATATACTAAAGGCGTACTTTATATAAAGGCATTTAGATAGATGGCACCTAGTGGTATATTATAGTTAGAAGATAATACTACTAGAGTTAAACTATAATATTTATAACAAGGAGTTATTAGGTATAGTTATAGCGTTAAAGAAATAGAGAGCATTCTTATAAGTTGTAGAGGAACTATTTATAGTTAAAACGGATTATAAAAACCTAACAGATTTTTTAATAATAAAGGAACTTAACTAAAGATAGGTTAGATGGGTAGAGATACTTATAGAATACTATTTTAAGATTTAGTATACTAAGGGTATAGACAATATAAGAGTAGATGCTCTAAGCTAAAAAGCTAAACTGTAAAACAACAAGAAGCCATTAGGGGCTTTACTACGAAAAGATATAGATAGATTAATTAGATATAATTATCCAAAGATTACAGCAACTAAGGAAGATAATTAAGTAAATAGGGTCTACGAGATACCAGAAAGCTTTTAGGTATAATAGATTTTTAAGGTATAGCTAGAAGAATAGTTAAAATATCTAGGAGAAGAGATATTATATAGGCATAGAGAAGTAAAGTATATCCTAAGAAGTATAGTAGAGCACTTTATAGAAGATTTCTATAAGGGAATAACTTAAGGATATAACAGAGCTAGAGGTTTAGTGTTAAGACTCTAAGAGGAGTATATTATTAATAGAATCTAGGGCTTAGCAAGAAAAGTTATAAAAGAATATTTAGATTGCTAAAGGAATAAACTAATAAGGTATAGGCTATATAGAGGACTATAACCTATTAAAATACTAGAGAGACTATAGGAGGTTATATTATAGGACTTTATTATTAAGTTACTAAAGTTAAGAGACCCTATTACCGGATAAGATTATAACGCGATTTTAGTAATAGTAGATAAGCTTATAAAGTGGGGATACTTTATAGTATATATAGAAGAAATATTAGCAGAGAACGTCACTAGAATCTATATAAAGGAAGTATTTGTAAGATATAGAGTACTAAGCAAGATTATATTAGATAGAGATTTAAGATTTATAGCAGTATTCTAGGAGGTATTCTTAGCAGAATAAAAAGTTAGAGTAGTAACTTCTACCGTATATTACCCGCAGACAGATAGTTAAACAGAAAGATTAAATTAGACACTAGAATAGTATCTAAGATATTATATTAATTACGCGCAGAATAATTAGGTATCACTATTACTAGTTATATAGTTTATATATAATATAACACCTTAAGAAGGGATAAATATATTACTATTTAAGGCAAACTATAGATATAAGCTAAGAATATCGTTATTACTATAATAAGTGAAGAAGATAAGTAGTACGGCTAAAGAAAGAATAAAGACGTTAATAAATCTTTATATAGACCTTATGGAATTAATAAAAAAGGTATAAAAGAGAATAAAAAAATACTATAATACTAAGAGATCTAAGGGACTAGATCTTAAGAAGGGAGATAAAGTATAGCTACTATATAAAAATTTTAAGAGTTAACGACTAAGTAAGAAGTTGGACTACGTCAGACTAGGACCTTTTAAAATTATACGGAAAATTTCACTGGTTACGTTCGAATTAGACCTACTAGCTAAAATAAAGATCTACCCTATATAGCATATCGTAATGCTAGAGCTAGTATATAGGAATGTTAAACTACTAGTTTATAAAGTAGACACGTATAGAGAATAGGAAGAAGACAAGTAGTAAGTTTTAAAGATCGTTAATTATAAGGATATTAACAGTAAAACGTGGTATAAAGTAAAGTGGATAGGCTATAGTAAAACTACCTAGGAGCTATTAGAGAATCTAAAGAACGCTATAGGAAAGGTATAGGAGTATTAAAGGAGATTAGGTTAGGCAGCATTAATAAAAAAGGATTGCTAAAGAATAAGTCACCTAAGGGGGACCTAAGAAAAGTAGTTGCCGAGCTATTCGGATCTATTTTCTTCTTAGTTAAGAAAAAGTCTATTCTCTTATTACCAAGTTCCTATAAACCCTATTCTATAAGCTTTTACTCCTTAAAACGGACCTTTTTACGAACCTTTTTAAGATAAAGTAACTAAGCAGACGCCGTAATATGGGCCTTTAAGGCCTTCTGCTCCACGTTATAAGAATATTCTAGCTTAGTAAGAGCCTAAGTTAGTTTACTATCTAGCCGCGTAGTAGTAGATTAAATATAAGACCCTAAAATAAATTAATTAGGGAACTAGATAACTATTAAGAGTAATAGGTTATATATATTTAATATTAGAGATAAAGCGAACATCGCAGAACGAATAAATATTTGCTTTAGTGCACTTTAAATAAGAGAACGGTTATTGCGAGGAAGGGTTCGTTAACGTAATATAGACTAGCCCCTTTTTTAAATAGCGAGAATATAGAGACGGTATAATCTTACTAAGAGATAATATCGCAGCAATAGTACGGGCACGACGTTGCGCCTACGAAGAAGAAGGAGCCTTAGGCATAATAAGTAATAATATTAACTAAATTAATTAGACGGATATTATACCTCTAGTAAACAACTTAAAGATATTTTAAATCTTTAAGGACGAAGATAAAGAGGAGGAGGATAGTGTTATGGACGCTTTAAGTATAATATTACGACTACTTAAAGAAAAGTTAAAAGAAGCTAGTTAGTTAATTTAGGTACGGTCTAAGATAGAGCCAATAGAGCTATATAATAAGGAATAGTAACTAAGGTTATATAACGTTATATGTAATATACGCAGTGTATAAAGTAAACGTACGTATAACACGTATAATACGTATATTATATATAAGGAAGATTTTATAGAAGTACGGTTGTGTATTTAAGGACCCTTAGTCCCTACCTAGATAGTTCCTTCCTTGTAGTAATTCTTAGAATATAATTAGAGTTAATCTATTAGGCAACCACTCCACCAGTTATTATTACGTTGTTAATTTTAATTTATATCACCTACACACCTAGCCTATTAACGAGCCCATTATAGTGCTTACTATAAGGTTCCGTTATAGTAAAGACTAATATAGAGAAACGGGTGGTACTTCTAGATATATTATACGAGCTCGTAAATAAAGCTACTAGATATCTACGTAATATTCTACTTAAGCCGTATAAGGAGACGAGTCCGTTATCTAGAGGTCCGTACTATTACTCTAATTATAATAATTTATTATAGGCTTATAAGGAGTATAATATTATCGCACTATATACTAGGAATATTATAAAGAGTAAGTACTTAAAGGATCTATTTATAAGTATTAAGAAGTAGATTAAAGGATGGCTTAATATAATATACTAGGATATAGTTTAGAGTCCAATTTCCAGTTATATTATATTTAATAATTAAATCTGCATACTCTATATCTAACCTCCGCTAACTTATAAGGGCCTTAAGCGGATATTACCTAAATAGGATTACAGCTTCCTAGGAGATAAAGTAGATATACTTATTTGCTTTATTTATAAAGAAGGAATATAATACTCTAGTACTAGCGTTTTATAGGCTACGTCGCAATCTAGTAGACGTATTACTATATCTAGAAGCTTATTATAGACGCCTTTACTATTAGTAGGTTAATAGGGACCTATTAGTGCATTAACTATAAGGAGTATTAGCCTTAATTAACCGTTATAAACCGAAGTATTACCGCCCTTATAGCTATTATTAGCATCTAGCTCGTAAACGGATATAACTAAGTCTTAAAAAACTTAGCTTATATTAACCTAAGACTTATAGGCGAACTAGTCCCAAACTATATATGCTACTCTATTGCAGTTATCTTAATAGCTAGATATTTAATATCCGTATACTCTAAATGTATAGCTACCTACTTAAAAATCGTCTAGTGTATATCCGCAGAACCATTAACTTAACCTTTAGCATCCTAATAACTCCCTATAGCGCCTTTATTATTCCTAATAGCTTTTTAATATAGCTCTATATAATCCTTATAATTCTCTACTACCTTAGTTTATATCTTAGAACAACCTAAGTATTAGTCCGCGGTATAGCCCTTAAGCTCTATAACAGAGGTTTAATAGTATTGTTAGCTTAAATATAGGTGGCGCTAGTTTATAGCGTAGTGTTTAATCTCCGCAGCGATCTCCGCGTGCGGTTATTGCGAATTAATATAGCCTTGTTAATAATCCTGCTGGCAATAGTCCGTTATTAGTAGCAATCTGTAGTAATTTAGTGTTGACGGCGATAGCAAACTGCCACATTACGGCACCCTCTATAGTAACTTAGTAGTAGAATACTAAAAGGGAATTAGCTTATATAGCGGGTGTAGACGGATATCTATAGGGTTAGTATAGTGGTTTAGCAGCTTATCTATTAACCTAGGCTCGTTACTTATAGCGGCTTTTAAATAGTTTATCTAACTAACCGTATACTAGTGCTTAATAACTATATACTTCGCCTAGTAGCTTACCAGTATAGTTAGGAAGCTTATCCTAACGCGCAGACTTATAGGCTAATATATTAACCACTATAGAGTTAGCTCCCTTTTAGCGGGTAGAATTAACTAAAGGTAAATCTAGTACTTACCGCCGCTCTGCTTAAGTAAGAAGTACTACCTTTACTTATATAGCTAGTGCCAATATAACTCTAAGCCAGTCTCTTTAGCTAATCCTCCCCTTTAGTACTGTACTAGCTAGCAATATAACCTTAAAAAAGATATAGAGACATCTATTTACTAATATTAGTGGTAATATAAGTATAAATAGGCCGCGGCTAAAACGCTAGATATTAGAGCTTATAGCGCAGCATTAGGTCTTAGCCCTTAGAGCAATCCGGATATTAAAGCTTATAGCACAGTATTAAATTTAAATCCTTAGGGCAGCCTAAGTATTAGAGCTTATAGTGTACTACTAAGTCTTAACTTTTAGGCAAGCCTAAGGTTTAATATTCGCAACATAGCATTAAATCTCCGATTATAAAAAATTCCAAAGTTTAATATCTGCGGCGTAGCACCAGTTCCCAGGTAGTAGGAAATCCGGAAATTTAGAATTTGTAATATAGTATTAGACCTCCGCTCCTAGAAAATCCTAAGGCTTAGGATTTAAGTTATAATACTAAATCTCCGCTCCTAGGAAACTTTAAGGCTTAGGGTTTATAGGCTAATACTTAATCTCTACCCTCTAAACTAGGCGTAGTTTAGAATTCGCGTACTAATGCTTAATCCCCACCTTCTAAATTAGGTGCAGCTTAGAATTTACAGTCTAATATTTAATCTCCGCTCTCTAAACTAAGTGTAGCTTAAAACCTATAGCCTAGTGCTTAATTTCCGCCCTTAATTTTAGATATAACGCAGCTTTAGTAGGTTAGTATTTAATATCCCTTAGTGTTCTATTTATTTGTTAACTTAACTAAGACTTAGGTAAAACTCTAATTAATATCTAAGTATTAAGTGTTAATCTCCGCATACGCATTTAAATAGTCCATTAGATTCTTATTTAGAGAGATACTAAGGTTTATACTTAAAGCTCCCAAAACCTATAGAACCTATATTATATTAGCCATTTAGTTTAAGTGTTATATAAGAGGTAGTTAATATTTACTAAGGTAAGTCACTATAACAGTGATTATTTGTTAGTAAGCTAATTTGATAAAATCTATAGCGCGGATATTTACCTTTAATTAACCTCCGTACCTTTTACCTTATAGTATTACACCACAAACTTTATTATTATTGTTTTATCTACTGTCTATTAGCATACTATTATCTATAATGCCTTCCTTTATACCTCTAAATACGTCTAATAGCTATTTAGTTAAGGAACTTAATACGCGCGACGTTAATAATAAAATAATTAAGGACGCTTTTAAGGACGCTCTTTCTTTTACTAATCCTTTAAATTTTCTACCTAGAGAGTAAGCTTTCTAATACTAAATTATACCTATAGCTAATATAATTTTAGGAAATATATACTAAAGTATTCTTTATTAGATCTAGTAGAGCACTATAATAAGGTTATTACAAAATCCGCTAGAAATCCGCTTACCTCTTTACTACCTACCTCTTTACTACCTATTTCTTTACTACTTACCTCTTCGCCACCTACCTTTAAGCCGCTTGTTTCTTTATCGCCTACTACTTCTAAAAAGTTTAATCCTTATTATACTTCTACTTCTCTTAAAAGGTAGGCTAATAGAATTATTACGCAAAATATTTAGTATAAGATAGCCTTTAAATCGTATATATTAACTATACTCTTTTAGTGTCTTATCTACTAATTTACCTCTTATAATAACCTAATAGAAATATTAGAGATTTTAGATAATAATAAAGAGAATAACCTTAATAACGCCAACTCTCCTAAAAGCCCTCCTCTATCCTCTTATAATCTCCACAGCTCTTATAAGCTCTATAGTATACAGACGGCCTAAGCTATAATATTGAATATTAATATAAACAAGCGCCTTCCTATTTAAGTGCCGTTAGTAAATAAATAGTATACCCTAAAAGCTAGTGCTTAGGAGAATATAAAGGAAGCTTACTAGCGAATATATACCTACGTCTAGAATATTAAGGGTAGCTCTAGTATGCTGCGTAATTTGCTATACGCTTTATACGTTAAGTAAGACTATAAATATCGCGTTTATAAGCAGAACTCTAGGTTATATTTTAGAGGTGCGTACTTAAGATATTGCTTAAGTAGTAGGTTATATAAAAAGGTATATACTAATAGTATACTAATATTCTATTAGCTAATACGCATATAGGATAGTTTACTAAGACTAGAGCCGGTTACACCTTAGTATAAAAAATATGCGCAATTAGCTTCTACTAGTAGTCTAGCTAAAACGCTTACTAAGAAGGTATAATATCCGCATCTTAATAATACGGATATTACTAATATCTATATAGCTTTATACCCGCACTATCTCCCCTCTAAAGACCTCCCCTTCCCCTAAAACTCTTACTTATAGTAATATACGCAGCCATAGGGCTACCCATTCCGCCGCCGCTTCTCCTACTCTTTTACTAATTCCTAGCACGCCTAGTACTACTTCTAGTACTACTACTGCTCCCACTAGCACGGAAAATGTTAAGGTATATTCGGCAATTACTATTTCTATACACGTTAATATAGTTTATAAATAGGTAACTAAAATAGCGAAAGATATTTGGGCTATAAATCGCCGGTTAAGTAAGCTTAAAGATTTTCTAAGTAAAATAAAGGATAAGCTTGCGTTTATAAGGCGTAGTATTATAGCACTTATATGTAATGCCGGGTTACTTAATATAGAATTTAAGTAGATGCTAGTTAGCTGTTACTACGGGTTTAGAGTAATAAAATAGTAGCTCTTACCTCTCTGCTACTACGTATATACTTAAAAATTAAGTCTCTACCTTATATTTAATAGATATAATTAAAATTATAATATCCGTATAAGCTAAGATAAAGATATCCGTATAAGGTAAGATAAAAATATTTATATATCCGCACCGTTAATAATTACTAAGGTAAGTTATTATAGTAGTAGTTATTTATTAGTGAGCTAATTTAATAAAATTAGTAGCGTAGATATTTACCTTTAATTAACCTCCGCACCTCTTTTTCTACTAACCTTTTACCTTATAGCACCGTACCGTAAACTTCATTATTATTATTTTATCTACTATCCCTTAGCGTTCTACTATCTATAATGCCTTTATTTATACCTATAAATAATATTAATATAAAAAATAGCAGTTAGGTAGTTAAGGAACTTAATATACGTAAAGTAAACGAGGATACTATTAAGCATGCTATAGCTACTCTTACTAAGCCTTTAGACTCTATTCCTAAAGAGTAAGCTTTTTAATACTAAATTGTGCCTATAGCTAATATAATTTTAGAAAATATATACTAAAGCGCTCTTTATAGGATTTAGTAGACAACAAAAATATAAATAGAGCGAAATCCGCTGAAAATCCGCGTACCTTTTCGCTGCCTACCTTTCCGTTACCTGCATCTTTACCATAGACCACTTTGCTATCAGTTTCTTTACTATTTACTTTTCTGTTACCGCCACCTAATGCTTTTAAAAGGAGGCTTAATAAGGCTCATTTATCTTCTTTTTTTAAAAAGTAGGCTAAAAAGGCTGCTAATATAAATCTAAAGGCTAAGATAGCCATTAAATCGTATATATTAGTTATACTATTTTAATATCTTATCTACTAATTTACCTCTTATAGTA
>Ga0307515_10003682_pt1 | contig 32194 bp, 30 predicted proteins | sample 17_EM_MG_FD_194513 | JGI IMG/M metagenome (GOLD analysis project Ga0307515, IMG submission 194513) | Populus trichocarpa ectomycorrhiza microbial communities from riparian zone in the Pacific Northwest, United States - 17_EM | ecosystem: Host-associated > Plants > Roots > Unclassified | place... | reverse complement strand
GTCAACAATTTTTGGTCCTATATGTCAGGTGATAAAAACGCGACTTGGTAGTGAATACACATAATCGATGTGTTGGCATCCTCTATAGGCAAAACAGAATGCAACACACTCGCTGCCCCATCTTCAAAATGAGCGTTAACGGAGCGTCAACGATCTTTGGTCCTGTAAGTCGGGTAATAAAAATGCAACATGGTAGTGAAGACACATAATCGAAGCATTGGCGTCCTTTATAGGCAAAAGAGAATGAAACATGCTCCCTGCCCCATCTTCAAAATGAGCGTTAACGGAGCGTCAACGATCTTTGGTCCTGTAAGTCGGGTAATAAAAATGCAACATGGTAGTGAAGACACATAATTGAAGCATTGGCGTCCTTTATAGGCAAAAGAGAATGAAACATGCTCCCTGCCCCATCTTCAAAATGAGCGTCAACGGAGCGTCAACGATTTTTTGTCTTGCATCTCGAGTAATTTAAATGGCTCTTCATCGCAGACACCTATAAACGAGGAATTGGCCGCCATGATAGGCAGATAAGCAAGAGTTATTCATGCGACAGCCTCCCAGGCAGTCACAACTCCTTTGATTTACAATGCCGCAACCAAGAGTTCATGAGCGTTTTAGCCTACAGAACCAGTCAAAACATCGTATTCAGACAATAACGGCCACATCACACTTTGTTTGCCCATGATGAAATGCCAAATATCGTTGACGCTCCGTTGACGCTCATTTTCAAAATGGGTCCTGGAGCGTGTGGCTTGCTTTTTGCCAATAAAGGCAGCCAATGTGTCGATTATGGATAGCAATGACCAAATCACATTCTAATTACTTGACTTACAAGACCTAACATCGTTGACCCTCTGTTGACGCCCAGTTTTAGACTTGGGCTGGAAGGGTGTCTCTCATGTTTTTGAGTATAAAGGCAGTCAATACAACTCAAACAGTCAATGATATCCCAAAGTCAATATTTTGCAATTAACAGTAAGATATCTGAACGCGACCATAAATAGAAAAACCCGAAATGCAGAACCGGACATTGGAACCGACGTGTCTAGCCAAACCCGGCAAAACCCGCGGGTTGACGGGTACGGGTCCAGGTTGGGCCTGCCAAGACTCAGCGGGTCGGGTTTCTGGACGGTTTTGGAACCGAACCGACCCGTTTTTGCGGGCCCAACCCGGACCGCTGGCGGGTTACCCGGACCCGTTGCCAACACTACCTGTCCCCCAACAATAGCCCCAAACCATGATGAGCCATGGCATTCCATGGTTGCAACTGTCCTGTCCCCACTCAGGAATCTCGACATTACTGGTCCTGGCTTGAAATGGGACCATACAAATTGACTCCAGAGACAATTCTACCCTCTGTTTACTACCTGGGTGGTAGATTATCCAGATCATGTCATGGTTGCTCAAGTCTCATATGGCTTATGCACAATATGTGTAATTCCCAACAGTGTGCCTATGGGGCATTCAACCTTTCGACTACTCGATAACTCATGAGCTCAGCACATCAACCTGGAGATTCTGGAGGATACCAATATCGATGCTGTGCTCACTCTTGGTGTTTACCCAATCTGCAACCAGTTCTGGCAATACCCTCTGTACAATGTGCATTGACTTTGGCAGTCTAATGAACTGCATCAGATGCTCCTTGGTGTAATTATGGTCTTGTTGTATTGATGGTCCAAATACCTGACAGCTAGCAATATGAACAATCAATGTGACATTCAATTCACATCAGTACCTCAATATCTGGGCCTCCAGCACTTCTCTAAACCATTCTATTCGTGGAACATTCCCTCCTGGCAAGGAAACCAGATGCAGGGAATGATCAGAATACTTGTAGTGAACAGCACACTAATTCTGTTCTGCTAAAAGGATGTCAGGAAAACTGAAGTACAAACTGCCTTCGATCAAATCGTAATGGGTGCAGTGCCCATATTATGTGAATTCATCTCACTTGGTCGCCGTGAGAATCACTTAATACAATCCCTCAATGCATTAGACAATACACTACAGCAATATTATCAGAAGATCAGTGTTATTTAACAAAGTCAAATGACAAATTCAGCAAAGACCAGAGTCGATGAACAGTTGGCCACAGAATCTCATCAGCTACGAGAACAAACAATTCATAAGATTGATGCAGCCATGAATGACCATGTGTATTGGGCCGAAAAGATTACTACCTCCAACCATTGGCATTTTCAGGTATGTCTGAATAGTGCTCAATAAGCTGCAATCGAATGGTCAAATGCAAATGGTCAGAGTGCAAGATAGTGATTGTAGTATGAAATCAATAAGATGACACCAGTAAAATACAAGCTTGTTCAAACGTTTTTGCAAAGTCTTGAATGACAACTATAGCCAGAAGTAGGGAGTTGGGCAACCAGTCCCAGAAGCATACTCGCCACTAACCTTGCACAAATGAAATCTCCCAATGAGGAGATGATTTATTGTGTGGCAAACATGACCACCGATAAGCTTGTAGCATGTCAGGTCAGTCCATTCGATGCTGACACTGATGCCACCACCAGGAGTATGCCTGATATGGACCATATCACTGACAGTCTGCAGAGAGAGATTCATTGTACCACTTCAAGTAAGCAGAAGTGACTAAAAATGGAATTATGGATCCACATGATCAGATTTGAAGCTCGGTGAGAAACATTCGACATTCCAATACTCTAGACAAACAGCAAACAGTGTGTAATACATTTTGGATACTGAAGGATTTATCTTATCAGCCATCTATCACAGTTAATTTGGCACATGGGTTCAGATGACAATGTCACCACTAATGTGTCTGAATGGGTACATCAGCAAAATGTAATTCGGTCTGGAAGCCTTACGCAAACCTCCCAGACACTCCGGTAGCCCTCGTCATTGCTTCTAAGTACTTCCAGATGCTCCAAGCACCTGCTGGAGCTTTGCAAAGTGCGCTCGGCCTCTGCAAGAGCATTCTCAAGTGCTCCTGAAAGAACCTGCAGTGATGGAGGTGCAATCAGGATGCTACAACATTTGAGTATTAGGATAGTCAAATTTTGGAGCAGCTGAGACCTCTGCGCAGGTCTGCGGGAGACTTGGTGCCATATTCTCACACCAGTGGTTCTCAGGGTTCCACAACCACAACACATTTCATCGGTTATATAGGTCTTTGTTACAGTTTCAAGATTTGCTACATCATAATATGGCATGTCTAAGTCAATCTATATATATACATACGGAGATACAGGGATAACGGAGATGGACTCTGCGACAGGCAGTATATATTTGGGAGACCCTGGGGTGGATAGACATCTCATTATACAAAATTCACACTCAATCATTCCCAGCACTTGGTCTCGTGCACTCATGCCAAGCTTCGTAGATCCACGCAATTTGTGTGGTTCATCATGGCCGGCTATCGCTTGATATCCTCTCACCCTCTTCCTACGCTCCTCGAGCTAGAACCGCTCTTTCTCATGAATTCCCTTCGGATACCATGCGAGGTGCAGCGGAGTGTTGATGATACACTGTCTGCCAACTGGCTCCACCATTTCACCACACCGTGATCGAGTCAACTTAGAGATGCACTCCAACGCCGTACTAGTGCAAGTTTGGAGATGCACTTCAAGGCCGTGATCATGCAAACCTGGAGGCCGCAATCGTGCGAGTTTGAAGATACACTTGAAGGCTGCAAGCGAACGGGTTTGCAGATGCAGTTGGAGGCTGTCATCGAGCGAGTTTGGAGATGCACTTGGATGCCATGATGGTGCGAACTTGGAGGCTGTAATCGGGCGAGTTTGGAGATGCACTTGGAGGCCATGATCGAGCGAAATTGGAGGAGTACTAGGAGGTGGTCAATCTAGAGGCAGTAGTTCGGGAGGGAGGCGCGACGGGAGCTGAGACTCTATTCATTGGTTTACTCGTAATTGTGTGAACGTAGCAAACTGAGAACAACATGGCCTGCCGAGATATGAGAGACTGGCTGGGAGTGGAAGACAATCAATCTTGGATAATGAAGTACTTGGTGTATGCGGTACTCGGTGTATGCTGTACTCGGCGTTAACTCTTGATCATGGCATGGAGAGATAGAGAGGCATGACTTGACTTCGTGTTCTTAGGTGATGGTAGAATTGAGGAAAAGAAAGAGAGAGATGAGAGGGTAAGGGGGTAATCGTCATGTGAACCTGGGACTTAAGAGAATTTCGTGCGCAAGACAATTTACCATGCCCCATAGGGCAGGTACGAGGCCTGATCCGGCGTGTAATAACCTTGATACAAAGTCATCCTGACCCAATCAGGCAGGAGGTACCCCTGATATCTCATATCCGCTCGTAATCACATCGTTCACATCTTCAACCCCCATCTCTCTCTTCCTCGTCCACAACTCTACTATCATCGCAGAACACAAAGTTCAGTCATCCCGTTCTATCTCTCTATGTCATGATCATAAGCTGACACTGAGTACGGCATACACTGAGTACAGCATCCACCTAAGATGGTTTGTCTTCTCTTCATTCTCATGATTACGAGTTGACCCCTGAATGTAGCTTCAGCTTGCGGCGTGCCTCCCTGCACAATCGACCACCATCAGCCAGCTCTCAATGTGAGCTCAAAGGTAGAGTCACCTTGTCACATTCGCACAGTTGCGAGTTAACTAACTGATGAAAAGAGTCTCAGCACCTGGTGCGCCATCCATCGACTTCCTCCCAGTACTTGTCTAAACTCACTCGATTACGGCATCCAAGTGCATCCACACACTCGCTTGATCACGGCCTCCAAGTGTATCTCCAAACTCGCTCGTTCTCAGCCTCCAAGTGTATCTCCACACTCGCTCGATCACGGCCTCCAAATGTATCTTCAAACTCGCATGAACACGGCCTGCAAGTGCATCACCAATCTCGCTCGATCATGGCCTCCAAGTGTATCTCCAGACTCGCTCGATTACGGCCTGCGAGCTTGCACGATCATGCCATCCAAGTGTAACACCAAACTCGCTCGATTAAGGCCTCCAAATTCGCACCATCACGGCATCCAAGTGCATCTCCAAATGCGCTCGATCACGGCATCCAAGGGCATCTCCAAACTCGCTCGATCACAGCCTTGAAGTGTATCTCTAAACTCGCATAATTACGGCCTCCAACCTCGCACAATCATGGCCTCCAAGTGCATATACACACTCGCTCGATCACAGCCTCCAAGTGTATGTCCAAACTGGCACGATTACACCCTCCATGTTCGCATGATCATGGCCTCGACATGCATCTACACACTGGCTTGATCACGGCCTGCAAATGCATGTCCAAACTCGCTCGATCACGGCCTCGGAGTGTATCTCTGAGTTCACTGGATCGTCATTTTCAGGTGCACCTCAAATTGCTCTCAAGCACCGCCTGCGGCCAGTCCAGATATACCGTGTGTAGATGGGTGGCTATATAGATACATAGATACATAGATGAGAATACAAACTGAATACATGAGTTTTAACAATGGTTGAACGATACATAGTAGCTATGATTTCCAGGCACACCAGCAACATTCCCAAAGAAGATGAGGGTTTTCCCAGACTACTCTACTGTGATTGGAGGTCCTCCCAGACTTGTCGCCGGCGCTCCCAGGTTTGTCACCAGCGTTTCCAGGTTTGTCGCCGGTGCACCCAGGTGCTCCCTGCCTTGTCGTCGGCACTCTCAGGCTTGTCGCCGGTGCTCCGAGTTACTCTGAAGGCCGGCAGGAATGCCCTCCTGGGGTCTGATACTCTCCTGAAACTGACGCATCTAAGTTTACACTCCACATCCTCTCAGTCACTCCTGGAGGCTTCGAGTGACTAAAATACATTGTGCTGATGTACATACTGGCAACATGAATAGGGCATATTGATCCAGCAATAAGGTTAATTACATGGGACAGATACTGAAGCATAATGACCAGTGTACTGGTCTTGACTATATGTAGGAGACACTGTCCTACCTTGCCCTTGAACCCTGGTACAATATTGATTCTGCAAAAGTTTTCATCCTACTGTCTGCAATGAATAAATGGCAAAATACCCACAGGGCCCATCTTTGACATTTCCAATATTGACAGGACGAGCCTGTTTTCCACCTATTATCACAACAGGTACAACAGTTAAGAGAAACCCATGTCCTCAGTGTGTGCTAAAGTGTCAAACTAATATTATTATGAGATGCATTAGTGGATTTCGGAATTCCGAAATTTTGACTTCAATTCCACCCACTCATTTAAGAGCACTGGGGACATGAAGTCAGTGGATTAGTACTTAGATATGATTAGAATGTACTCCTTGATAGTATGTGTATTAAACATCAGAATAGGCTGTTGTATGACTGTCAATCACTTCACTGCCTTACATCTATTGAGCCTCTGGGAATAAATTACCAGGTAGAATATACCCATGCCAACCAAGGGATCATACCTCAGTCTCATAACTTCTGAGTCCAATATACGGAAAGTGAAGAGAATGATCCTATTAACACATTCCCAGGCCAAGTTCCTTCTATGCAGGTATTATATATCAGCTGGACTCCACACAATCAGTTCCTTCAATTTCAAGAGCTCCTGCTTATCAGCAGAACAATATCGATTGTTTTTAAGAGATACATGGAGACTTAACAATTGATATCACCAACTGAAGCTCAGTATCATCAGCAAAATGGAATTCGGTCCGGAAGCCATACGCAAAGCTCCCAGGCACTCCGGTAGCCCTCGCCATTGCTTCAAAGTACTTCCAGATGCTCCCAGCCGCCCCTGGAGCTTCGCAAAGTGCTCTCAGACACTGCAAGAGCATTCTCATGTGCACCTGAAAGTACCTGCAGTGATAGAGGTGCATTCAGGATGCCATGAGATTTGACTATTAGGATAGTCAAATTTTGGAGCAGCTGAGACCTCTGCTAAGATCTGAGGGAGACTTCGAAAGCAGCTGAAACCTCTGCACAAGCTCAGCGGGAGACTTGGTGCTGAATTATCTAAGTCTCTCTATATATATACATACGGAGATACAGGGATAACGAAGATGGACTCAGCGACAGGCAATATATTTCGGAGACCCTGGGGTAGATAGACATCATCTCATTATACGAAATACACACTCTATCTTTCTCAGCTCGTGGTCTCATGCACTCTTGCCCAGCTTCATTGATCCACGCACTTTGTGTGGTTCATCCTGGCCAGGTATCCCTTCATATCCTCTGACTCTTTTCCAACGCACCTCAAGCTAGAACCCGTTTTTCTCATGAATTCCCTTCTCGTACTGTGCGAGGTGCGTCAGAGAGTTGATGATGGGCTATCTTCCTTCCAGCTCCACCGGTTCACCACACAGTGATTGAGTGGTTCATAAAGATGCACTCCGAGGGCGTAATCGAGCAAGTTTGGAGATACACTTGGTAGCTGTAATCGAGCCAGTTTGGAGATGCACTTGGAGGCCGTGATGGTGCGAGTTTGGAGATGCACTTGGAGGCCATCATCGCGCGAGATTGGACGAGTACCAGGAGGCGGTCAATCGGGAGGCAGTAGTTCGGGAGAGAGGTGCGACGGGAGCTCAGACTCTATTGATCGGATAACTCGTAATTGTGCGAATGTAGAGAATTGAGTACAGAATGGTCTGCCGAGAGATGAGAGACTGGCTGGGAGCGGGAGGCAGTCAATCTTGGGATGATGCAGTATGCGGTGTATGCAGTACGCAGTGCATGCAGTACTCAGTGTATGCCGTACTCCGTGTTAACTCTTAATCATTGCATGGAGAAATAAAGAGGGATGACTTAACTTCATGTTCTCAGGTGATGGTAGAACTGAGGACAAGAAAGGGAGAGATGAGAGCGTACTGGGGAAATCATCATCAGAAACTGCGACTTAAGAGAATTTCGTGTGCAAGTCAATGTACCATCCCCATTATCACAGGTACAAGTCCCGATCCGGCATGTGAATTCACCGATACAAGGTCCTCCCAACCCAATCAGAGAAGCCGTACCCCGGATTTCGCATATACGCTCGTCATCCTCCACATTGTTCTCATCTTCTTCCCCATCTCTCTCTTTCTCGTCCACAACTCTACTATCATTGCAGTACAGCAAGTTAAGTCATCCCTCTCTATCTCTCCATGTCATGATCATGAGTTGACACCAAGTACAGCATACACCAAGTACAGTATACACCAAGTACAGCATACACCAAGTACAGCATACACCGAGTACCGCATACACCTAGTACAGCATACACCAAGTACAGCATACACCAAGTACAGCATACACCTAGTACAGCATACACCAAGTACAGCATACACCAAGTACAGCATACACCAAGTACAGCATACACCAAGTACAGCATACACCAAGTACAGCATACACCAAGTACAGCATCCACCCAAGATTGGTTGTCTTCCCTTCATTCTCATGATTACAAGTTGACCCCTGAATGTAGCTTCAGCTTCCAGCGTGCCTCCCTCCACAATCGATCGCCATCAGCCAGCTATCCATGAGTGCTCAAAGGTAAAGTCACCTTGTCACATTCCCACGGTTGCAACTTAACTAACTGATGAATAGAGTCCAAGCACCCGGCTTGCCATCCATTGACTGCCTCCCAGTACTCGTCTAAACTGGCTCGATTAGGGCCTCCAAACTGGCTCGATCACGGCCTCCAAGTGTATCTCCAAACTCGCTCGATTACGGCCTCCAAGTGCATCTCCAACACACTCGATTACGGCCTCCAAGTTCGCACGATCATGGCCTCCAAGTGCATATCTCCAAACTCGCTCGATCATGGCCTCCAAGTGCATCTCCACACTTGCTCGATTACAGCCTCCAAGTTCGCACAATCACGGCCTCCAAGTGCATCTACACACTCGCTTGATCATGGCCTCGAGGTTCATCTCCACAATCGCTCGATTATGGCCTCCAAGTGCATCTCCACACACTCTCGATTACTGCCTCCAAGTTCGCACCATCATGGCCTCCATGTGCATTTACATACTCGCTTGCTCACTGCCTCTAAGTGCATCTCCAAACTCGCTCGATCACGGCTTCGGAGTATATCGCTGAGTTCACTCGATCGTCATTTTCAGGTGCACCTCAATTTGCTCTCAAGCACCGCCTGCAGCTAGTCCAGATATACCATGTGTTGATTGGTAGCTATATAGATACACAGATACATAGATGAGAATACAAACTGAATACATGAGTTTCAAATATCGTTGAACGATAAGTAGTAGCTATGATTTCCAGGCACACTAGAAGCGTGCCCAAAGAAAATGTTGTTTTCCCCAGATTGCTGTACTGTGATTCGAGGTGCTCCCAGACTTGTCACCGGTGCACCCAGGTGTGTTGCCGGCGCTCCCAGGTGTGTTGCTGGCGCTCCCAGGCTTTTCGTCAGCGCTCCCAGTTACTCTGAAGACCAGCAGGAATGCCCTCCCAGGGTCTGATACTCTCCTGAAATTGACGCATCTAAGTTTACACTCCACATCCTCTCAGACACTCCTGGAGGCTTCCAGTGACTAAAATACATTTTGCTGCTGAATATGTGGTGGCAATTCCGAACAAGTACAATGATCAGCTCAGTTGGGCTGATTGGGTATACAGTTTCACTCCGGGTTGTAAAACTGACTAACACGTTGCAACTTGTACCACTTGGAGCAATAGTTGAACCAACACATTCAGTGTCAGAGAATGCTGCATCAGACAGAATTGATAGTGCATGGCTTGTAAATAATCATGTCAATTTAGATACCTACTGGACTGTGTATTAATTAGAATATTTAAATCAAGGTATACAGCAATAGGGGTAAAATAGTTTATCAAATGGTGCTATTTGGTATTGACATTATAAAAGTCACTCCTGGAGAGTTGAGCTCCAGGTTAGAGGTACACCGCAGTAATTTGGGGATGTAGCTTATGCTTCCAATACCTTCGAAATTTGGACAACCCAATGGCTCTATTTTGTAGCAATTTGATAACTGTTTTATACTGTGCAAAATATTGTTGTATTCTATTCCACAACTTCAGAAGAATTGAGGAGTACTTGAAATCAGTCTCCAAGCATCTGAAAGTACTTCACTTTGCTTTCAGCCTGTCTGTGAGCATTTGGAAGCACTTTGAAGAATAAGTGTGGCTGTTCAAAGTTGTTAAGTTGATTAGTAATCACTTCGAAACAATTTTACATTTTGCTAACAGCATATTGTGGACCACCTGCAGTGGTTGTGACTACCATCACCACTCTAGTAGGCTCCAATGAATAGGTTTCAGTATATTATAGTATCTGGTAACTGATAATGTGAATCTTTTCATATTCTGTAGATATACTTTCTACCAAATGGTAATGAATTTCACCATCCATTGGTAGACACATGGTGGGAGCTGGTGTAGAGCACAGAGAGAAAGGAGAAAGGCTTTCTACTGCTCATTATTTCAATATTGATTCTAGCAGAACTTTGAAGCCCTTTCAATTAAAGTCTCTTGTGCATAATACATGACTATTCAGGGATACCTTGCAAGTTTCTATATACTATGGAATGATTTCTGAATTATGCTATGATATAGAATAGTTCTCTTGTGCACATTCGAACATGTACCTATAATAATAACCACTCCACTGAATATACCAAGATCTGTATAAGTTGACATCTATTAGTCCATCTTAGCTTAGATATGATCACTTATTAATTTAATTCTGAATGGTTGATTCATTAATACATTTAACAGTTGGACAATAATCAACCACCTTTTTAAACTTTCATTGTGATATTTAGGTTTCTCTAATCTTGTTAATGGACTCAATTTTTTGCTGAACAAAAACTTCTTACAGTTCTGTATCCTGCTGCAGTGTCCATTCATCTCTCAATCAAATAGTCATTGATTATTTTTCAATACCTTGTAACTTTTAACACAATATTCACTGTTCTGCTCAACTGTTATTTATTGTAAGCTGTTCAAAAATATCTCTGTATGTACTATCATCATGAGGTTGTTGTAAATTATTCACACTGTATTTCTAAGGATTCTAAATTTAAACTAAAGTGTCATATAAACTTTATAAACTTTTCTATTTACTAGCTTCAAGCCAGATGCCATCTAGAAATATAGTCTTCCAATTACTCTGAATCCAAGATACTACCATTTTGATTCAATTATTACAATAATTATAACAAGCAATACCTTAGTATACTCAAATCTGTATTATATTATTTTTGTCATATCTTGTCAAATCTATATTGCCAATATAATTCACTATTATAATACTTCTCTTGCTCTATTTCATATAGGTATTTGATTTGCTTTATACATATATTTAAATCTTTATTTTGTAATATACCTGGAGTAATATTACAATACTAACTATAATTATCACAATACTATACTCTGTGGATCACTAATTCTATCGCATTAAGTATTCTGACTGTTACATTACACTCTGAGTTGGGCGATATTATTGCCCATTGTATAATATGCATAAAAATCTCCAAACACTTGAATATCAATACATGATGATACAAGTTTTCTGTAGTAATTTACTTTCTAGATAAGTTTTGTATATTTCCAGTATATACCAGCTATGGGATATTCAGTAGATTGGATTTGAAATTGCTTATTTCTCATTTGGTTCTACATTGATATTCAATTCCAAACTTGCTTGATGGCAATAAACTATAATTCATTTATAATTTCTTAATATCAATTAACTGCAATGTTGTTTATTACTTTCAACTGTCCCAATCAGTCCTTCAAAAGTCATATACACTCTGTATTTGATGCACATTATTTGTCCAATATTATGTTTATTAGAATTTCCAATACTCAGTCAAATTACATTCCAAGAAGCCTTATTGCAGCTGCATATTTCATTGAAAATATCAAGCATTGCAACTACCTTAGTATTCAGTATATTGCCATTCTTAGTAATGACAATGATAATTCTTGGAATTACAATTCAATAAATATAGACAGTGCATTTAGTACCATTGTTAGCAAGTGTAATATGTGGTAGAATCGTGATGACAACAATAAGAATATTATATGGAATGTAAACGAAGATAGCAGTTGTAAATATACAGTGCATTATGGATGACATTGGGAGATACAAAACAGATGTAATAGTTTGTAACTCAATACTTCACTAAGGCAATATCTACAATTCTCTCTTGATAATAGTAATTGTGATTACATTTGCTATCAATTAATTTGAATATTGTACACAAATCAAACAGTTTATATATTATCTAAAACAGTTCTGTTCAATTGATATGCCATTACAGACGATTATATAATTCCAATAACTCTGTCCATTAAGATATTGCAGATAAGATACTAAATCAAAATACAATTGCAATAAGATTATATATACCTAATGTTAACCCAGCCAACTTTCAAAATAATATCAACATTCTAAGTACAATCAATTACTTAAAGTATATCGATACAAGCACTGGAATTTCAATTATATGTGCTTCTTGCAATATGTACTTATGGAACTGAATATGCAGATTTTGATATCATGCTCTCTGTATGAACACTGAGAGTTAATAAAAGTAGTCAATATTTTGATTGCAATATTGATTATTTTCAGTTACTTTAACTTATATATAGTTATTCCTCTACTATTAATAACACTTCCATCTTTATCCCCACATTCCTCAATATTGCTATGTGTATTAGTATATCTCAGTCAGTCATATAAATAATATGACCAAATATAGTACTGAGATGAATACCATCTGAGAAATTCGTTTATTCTTTATGAAGATAACAAAACAAGTATCAAGTCATAGACTCTATCTGAGTACTCATCATGGTTTAAGTAGTGTAATAGAATACCAGTGATTGATGATTACGGATTAATCAATGGTAGAGAATGTTTGTTATTTGATTGTTGCTGATATCTCTTTATTTATAACTATATACTATCATTGAAGTACAATTTTGCGTATTAAGTATTGAAATAATTCTTGGTTTATTATTTCATTTTCTCTTGTATATTCTTTGTATTAAATTTGCTACACTTCAATGTATAAAGAGAAGATATTCCCTTATATTGAATGTTTCTTAGAAGTCACTTCTGATTTTGAACTTCATCAGATATTGTTATATATACACTCTGATAGATATTTATTGAATTGCAGATATTGATGACAGTAATATATTGTATATTGGTATATAGTACATATCACTTTGAGAAGACTGATAATTTGAAAAACGAAATACATTTTGATTGGGATATATTGACCTTTTACTATATATAAAATAATTGATAATAGTTTAATATATACAGTATTCCAATGCTATTAAATTATTTCTTTTCTATTTACTTAAATACCTTAGAATATATCAGATTTGCTATTTGGTGCAAAATATACCAAATTCAATTTGATTTGAATATTGTATATAAATTGAAATTAGTATAAAGTATACAGTTAAGGTCTGGTAGCTATAATACAGTATTCCAAACTTAGGACATTTACTAAATAATGTGATCTATTACAGGATCAAAAGTATCTGAATTCTATTACTCTACCATTTCCAGCTGTTTGCAGCTTGAAATATGTACATGAATAGCTCCAGAACGCTTTCAGTATGGATATTTACTCTGTTATCTTCAAATGGTACTGTATTATTTTAACTTTCAAGAAATTGATCAAGTATATTACGATGTATAATTTAAGTTTCATAATACTATCAGCATTATTGTATATTGTATTTAATAATACCGAATTCTCATTTAGACTGACAGAATACAAGATACGTAATGGCTTATTACTATATTGTGGTAATTAAGATATATAGTGTATTGAGATAATCATGTATAATATCTATATTGTAATTTTGAGATTCTCTAATATAGAATAGTCCAATAGCCTAACTAATAAATGTTTTTATTTTTGCTAATACTACCAGCTGCATTATCTAAGTGGATAATTTGATATTCAATATAATATATTTCGTTCATGTATAATCTATTGTTTAAACATATCAAATTGTCACACTATTGACTAATGCTAATAACAATCTAAAGTTATTATATATTTTATATTTATAAATAAAATATAGTAAATTATTCACATTATTTTAATAATAAATTCATTTAACTTATAGACACTTTTCTATTCAATACAAAATATATATTGTACTGCCAATTAATCTATTTCCACTATCTATATACAAAATTGGATTACTTAATCAATATATATATATGTATTAATAGATAGACAATTAACTTTGTAGAAAAAAAAATACTATTTGAAGATAATAAACATTAATATTAAATTCAATTTGAATAACTCTTCTACTATTATATAGTCATTTACAATCTCTCTATATCTAACTTAAATTCGGATATAATTGCTTGCTGTATATCCATATATATAAGTCTGAATTGTTTAAATATATTACTTTCAGTGCATTTTACTTAGAATAAATTACCTCTATTTATATCTAACTAGAATTAAATATTATTACCCTCTCATTCCTAACCCCCATATTGAATTATTATCACAAGCAATAAATCATTATGTTCTTATTATTATCTGCCACCGACGGAGTTGCGCATCATGTATCATTCATCAACACGAAAGCAGCCTGCAAGCCAAGACAGCAGAGTCCGAGGACGAGACAATTTTGAGAAACTCAAATCATTGTTTCCTTTCAAGGGCTTTAAGGTTGCCAGTGGGCTGGGTTAGGGTTCTAAAAGTCCACTTTGAAAATCCGACGAATAGAATTCAACACAGTCGAAGTCCTTAATATCATAGCAGATTCCAGTATTTCCATCATTGGAAAACTCTACATCCGCTGGGGTGTAAAAGATTCCTGCGCTGGTTTGTTTTAGTCGCATCGGTTGATGTTGCAGGTTATTTGCTTGTCATGAATGGTGTGTTTAGCGCTCCGCGAGCATTACCAGGTCTTCCTCTGAACATCAATCAACCCCATCAAACAATACCCCAATATTTAGCGATCCAGAGTTGCTCATTATTATTGATTCAGCGTGGGAACAGCAACGTGACTTGAGCCGCAGCTGAATCAGACGCGCCAATCTTGCCTTTTGAGTCATTTAGGTATACGCCAGCGGCAACCGCTCTGTTTGGTTTGAGAAATTCAAGGGCAACTAGACTGACAAATTAAAATTTGTGCTAGCAAAGTGAGCGGGACTAGTCTGGGCACCAACACAAATCAGGAGCCACATGGAGAAATCTAGGCGGCACGAACACAGTAAGTAATAGCCTGCTCCAAGAGGATCGCATGAACTAGAGTACCTAATGAAAAATGACGCCTTGCAGACTACTAATATCAAGTTAGATAATTATGCAATTTTAATTGCCAAGGATGCAATCTAGATGGGATGATCCGCAGAGAGACATTCCGAAAGACATGGATACGGTAGGGTTGTTCCAAGCAGGAGCTGTTGGCACAGAAATCTACAACGATCGAAAGATATAGTTCCCGGCGAGTGTCGATTAATTATACGTTACCGATCGACTTATCTCAATAGGCGCATGACATGACTACTGAAGTGTTTGTGACGCTTGTGTTTATATAATATAGCATTTAGTTGCAGCCCACTGACCGACCCTACTCAGGTAGTGTCTCTCCTGGCATGGATGACCAGTGAGAGTTAAAGGCGGCTGCACCCTGTCGCGTTAGGCGCCTCCGACAAAATCCTAGAAACGGAGTTATCTCCACCTGTACTGCAAGTACAAGCCACGATTGACTGACTGTCGGACATCTTGATTCGACGGAAGGCATCTCACCCTTCACTGATCGCTGATGAACGCAAGAAAGCGAGATCGAGAGCGAGAGCATTAACCCCTAATCAAATCACCATTCCACTACTTCGCAGTCTACACACACACTCAGAGAGAGAGAATGTGTGTGTGTGTCTCTGAGTCTGTGTATTTACGTGAACTTGTGTATGTGGGAGGGTGAGTGAAATCAGTACTCTATAATCGGTTGTACTCATGGTTCTTGTGCAGAATTGAAACGTGAGGTATCAACGTAAAAAATTTGAACTTCATCCCAATTTCTCCAGAACTCCACATTGTTGAAATACTTTAGCGGTAAAGAAGCACAACAATAAATACTTACCAGTTCGAACAAAGATAGAAGCAAAATATTCCGCCAGAAAGAACCGTACATGTAAAGCAAGGAACAAAGTCTAGACCCAAAAGAATGTACACGATTGTAGTAAATACTAAAAGACGACCTGAAATTAAAGCGCTAATCCACACTTTAGAAATATAATAACCAATTATTCACTGGAAACTAGCAATGAGTTGACCTATGTTGTATGTCGATGAGAGAAGAACGGGGTAGACTAAGCATTACCAAGACGTTTTCTGGATGGGGACAATGTCCGATAGAGGTGGCAGACCAGACGATAGCGTTGCCTCGTATTGATGCGTACGAGATTGAGAGTCATATTGAGGGAAATACAACTGCTGCTGCTGCTCAGTATCGCGACGATTTAGGTAATAACTTAGCGCTTGCGACTGCACTGTAAGAGGCTTGTGTTTAGAGTGTCGAGACACGATATCCACACGTTTTGGGCAGCCGTCATCTTCGTGTCTATAGCTAGATCATTAGCAGCTGCATAGACGGTGTGGTAAAAATGGATTATTTACCTTCGAAGTGTGTCCTTCCTTGCAAACATGTTGTCGCAAAGTTCGCATTTGAACTTCTTATCTTTCGCATGGACACACTGTGTATGCCTGGTCAGGTCCGTCCTCCTGACAAAAGCTTTTCCGCAGTCCTGCTCTGGGCAAACATGTGGTCTCGGCCGATCAGGGTTATGCGTGTCTAAATGTGCATTGTAATTCCAGACCCGAGAGAACAACTTGCCACACTGCGCGCAGTGAAAGTTTGCCTCGCTTGCATCGGTGAGGTGTCTCTTCTTTCGGGATCGTTGTGATGGTGTTGAGTCCGTAGAGCATTGCGACCCTTGGTAAGGTGGCGGGAGCATGAAGTTATTCCGATCCCGTTTCAACGGATTGTTCATCTGAGATATCCCGAACCCATTGTCATCCAAATATCCTGGCCCCATTGGTTGCATGGACTGATGATCCTCCCGAAGGATATCCTCAATGAACAATGTCGGCGGTGAATGTGAGCTGTGGTCATGCACTGGCACCCTTCCGTCCTCCGTCTTGATAGCATAAGAATTTGGCATCCATATATTCGGATCCATGGACTTGTCGCTAAACTCTTGTTCATCGTCGATAGGAGGCGACATGATCCCATCAGATGCTGGTGGAGAGAGTGGGGAGCCCTGGACGGAGCGACTACTGTATTCAGAGTCTGTCGAAGTAAATGATGACTCGTGGTGTTGAGGTGGGGATGGCAAGGAACTATTGACGTGGTAAAGAGGGTGTATAGGAGGATCACAAGGCCCCGAGGAAGACAACAGGCCTCTTGGGTGTGGTGGTAATTCCTGACAGCCGTGCTTCCAGCCACTTTGAGGTATCGTAGGACTTCCAAACCCAAGCTCAGGACTGTGCTGCGGGGATAGATATACTGGTGAACCTCGCGGCCTCAAAAGTGCCATTGGGTGATAATGAGTTGGATATGATGGGATCCGGAAGAATATTAACCAATGTCAGGTTTGTTGTTTCCGTGCTGCAGCAAGTCGATGTTGTGATACGAAGCGGTAGGCGCGTGGACGGTGTGTTTTGTTTATTTATGACAATTCACAGGAAGAACAGGATCGAGCAGTGGTAAATATAAAGCAAGCGCTAGAAGATGAAAGATGATTACACTTTATGGTAGTTGTGGTAGTGGTGGATATGAAGAATAAGGTAGGTCGGTATAGAGTAGCAGCCTTGCTGGTTGGAGGTGGGAAAGCCAGACATTTTTGTAGCTGCGGCAGTTTCCCGCCTAATATACCTTCTTAGAAAGCGTAGTCCTATAGGGGAGTTTGAATGAGTAGGGTCTGCAGTACGTTGGTCTGTGATCCAGGTCGATCCGCTGCCGCTACTTACAACGGAGTGGCAGGCAGAACAGACGCCTATCACCCTTGCAACCTGCAATGTCTGCCTGTGGCTTCGCGTTAATGCTAGAGATTCACCATACGCCGAGCCTTCCCTACCACCCACTTACCCACCTAGGAACCGGTAATAAACTAGTCGTGCACCACTCAGACGGCCGCGTTTAGCGGCTTTGCCTGCGTGGTACGAGTTGCCTCATTGTTTGTTTTTTTTCTCTCTATATTCGTTTTTCTTGTGGCGTGAGCACATAATGATTGTATTATTATCTCAACCCTGGTCAACGTCAATCCTACGTTGTTCTCGCTGAGACAGAATCCTACCTATCTTGCGGCTAAGTTCCTAGATCCCCATCCGAATGCGCCGGAGTTCCTCGGGCACGGATCTTCGCCGGTCAAACGGTTAAACCTAGACTCGCGAGGTCCTTCCAGATGATCGTCTAATCGTACGTTACTGGCCGCGCTGGTGGTTTTGCATGCAACCCAATTCCCAACCCCAAGCGACTCCCTGCAACGTGTAAGCGCCGCGAAGACCAAACAGAGCTGCGGCTAAACATGGATATGCCCAGACCAAGACATGGTCTCATTTAATTGTTATTTTGGCCCCAGGCAGTGTGCTGACACCATTTCCCCGCAGTCTTTCAATTACCACAATAACTCCTGCCTGAGGAAAGTTGAGAAATTCAGCACAAAGCACTGTTAATTACCGCGGAAGCGCGAACAAAAGGCGGGTGCGGAACGCACAAACATGCAGTGGGGAAAGCTTAAGCAGTACAATTTTGCACTTTGATGATGTATACGACATAATCCGCTACTTGATATAAATTAACCTACATTTCCAGATTCTAAGCGGGCAGAGAAGGATTAATGGCAGGAAGTTCTAAATGACAGGTAAACTGACATGGTGCATAGTACACCATAGTCTCGAACGCTGTGCGCCTCCGAGACTAAGAACGCCAATTGAAGACACATACCAGAGGCGGATAGAATACCACACGTCAGTTACTCGTTGACGCTTCAAGGAGCATAATTGAGACCCTTTCACTCTCAAATAAGATCATTAGCATTAAGCGCGGATCCGACGGCTGACTCACATGAATGAATACTCTTCCTTGATATTTTCTAGTAGAAGTGATTATGTACACCGAACCGAACGGCACAGACACATAAGCACAGTCGCGTCCAATAAGTCTTGGTACCCCCAAGATGGCTAGAGATAACAAACAAAAGCCGATTGTCAAATGCAACCAAGAGCAGAGATTTAAGATTTATACAGGCGATAGAATATATGCAAAGAACATACTATAAATTTCTATAACTGCTTATACAATAAACATAGTCAGCAACTTCTGACAGATCTTGTTGGCAAATTTTCTACAGAGTATAATTTCAAATTTCCTCCCATTGCAGATTGTCAATAGTGTACTTCTATAAATTATCAATTAGTTTTCCAAGTCTTCTGCATCACCTTTCATATTGTAACTCTAATTAGCTCTGTGTATGGTTAGTTCAACCCAGACACTGTAAAATAACCCAAAACATATTACAAATTATTACAATATTCCCTAGTTCAAAGTAATACTTATTTATACACCAAGTACAATACTATCTAGCATGTAATTCTAAACATTCAAGAGAGTCCCTCTAGGTGATATAATCAACCTATATTATGAAATTGTTGTTTTTGAGACAAATATAAATATGGATATCATCAATATTACAATAATATTAGTAGCTATCAGACTAGTACTATATTTAACGGGGAAATTATATATGTTGTAAAGTACTTAAATGTAATAGATTTGAATATTTAATATCATCCAAACATACATAACCAGTATTAATATTATTTGAATTGTAGATACAAAATATCTTAATAACTTTTTGTTATTTAATTAGCAATTAGATATGAAAGACAAAAGATAGCACCTATGGCTAGCCAATCTATGGTTCTATAATACTGAGGAAATTACACAAACCCACAGTATTACTAATATCATCGCGCAGAAGGGTACACCCGATGGTCACTTACCCAGCCAGAACCTCACTCCAGAATTTGAAGTGAAAAGCTCATACAAGCTCCATACAACTGTCCAGTGCACCATTCCACTTCTCAACTCCAACTTCCCGCTACAAAATCTGCAACACCACTACCATGACTTCAGCTTGTTGAATCTTACAACTCAGAGCTTGAAAAGCACAAAACAAGCAATGACAACAACCGATATCGAGATGTGCTTAGGCTCCGGAAATCGAATCCAAAACCACTCAAACAGGAAGGACTGGATAATTGGGAGATATGGGATGTGGATATGGCTCTCTGCAACTCGAGCTGGGCCATCTTCGATATCATTCGTCAAGGTATTGAAGCCATATTTTTCTTATGCAGGGTCAAAGACGAGGAGGAGAGGTTGTGTATACATGCTGAGTGCATCACAGAATGGTTAAAGTATCAGACAGAGGCACTGATCAACTGTATACATGATCCTGGAACCATTCCAAAGAATCAATTAAGAAAACTGTTACTTTCTAGCAAGAAGACACTGGACTCCACGCTTCGCATGAAGGGCAGTCGGATACTGTCTGCAGAGAGTAGAGAAGCACTGCAGCGGCTGCGTGTTGAGGTTATAGCAGTCCATGGACCAACCATCTCAAGCATGCCGGATATTGGGAGCCAAAATGCAGCAATCATAAACCTAGACCCTAATGAGGATGGTGAGAATCTCCTGGAGAACAGCGAGAATCATGAGGAGGAAGAGGAGTCTGAAGATAAAGCAAGGAACCATGACAATATATCAGAAGAAATTGCCCGTGCCCATGTGCTTCAGGACATTCAAGAACAAAATGGAGATAAAGCAAATGCCGAGGAAATGGGTCTACCCAGTACAAGGGATGAATTAGATGGACAAGATATGAAGGATATCGAATAAAGTAACTTGGTTTGATTTGCATGGATACTTTTTGAATAACTAAACTATACTGAAAAGTTTGGTCTTGACCTGTCCTATTTGGCTGATACGAGCATATATGGGCCTGTCCGAGCTGATATGGTCACATACAAGCCTGCACCGGCCACATCGACAAAAAACTCTACGTAGCTTGCCCTTAATGTCTAGATACAGATAGTTTATACAAGATCTGTGACATTCTAGGAGCAAGTATGAGTCTCTGCTATAGTAATGTGTTGTGTATCAGCTTAACCGTAATTGACCGCCAATGAGAATTGCTTGAATATGTTCCCGAATCTGGGCATTCCCAGTGACAATAAAATACATCTCAAGAAATTTGTACCTTCACTGGGAAGTCTGAAGGAGACTCGGCATTACTGACATAGTGTTAGATTGTGAGTTCGAGGCTATCAAGAGTAAACTTGCATATAGTGTTAGCAACGGTTCCGTTTTTGGACCGTTTCTATTATAGCCGTTACATGAATACCCGGACCTGGCCGGTTCGGTCCGGGTTTGTACAACACAGTTCCCTCAACTAAGTCCATGAATATTCATCCGATAATTTAGTGTTTGGTACATGAAATATGCAGCTGCAGACGGCGCATCTTTTAGTGGTCTCCGATTTGTGATATCTTTAAAACTCAGCACGTGGCTTTGAGATTATTGTCATTTTTGGCGTAAAAACGTGGTTTTTGGGCTGCCCCTTGCTGAGATTTAAAGATATCGAAAATCGGAGACGGCCAAAAGATGTGCCGTGCAAAGCTGCATATTTCACATACCAAACACTATACTCTCTAATCAATATTTGTGGCCTTAAAGTGATGGTTTGCTTAAAAAATTGTCGATTTTTGATGGGGTAAGGCCGTTGCCACGCAGACCTATAATACCCGCCGGGTCCAAAACTGGAACCGTTGCTAACACTACTTGCATACGAAGCATCAGCAAACTGTATTTTAGTCGCTGGGAGCCTCTGGGAGTGTCTGAGAGTCGTCGGACCAGAATCCCAGGGTGGTCAAATCCCAGATTGGCCTGAACCGATGCAGTGGCCCTTCAGGTGCAACTGGGAGCATCTGGGAGCACCGGCGACAAGACTGGGAGCGCTGACAGCAAACTTGGGAGCTTCTGGGAGTGCCGACCACAAGCCGGGAAGCGCCAACGACAAGCCTGGGAGCACGTCGAATCACTGAAGAGCAGTCTGGGAAAAACATCATCTTCTTTGGGAAAGCTGCAGGTGCGCCTGGAAATGATAGCTACTACTTATCGTTCAACAATTTTTAAAACTCATGTATTCAGTTGGTATTCGCATCTATGTATCTATGTATCTATGTATCTATATAGCTACCCAGCTACACATGGTATATCTGGACCGGCTGCAGGCGGTGCTTGAGAGCAATTCGAGGTGCGCCTGAAGATGACAATTGAGTGAACTCAGAGATACACTCCGAGGCCGTGATCGAGCAAGTTTGGAGATGCACTTGGAGGCTGTGACCGCCCGAGTTTGGAGATGAACTTGGAGGCCAAGGTTGAGTGCTCAGATATGCACTTGGAGGCCGTGATCGAGCTAGTTTGGAGATGCACTTGAAGGCCTTGATGGAGAGAGTTTCGAGATGCATTTGGAGGCCTTGATCGAGTGAACATAGAGATGCACTCCGAGGCTGAGACTGAGCGAGTGTGGAGATGCACTTGCAGGCTATGATCGAGCGAGATTGAAGCAGGTCGATGGGAGGCGCGCTAGGTGCTGAGACTCTATTGATCGGTTAGGTAACTCGAAACCGTGGGAATGTGACGAGGTGACTTTACCTTTGAAACTCATATGGAGAACTGGCTGGTGGCAGTCGATCTGTGGGGAGGCATGCCGGAAGCTGAAGCTACATTCAGGGGTCAACTCATAATCATGAGAATGAATGGATGACAGACAATCTTAGGTGTATGCTGTACTAGGTGTATGCTGCACTTGGTGTCAACTTATAATCATGGCATGGAGAGATAGACAGTGATGACTTAACTTTGTGTTCTGCGATGATGGTAGAGGTGTGGACGAGGAAGAGGGAGATGGGGGATGGAGATGAGAACGGTATGGAGAATACGAGCGGATATGAGAAACCAGGAGTACAACATGCCTGATTGGGTATAGAAGACCTCGCATCGGTGTGATTACCCAACAGATCAGGAGTCTTGCCTGCCGTATCGTCGATGGGAAATTGACTCGCACACGAAATTCTCTTAAGTCCCAGTTTCTCATCATCATTTCCTCCATCTCCTCTCATCTGTGTCTTTTTTGTCCTCAACTCCACCATCACCTAAGAACACGAAGTTATATCATCCCTCTCTATCTCTCCATGTCATAATAATGAGTTAACACCAAGTACAGCATACAACTAGTACTGCATCATTCCAAGATCGACTGTCTCCCGCTCCCAGCCTGTTTCTCATCTCTCGGCAGATGCTGTTGTACTCCATTCCCACAATCACCAGTTAACCAATGAACGGAGTCTCAGCTCCCATTGCGGCTCCCTCACGATATACCACCTGCAGATCGACCACTTCCATATCCACCACCTCCAAGAACTCCTCCAATCTCGATCGATCATGGCTTCCAAGTGTATCACCCAACATGCTCAATTGCAGCCTCCAAAGTTCAGCTCTGAGTTCACTTGATCTCGGCCTCCAATTGCATCTCCAAACTTGCTCAATTACGGCGTCCAAGTGCATCTCTGAGTTCACTCGATCTCGGCCTCCAAGTGCATCTCCAAACTTGCTTGATCATGGCCTCCAAATGCAACTCTGATTTAACTCGATCTCGGCCTCCAAGTGCACCTCCAAACTCGCTCGAACACGGCCTCCAAGTGCATATCTGAGTTCACTGAATCTCGGTCTTCAAGTGCATCTCCAAATGTACTCGGACACGGTCTTCAAGTACATCATGAAGGAACGACAGCGGGTGTACGGTGATACAGGCGTAACGGAGGTGGACTGAGCGACGGGGAGTATATACACATCATCTCATTTTCATCTCATCCTATCATACAACGAAAATACACACTCTATCTTTCCCAACTTTTGGTCTCACTCGCTCTGTCCGAGATTTCGTGGATCCGTGCAATTGCGTGGATCCTCACGGCCGGGTAGTATCATAGCTTGTCACCCTCTTCCTGCGCTCCTCAAGCCTGAACCGCTCTTTCTCACGAATTCCATTTGGATGTCGCGAGAGGTCAGGCGGAGTGTTGATGGTGGGCTCTCTGCCTTCTAGCTCCATTGTTTCACCACAACGGCCTCCAAGTAGTGCATCTTTAAGTTCTCTCAATGGTCATCTCCATGTGCTCCTCTGATTATGCTCGACTACCATCTGCGGCCAGATTGACCATATGTCTATATATAGAGAGACTTAAATAATACATGCCATATCATAATGTAGCGAATCTTGTGACAGTAACAAAGATGAATATGATAGATGAAATGCCTTGTGTTTATGGAACCCTCAGAGCCACTGCTGTGCGAATACTGCACCAAGTGTCCCACAGAGCTGCGCAGAGGCCTCAGCTGCACCAAAATCTGAATATCCTATAAGTCAAAACTCGTAGCATCCTGAACGCACCTCCATAACTGCAGGTGCTTTCAGGAGCACTTGAGAATTGCTCTTGCAGAGTCTGAGAGCACTTTGCTTAGCTCCAGGGGGGCCTGGGAGCATCTGGAAGTACTTTGAAGCACTAGTGAGGTCCACCGGGATGTCTGGGAGGTTTGCGAGTGGCTTCCGGACCAATTTTCATTTTGCTGATCTGAGTCAATGAGAGTTGATCTGGAAAAGTTCAAAAGGGGTCTGCCCTGGCGACTGGAGGAGCCGTAGAGCAGCATATTGAGAGCGAATGATCTCTGTATCCCAGCGTCCTTGCACCATCTTGATGTACTCAACAAGACGAATTGATTGAGCCTACCAGTGAGTCAATCGGAATTGATCTGTAAAAGATCAAACATGGTCAGCCTTTGAGATGCAGTAGAGCAGCAAATTGAGTGCCAATACTGGACTGCCTCCAGTATCCTTGCACCGTCTAGATGCACTTGACAATGCGAATCGATTGAACCTACCTGTGAATCAATTGAGGTTGATTTGCACATTTTTGAACTTGAAGATATTCAGCAGTAGAAAAGATGGTTGCGATAAGGCTTTGTGTAGAGAATTAGTAAATTGTGATGGCCTGGGTGATGGCAATGATAAAAATAAAGGATAGAGCAAGTAAAATCAGGCTGCAGGGGTCGAAATGGTTGTCAGGGTTGTGCAGATGGGGATCGGAATGGTGATGGTGATCAGGCTGCAAATACAGTTCGAGCAAATGAAATAAGGTTCAGGGGTTCAAGTTTACTAAGAATCATCTTTAAGTGCAAAATTAGCAATGTGCTATCTGCAGCGAGATTTCACATATGAGGTGTTGTGATTGGTCATCGCAACAATCCAATAAAGCTTTCAGAAATTTGATTTAACACAGTGCTGTCACAGTGGGTTTCATACTTTTGGGAAACCTGGCTGATTTCTGTTCATGTGGTCTGGTTTCGGAATCTAATTTCGCTCTTTGCTGATGTGGACGCCCTGCACTGGGACCATCAATTCCGCGGAATTTGCACAAGTATTCTTAGAGGCCATCTTCCCTCTTCATGTGTCCCCCAAGAGATCATAAGTGACAGAGACTCACGCTTTACATCGGATTTCTGGGCGGAAGTGAGTAAGAGATTGCAGACTAAGCTGCTCATGTCAACAGTGTTTCACCCACAAACAGACATTCCATCTCAGATCACAAATATGCAGGTCGCGCGGTATCTACAGGCTTTTGCCACTCAACATCAAGACCTGTGGGACACCATGCTTCCACTTGCGGACTATGCATAACACAAGTCTATGCAATCTTACACCAATTGAAGCCCGTTCGAGTTGGACCTATGATACACACCATCTATTCCATTATACTTCGTTGCAGGCCAGTGGCAGCATGACGAAATACGGATCCTGGCAGGTTCAGTGTTCGTTGAAGGATTGCAGGCCTTGTTGCTAAATGCCCACGACCGCCTCCGGAAATTACAGGACAGCCAGGCAGCGGTAGCCCATAGGAGGTGAAGTCCGTGCACATTTGAAGTGGGAGACTTCGTGATGTAGAGTACTAAAGACCTGCCAATAACATACTCAAACCAAGACCCTTCTCAGCGGAAGTTGCAACACCTTTGGGCTGGACACTACAAGTTCATTAAGTTTGATGGGCCAAATGCAGTCGAATCAGAATTGCCGGCAGATCTGACAATCCACAATTCTGTAAATGTCAGCAGACACTTGCAGTACACTGCAGATCGAGTGGGAGAAAAGCCTCCTCGTCCTCCCATCTGAACTGTCAGAGATATACATGGCACAACCCAGCGTTCGTATGTCGTAGAAGCGATTGCTTGACATAAGTGGGCACCGGACATCAAAGGTGGCTGGAAATATCAAATACAATTGAAGGCTACTATGACAATGAAATGCCCTTGGAACCAGCCGCTAATCTCTCAAAACCAAAGCAAATGCTTGATGACTTCAAAAAACCATACAGATAGGGAGAAACGAAGGTGAAATGCAACAGGAATGACTAAGACCATGGAGTTGATGGCGATTGGTTAATTGGTTACACTTCGTTGTGGAGTCGATGAGAAGTGCATTTATTCTTTTGTTTTTTAGAAGTATCTCAAACTATCTAGGAGGTATATGATGTAGAGAGAGAGGAAAGGTTAACACAAGGTGCAGCTCTGCGGAGCGCACAGGCCAGAAGGGGGAACGTGCGGATCCACCCAAACTGAGTGGATTGGCGGAGGATAGAGATCCCTCATTTAGACAGAGAATAGACTATTTTCACATCATACTGCTACAGTGACGGGAAACGCTTTCGCGTTACTGTAACCGAGATTTGTTATGGCCGTTAGCGTGGTACTACAATACGTTATTGCTAGTCCCACTGTGCCATGGCACATTGAGGGTTTATTACTGTGAGGTATGGGAGTTGTTGGTACGTTCGGTTACATTTTCACTCTTTGCAAAACATTATAGCATCTCGTGTGTAAGAGTCTCAACATACCCGCATGATGTGTAATAACGATATGGATCCCGACAAGTTGTTGTTCACATACATTAAAGGTAAGTCATAATTACCTGTTTTATCAGAGCAATCATGTAATTAATCAAGATATATGCTACTTCTTTAGTGTAGAATTCATTTAGTTAAATAAATACACAAACCGAAGGTCTACTACCACTCCCACTATGGCTCTTGCCACTTCCGCGAAGTGATCTCGAACGTCAACTCTATAACATGGTCGATGGTCACTGTATAAATCGGCAAACATGTTTGGCGTGAGACTAGCAGACACTCGACCGATGTTCATCAACTAATGGCAATGTGCACATACCGAAGATAGCTTGGTTTGACCTCTGTATCAGCTGTATGTGACATTCCTGAGACAATCGATATCGTTCTCTTGAGATTGGTACTGCAACAACTACCTGGTATTCATCACTGCTCGGCTGTGGCAACTGCGGCTCTGATATGGTCTCTGATAATCGTGGTCTGATTAATGTGGCTCTGACATAGTCCCTGATCATCCCAGCTATGAGAGTGCGCTCTGACATAGTCTCTGACAATTCTGGCTCTGATACATGTGGCTCTGACAAGTGCAACTCTGACAAGGTCTCTGACAAGGTCTCTGACAATCCCGGCTCTGATAAACATGGCTCTGACAAGTGCACTCTAACATGATCTAACAATCCCAGCTGTGATAAATGTGACTGACAAGTGCGACTCTGACATGGACTCTGGCTTTGATTGGCTCTTACAGGGTGCCAAAGGCGGCGCTGGATACCAGGCATCCCTGTTGAGATCAACATATCCGATTTATCTAGTATATCATGTTATATGATTCCATAGATGCGTACTGGTTGAGTAGATATTGGTTATCTTCACCACTAGGAACAAGTTGCATGGGTGTATAAACCGAAGAAACATCTACAATGTGTCGTACTCATTGCGGAGCATCTCAACACATTATCATTCCATCAGTTCCATTTGGCATCGCAGACGATCGATACTCCCAATCCTCAATGAACAATAGGTCAGGATGTAATGTCCACCACATTACACACCCATTAGCATTGGCTTCCCGTGTATTGAGTCTATCGCTAAAACAACAATCATTGAGCAGTTTGGCAGAGCAATATCCTTGGTGACGTACCCGACAATTGTTTCGTGGTGCTCGATCTCCTTCAATCATTATACTGTTGAATCAATTGCCTTGTCCGTGCCACTTCTCCACACACCTTGCCTTTTGAACTACAACTGTATCTGGATTATTGTGCTGCAGTATAGTGACTGTGACACTGTCCACTTGGTATATCTTTTCACTGAGAATCCACATCGGACGGGATCAAGAGGTCTGTAGGTATAGACTCAATCTCGTATTCATTTGAAATGTCAAAAAATATGATGTCAGAGCATCAATATACTCTTATATGCTGATACCTTCTGGAAACAACAGAGTTGCAATCGTGTTGCATTTGCTCATGGCACCGTTGATGTGAGGTATCAATCCAGGTGATACTTTGTCGGGCACCAGAGAATCCCTCACAAGAAGCTTTCTGCATACATCGTCGTTCGGTGAGAGGGGATCTGATTGAACAATATGCAGTAGAACACTGACTCTCGACTTGAAATTAAATAGGTGTAGTTCCCATCGTAACATCTGTGGAATATGAATAACCTTGTTGGAACAATGGTAGCCATCATGATGAGGTTTTTGTGAGCAGCTTCAGATATTTCGGTGTCACTGTTATTGGCAGATCCCAATTCTCTAATACATTCAATATACTGGAGAAGGGAATGAATTTTGGGTATCTTGCTCATTCTGTGGCTCTTGCAGTATGGTAGGAAGAGGTGGATGTTGCTGCTGATGCCACTAAGCACATCCTGTAGGTATTTGAGAGTGTTTTTGGTGCGGGAGTGGTAGCTGGCAATCAAGATGAAGTCGATGACAGATTTGATCAACTTACAGTGGTCGGGATGCCCTTTAAAAAGAGGGGCAAGCGCTGCAAGCTAGACCTTCGCCATGTCCTTGCACTTGGCACCAGTCCATTGTTTCTCATGGGTAAGTTTATCGTCAAACTGGCGTATGCTAGAGAAGTGAGCAATTATGGAAAATCGTTCATCTATCTGGTCCAAACCCTTTTCCTGGCCATAAATATCTTTTAGAAAACAAACAATCCATTCCCAGGTGTGATATTTGAATAGACGCTTCAGTAGCTGGTGCAACCGGTCAACATTCATGCAATTATATATATAACAACCTGCATGGGCATCAGCGAAATTTGGACAGTCGGCAAACTTCCACAGCTCCATCTGCACAGGAGCCGTCATTGACAAATGAAGTTACCATTGGGGGTGGCAGCACCTGGACCTGCACGCAAAGCCGGGCATGTCATCTGCACATATCTCTTATCGAGGGCACCAACCATTTTTCACCATAGTTATGGTGGACTGCTCTTGGTAGTCTGCAAGGAATGAGGCAATTCGGGGAAATGAATAATGAGTGCGACCATCTGCACACAGAACTGCAAATCCGCTCTTTGCCGGCCCCTCCAGTGTGTGCAATATCGTTGGAATAGATTCATGAGAGGCGAACCTATTGGTGTGCGTTTTTGGTCCATTTGGACAGTGCAGTAACAGACCGAGAGGTATTAACCTGTTCGTCTTAACTGATTGTTTCTTCACCTTAGGGAGGTTCCTGATACTGAGATAAACCAGCGAAGCCATTTTGTCACCGCTTAGTGTAGAGAGCATAGTTTTGTCACTGCCGAGTATACCGGGGACAACTGTTAATCCATCTGGCAAAGATTCCAAGGATGTGTTAGCAATGAATAATGATGTTTTAATAAGTAGACAAATCAGGTCAACACTAGAGCTGACACTGTTGATATGCTACCCGCTCTGACACGATCAAACTGACATGCTATCTCCGTCACACTCCCTGACACGCTCTCTCTGACAATATGACTCTGACACTCTCCGACACGCTTTCTGACATGTTCTCTCTGACACGATCTCTCTGTCCCGAGCTCTCTGACACTAGCTCTCTGACACAATCTCTCTGACACAAGCTCTCTCACACAATCTCTCTGACACAAGCTCTCTGACACAAGTTCTCTGACACCAGCTCTCTGACGCCAGCTCTCTGACACGAGTTCTCTGACACGAGCTCTCTGACACAAGATCTCTGACATGGGCTCTCTGACACGAGCTCTCTGACACGAGCTCTCTGACACGAGCTCTCTGACACGAGCTCTCTGACACAATCTCTCTGACACGAGCTCTCTGACGCAAGCTCTCTGACATGAGCTCTCTGACACGAGCTCTCTGACACGAGCTCTCTGACACAAGCTCTCTGACACGAGCTCTCTGACACGAGCTCTCTGACACGAGCTCTCTGACACGAGCTCTCTGACATGAGCTCTCTGACATGAGCTCTCTGACACGAGCTCTCTGACACAATCTCTCTGACACGAACTCTCTGACACCAGCTCTCTGACACGAGCTCTCTGACAGAAGCTCTCTGACATGGGCTCTCTGACACCAGCTCTCTGACGCGAGCTCTCTGACACAAGCTCTCTGACACAAGCTCTCTGACACGATCTCTGTGACACTATCTCTCTGACATGATCTCTCTGACACGCTCTCTCGGACACAATCTCTCTGACACACTCTCTCTGACATGATCTCTCTGACATGATCGCTGTGACATGATGTCTCTGTCATGCTCTCTCTGACACTCTAACTCACCCAAAAACAATGAAAATCTGACAAGAAGCAATCTCTCTAACAATTCAAGGGAACTTGCCTGCATTTTCCACCACTAATCTGCGGTCCCCATCTCAGTGTATATACGTGTGCCACTGGAATCCATTGGTTTCACCGGTGCTTACAACAGATGGTCCTTCAACGGGGGATGTCCTAGGATATATCGTACCACTGCAATAGGGTTCTGATACCCAGATGGAGTAGCTTGTCCTTCAATATCGACAGAACTCTCCTCCCATCCGCATACAAGTCCATCCATTTCTTCCATGTCCACAATCAATTGATAGAGCTGGTCAGGGTTTTTGGCATTGGTGTCGGATACAGTAAGTCTTCATTTGAGAATGTTGTTGACATCAGCAACAACTCCAGTTTCGGTCTGAAACACCCGGGTGTTCCGGACGGCTCTGACGGCTCTGACGGAACCTCGTACCCTCTGACGGAGAATCAGACACGACCCGTCGCCCAAGCGACGGGTGGCGTTGCATACCTCCCTTGTGCCAGCTATTAGACCTTGCATCCTATTCTTGCGACGCGTCGCGTTGTATATTACTCTCGCCGCTCCGGCGTCAGGCTTCCTTTACTTTCCGTCCGGAGTGTGGTGATGTATACGCACCATCAGAATGACACGTATGTTACACTCTTCGCAGGGGTTGCAGTTATGCAGTAGCAGTTTACACAACGCCTGGCGATGTAAATGCCTATCTTCGGCCCATAACCACATGCCGCACTCTCATTTATCTTTAGCTTTGAGATTTTGTCACTTATTGCAATACAGTTTTCGCTTTGGATACATCGCTTGCCGTTGCATTTGCTTCGCCATTATCGTATTTTATGTCTGAAATATACTGTCCAATCTTCACACTCTCTAGTACTATGCCCTCAGTCCTCCACATTCTGCGTTGATCCATCATCGGCTTGCGATGCTTATTCCTCCGCATCCGTATACGCATCGTCGCACTCATACCCGTCAACATCACCTACTATGCCCTCAGTCCTCCACATTCTGCGTTGATCCATCATCGGCTTGCGATGCTTCTTCCTTCTCATCCGCATCCGCATCCGCATCGTCGCCATCCTCGCCCTCATACCCATCGACGTCACTTGTTCCCAAGTCAAACCTCGCGAGTTCCGTCACGGGCCGTCGTCGCCTGCTGGCGGTGCGGATGGCATCATGCTCGTCGCTTTCGTCACCTTCATCGTCGTAATCCCACCTGCCCCCTGGCATCCCGAAATGAAGTTCGTCATCCGTGCAATTGTTGTCTATTGGGATGTTTGGGTCAGTGCTTCCGATCTCAGGCTCCTCAAGCGCCACTTCAGAGGTCCAATAGTCAAGAAGAATAGCATTGTCAACACTCGCTGCTTCCGTGCTGATGACCACGGCAGGCGTTGGGTTCTCCGCCTGCTGGATCTGACGCTTGACTGTAGCAAGAGTGTTGTTATACACCCTCT
>Ga0307515_10003681_pt1 | contig 32198 bp, 25 predicted proteins | sample 17_EM_MG_FD_194513 | JGI IMG/M metagenome (GOLD analysis project Ga0307515, IMG submission 194513) | Populus trichocarpa ectomycorrhiza microbial communities from riparian zone in the Pacific Northwest, United States - 17_EM | ecosystem: Host-associated > Plants > Roots > Unclassified | place... | reverse complement strand
AATACTAAACCGGGCGGAAGCGCTTTATCAATAGTATAGCCCGTAGCAATAACCTTTTTGATAATATTGCCATTGAGTTCAGATACCAGTAAGTTACCCTCATTATCCAAAATAATACCCGCCGGAAGATTAAAATAAACCTGGCTGCCTACCCCGCTATTTGTCCCTTGTGGCCCGCCCCCGGCTATAGTGGTAACAACATTATCCGGAGAGATTTTTCTTATTTTGCCGTTACCCCAATCGGTTACATATAAATTTCCAGATTTATCAATGGTGATACCGGTAGGCGAAGCAAAACTTGCTGCTGAGCCCGTACCATCACTCGCTCCAAATTGCCCGCTGCCTGCTATGGTAGTTACATCACCAAATGGCGTAACTTTTCTAATCACATTGCCTTTTTGCTCGGCTACATAAATATTTCCTGCGGCATCAACAACCATACCGGCCGGCTGGTTAAAACTTGCAGTATTGTATTTACCATCAACGGTGGCTGCTGCCCCGCTACCAACAAATGTATACACATAACCAGTGGGAGAAATTTTGCGGATAAGGTTATTCCCATCAGATACATACAAGGTACCGGCGGCATCAATCGCTATTGCATTGGGGTTAATAATACTGGCAGCGGTACCTTGCCCATCCAACGGCGTACCAATTAATAAGCCGCCTGCAAATACGGTAATTGTGCCATCAGGCACAATTTTCAAAATATTGTGGTTATTATAATTGGCTACAAACAGGTTACCCGCAGCATCCCTCACCACCCCATGTGGCAGGTTAAATTTTGGTGAAGCAAAATTGGGCCCGCCCGGAATGCCATCCGGGGCAAGTGTTGATACTACGCCGGCCGGTGTTATCATTCGGATGCGGTAGTTATCGGCATCGGCCAGGTAAATATTGCCCGCGGCGTCAATCGTCATCCCATACGGCTCCGTAAATTGCGCCTGGTTTGTATTACCATTCTGTGTACCGTGTAAACCAGTGCCCGCAAACACATCTGTCTGGCCGTAAACCGTCGCTGGCACCGCGCCGCCAGAATTAGCTGGAGTTAAAGCAGGTATGCCTGTGCCAACTTTATAAACATTTGGTGTTGTATAGGTAATTACCGGCGCTTGCCCAAAAACAGTTAAAGCCGCCAGCCAAAGCAGAAAGGATACCCCGATTTTTATAGATGTGCGCACTTGCTTAGGTTAAATTACGAAACCAACCAATGCACGTTTTATTTACCTCAGAAATTGGAGAAAAAACAGACGCAGGTTTGGGCATATCAATCGTTAATTATAGGCATTATAACACCCTATAACTATACACTAAATTATGCATTTATTTCGGAAATACTAATAACCAGCGTAATCATTTAAAATTGAAGAAAAGCAGGAAATAAGCCAATAAAAAAGCCGGGCACTGCCCGGCTTATATTTTAAAAAAGAATAAATTTTAAAGCTCTTAGTTGCGTCTGAAACCGCCTTTACCACCGCCAGTGTTGCCACCACCGTTAAAACCAGGACCCTTATCTTCGGCTATGTTAACCGTAATCCTGCGTCCATAATAACTTGCGCCATTCATACACCTTATCGCTTCCTTCGCTTCGTTATCGTTCACCATCTCTACAAACCCAAAACCCTTACTCTCTTTTGTTTCGCGATCTTTAATGATCCTGAGGGACTTAACCGGCCCAAAATCACCAAAAACTGCTGTTAATTCGGCCTCATCTACTTCTAAAGGAAGCCCTGCAATAAATACTTTCATCAATGTCTTTAAAATTTGCATAAAGGTACAAAAAATAAGGGGAATTTTAGCTGTCGCCTTTGTAAATAGCTTAGTTGCAACGGCTTTTTTACCTTTAAATTACGCAAACAATACTGGCTTACAATATAAATAACTGCTGTTAAACGGAATGATAATTATTTCAGTTGGAGCTCAAAACTACCTTCTACACGATAAAATGGGGAGTTTTCTTTATCGTCTTTAGCTAAAAAGGTAAAGAATGTACCTTTTGCTATCATATTATCTTTGTTGTATTTATCTATTGTTATTTTACCCGCGTCATCCTTGCCAACAAATTTGGTCAGTGTGTATTGCAACAGTGGCTTTTTCTCGTCAACTGTAAATAAAAACTGGCTACCGGCAACCTTGCTGTTAACACTGGCCGAGGCAAGGCCTTCCGAGCTTATACCAAAACTCATGGTATGAGCCTTGTTGATGGCGGTAATGCCAAAATACTTGTTGTCGCCATTATGTACGTTAATGAAGGCTATTGAATCTGTGGCAGCATCAAAACTATAGGTAGAATCTTCGATAGTTATTTTTAACACCCCTTTGCCTGCTAAAAAGTTACCGGGGGTATTAATAATACCTAAGGCAGTACTATCAGCTGCAGTTGCCGGCTTAGTGGTCTCCATATCCTTAACATTCTCATCTTTCTGGCAGGATGAAACCACCACCGAAATGAGCAAGGCATATATCGCAAACCATTTAGTAAACCGGATACCGTTCATAGGCTAATTGATGGTTAAAGCTAACAATAAAAATTCTAAAATTTTATCAATACAAATTAATTCAGTAAATATTTAACTTTTTTTAACGCCCTTATGATAAATAAACAACGTTACCATATTATTGTTCAGGATATTATTAAAAATATCACCTGTTAGTCAAAAATATAATTAATTAACAAGGCTCCCGAAAGAGGGCATGCACGCCGTATCCGGATACCTGTTACCAGCCTAAAAAACTTCGCCCACGTTGATGAACAATCCCCTGGAGCCCTGCTGGCCAAAGCCATAGTCAATGGCGATGTTTGTTTTTGATACTTTATTAAGCTTAATACGCAGGCCCGGCCCGTAGCCCGGCTGTATAGCCTGCAAACCACTGCCCGGTGCTGCCGAAAACGACTGGCCATTTACAAACATTACCCCGCCCAACAAACCATTGCGGGTAATTTTAAAGCGATACTCGCCCTCAAGATACATCATCTGGGCACCGCGAAAGCGCCCCTGTATATAGCCACGACCGGTTGTGAAGTTTTGATCATTAGCAGTTGAAGGCAAATCAAGGTAAGCAGGGCGCCCGTTAAGTATAAGCCAGTTGTATGACCATATGGCAAAAACGTTATCTGAGTTGCCTGGCAAATGATAGTACTTCCTGATATCAATAATAAGCGAACGCCAGGGCGTTGTGCTGCCTAAAAATGTAAAGTTATCCCGGTAAGTTATTGCTGTATAAAAACCACGTGCCGGGTTTATAGAGTTATCGCGGCTATCAAACAATGCATTAACAGTCAGGCCGGTTGATATAGCACGTTTTATGGGGCCGTATTTTTCATAATCGGACACCCCTCCGTTTATCTGCCCTTTTTCCTGCATATTCCAGCGGTCGTCAAAAATATAGCCCAGGCCGGCAAAAAAGTTCCCGCCAACATTTCGTAACACCGTTTCATTAATCCTGAAAAAAGAGTAATCGAGCGGGTTTTCATCAGCCATATTAGAGTGACTGCCAAGGCCAAAGGTACTTTGCGGATATTTAAAATACCTCAAATCGCTGATGATATTAAATTGATTGTCCTCCGTCCAGATGCTGGCCAGCAGCGGGATGATAATTTGTTTTTTTTCGGTATAGGCCGGATTTACAGTTATTGTAGATATACGGGCTTTTAAAGCCGTGCGGAAAGCGATATTACCGGATATGGTAGCCGCCAGTGATGTTTGCAAAGTGTACCCAAAAGCCGGTAAAATGGAAATAACCGGCTTTGTGCCGATAGAATCGACCTTTGCATTTTTATCAGCCTTAACAAAAACCGAGCTTATAACATCAATAATGTCCTTTTCATTGGCGGTATCGGCGGGGGCGGCAACAATAGTATCCTTAAGTTTGGAGTGGCCAAGTGGTATATACTTTTTATCCTGCGCGTGTAATACCGTGCAACAGAACAACAGGACAATGAGTGCAAAGCTAAAAGTGAATATTTTTTTGCCAGGCATTATTATTGGCATTTTAAAGTTCGGTAAAATTGCAAGTATAGCATAATTATGTTACTTACAACTGCCTATTGCGCCTTTAACCTGGGATCGAAGGTAAATTTATTTACGCTGCGAATTTTAATTTTTTCGAAATCCGGATGGGCCGGGTTAAGCAGGTAGTTATATTCCAGGTCGATAATTGCCGATGGTACTTTTAATATCGCGGTTTCCATTTTATGCAGCCACTCATCGCCCAACTGTTGGGTAATGGGATAATTGATCACCTTAGCCCATTGCCGGTTGAGTTTGTTAAGTTGCCTGATCGTAATTTCGGTGATAGCCAATTTATCCGGAACCTCAATAATGATCACCGAAAAATCGCCGCTCTGTAACGACGTACCAACCGAATGGGCAAGTTTCTCCAAACAGGAAAGCGCAAGCGATCCGCCGGTGTAAATTACATACTGCCCCAACGAGTTCCATCGCCCGTCGATCCCCGAGCCTTTACGGTCATGGGCATATTTAGTTTGGCTTATGCGATAGGTGAGCAAGTTTAATTATTGAATTACTGAATTATTGATTTACTGAATTATGATTTATTGATTTACTGAATTATGATTTATTGATTTATTGATTTAGTCGAATTATCTAAATTTGAGGCAACCGTTCCCAATCAATAATTCATTCATTCAATAATTCAATAATTAATTAAGCAAGTACCCCATAATCAATACGAATAAGCTGGGTTATTACAATGTTTATGCCGGTGATGGTATCAAGCAAATCAAAGGGAACAGCATCAATACCTGGGTTATAATGTTTTAACCAGCTTTTAAATTCATCAAGCGTACCAAAGGTATCAAGGCCTTTATTAAAAAGTTCAAAAAGCTGGATAATGTGCTCGCTTAAGCCCTGGTTTAAATCCCTTGAACCCTGGATGTGTTTACGCAGGGTTGGCTCGGTAATATCAAGCCATTTAGCAACATCAATTTGCGTAGCCCCGGTAACACGAATTAAATCGGTAATGGCAGCAGATTGTAACCCCTGTTTTATAGCGCCAAGCTTAGCCAGGGGCGATTTAAAATAAGTTTCATAAGGCACAAATAAATCATGTAACATAAATGCCGATGCATCATGTTCAGGAATTACATACGGCTTTGAAGGTGCCTGCTCGCCCGTTGTTGTGGTATATTGCCCTTTTACTGACTTCATATACAAATGTAATTATTTTCTTTTTAAAAAGAAAATAATTTGGTTCTCATTGGTTCATTGGTTCATTGGAACGCGGGCATAGCGGGCATGCGGGGCAAAAGCTTAAGCTACAATAAAAAGTTCATTGGTCTTGTCTGGTAATCCAACAGACAGGACCAATGAACTAACGTGAACCAATCAACTAAATTATTTTACCAAAAAAATTAGCATAATTAAAAAATAATCCTTACATTTGATTCTACTTTATGCCAATCGGCATTTAAAACATAAAACATGGAAACTTCTTTTAAATATGCCCGTGCACCCCGGAGGATGCAGATGGTGAATGATTATTTTGAATATGTTAAAGGTGAACCCTCGCCGGATACATCAACAACTGGATTGAAAAAAAAATGGATCCGCGAACCGGAGATACCCACAATCCGTGGCCTGGCGTTGTTTCTGAACTTTAAAAACATTGCTGATTTTGAAGATCATGAAAAAAAACGAAGTCACCGAAAGCCACTCCGATATGCCCGTTTTAGAATAGAGGCAGCCTACGAACAACTTTTGTTCGAAAAACCCACAGGCGCCATATTCGCCTTAAAAAGTATGGGATGGACTGACAAGCCCGAAGCAACCAAAACACTAACCGAATCACACAAAACCCTCAAAGTTGAAATAACCAGCACAGGCCCCAAACCCGCATCTACCGAAAAGGAAGTGGATGTTTTGATTTGAAGATTTGAGAATTTGAAGATTTGAAAATTAATTGCCCTCCCTCCAATACCCAATGACAGCGCAGCGAAATGACCAATGACTAATGACAGCGAAGCAAAATGACCAATGACAGTAAAGCAAATGACCAATTAACTAATGATCCAAAGTTTGAAGTATCCGTCCTGTTTGGGCAAAATTACAATACCGACGCCCATGTTGATTATCCGGGCGACTACAACAATTACAATTTAACCATTACCGAATTTTTAAACTGATGGCAACCGATAAAAAAATAACCGACCTGCCGGTAGCATCCGCCATCGCCGCGTCCGACAGTTCTATCCTGGTAAAAAACGGTACCGATTACCAGTTTGCATTCAGCACCCTGATGGAGTTTATAGGCACCGGGTTAACCGTTGGCGCGGCCATCTCCTTCGGCACCACCCTACCTGCCAATATATCGGGCAAAAACGGCGACATTTTTATAAACACTGCCACGGGTACCCTGGCGCAAAAAATAGCCGGCACCTGGGCGGTGGTTTACACCTTCCCCACCGGAAATGCAGCCAATGGAACCATTTTATATGGCACCAGCATCCCGGCAACCGCTACTGGTAAAAATGGCGACACTTATATAAACACGCTAACCGGTATCTTCTACAAAAAATCGACAGGCGCCTGGGCGCAGGTATTTTCCATGCAAACAGGCCCTGCCGGGGTTGCCGGTCCGCAAGGCGCAACCGGCCCAGCCGGTGCCAATGGCAAAACCATTTTAAGCGGCACTACAAACCCATCAAATTTGTATACCGGCACCAATGGCGATTATTACGTTAACACCGCAACGTACACCTTCTTCGGCCCAAAAACAGCCGGCGTTTGGCCGGCAGGCTTTTCGCTGGATAATACAGATGCGGAAGCTATAGCTAATGAGGCAGAGTTGAGAACTGCGGGGGATGTGGGGTTGCAGGAGCAGATAGATAACAAAGTTAATGCAGTTGCGGGTTATGAATTAAGCCAGGAAAACTATACAACCTCTGAAAAAACTAAACTGGCTAACCTATCAGAACACTTCAGAGGAATCTATACAAATCCGGCGGCATTAACTACCGCAAACCCGACGGGTGTAGCCGGAGATTATGCTTATGTGGATACTGGTGAAGGATCTGATGCCAAAATATATATATGGGATAATACCGATAATCTTTGGGTGTTAAGTTCTGGCAGTGGGGTCATTCCTGATGCAACGGAAAGTGTTTCGGGCGTTGTTGCTTTGGCTACAATTGCGCAGGCAATTGCCCGTACTGATGATCAACGAGCAATGACAGCTTTAAAAACTATTAACTTAATACTGGATGAAAAGAAAAAGGTGAATTATCAAATCAATCCTGTTGGATTAAACGAAGTAAGCATTTTGATGGAAAATAGCGGCCAAGTAAATAGTGTATTGATCTCGGGTGCTGCCAGTATAAAACTAAAAAACGGTATATCTGGCACGTATCCAGTAGGCACACAATCGTATCCCTTTGCTTATGGAGCTGGTGATCGGGTATTTATTACTTTCAACTATGCCGACTTAACAAACGCAAGCTGCAACATTAAACTTAAATGTCAAGATAATTAATTATGAGCGCAACATACAATTGGGCATATAAGCCAGGAGTAACGAATAAATATGGACTTGCAATACCGAACTCGGCTGACAACGTCAAACCAGTAAATTTTTGTTATGTAACAATATCAGGAAACGACATGACAGGTAATGGTAGTCGACAACTTCCCGTTAGGACATTAACTAAGGCACAAAGTCTAACTTCACAGGGTGGGATAATTATAGTCGGTAGTGGCGTTTATAGGGAGCAGATCCCCTATTTTAATAGTCTCAATAAGAGTTGGATAGGCGACGGAGACGTTGTCTTTGACAGTAGTTTCTACGGACTTTTTCAAATGGATAACGGGGACAACTCATTTTATAACATAACACACAGGGGTGCCGGGGGATATGTGCAACAACCTGGTACACGTACAACCTTAGTTTACGATTGTATTTTTGATAACATTGCTATCTATCAAGGTTATACAACTACTATAGTCAACTCTATTTTCCTGAATTGTAACGTTCCTATTAACTTAGAAAGTGGGAACCTAACTTTATCGAATTGCACGTTTTATAAATGTATATCTGTTTCCTTCGGTAATACATTACAAACTGCATTTTCTAACCTATTTTATCAATGCAATATATCAGCTAACAGTCTTGCCAACATGGGTTTGTTAAGATACAGTTTGTTTTATCAGTGTAACTTTAAAATGACTGCTGGGATATCAAGTACGGGTGGTAGTCTTTATCCAAGTTTACCGAGTGGATTTACTTACTATTCAAATATTGCCTCGTTAGTTTCCGATATGAATTCCCTTTCAGTATTTAACTCGTTTAACGGTTCTGCTATGGGTGATCCTCTGTTTAATAACGCGGCTATAGGTGACCTTAGCTTAAGTTTCGCAAGTCCAGCAAAAAATCTTTCTTACTTCGGAACTTACGTCGGTGCAAAATCACTCGCATATCCAATAAAAGCTCGTGCAACGGAAAGCGCAGGCGCTTTTGAGTTTGCAAGTGCAATTAATATTACAGTAACTGATGATAGTATAACATTAACTGACCCTCTTTTAGATGCCCAAATCGACACCAATGTCATCGTAAATACATTAGGTAGGGAATTAGCGAACTTTCCATCTTGCGGTTTCAACGCCGATAGAAACGGCCAATATATTGATAGTATAGCCGATTTGGACACGACAACTAAAAGCACTTCAGATTCGTTAATCGCTGGTATACCTTATATTGTTGAGGTTGGAGCTATCGTTTACAACGATACAACTTATCAACCTGGTCAAAGGTTTACAACTGTAACAGGGCAAACGTCGTTTACATCTGTCGCGTCTGGTGTGCTTCGTGAAATTCTTGAAGCACCGCAACGACATACAATTATGGCAAGGTTTAGTGATGGTGGCGCAAACATCCCTTCCGGTACGCCCGTGACGGTTGGCAACTATTATCAAGTTGTCTCGGGGACAATTACTTACAATGCGATTAATTACGACGCTGGTAATGTATTTAAAGCAATTGATACAAGTGCTTTTTCCGGGTCTGGTATGGTCATAGTGGCATTTGGCAATGAAAGCTACCAACATTACGAACTAGGGACTAGGCCAACATCTAACAACACTGGCGACTTACGCACTGGTTCAATTGTTAGAGGTAACGGCGACCCAACTTATATTAGAGGAGGAATAGGTGTACAAGAATTCCCAATAAATGCAAAGTTCATTCAAATAAGATATATTATTAGAATCAATAATTTAAAACCATAATGGCATATCAGATTTTAAGCGGTGAAATTCAGCCAGATGCTTTATATGAAGTTGTTGGTACACAATCTGTGATCTACAATTTCATAGGTTATTCAACTGGACAACGGTTTAAAGGTATAAGAGCGATAAAAACATTTACGTATTCAGGCACGGGTACACAGGAAGTAAATGAAGTTTTTCAACTTCTTGGAGGTACTATTGAATACGTGGAAACGTCGATGGATAACACGTCTTTCGCAGATAAAACATTGTTAAAAGGCATGTCAGTTGAATTTGCTCTAAACGATGCGGAAAAGGTTGTAAGTGAGGTGACCAAAATAAAAGGGTTTTCCATTGAAGTAATTGATTACCCATTTTATTCGTTTGAGATAATCGAAACCATATTGTAAATCGCATTATAATTTTATATTGCATTCATAATGCTTGAACAAAATAAAAAAATTAACAGTATTGTTTTATTAAGGGCGATTGCGGCTTTAGCGGTTTGTTTTATACATATACAAATGGCAACCGGGTTTCAAATCAATCCCTTTTTTGATTACCTATTTATTAATGGTCAACAGGGTGTTGTGATCTTCTTTGTCATCTCAGGTTTTATTTTACCTTATTCCCTTTTTAAAAAGCAGTATCAAATTAAAAACTTCTTTGGTTTTATACTTAAGAGAAGCGTTAGGGTAGACCCACCTTATTGGTGTTGCATAATTCTACTATTTATATTGGTCCCTTTGCCACTTTCCGCTCTTAATCTGAAATCCATTTTCTTACATTTAGCCTACCTTGTTCCATTTATAAAGTCAGTTAATTGGTATAGTGGTATTTTTTGGACGCTTTCGATCGAGTTTCAATTTTATATAATATTGGGGTTATTGTATCCTGTTTTAATGTGGTTACAAAATTATATATCCGTCCTAATTGTTATCTTTCTTAGTGTGTTATCTATTAAATATAATATCAATGGTATAATCATTAGCAATGTTTATCAATTCGCCTTTGGATATATAGCTTTTATGGCATATGTGAAGTTGATAGACCGGAAATGGTTTTGGATTATTTTTCTTTTGTTTACCACTTATATCATTTTTGCAAAATCGATAATAAGCGGTGTGGTTCCCGCTTCCGCAGTATCATTTTTAATGCTTTATAAGCGTAACACTAACGTTCCCGTACTAAATTTTTTAGGCAATATTTCCTATTCACTTTATCTTATGCATATACCGATTAGTGCAATAGCAATCAGAACCTTAAGCGGTTCCTTAAAAAATACTGGTCTTTTGTTTCTAATATGTTTAATATTATCCATTTTAATCGCCTATATTTTTTATTTATTAATTGAGAGACCAGCATTAAACCTTTCAAAAAGGATTAACTTAAGAAAGAGGTAAAAATTTATTCAGATTATTGTACGTATTAGATATTAAGGTGGATAACATAGCAATCTTATCACCACATATTTTCGTTCCGAAAATAACAAAGGCGATATTTAAAACATTCCTGGTCGGCGCAGTACTAATATATACATCACTTCAATATTACAGGTAATCAAAATCCACCCCAAACCAATTCCCGCGTTCTTTCTACGAGCTTAAACCAAGGATTTTCAACATTAATTCACCCATAGCCCTATTCAACCCAAGGCTATTTACCCTACCCAATTATGGAAAAAAAATATTCGTTCTGGGAACGTATCACCACTGATACGCCCTCATTTTTTAAAAAAGTTCAAATTTTAGGCGCAGGCCTGGTGGCCGTTTCTGTTTCGTTAACAGGCATTGACATTGTTCCGGTTGCTGTAACGGCTATAATGGCTGCCGTAGGCACAACCATGGGCGCCATTGCCCAGTTTGCCGTGAAGCAGCCTGAACCTGCTACAACTACTTCTACCCAATAATTTATTCAACCAGTTATGGCAACACTCGATCAACGTGAAATAAGGGGGATCACCCTCAAAAATATCACCGTTACTATCATCAGCACTATAAGTATTGTTGTTTCGGTGATGACAACTTACTTTCAATTAAAGGGGGATATACGGGATGTCCGGTCAACCCAGGAAACTCAAAACAGGGTTAACGAAATCCGCCTTAAAGTTCTTGAGGGCGAAGTGGCTATCCTGCAGCAGGAAGTCAGGGAATTAAAAGACAGCAAAAAATCGTGACCATGAAGTGGACACAAAACAAACACATGTCCATTTTTTTAATAAAAATGAACATGTGTTGAACATAGTTGGCCGCAACTATAACTTCAGATTATCCAACCGCGAATAAATCTCGAGCATGGCCGCCTGGTCAATCAACGATTTTACCTTTTTGGGGCCTAAAAGATTTTGATCATCCTTTTCTGAGGCCCAGGTGCGGTTGGCATCGTCTATCATGAACTGCAGCTGAGCTTTGTTTTTATCAACTTTATACAGTTCAATGTATCCCCTAAGCAATACGGCGTTAAACCAGTAGTTACCGGGTAAGCGGCCGTTTCTGTAAAAATGCTTTTCGGCGGCTTTGGCTATGTTTTGAGCATCATTGAGATACTTTTTGTCATGGGTGATATTGTACAACAGCACGCCCGATTGCAGCATGGTCCCCGCATTGTAAGTATAATAAGCCGAATCAACTTTCATCGATGGTACCCTGATGGCATCATAATAAATACCGTTGGGCGATAACAAATGTTCTTTTGCCCAATTGTAGGTAACAATCGCCGTATCCAGATAGGCTTTTTGGTGGGTGGCCTGGTATAACTGCAAGGCCACCAGTATAGCCGGCCCATTAGAACAGGTATTTTTCCCTTTCTTATCGCCCTCCACCCAATAAAAGCCACCGCCGCCAACCATGTCATGGCCCGACAACAGGAAACGGTAAATCAATTGGGAAGTTTCCAGGTACTCTTTTTTGTGGTTACGGGCGTAAGCATCCATCAGTGCAATGGCAATCCATTCGTTATCATCGTAAAAACGCGAATCAACTTTTTCCCTGGCTACCATGGCCTGGTAACCCGGCACAGGCGGTTTGGCAGAATAATACTGTTGAATAGCTTTCATAACCGGAGCTATGTAATTTTTTGAAGGATTGCCGGCCTCCATTTCATTAGCAGCCTGCACCATAGCGCATAACGGCCACAAAAAAGAGTGGTTACCTTTGTTGGCCGCACTGTCATCGGTCTCGAAGTACAGATCTGACTTTGCATCATAAAACCTATCATAGATATTTTTATTAATGATGGCAATACGTTCTTTATAACTGGCGGTAGTTTGGGCGGTAGTATTCAAAACTATTGCCAGGCACAGGTAAATGGTTGGTATTATGTATTTCATAGGTTTATGCAGGGGCATAGAAACTATCTTCCGGCTTTAATGCCGGAAGATAGTTAAAAATTATAATTTACCATCGGCTTTTAAGGCTGCCGCAGCTTCTACCATCATTACCCCACTTAACTGCGTGGTTAAATCGGTATTGCCTGATGGCAGCGTTTTCCAGTCGGGGCTTACAAAAAGTGCCGGTCGGCTTATACCTTTGGTGTATAAAGTTTGCGCATTATATTTCAAAAACTTAACAAACGCATCACGATCTGTGGAACTTACAGCGGGCTCCTGTATCAGCAGGGTAAGGTACCTAACCAAAATCCCTTTAAACAACCCGCCATCACCTTGTCCCTCAGATTTCAGTAAACCGCCGGGCGATATATCCGTATCGTTAATAGTTGCATTGGCGTTTCTAACGGCGTCGGCCAGGTAATCGGCATTTTTGGTAACGTGGTACAATTCAAGCGCGGCACCCATATAAACACCCTGGTTATAGGTGAATTTATTTTTGCTGATCTGCCCGTCGTGATTTCCGTTAATGCCATCCCAAATTATCCCGCTCGAAGGATCAACCAGGGTAGCGCTCAGCCAGGTGTAAAGGCTTTTGGCCAATGTAAGATCAGCGTCGTTCTTTTTTAAAGCATACAAGCGGCAGGCAAATATAATAGCCGGCGCATTGGCGGGTGTATTTTTATAATCCAGCTGCGATTTGCGCCAGGCTATGCCACCGCCCTGGTTATTATTTTGGCCTGTTTTAATATCGGTCCAAAGTGTGTTTGCGGCGTCAAGGTAATCATTATCGTTGGTTGAGGTATAGGCGCGCAGGCTTGCCAGGGCCAGCCATTCCATATCGTCATAATATTCGTTTTGATATTTATTACCGTTGGTAACCCGGGTACCATTTAACAACGATTTCATTCGTTGCTTATAAACATCATTTTTGGTGCGCAAAAATGCATCGGTAAAAATATCCAGCGTATGTGCCTGGGGCCAATAGTTATAATTGGTATTACCTGCATTATCCTGCACAAAATAATTACCGTTTGCGGATAGATATGTACTGTAAGTTTTTTCCTGTAACGAATCGGCAGTGGCGGCGTATTTATAATCAACCGTTGCGGTTTTATTGTTGGGATAAAGCGGAAAAGCCTTGTCTTTTAAGCACGATGTAAGCACCAACGGTATTAGTGATGCCAATGCCCATTTCTGTATATGTTGAGGTATGATCTTCATAAATTATGTTTTAAATTCTGTGCCGGTAAATAATACCGGCACAGAATTGATAAGTTTATTTATTACTTAACGGTAACAACATGGGTATACGCAGCTACGTCTGCGCTCCAGATAATTTTGATATCCGCTTTACCATTATCGGCACGGTGATCAAATTTAAAGCAGTAATCATACTGGGAGTTGTTTACCGGCACCATGTAGAAATAAGACGCTGCCGTTGTTGTAGTGGCCGGGTTATTATCCGAATTAGTGCTGCCATAATACTGTGTAGATGTTGTACCAGCGGCATCCTTCAGCGTAAACATAAACTTATAACGCTCATCCCTGCCCCATGACTCCTGGTGGAAAACGATAGATGCATTATCAATTTCCCAGCTGCTGCCACCAACATAAGGCAGGTTAAACCAGATTTTATTATCGGCAGCAAACCATAAACCTACCGATACAACTTCGGTCATTGACGCAGAAGCAGTTGTAAAATCTACTACAATTTTCTCAACTTTTGTGGCGCCGGCCACGGTAGTACTACCATCTTTCAGCAACTTAATACCATCTATTGAATAAGCCGCCGGTGAGCCGGTATTACGTTCGGCAAAATGGAAAGCTCCTGCTTTTAGTGAAGTGTACGCCTCAAAAACACCGGTTGAAGTTTGTTTTAAATGTACAGCCTTGCTCAGGTCATCGCCGCCTTCGGTGGCCGTTCCGGTAATGTACAAATCGGCAGGAATTTCGCTGAATCCGGCAGCACGCTGTACCTCAATGGTACGTGATAAGCTGCTTTTTTGTACGTTGATCCCTTTTGATGACATTACCGTCCATTTTAGTTTACCGGTTTCCTGTGGCTGGATGCCTGCCAGGTCGGCAATTTTGTTCAGGTCTTTAAAAGAGATGGTTAGCTTATTATACAAACCGTTACCATCAGAGGGGAGGGTATAAACCGGTTTTGAAAAATCGCCGGTTGTTTTATCAAAAGCAACTTCGTACACCACCAGGCCGTTATCTTCGGCCTGCGCCTGTTCCCACTCAAATGAAGCCGATCCGGAAGCTGGTTCAAGCTTGATAAATTTGTTGTCGACCGGGGCGAAAAAGTTTTTTACTGCCGATACCTGGGTATGCTGTAAGGTTTTATCTTTTTTACATCCCGAAACAATAATAAGTGCCAATATGCCTGCCATCAGGCAGAAAGTAATTTTTTTCATGATCTTAATTGATTATAATTTCTTTATAAATAATTATTGAACTACCAACCTGGATTTTGTGTAAGATTTGGATCGACAGCACGCTCGTCCCTCGGAACCGGCCATAAATAGGCTTTGCTTTTATCAAAACTTCGCAAATCGGCCCTGATGTATCCGTTATCTACCGATGCCGGTCCGAATTTGGCACCATGCGACCAGCCATTCAATACCACTTCGGCAGTTCTCCACCGGCGGATATCAAAAATACGCAGTCCTTCCATAGCCAACTCGGTACGACGCTCATTTCGAACAATACTACGCAGATCTGCCTGGGGAGCACCACTGAAAGTAAGCGCGGCCGGATCGGTAAAACCGGCGCGGCTTCTTAAGGCCTTGATGGTTTTGTCCCATACGCCGCCATCCAACTGGCCCAATTCATTTTTAGCTTCGGCATACATGAGTAATACATCAGCATAACGAATAAGAATAAGGTTTAAACCCGACTGAAAATTTACGGCAGATGTAGGGTCGTAATATTTGCGGATGTAATAACCTGTTGGCGAACTTACTTTACCGGGTGCATATTCATCCAGTTTATCTGTACCAGGATCAGATCCGGGTTTAGTATAAATGGTTTGGGTACTGCCATCTGGTTTTTTCCATTTGTATAAATTATAAACCACTGTATTGGTCATCCGCGGATCGCGGTTTACATAGGGGTTGTTCTCGTCGTAGCCCGATCCTGCATCGCTGATCTTTTTACCGTTGGCCATCAGGTAACTGTCAACAAGTTCCTGTGTTGGGGCAAGGGCATTCAGGCGGGCACCAACTGCAAGTGGGGCAAAATCAAAAAATTGGCTGTATGTTTTAATAAGCGGCACAAATTCCAGATCGAGTATTACTTCGCTGTTGAACTCGTTTTGGGGTAAAAACACGCCTTCGTAAGATGAAAACAAGCTATAAGTACCATTGCTGTTATCGTTAATCAATTTTTCGCAGGTGGTAGCCACATCCTGCCAGCGGCTGTCATAAAGATACACTCTTGCTTTTAGTGCAATGGCAGCGCCCTTGGTAATACGGCCCCTGTCTGCAGCGGCATAAGCTGTGTTTACCGGTAATGCAACAGCTGCATCGTCCAGTTCCTTCAGTACAAAATCAATTACCTGCGCTTTTGGTGTACGGGCAATGGTTTTGGCATCGGCTATCGAAATATCCTTGTCAAACAGGGGTACATCACCAAACCAGGTAGCCAGCTGAAAATAGTGATAGGCACGGATAAATTTAGCCTCGGCTTTCATGCGGGCTTTGAGGGTGGCATCCATAGAGGCTACCCTATCAACATTCTCCAAAAATATATTACAGGTTTTGATACCTGAATAATGATACCCCCACTCCTCTTTAATACGCCCAAGCGAGGCATCATAAGTGCCCGCTGCAAGTGATGCCACTCCATTGGCATCACCACGGCCATTGTACGCATTGTCGGATGCGCCTTCATTGTAAAAGAAATAATCTGAGCGAAACATCTGTGAATACGCGGTATTTAATACGCTGTTCGCTTTTTCGGTAGTTGTCCAGAAGTTGATATCGGTAAACTTATTTACCGGTGCCAGATCGAGCTTTTTACAGGCTGAAACCATAACGGTTAACAGGGCTATAAAAAACGCGGTTCTATATGTCGTTAATTTCTTCATGTATAATAAATTATAATGTTACATCAATACCAAACCCATAATATATCGGCGTTGGGTAGGCCCTGCCGCTATTAGCACCGCCTGCCTGTACATTACCGTTAAATTCTGTCGACTCAGGGTCAAGGAATTTCATGCCCGAAAAGGTGAGGATGTTTTGGCCCGAAACGTAAGCCCTTACTTTATGCGTGCCTATGGCCTTGGCCACGCTTTGTGGTAATGAATAACCCAGGGTTACATTTTTAACACGCAGGTATGAACCATCGAAAATGTACATATCAGATCCGCGCCTGAAATTGTTGGTATTTGATTGACTGCCGGCAGCTGCAAGGCGCGGATAACGGGCATCGGGGTTTTCGGGAGTCCAGAAATCTAATTGATGCTGGTAAATAACCTGCGAATAGTTGAAATGGAAGGGCTCAACCTGTTCGCCACGCACAAACATGCTGCGTTTGCCTACGCCCTGCATAAACAGGTTGAAGTCAAAGCCCTTATAAGTTACGTTATAGGTAAAGCCAAATGTTAAACGCGGGAAACCATTGCCTAAAACAAACCTGTCGTTATCATCAATTACGCCATCCTTATTAACATCCACGTAACGGTTATCGCCCGACGACACAGTTAAACCGGCCGGTTTGGGCCCGTTAACAATATCGTTAAGGTTTTGAAAATAGCCATCGCGTTTTAATCCGACGTATGAGCCAATTGGCAGGCCAACTTTGTTAATAACCTGTAATTCATCGTAGGTTTTAATCTGGTCGCCGCCTTCAAGGGATAATACCTTGTTTTTAGTATCGGCTACGTTAAATGAAAACGAATGGTTAAAATTTTTGCCTGACAGGCGGTAATTAACTGTTAGTTCCCATCCCCTGTTTTGAACTTTACCTGCGTTATAATCAGGCAACCCGGCGCCAAACACGCCTGGCACTATTGGCGGCAGCAAAATATCCTTTGTTACTTTATTAAAATAATCGGCAGATATGGTGAGGGTGTTTTTGAAAAAACCTGCATCTATACCCGCATTAAATGTGGCAGCACGCTCCCAGCGAATATCCGGATTGGCAAATGATATGGCTGCGCCGCCAACGCCGGCATTATTAAAACCATAAGCATTCTGGAATGGGCCGTAAGTACGCTGGTATTGGTAATCGCCAACGTTTTGATTACCCAAAATACCGTATGATGCACGCAACTTTAAATCGCCATAGTTATCGCGGTAGCTTTGCATAAAATCCTCTTCGGTAACGCGGTAACCTACCGATCCCGATGGAAAGAAAGCGTTGCGGTTTTTTGTATTAAACTTTGATGACGCATCTATCCTGAAATCAAACTCACCATATATCTTATTCTGATAATTGTAGCTTGCTCTTCCAAAAGCTGAGTTCAAGCTTGTTTCTGTGGTGTTATTATTGGTATTTGACGATGCAGGGTCAATTATGGTACCTGTTGTCGGCGTACCTAACTCAGGGTCGGTATATTTCAAGTATAGGCTGTTGCCCTGGTTAGTGGTCGACTCGTTGGCCACACCTACCAATACATCTACGTTATGTGATTTATTGAATGTTTTGGTGTACTGCGCAATTACCTGTGTATTTAAAAACAAGTTCTTGTTGTTTTCGTCGTTTGTATTCCTGTCAGCACCGTATGTTCCTTTCGGGAAATAATCAACTTCTATCACCCTGCCAAACATGTGGTTTGATAAAAGCGTACCACCAAAAACACCTTTCAGTTTAAAGTCTTTGGTAATGGCCAGTTCCGCATTTAAATTACCGAAGATGTTGTCGTTATCGCGTTTGCGGTAACCGCCTGCTTCCAAAATCCCCAGCGGGTTAAATTCAGTTAACACATCATTAGTTAAATACCGGCCCTGGTCGTCTTTAATCTTGTAATAAGTTGGCGTTCTGCCGGCATCAACTATAAGGGTTGACGTGCTGTAGGAGTGCTCCTTAATTTCGGTGCGGGAATAAGCCAGGATGCTGGTCAGCTTTAATTTACCGTATTCGGTACTTAGGTTCATGCGGTAATTATAGCGGCGCAAACCATAGTTAGGTCCAACAAGGTTGCTCCGCTGATCTGTCACTCCGGCCGATACCAGGTATGATGACGTTGAATTACCACCGGTTAGCGCCAGGTTATGGTTTTGCAACACCGCATTTTTTAAAATGGCATCCAAAAACCATTGCTGATCGCCCGCCTGCTGAAAATTGCGGATGTCCTGCGGGCTGTAAATTGGTTGTAAACCTGCATTTACCACAGCCTCGTTCCTAAGGATGGCATTTTCGTAACTATGAACAGGTTTATAACCCACATGTGGTTCCTGTACACCGCCCTGCCCGTTATAAGTAAGCTGAGTGTTAGAGTTTTTCTTGCCCTTTTTGGTGGTAACCAATATTACGCCATTTGCTGATCGCGAACCGTATATAGCAGCGCTGCCAGCGTCTTTCAAAACAGAAACACTTTCAATATCCTGCGGATTAAGCAGGTTAATGTCGCCGCCGGTAATGCCATCTATAACCACCAGCGGGCTGTTATCGCCTAAAGTACTTACACCACGAATGTTAATATTTTGATAAGCACCCGGCTCGGAGTTGGTTTGCTGGATGATAAGATTGGGCGATGTGCCTTGCAAAGCCTGCGTTAAATTTACAGACGGCTTGCCTTCGATGGCCTTTGACGAGATCTGATCGACCGCGCCAATAATATTAGCCCGTTTTTGTGTGCCATAGCCAATCACAACTACTTCATTTAGCGAAGTTCGTTCCGGCGATAGTTGCACGTTAACAGTAGTTTGATTATTTACCGGCACTTCCTTTGGCGCGTAACCAATAAAGCTAAATACCAGGATATCATCGCTGCCCACGTTAGGCAGGGTAAAAGTACCATCTACGCCAGTTATGGTGCCGGTTGTAGTTCCTTTTATTTTGATGCCTACGCCCGGAAATGGCAGGCCCGTTTCGTCGGTTACTTTACCAGTAATTTTAATGGGGACCGGCGGGGCCTGCTGTATGCCGCCTGTGCTGCTTTCTACCTCGGCTTTTTCATCAATAACAATTACGTCATCAATAATTTTATAGCTAAGGTTAAATGGAGTTAACACCTCATTAAGCACGGTTTTGATGCTTTCATTTTTGGCATTCAACGTTACCCTGAAATCCGGCTTCAGCACATTATCCGCGTAAGCAAATTTAATATGTTTATCGGCCGATATTTTATCGAGCGCATCAGAAAGCCTTGCGTTTTTGAGCTTCAGCGTAACCGAAATCTCCAAAAAGCGTTGGCCAAATGAATCATTTGCTACCGCCGAAAGGCACATGAAGCAAACAACAAAGCAGGCAAGCGAGGTAAATTTCATTAATATTAATACATAACGAACTACTCCATTTGAAAATAGAGATATATTCATAGATTTGAGATAATTAAAGTGTTTGAAATTGAGTGCCTTGTTCTGAATTGGACCTCGAAACGTTGCACTTATTAATACGCTGCATTTTAGTAACCCTGTTCAAATCCCTTTGATCAGGGTTTTTTGTATGTATTTATGTTGTCATGCTCTTCTATTTAGGTTAGCTAATAATTGGTTATATTTTAAATGAATTGGTTTATTTTATTGGTTAACAGCCTTTGCCTTTAAGACGGTAGCGCCCCTTATCCTGAATAGCCTTGCCTTTTACAATTTTTGATAAAACCCTCATTACGGTTTCCAACGATTTATTGGTCAGGTCGGCTGTTATTGAACATCTCACGAGGTTGATATCTACGTCAACTTTAACATTGAAGCGATGCTCAATCGTGTTTATTACCTCTGGCAGCGGCATACGTTTAAATACCAGGTCGCCGCTCTTCCACCTTACCAATACATCCACATCAACCATTTCGGTTTTAACGGCCTGGTTATTATCCTTATTAAATATTACTTCCTGGGCTGGGGTCAAGAAAACAGTTTGCGATTTTTTGGCATTGTTAGCCGCCGCTATTACACCTACCTTACCGCTCAATACATCTACCTTCACAAAATGATCTTCGGGATAGGCTTTTATATTGAAACTTGTACCCAACACCTGCGTGCGTACAGCGCCGGTATGAATAATGAATGATTGATGATCATCGTGCGCTACATCTAAAAAAGCTTCGCCTGTTAAAGTAATCTCGCGGCGGTCGCCCCGGAATTTATCCGGATAGGTAAGCTTGCTGCCTCCGTTAAGCCAAATTTTAGTTCCGTCGGCAAGGGTTACGTTCACAATTTTGCCATTGGCCGCCGTAATTTGTTTGGTGGCTATAGGCGAAACATAGTTGAGGATATCATTACGGTACAAATATGCCGACAAACACAAGCCGGCAACCAACGATGCAGCAACCAACCATTGCCTGGTTAGGGTTTTGATTTTGCCGCCGCTATCAATTTGAGCGGCAATACGGTTGTATACCTTATCGCTGTTAAACTCAACACCATGATGGTTTGCTTCGGGCAGGGTACCCAAATCCAATTCGTCAAAATACTGATTTACGATTTCTTCCTGCAAAGATTGGTCTTTAGCAGAGGCTTGTTTTTTCCTGAAATTAAACTTTCTCATGGTTTATATATGCAGGATGCATTGAACATGCCCTACCCCCCAAAAGAATTTGATTTTTTTTAAGCATTGTTTAAAATCAGAATTTTCTACCTCGGACCGGAAGTGTTTTACAACCATAAGTTTTGCCCAGTTATTGGGTTTAGCTGATCTCCGTAAAATAATTTGAAAATAATTGTACCTATACTTCAACTAAACACATAGATTTATCTTTTGATTAACCTGCTTATTCAAAACCAATTTACACACCTATGCTTAAAGTTTCCTTCAACCTTATTTTCGTCATTATCTTTTTAGGTATGCTCAGCTACTTAGCCGGCGCCATGTTTAATTCCCAACCCGTTAGACCTAAGCCAGTATTACAACATCAAAAAAAACGTAACACTAACCCGCACCCGGATACATTGAAATGGCCTGCCGATTTAACGGTGAGCACATTTGCAGGGCCGGAACTTACACCGAGCCCGGCCTGTATTGCCGCAGCGCCAACAGGCGAGGTATTTGTTGGCGTGGATATGATAGGCTCGTTAGGTAAAACGCCCGGCAAAGGAAAAATTTTAAGGCTGGTGGATAGCGACAATGATGGCAAGCTGGATAAGCATACCGAATTTGCCGAAGTAGATGATCCGCGGGGGATCCTGGTAATGGGCGACCAGGTTTTTGTAATGCATACCGTGTTTTCAAAAGAAACCGGCAAAGCTACCGGCATGAACCTGGAAGTTTTTGAAGATAAAAACAGGGACGGTATTGCCGATGGACCAGCGAAGCCGCTTATTGAACATATCAGCAATGCGCACATGCTGGCCGAGCGGGGTACTGACCACGCGACAAACGGTATACGGATGGGTATTGATGGCTGGATTTATATTGCCGTAGGCGATTTCGGCTTTCATGACGCTACCGACAGAAGCGGCAAAAAGCTGACCATGCTGGGCGGCGGCATTGTACGGGTGAGGCCAAACGGAACCGAGATGGAAATTTATACACATGGTACCCGCAACATTTATGATGTGGCCATTGATGCTTACATGAATATTTTTACAAGGGATAATACCAATGATGGTGGCGGCTGGAACATCCGTTTTTCGCACCACATCCAATCGGCCGAATATGGATACCCGGTATTGTTCCAGCATTTTACCGATGAGATTTTACCCGCCCTGGTTGATTTGGGAGGAGGATCGGGCACAGGATCGTTGTTTATGGACGAACCTACCTGGCCAGAAAAATACAACCATGTACCCATGACCGCCGACTGGGGCCGAAGCGAACTGTATATCAACAGGGTAACCGCCGATGGTGCCAGTTTTCAACAAAAAGAAGAAGAATTTATAGCATTACCGCAAATTACCGACCTTGACGTAGATGGCTCCGGCCGGCTTTACCTTTCGGCTTGGGATGGCGCCGGCTACTCCGGCGACCCTGCCAAAGGCTACGTGGTGCGGGCAGTACCCCGTAACTGGAGCTATAAAGCTTTCCCCGACCTTAAGGCTGCGTCAGCAACCGAATTGGCTAACTACCTGAAATCGGCAAGTGCGGTTACCAGGCTAAACGCATCACAGGAATTGATTACCCGCCCGGCCGATGAAGCCGGCAAGCTATCACTGGCCGTTGCAACTGATGCTGCCTTGCCACTGTATGCCCGCGTAGCCGGTGTATTTACCTATGCCCAGGCAACGGGCGAAAAAGGCGTACCTGCATTGGTACAACTAACGCAGGATAGCAATTTAAGAGAATTTGCTTTAAGGGCCCTGGCCGATAGGAAGCAAGGCATACAACACGTACCATTGGAGCCATTTTTGGCCGGACTGAAAGATCCTTCCGACCGTGTGAAGGCGGCGGCTATTGTGGGCCTGGGCCGTATTGGCAACCTGGCGGCGGCACAGCCCTTATTGGCAACACCTGTACCCGCCAGTTTTGTAGCACCGGGCAAAAATGAAGAAGGCCCGCATGCCAAACCTAACTCGGCAATTATCCCGGCACATTTGGCGGTAAGGGCGCTTGTTAGCTTAAACGCGGTTAATGATTGTGTTAAAGCTATCGGTACGGCACACTCAACGCTGGCCTTATGGGCTTTAAGGTATATGTATGATGCCAAAGCGGTTGATGGTTTAATAGCATCGTACTCAACTGTTAAGGACGAGAAAACAAAAAAGCAAATACTGGTTACCCTGTCGCGCCTGTACAAAAAAGAAGCCGATTATGATGCTTCGTGGTGGTGGGGCACAAGGCCCGATTCGCACGGACCAATTTACAAGGGCGTTACCTGGGATGGCTCGGCCCGGATTGCCGGTTTTTTAAAAACCGAATGGACAAAATCAAGCCCGAAAGGAAAACAGTTTTTTGCCGATTTAAATGCCCGCCATCAAATGGGGATTACAGCCTTTGGCGGCGAAGAAAAAACCGAGACCACCAAAGAAGTGAAGATAGACCTGGCAAAAATTGCTAACAAGAAAGGCCAGATAGGAAAATCCTCTATTGAAGATATAATGCTGATGCTTGCAAAAATAAAGGGCGACCCATTTAAGGGAAAAGTTCTTTTTGCCCGCCAGGGTTGTATTGCCTGCCACAGTTTAACCAGGGCCGAAAAACAGAAAGGCCCGTTTATGGGGCAGATAGGCTCGATCATGACGCGGCAACAAATAGCAGAATCTGTTCTTAAACCCAATGCATCCATTTCACAAGGCTTTGCCACTGTAATGATATCGGCTAAAGGCAACAAGAGCTATATGGGCTTTATTGCAGAAGAATCGGCCCGAAAAATTGTGATGAGGAATATTACCGGCGAAGTCTTTACCATTAACACCGCCGACATACTGAGCCGTAAAGAGCTGAAAACATCCATGATGCCAACCGGCCTTGCCAATGCCTTATCATATGATGAGTTTGCCTCTCTCGTAACTTTTCTGTCGCAGCAAAAAAATTAAGCGCGGTTGAGGGGCTGGTGGTGGTGCTTTTTTCAATGTTCGTTAAGTCCTTTGTCCCTTTAGTGTCCTCGATGAGCGACCCTAAGGGGACAGAATTTTTTTAATGCGTTCAGCCCAATTGCGAACACAGTGCGTTCGCAATTGGAAATGTGCGGTAAAACTGGCGAAATAATTCTATCTGTCTTTTTGCTATACCCTCTCGTAGAGGACCCTGAAGTACCCAATCATCTCGCATAAACCCGGCTTTGGGGCTACGACTGGTTTTGTAAAACCTCCTTTAAAATCAACGCCCCAATATCCCCTGCGCCCTATACAAATTATCAGTAGCCTGCAATATTTTATCCTTCAACTTAGGGTTATAATCGGGATGCCGCTGCAGGAAATCGTGCACAATCTGGTAAGCTTCTTTAGTCTGATAGCTGCCAAACACCGCGCTCAGCCACGATTGGGGGAAGAACACATCGCCTGTGCGCTGGATCTCTTCAACCAGTTCCAGGCTTTTGGGCAGGTATTTGATGGAGGTGCTTTGCCTTAAGGGGTGATTTAAATAGCTTAAACCTGTTGTAACCCAGGCCTCTTTTTCCCTGTTTTTACGGTCGGCCAGGCTGTTAAAAAAGGCGTCGCGTTCCTGTACGTTTAATGAAAGGGCGGGCGCCAGGAAAGCCAGCCTGTTTTTGCGCTCGGGATTGCTGATGCGGGCTTGCTGCTGTTTTAATACCGAAGTAACTGTATCACTTTTAAGGGCAATTGATAGGGCCATGCCGGTATAATCATCTTCGGCCAGTTTAACGCCGACCGGCGGCTTTTGGGTTAGCCATACCTGGTAAATACGGCTTTTAGCTTCGGCACTTAAGCTGGTGTTTTGGTAAGCGCCAAACAGTATTTTCTTGTTATTCGATGCTGTTTGCTGTTCCATGGCCTGCCATAGGGTGTGCTCCAGCTCCGTGCTTAAAATCAGCCGGTCTTTTGGTAACATGAAGGTCCAGAACATGCTGGTAATATAGCCCGTGAGCAGGCGCAGGTTCATTTCATTTTTTTCGATACTGATGCCATGCAGGTAAAGCTTTAATAGTTCAGCCGGTTTAAAAGCACGCCCGGCCAGCATATTCTCGTACCCGTTAATATAGGCCGAAGCGCGTTGCAGCGGGCTTTCTAAATTAAACAGACTGGCTGTCATTGCCTTATCCGCCGGGAACAATCCATAGCCCATACCGTCCGCATTAAATAAGATAAACAGCGGCTTCGCCAAACCCGAAGCCGCCTTTAGTACAATTTCCCGCGCGTTCATATTCACCGGGATGGTTTTGCTGTAACCCGGATACACCAATGTAATATTAAATACCTGCGGCCATATGCGTGGCGCGCCAACTTCGGGATGCTGGCTGATGTTAAAAGCGCCGATTTTACCATCACTATAACTCACTTTATAATCAAACACCGGCCTGCCGGGCTGGCTTACCCAAACCTTGTTCCAGGTGTACAGGTTGGCGGTACTATATTTGCTCAGGATAGCAATCAGTTGTGGCCAGGTAGCATTGCCGTAAGCATATTTTTTCAGATACTCGCGGATGCCTTGCTGAAAATTGGCCTTCCCCATCAGGCTTTCCAGCTGGCGCATCATAATGGGGGCTTTGTGGTAAATAATATTGCCGTAAAGCGAACCCGCATCCTGTAAATTATCCAGCTGCTGACGGATTGGATTGGCACCCATCGTACGGTCAATTCCGTAAGCTGCCGGGTAATGGTCCTGCAAAAATTTAAGGTTAAAAGTTTCGGCGCCCATTAGTTTTTCGGTCACTTTATCGGCCATAAAATTGGCAAACACCTCCTTCATCCACACATCGTTAAACCACTCCATGGTCACCATATCGCCAAACCACATATGCGCCGTCTCGTGCGAAATTAAATTCGACCGGGCGATGAACTGATCTTTGGTAGCCCCCTCATCCAAAAACAAGCCCGAGGCCTTGTACTGCACCTCGCCCGGGTGTTCCATCCCGCCAAACTGAAAATCGGGTATGGCCACAAAGCCCACTTTTTGAAAAGGGTAAGGAATACCCGTCCAGCTCTCTAAAAAACTAATGGCATCCCGGTGGGCTTTAAATATCGAATCGACACTTAACCTGATCTGGGTTGAATCTGTTTCCCTGTGCAAAAATTCGGCGCTGCGCCCGCCTATAACCTGCCTTACATCAGCATAGGCGCCGGTGGTGAAGGAAAACAGGTAGGTAGGCAATTTATCGCTGGTATTAAAAACATAACGTTTAAAGTCGCCCTCATCGGTTACATCCTTTAAGCTGCCATTGGCCAATGCTTTCCATTCCTTTGGCACCCTCAGGCCTAATTTAAAAGTAGCTTTCAAATCCGGCTGATCAAAACAGGGGAAAACGGTACGGGCGCGGTCGGGCACAAATAGGGCGTACATATAATCATCATTACGGTTTAATGATCCATTACCGGCCACAAAATCAATCGTGATATCATTACGCCCGGCCTTTAAATACTTAGTATCGATAATGATATGTTCGTCCTTCGCCTCAAAAGGGATTACCTGCCCCTGGGCCAACCACACATTTTTAATGTGCTGCGCATCCTGCTTAAAATCAATTTGCAGCGGCTGGCCGGCATTTTTTAAATCAAATGCGATATGCGCCACACCAGCGATATCATCAGCCCGTTTCAACGGCACCAAAAACGACAGCTCATATTCCACATTACTGATTACCGAATGCCTGTACTGCGCCAACCCGTACGATACCCCCGTTTCAACAGGTACAGGTTTAACACGCTGCTGTGCATATACCACAACATTTAAACTCAACAAAAACAGTATCAGTTTATATAATTTCATATGGTTGGTTGTTTTGAGTTTTGGGTTCTGAGTTTTGAGTCGAAAGCCCCCCGCTGTCCGAAGTCGGAGAATCGGGCAGCGAAGTTTTAATTATCTGAATATCTATAAATAGCCATTGCAATTGGTTCTTCATCTTTCATGGCCTGGTAATGAATATCAGCAATCATATTTTGAAATGATGACTCCAAATTAATATCAAATAATACATTTTCACCAAAGTATTGCACTTTATAGACTGTTTCAATTCCAACTGAATGATAATGATATTCCTCTTGAGTAGTATTATGTGGATAACGATCTGCAAAAATCAGATGGAGACGAATCATATTGCGGTCTTCGTCGATATAATCATGAGTACGAAAATTCCATCCAAATCCCACACTTGTTTCATGCTTATTAATATGCAAATAACATCCTAAATAACTATAGTCAATAATGTCTTCCCCAAAAAACTTAACGACATCAAAATCATTTATGAAAACACAAATAGCATCAACGTATTCGGAAAGGGTTAAAAATCGGCTATTTAAAAGTAAGCTTGTGAAATTGCTTTTCAGCTGATCTTCTATTTGCGATAGCTTTTTTTGAAAGAAATAAAAATTCATAATGCTTAAATATAGGATTTTATCAAACAGCAAAATCTCTCCGCTGTTCGATCCTCTGACTACAGTGTTGATCAAAACCTTATCATTCTACAACCGCAGAATATAGGCATAGTGGTTCAAACTCGGAGAATCGGACATCGAAGAATTTTCACCTTTCGCCTTTAACCTTTTACCTTTCACCTCTTGTTTTAAGTCTAATATCTCCTATCTAATCAGGGCGTTCCCGCTGGTAGAAGCGGGCCGGGCTAAACGCTCATACGCGCACAAGGCATTAGGCGCGAGGCCGGTATCCGCTAATATCCCTAACGCGGGGGTGGGGAAATTGTGGGGTTTAGGCTTACGATAAGATTGTGATTTGCATACAGAGCACACGCGGCACGCCTGCGCCAGCTTTGGGGATTGAACCGAGCTGTATGACAACTTGTAAGAAAAATTCGTTCTCTTACTTTAACTTAATTGCACAACGTTATCTTCACCAAAATCACCTTCTTTCCAATCATGAAAACCCATACACATACCATCACCATCAAGTGTGTTAATACTTTTTATTATTTGACCACTCTTCTCTAATAATATATTGTTTTCAATTCTTATTGTGTACTCATCGTTTTGAAGAATGCCAACGACACCATCCATCATCATCATTAAACCATATATTGCATCCTCAATTCCATTGATAATTTTTTCTTTAGTCTTTTCGTCAGTATCGTCTGATATATTATTAACGGCGTAGTCCTTCATATCTCTAAAAATAAGGTAACCAGCCGCATGTTGCATCCATAGTTCTCTGCTTCTGTCGTCTGCAGGGGGAGGTGCCAATTTTGTTGTCATAAAGTTTATTTCATGTTGTTAAAAGAAATATTAAGTAATAAAGTTCGCGAAAAATCCCCACAGCAAAAAATCGAAATCAGCCGTTCTAAACTGGAATTTTGCTCATTCGTTCGAATTGCTAAAATTTAGCGTTGATTCAAAATCGACTTGCCTGGAGTGTCGTTGACTGCCATTTTCTGCTTGATTCTTCATTTACTTCATTGAGCCAATAAAAGAGATTACAACAAAACGGCCTCCAGATAATTTGAAGGCCGTTTGAGATTTCTAAATAAATCTTTTGACTTAAAATCCTATATGGGATAAAATGTACTCAAACCCGTCGGCCACACGAACCAATTTATAGACGACCTGAAACGTTTGGCCTCTCTATTTGATGATTGAGGCCGATTTGAAATATCTAACCCGTTTTTGATTGAACCATTGCAGGATTAATAATGGTGTCCCAATTATTTCTTTATTTTTGACTTTATAAAAAGCAATTCCTCTGACGTTAGTTTTGATTTATCAATAAAATTTCCAAATTTTTTTGTGTGATATAGAATTAAAAACTTGCCTATCTCTTTTTGCTTAATAATATGCTCCCATAAGAACTCACTTTTAAAGGTCAATCCATTAACAGCCATACTTTCCTCGTTAAAAGTATAAGTCATGTCATTGAACCAGAAATTTGAAATTTTCAATATTTATTCATAATGAAAATTAGTAGCGTCCTATATTGTTTGAATAGTGCCCGTATATTTAAAAATTATTCAATGTTTCACGCATAAATTGGGGTAAAGGCTTAGGAATTTTATTCCCCAATAAATCGAAAACATCATAATCAGTTGGTACAATCATAAGGGGATTCTCGTGGAAAGCGAATATGTAATTTTGAATAGAAATGCTTTTATAAATGAGCGGGACAATCAATCTTCCTTTAATATCTACTACTCCTTTTTTCACACTTTCATAATGCCATTCATAATCCTCATCATCAAAGACCATTTTCCCATCCTGATATACGACAAACAGGTTATAATCCGTCTCATCAATCTTATTGTATACAAAAGGAATAATAACTTCATCCAAATAATCAATAACTCCGTAGAGTAGCCCTTCTGCAGAGATGCTATCACCATCTTCGGTTTTATATTTTTCAGGGTAAGCAAGTTGGCCTTTAGCAGCCAGTATTAGATTTTCGTTTTTTTTGAAAGGCGATAATTGATCATATTTCGGCACTATAACTTCATTAAAGTCTGAATCCATTATTCCCCATTTGCCAGTATAATCAACCCAGTTGCTTTCAGTCTTAAAGCCTATTAAGGTTAAATACAAATAATCACTATCGTCAAATGGGTTTATTGACAGATGGAATGCGAACGAATAATTAAGTTTCTTAACAATTGTCCCCAAATTGTTAATTGCACAAAGCTGTTGATCAACTGGCGCCAAAATTAATTTGCTGGTATTTACAATATACCAAACCTTAAAATCATCTATAATATGATCTTCTATTTCTAATAATACGCTACCCTTGAAATCAATTAATATTCTTTTACCTGATTTTTCGGTTTTTACAGAAAGAAGACCATTACGGCAAACACGTAACTCAAAATAATTAGCAGGTAGTAAAATGTTCAACCTCTCATCCAGTACACCAATTTTAGAAGCATATTTAGAATAGTATTCCCGATAGAAAAGGTAGCCATTGCGTTCTTCTATGTCAGAAAATAGGTCTGTTTGCTTTGTAATTTCCCCTTTATTATTAATTAAGAAATATCGAGTATTAGCATCTTCTTTTTTATTAGTAAGAAAGAACTTATTCTTGAAATTGCTTACGCCATCATAAATTGGAGGTATAATAATTTGTCCAAATTCATTTATTGCCCCAAATTTATCTCCAGGCGCTTTTATAGTTGCGTAACCGTTAATAAAATTGTAAATAAACTCAAATTCATCTATTGAAAAGGTTTCGCCATGAACCTCCAATATGTAAGAGTACTTAGAAGGCATTTCACCTGCAATAAAATGAAAACCTGATGATAATTGTATCATTTTAGCATATGTAGCCTGTATTATTACCTGTCCTTTTTTATTAATAACACCGTATCGATGTGAATTATGAGTAACAGATTTTAAAGCAGGGTACTTAGTTATTTCTGCATAATAAAAAACAGCATATCCGTTATTAAATCCATAAATATGAGTGTAGTCGAAAGCGATTATTATATTACCGTCCTGATTAGCGCATCCACATTCTTCATTTTTTATTAGGCTGAATAAGCCTTCTGAATAGTAGTTGATTTTTTCAAATTCACAATTTAAGATTAGCTGATTCTGTTTATTTATAACTCCCCATTTCCCCTTTTGTAATACGGCAGCATATCCAGAACTCCCAAAACTAAAACCATCGTAAGTTCTTTGCCAAGTAGTATTATAATCTTTTTCGACAGGAGCAATATTATCATAAATACACGGGACGACAATTTCTCCGTCAATATTTGCTATTCCGTATTTCCCATAATTAGAAATCTTAGCATACAAATCGTTGTCAAATTTGCCTAAATAGTACTGTTCTTCTATTTTAACTATTGGCTTTGATTTCATAATATCCATTTAATAAAAATACGCTTATTAGATTTATAAATGAAAGCTTGTATAGTGAGGATTGTAATTTGTGGAGAAAACAAAATCCCTATACGCAACGTACAGAGGGTTTTTAATTTTTACAGTAGAGTTAGGTACTACTTAACTTTACCTGTACTCAAACCCGACGTCCCACGAACCAATTTTTAGATGACCTGAAGCGTTTGGCCTCTCTATTTGATAATTGAGAACGATTTGAAATATCTAACCTGTTTTTAATTGAACCATACCATTTAACCAATCCAACTGATCGGTAAGTTATATTTATTCACGGTTCACACCAACCATAGTGAATGTATTTATTTGATTTCTATCGAATATTGAAGAATACGACAGGTAATCCATAATAAAACTTTGATGTGATTCAAGAGCAAATCCTAATTCTATCCGATAATTAAAACTATTTGGGAGATATTTTTCACTATAATACCTAATTATTTCCATTCCATCAAAATCAAAATAGCCCTCTTTTTCCTGATATTCATTCCCGAAAATTTGCTGGTGCAGAGATGTGAGGACTTTAATGGACTGGAGTATTAAATTTTCGACATGATCTTTAAATTCTTTTACCACCAATTTTATAAACTCCCAATTTATCGTAGGCTCGTCACCACTATCATCTCTGAATATTTCTTCACTGAAAGTGATTTGGTGTTTCGACTTGTCTATTTCGATTGATGTAAACCATTCATTCCGCGGATGACTGGTTTGATGACCAACAAATTGATTGAATTCTATTTCGATATTGTCAATTAGCAGTTTCATAAAGCATAGCGCTGTTTTTTGTGAGATATTCAGATTTTATGAACAGTGAATGTGCGAATTTGCTGATAATTTATACAAACAAAATCGCCGACCACAATTCAAGTGAATTTAAATCCGGAACAAAAGATATAAACAATTCAATTTCGCCTCCTTGGCGCAAGTCCCCCGCTGTTCGAAGGTACTGTCATTAAAAACAAATTTATTTCGATAATATTTTCATTTAACTTTGCCTTGCGAAAGAAGGCATACGGCGATCATTCGACGATGACTATCTTGTGTAGCCTGGCTTTTGCCGGGCTACTTATTTAGCCCATTGGGCTAAGCGAAAGAAGGCTCCGTCTCCTTTTCTCCAGATGTATTTTGTGTCACCGGTTTTTTAGGTTTAAACGG
>Ga0307515_10003680_pt1 | contig 32200 bp, 32 predicted proteins | sample 17_EM_MG_FD_194513 | JGI IMG/M metagenome (GOLD analysis project Ga0307515, IMG submission 194513) | Populus trichocarpa ectomycorrhiza microbial communities from riparian zone in the Pacific Northwest, United States - 17_EM | ecosystem: Host-associated > Plants > Roots > Unclassified | place... | reverse complement strand
CACGAAAATACTCTAGTTGCTTGAAACCAAAGTTCTACATTCCCCCACACCGGTTCTCGCAACCTCAAACCCGCCGTGGCTCGGTGACTGCGCCACGCAGGCCACAGGTGGACTTTGCGCTTCCAAGTTTAACGCCGAGGAACCCGTTGCGGCGTCGGTTCGTATGCACACGCACGCGGCGGTGATTGCATGCATGCAAAAGAATACGTGGCAGCCCAATGTGAACCCGCAAGGGGAGTGAGTAGGCATCATAAAGCGGCGGCGAATCCAGGCTTCCGCTGCGTGCCGGCGATATTGCAGGCCTGCGCTGCTGCGGCAGGAGCGGGCACAAAGATCTACAGACCACGCGTAGGGTACCTATACCCGGCACAGAGGGGGAGGGAGGAAGAGAGGAAGGTGTAGCAGCAACGAAACATATCTGCGGCGGTGATGGGCTGCAGCAGTTCTCTCTTCCCTGCCATCATCAGCATCACGCAACTGCACCAATTCGGCCAAACTTTCGGCTGTCAATACAGATCTCCACTATACCTTTCTCCCTCCTCAAATCCCCAACTCCAATTCCTCCAACAAGGAGGGTCAGTAGATAATTACCGCACTCCCCCTTACCCTCCAGCTCCACAGGGCTTACGGAACCTCCCGGCCTGGTCAGCTGCGCCGTCTCCGATCCCTGGCCAGGCCAGACCGACCGTTAACTTTCAGATCTCTGGCGCATGTCTCACGACGAACGCCACCACCCGCACAAGTGGGGGCCGACTCACCTCACCCATCAAGCCGCAAGATTGAATGTTAAGATCATTTCATTAGAAAAGCTAAGGCGCAAGTAAGCGTTAAAAAGACCCATCCAAGGGGTAGGTGGCCACTTAGATTAAGGAACTTTCAAAAGTACCGTACACAGCAGAACTCTGTTGTCTCGCCGACCAGGCCAACGGGTGTTTCGCCGTGCACGCTTGGCCGGTCAGTCCAGCAGAAACCATCAGGACTCGTCGTCAGACGGAGGAAGGGTTACAATACCAACGGGAGCTCGGCGTCCACGAAAGCCCGGCCTTAAGGATTCCCGCGATTCCAGTTCCGGCCGGAGAAACCTATCCAACGCCCTCCCCCCCCTTTTCCCTCTCCCCCATCTCTCCCCCCAAGCCTACTACCCGGTGGCTTGAAGAAAAAACATACGATATGCATGTAATCAGCATAGTGCCAGTCCATAACATCGGGGTATAACACCATCGGCATCCCGGGTCGGTGGCACACGGATTCCGAAACTCCGATACCTCCGCCATTCCATCCCAACAACCCTCCCGCTCTCTTCCGCGCGTATCTAATATCCGCACCTATGCCCGGATACCCAAACCGGCGCTTGCAACCTCGCATATCCGCGGGCCTCGAAATCTCCATCCAGAGCCTCCCGCGCGTCTCCCGGCCACCGTACCCGGCGCTTGCCCGTCCGATGTAGGGTTAAGACATTTCCTGATCTCCGATAAGTCCATCCGCCGCCTTGTGGCTCCGCGCATTTCCGGCGTCAAATCTACCGTGCACTCGGTAATCGCCCAAAACGCCACCGTCTGAACTTTGTCGGCTCACATCACCCGCCGTTCCCACGTTTTTGGTACATAACGTACGTAATTCGCAACCTGGCATCTCGCCAAAAAAAAAGCCCCTTACAGCCAAACCAATAGTAGCCCACCCGCGAGTGAAAAGGTTGAAGCGGCTGTGAAGTTCCAATTTTCGGGCGTTTATTTATCCGCAAATTCACTTGTTTCACAATTCACCCCCCAAAAAAAAACCACAGTATGCGTTGTGTTTGCACAAAAATTTGGACCCATTTCATGTTCCCTTTGCTCGCTCCATACCCGCTATTTAAAAACAACCCGCGCAAAAGATTTCGGTATCGCGATCGTAAACTTCATGAGCCAGGGAAGAGAGGAACTAGGAAATTAGGAGATAGAAAAAACCGCACATATCCGCAATTTGCAAAGAATAAAAAATACCGAAAACTTTCAGAGCAGCAGCAAGCACAGAACACGAATACCATACGACCGACGTAACGACTACACTCACTCCCTATTCACCCCCAATCTACCGAGATCCCATAATGCATCCCAAACCAGATTATGATACTCAGAAGCCAGCAAAAAACGAGAATCAACCTTTAAAACTGTACCCAGAAATGATCGGAAAGAAGTAGAGGGGACTAAGAAACAAAACAAACTCCATGCCAAAGCCAGCAAAATTCAAAATAGTATCACCCCAGCGAACCAAAAAGGGCAAGCAAAAGTATAAAACGATGGCATCGCTGAATCGCAAAACCTGATTGTACTTTGTGCGGTATGACATTGGTTCGATTGATGTGAGGTATGGAGGTGGCGGAGGTGCTCAGTGTTCAATGCTGAGGTGCTTTGGCAATGCATAAGTGGTGGCTCTTTCACTGGTAGATGGTGGAGGTGTAAGAAGGCGGAGCCGTGGTTGTCGTGAGGTATGGTCGTAAGCGTTCGTATGTGTTGAGATATGTAACAGAAAAACGAAAAACAAGCAGAAGAAACGCCGGTTGAAATGGTCGTCATTATCGCGGTTCGTGTAGAGGCCGAATCATGACGTGTGTGAATAACTCCATCTGTCAAATTATCCACCCACCTCAACCGGCTGTGGACTTGATGGTGGTGGTTGGTAATTACGTCCTTCACCAGGCCGTTGGTCCTCTGCGGGTCGTTGTCCATCTCCAGGTCGTTGTCCATCTCCGGCAGCCTTCTTGTGGGGTAGCTCCTCTTCAACAACATGATCAATTTCAAGGTCCTCCTCAAAACCTTCATCGTAACCATCATCTTTGTGCAAGTTTTTTTTCAACTCGGTATTTATTTTCGTCACGGCCTCCATCATCCGTGCAGTGATAAATACCACGTGGCCCATACATCCCTCACCCTTGAGCCACACGGTGGCAGCATTCTCGCACGCCCTTGCAGCCTTGTCAAGGCAGCCGTCGATATATTCGAGTATTGTGCTTTTTCTCTCATCCTCCTCCTTTTTTTTTGCTTCCTCCTGTCGTAACCGTTCCTCTTCGGCCTTCCGTTGCCGGTCCTCCTCGGTTTCTTCCTGCTCCGATGCGTCATCTGCCTCCAGCTCATCGTCCGAGTCACCATACCCGTAGCTTGCCGTCGGTAGCGTCAACACCTTCTTCCTCCGTATCAACATCATTTCTTTTCTCAAAACTCCTCGCTTCGAATTCAAGGCAGTCCAGCAGTCGAATAAGCATTGCTGACTCTCGCCGTCGTAGTAGATATCGGGCCCTGTAATGCTCGAAAACTTGGCCTTAGTAGACCCAGGTTTGGCATTCATTTTCTTCGTACCGGTTTCGGTTTTTGGAACCACCTCATCTTCTGGTAGAGATGCAGGCGCTTGCCGTCCTACTCTTTTCACCCCCGTCGGTACCATCGTCAGCTCTGGGCCGGGGTTTATTGGCGTCAAGGTGACCGTTCCGGCGTCGGGGAATTTCGCCGCAACCTGCCGTAACTTCGATGCCAACTCCGGCAAAGCCGTGAGAAGCTCAGCTAAGACCGCAGAGTCCATCGTAGACCGCTGAGGCTGAACACTGGGTTCGTAGCGGGTACGTTTTCGCAGTGGCTCAATTTCTGCGGCGGAGGGGGGGTGTAGCGAGGCAGGTTGTTGTGTGGGATGTGGGTTCGGAGGGTATGGGGTGTGGTAGAGGCGTGTGCTGATGTGGAGTAGGATCTAAACGATGAGGAAGCACCGCGGGATCGTATTAATCTGGATTCAAAAATCAGCAGCGATTAGGAGCGGCATTGCGACAGGTAATTGGATTGTGTGGGATGAGTATCATGGGGTGGAGGTGAGTAGAATCGATATTTGTGCAGTGCAGTGCAGTGCAGTGCGACAGCAGTAGGTGTGTGTATACCTGTATGTATGGAGGGATGTGTGAATGTGGAGGTCCGTGGTAGTGGTGGTGATGGTGGTGGCGTTGAGGTTGTGGGTTGTGTTGTGGGAAAAGGAAGAAGAGAAAACGAGAGGGTTCGGAAGACGAAGCAGCCAACAGATAGAAGAGATGGGGTGGATTTGATGGTTCCAAGGACGGGTTGGTGTGGTGTGGGAGCAGGGAAGTTGCAATTGAGAGATGTATGTCAGTGGGCTACGGTCGCAGCACCACCACCACGGCAGATGCGCTTTGGACGATGAACGCAAACCACCAACAACCATTCAGGCGAGGCGAGCGTAACGCCGATGATGATCGCAGTGCAGGCGAGAAGAGCAGAGATGCCTAGCGAAAAGAAGGCAGAAGAAGAGCGAAACAGAAATAGACAAGAATATAAGAGGCATGCTACAACTCGTGGTGCGGTTGAATTTCAAAGGGAGAGTCGGCCATAAGCGATGGCAATCGGACCCACCACGCGCTTACCGATCTCCAAACAATAACCCCAGCAAGGCAATCTCTTCAAATTCAAATAAACAAAGAGAAAGAGAAAACACCCAGCATTTTACCTACCCAATAACAGCCAACAACGAACAGACTCGCCGTTTATTTGGAATTGAGCGAGGTGAATAACCGCCTCCCCGTTTGATGGGTTGTTCGTAACTTCGTCTAGTATGTTTCGCCGCTTGCAATGGTCACGATCAAGCCAAAGACCGTAGATCGAAGCACTTCCAAAGTCGGATGGCCGGTCCACTACTCTGGCCGAGCCGTTCTCGTGTCAGAAGTTACTAGGTGGTCAACAAAAAGCGATTTAAGCGTCCCGTGGAACAGCAGCGCCTGTTTGTCGAGGCCAGTCGAGGGTGGATGATACTGATATCGTACGACCGCAGTCACACTATCAAAACCATTTGGAGATGCCGTCGTCAATGGCGTATGAGCAGTGATAGATGGGCGAAGGCCGTACGAGATCAACAATTGGTTGACCACTGTCTACCCCCTCTCCCCCACGCAGTCACCAAAAAGGGCAAAGTATATGCAAGCACTGTACAGTACGAGTACGCAGAGTAGGTATTTCCTCGGAAGCTCGAATCTTATTTCATTCAGTCATGCAAGGCCAATCTCCATAAACTAAACGTATCTACTGCATCTCTGGCACTGCAAGCAAGCAGCAGTGCTTCGAATTCCCCAACCTCGTGCCAGTACAGCGCTACGATTCTCCATCTGCGGATTTCTCCCCTCAACTCGATCTTCAGCGATACTTGCTCGCGTAGGGTGGTATCGAGTAAGTAAGAGACGAATGCGGTGGCTGCTGAGACAAGTGACAGCTACTGCATCTGCCAACGAAAGGTGCCCTCCAAGTGCGCTGTACTTACATACATGTCATGCCTTTCCCGCATCTACCTTGCACGTTCAACATTTTCGCGCCACCACACTTCACGGCTAAGTCCTACTATCTGAAGCCGTCGTGAATTTCCTCCTCCTTAGTCGCACCCTCGGGGTTCTGATCCACGGAGAGACATCACAAACAGACAACGGGATCAGGCGAGACGGAAAGCGGCTCGACCCTCCCGGGGAAGCACAGATAAAAAATGCCCCCCTGTATCGTGAAAGTCTCTTACTGATAAATAGTCAGCGGCGACGAGAAGCGGAGTAATGGGAGAGTACCAAGTACATTCCTGCCTTTCTCCTCTACATACTCGTTGCGTTCCGTCATCTTTTGCGGATATCTGCATCAACGGACTTCGTATCTGAAACGTGCGAAGCCGACAACAAATCATAAAAATCATCCATCCCCTCATTCATCCATCCATCCTCTCGCCCGCACACCACAAAAAGCGGCCAAAAGATCCCTTTCTGCCCTTGAAGTGCAACCAACCGATCGGAGAAAACTGCACACGATACGCGACGTGATAAGGCAAGGAGTTACAAGTGTAGTCCATCTCTGCCCTTCATGTCTCTAGCACAGACATGCGATGATACACTCATGTCTCAACTTTGCACTGTGATACGGTCGAACCTAAAATGCCCAAAATCCGCCCTTATTCGTCCGGTATGTAAAGCACTTTAGCCACCATATCTGGACAATTTACTTCCAGAAGTAGTCATCAATTCAGCAATATACTTTCAGTATGGAACAATTACATCCGGCACCCCTCGGAGGTGGTTTTGGTGAGGGAGAATCTTTTTTTTTTCATATCTTTGAACCATCCGACATTGCTGATTCTAACGAGGTCTGGTATAGACATGTACAGGGACATCTTTTCCTGCGCATGAACGAAGGGATCAACCTAGGAGCTGGAAGCACAGTTCCATCTCATCCCACGCCCGCCTCCTCCAGAGCTCCTCACCGTCGCCGCTTGCCTTTCTTCCCGCCCTTTTGTATGATGTGCCCATAAGTAGCTTTGAATTTGCAAGCTGCCGTTTCAGGCGCACTGCATGCATGAGGTAGGATAGTGTTCACAGCGTCGCAATAATAACATAAAATAAATTAATAATACCAAGCCAAGGTACATACATCATCGTCGTATATACTTTTTCTTCATGTACCTAGTATACGCATGCTAAAGTAGGTATGAGGTAGCAAAATAAAGTGTGATGGTTGCCTTGCGTCCAAGGAATTTCATTATTCCTCGCCCATCGCAATTGGCGTTTTCCCCCGTCATTTCCTGCCCCTTCTCCTTTACTCACAAAGGGAAAAAAATAGAACCTCACGTATCCGTCCAAATGTGCAAAACCCGATCCCCAGAATAATAAACGTGTCATAATGATCGCAGCCACTTTCGCACATCTCCTAGAGTACTGCAGGATCAATAACAGCCTCACTAGGGTAAGACATAAAGAAAAACAAATTTCATTTGGTAACTCGCTTGTAGCCAGGGCACGGTGCAGCGCCCAGCAGTCGGTAGATAAGATTGAAACATTTCTCTTGACAACAGAACTACCGAAAGTGGATCCTCGTCATCTAATCCATCTATCGCTGGTGGGCAATTAACGCGCGGATGCGCTTGCATGTTAGTGCGGCATGCGAGAGCCTAGCTTCTCAAAATTTCAAACCTGACGACACGAAAACCAGGCTTATCCAGATAGATGAAAAGCCCTTCTGAGACATATACTCCCGTAGGCGAAGGATGAAGCGCATCTCCCGCGTGAGAAGTTTAACATGCAGACACACCACACCCACACACGGCAAACATTTGATAGCGAAACTCCCGCCCACCCGCCGCCGGCCTGTGAACGTTGGTGTTATGTTTCCCCTTTCATATCTCCCTCCTAGTTGTTTCGAGCCCACGAGCAGAAGGGGCGGACGGATCCCATATCCGGCACCTGCGTACCCCCCAAGCCGTCCCGTTGGTCTAGATCTAGCTCCGTCCGTCCGTCCGGTCCGTCAGATTGCCTCAATGTTTGTACGTCCAGCCGACATATCCAACGATCCAACATTGCACTTCGAGTGAGGTGCGGTGGTTCACTATGGGTAGATTTCCCAATAGGGAAAATTAATCATGGAGCAACCCCCAATGCTAAACAGAGAGAGCGGCTTGGAAAAGCCCGTTTATGATTCACCGGGGAGTTGCGGTAGGATCGATCGGCAAGCCAACCGTTATTCATCTCTAATCGTCTGGATGTGAATGTATAAGCCGGGGCTGGCCCGCTCTAGAAACAAGTTGCAATTGCCGGTGTTCACTCGGCCGTGCGGATTCATACGGCTGGCGGGCGGCACAGCGTCTAGTACGAGGATCTTATCCTCACTTTTTCGAGGAGGAGGAGGTCGGACCGCAGAATGCAGTAAAGTAACCCTTAGGTGAGAAACCGTGATACAAAGGCGGAACCTGTGTTTCCCCCCCAACCCCCTTGAATGTTTCTATTTTTGATAGAATTGGAAAAACTTGATATTCTCCGCGGAAAGCCCTTCAATTTGACGCCGATTCAACTCCTGAGTAGGGTTTGGACACAGAATGTTTGCCTGCGGAAGTTCCAGACCATGCGCCTATAGCTACTAGGCTCTCTTTCACTCAGGCATTTAGTTTCACTAAGTTTACTTTAACTCTACTTCACAGCCCTACCCACAGTGCACTGACTCCGCCGATTCACCCGCCCAACAATGGCCACCACCAGGCAACCCACTAGCTCTGCAGGCCCAAACTCAAAGCTCATCTGTACCACCCCACCCCAACCCTCCTCTCTACCCTGCTAACCCTGCAATCACCCCCCAAACATGCAATTCTCAAAATCCACCTTGAATCCAGTAATCCCTCCCCTCCCAATTCACACAATTCCACATATGGTTCTCTTCTGCCACTACCACCACTATCTACTCACCTGAAACTACAGTCCTCTCAACTGCTTCCCTCCCATCCGGCCATATAGACCTTTCAATTGGGACAATACAGAGTGCAATACTTCCTCCAACTTCCCTAGGACCTCGCCCTCAATCACTTCGGTGGTAATTGCATGCGGTTCCCCGAATAGTATCAAAACCGCCTTTTTCAAGGCCTCACAGCAGGTCATCCTCGACATGATATATAGCATGTCTACAATTGATGTAAAATATTCATGGCCCCCCATGCGACGACAACGTGTCACCGGTAACCACGGCTGTCGTTTTGCCTGGTCCCCATCCCCATCACTATACACGTGTGAGCCCACCTCGACAAGGGGCCAAGTGTCGCAACATACAACTGCGAAACCGTTCGTGCCGCCGATCAGAATGTCACAGCTCGCAAAGCCTATGATATGTCTCCAAGACCATATCCGTTCAGTTTATTTCGACATTCCCTCCATTATAGTCGAACACAGGCTTATACATTATAACCCCCGCTGCCTCTGGGTGGTTTTGCGGACAGCGGCAAGCTCATCAGTATCACTCGGGGTATCATCCCACATGTACAGGCGTACAACCTCTGTCAAACACATGAACGAGGTTTCGATTGAATGGTTACGAACGGGTTGATGAAGGGCAAGGGGAGCGGCGATATACAGCAGTGCTGGTCCGGCCCGAATGTCAGCGTTAATTATGGACGGTAGCGCTACACTATAATGGTAGTTCGAAGACACTGTAGGGTGATGAATGATGACGTTCTCTATATCAAATATCCACAGCCGAGATGCCCTCTGTGATCGGTGGTTTCCCACAGACTTATCTTTCGTTTTTGGCACGGAGTTCTGTTCTTTCAGGCTATATATGCAACGACGTTACCGGTATTACTCAGCCCGAAGCCGTCTTCCGCAGATCAGAGACATTCGACAAGCCGTTTTTGTGGGTGCAGATACGGCGAGCGAGCCGAAATCTGTTCGACATCTACAAGGGCCATTTAGAACTTTAACACATGACTTACCCGACGCTCTCGTAAAACCAGGCTTTCGTTTTCGCTTCGCCGATGTTGAGAGGACCTGGACACGCACGGGAATACCCAAAGAAGCAGATAGGTAATCTCCATATCAAACAAGGGCATCTCCGGAGTGCATTGTGTCGAGTGGCAGTCGCTTGGAATCCCACGTAAGCATGATTACCGTTAAAATCTGTATCTGGTTTATTTGTACCATCGCCAGTGGTATATAGCCCTAATGGCAGTCTTCTATTCGTCCTGAGAGTTGAGAAGTTATATGGAAGTTATCCGACTCAGAATACGGATAAATAAGGGCGATGAATATCGAGTCTGGCGTCCTGCGGCACTACAAATAAACCGGATACACCAGGTTTTACGGTATTACAAGAGAGAAGCATGCGAGAGGAAGGGGCTCGCTCTCGTATACGTACTCCAGCCGTGTGACCCCGTATGCATTGACCTATTTCGTATTACACAGAAACACAGATTCTTGACTTGGCAGTTGGTATCGGGTTTTGCTGGGGTTATACGGGACAGTACATCTCTGTACCTGAGTTACGTAGCATACCTAGAGTTGCTCTTGGCTGGTGTAGGACTTCCATGTTTGAACGGATATTCTGGAAAGAGACATTGATTCGAGCTCATCATTTTTAGTGGTCTCGACAATGGTGCCAACATCATAGATCATCACTCCGCTTCGGGAAATGGTGGTATCGGTAAGGGAAGAGGACGGGGATCCTAGGGGAAGCGAGCACTGTTATACTCTAGATAGAGTGAATACAGTATGGTTAAGCAACTAGTGGTATCGGTAGAATTGATCATAAGCTGATTCCAGCAGGGTACACAACACTCTTGTATCTCTACACTCGCACATAGCTCTTATCATATTGCAAGGAGTTCGGGGGGGTTGTTTGTTACTAGGAAGTACATTGTAGAGTCGAGGGATTCTCCTTCGGGCTTCCATATTGACAACGAGGAGGGGATTCAGAGTTCCGTTGGCTGCTCCACCAAGCTCTCATTTCTACTCTCGGCATACGCGCCCTAACTCATCTAGAATCCTTGATAGTCTAGCAGAGTAGACTAGCCGTTCCCACGATACAATAACCGTCAAGACAAGCCTTGAATGAATTCCGCTAGCACGATGAGCTGTTGTGAAAGCTAATGTCATGATCAATCTGAATGTTAGACTGGATAGGATGATATACTTTAAAGGCCGGACCGGCGGTGTCCTCCAAATTTGGTGTGGCTACCAGCCGATACCTACAATGCGAAACTATTTATTAATCCGGTATCTACTTAAGTGCATACAGTCGCTCATGGGGTGACAGCGCGCATGGTCTGACGGCGCATTTTACAGTCATCTATCACCTAGGAAGCCTCTCTTGCGAGTTTCACTACTAAAACTGCAGTATTTTCCCTGTATGGATTAAAGTGCGCCGTCACCCCATGAGCGACTGTATCTGCTGTCATTGGTACCTTGAAATATCACACCGACTCACCAGAAGTCACTCGCAAACTATCTACCAGCATAACTTCCACAAATGTCCTTAGACTGTGCCGTATATAAAAACCCCCGTACCTTTATGCATTATGGGGACCATATCTCTGTCTACATGAAAGTGTTCATGAATTCACATGTATGGGGTTTTACAAAGGGTACCTAGGTGGTACGATAAAGTGCTGAGCCTTATAAAACTAAAATCTGGCTATCATCCTTAGAGAAGCACCCTAAACGCCATACAGAATCATTCCCTAAGGCTTCCATAAGCCATATACAGAAATTTTAGTTTTATAAAGGTTTTGACATTTATCGAACCCCCCTATAGGGCACGCATCCACAAATTCATCGGTGAATTCAAGCCCGAAATCACCCGCAAGCAAAACCCGACTGGAGTAAAATTCCACATTTACCGTGGCATGGGGTTTTAACAAGGCATGAACTCCATAGGGCACGACGTATCGGCAGTCAGCCCTGCCGTCAGTTACAAATTGCCTAAAGTAGTAAGTAAACAAAAAGTCGCCCAGCATGCCGGGATGCCGTATCCCAAATATAACCCTGTGCCGACCGCTTGTGAGCGCTGCCGGAGCGCTGCCTGAACTCGGGATTCGCCTCCATTCCACGTGCAATCAGGGGCCGGAGATGTACATCAATATTTTAAGATCTCATGGTATCGATGCTATCAACGGCAGAGGGGAGTAAACCCTTGGAGTAAGCTTCGAATTCCCCAGTTGAGCAATCAAGCAGTGCTCTGTAGTTCGGCTGAAAAACAACATTGTTGGTCATGTTATAATTGAGAGCCTTCTGTTTGACGGTAGTAAAAGGAGAAGTGGTATCCCGTGTTCTCGACCCACGCGCAGTCCACGGTTCATCTGACATGGCAGGTACTCGAGCTCACGGGTACACAGGTACGTGGGTAACACAGAAATCTCGTATAAGCAATATAACAAGACAAGAAATACTGCCATTGGATTCCAATACCAAGTGCCACCAAGGGGGAAACACTGCCTCCAATATTTCTAGTGGGGCCGAGGGAAAATACGAACGCAAAAACCCTTTCAATCTCGAGGTTTATAAAGCCCTTTCACCACCTCCCCGACTACATCTGATATAAGATCATCACCAAAGTTCCCGCAGCTTCACATCTACAGCCACTCAAAGATTCAATAAGAGCGGCCGCTTCCAATAAACCTCACACAAACCTACAACTACACCTTACTTCTTTAACCTCACTCGCCACCAAAATGCAACTCACCGTCCTCACTGCCCTCACCTTCCTCCTCACCTCCATCTCTGCCATCCCTGTATCCCAAGATGCCCAAGTATCATCCACCTGCACCGGCGGAACCTTCAAATACTGTATCGACAGCATAATCTGCATCCAAAGCTGGCCAGACTCCTGCTACTGCCACAACAAAGCCGTCGACACCTGCGCCGCCGCATGCAAAGTCACTCCACCTCCAAAGTCGTACCAAAACTGTGGTAACCCCCAGCAACGGCGACAGCCGGTGGATCCAATGACGTGTGTGAATACCTGCATGAGCGGGTGGTTTTGTCCCCAGAGCTGGCCGCAGAGCTGTATCTGCAAAAATAATCTGAAGAAGAAGTGTGCGGCCCAATGCGGGACACCGGTGTCGGGGTTGCAGGATTGCACTCCGTAGAAGGAGTAGGTTCGTAGGGAGCTCGAGGGGGTTTAGAGGGTCGGGACGAAATGGGGTGGAGGGAAGGGGGTTTCAGTATTTTCATATACTTGAAATTTCCAAAAGTTTTTGTGTCATCTTTAGTTTTAGACATGGTTACTCAATTAATTACAAGTTCTCACTCGAATTCCCAAGGAACGTGGAGAGAAGACCAATTTTGAAAAAACGTGATCGGTAGGGATTGATCATACGAACCACGCCACTGTAGAATATATGCAGGAACTAAACACGGACTTGGGTTACTCCGCTTTTAAGGGCGGCTAATGCCTTACATCATCTAGAGTATGCAGTGTTGTGGGGTTGTAATGCTCGAGTCCCGAGTGCTGTCCAATGATCCTATGAACCCACCACGTGCTGCCGAGGCCGGCTATGCAGTTAGGAGTTCTCTACTCATCACTCCCTTGCCTTTCGATTGGATTGGCAAAAAGAGTCTCTCTGCTCGACGTTCCTTTCCTCCTTCTCGTCCGAACCTGCAGATCTCTGCGCATGCAAACACAAGATACCCACTTTGAGTAAGTAAGGCGTTGTTGGCGTCGATCGCCAGCTCAAAAGATATCGGTGAGGTCATGATCACCTCATCGAATGTGTGTCGTGTAAACTGCTCATGAGAATTCACGGATATCGCTGCCTTGCGGAGTTGCACAAACCCTGAACATCTCGCGATGGGGTGGGGATGCAAGTCAACCTTATAGTGCGCATGTAGAATACCAAATCTGAGAAACCCACGGATTTCTCAAGCGTAATGAAAAAAGGGTCCAAAAGTTTAGAGCTCTATTCGAGTGCAAGTCAGCCTTGTGTTCCTGCGATTCATCTTGCGGTAGGTGCGGCTGAAACCAAAATGTTGACCATGTGTGCGTGTCACAACGTCTGCATGAGCCAACGTAGCCATATCACATCGATCGTATGTAACACACCCATTTCATCCCTCCAGATGGGCAAGAAACCACGAAAAAAAAGAACAATTCCAAGAAGAACTCCTACCCCGCCACCTAACCCAGCCCAACCATACCAATTCCAGCTCCCAGTGCGATAACCCCAAACCCAAACCCATACCAATACCCACCCATATTCCCACGAGCAAAATAAAACAAAATAAAACAAGTAGGGCAGCCAAGCAAATGAACAGCCCCATCATAGGATAACACAGCTAGATCTCTTCTCCCTCTTTCCGGCCCCCAATGAACTTGCCTGCAAAAACACGTCGCGCACCCCCTCGCCCGTTTTACTGGAGCACTCGATGTAAGCATCGCACTGTAGTTCCTTCGCAGCCTTCTGCGCTTCATCCGTTGTGACCGTTCCGCGCCCCTCGCGTTGCTGTAGCCTCATCGTTGTCGCCGGGTCATTCCTCAAATCCTTCTTCAACGCGACCAGCATAATCGGAATATTCGGACAGAAATGCTTGACCTCCTGGATCCATTTCTCGTAGACATTAATAAGTGAGTCCGGTGAGTCGACTGAGAACGAGATGAGCACGACATCGGAATCCGGGTACGACAGCGGGCGCAGCCGGTCGTAATCTTCCTGCCCAGCAGTATCCCACAGCGTCAACTCGACCGTCTGCCCGTTCGCATGTACGATGTCTTTAACGTAGTTCTCGAAGACGGTCGGCACGTAAGCGTCCGGATCGAACGAGTTGTCGCTGAAGCGGATCAGAAGACAAGTTTTCCCGCATGCGCCGTCGCCAACAATCACAAGTTTTCTGCGGACCGGCAGACCCGAGCTGCTATGGTTTCCGCCGCGGTGAGAGGAGCGCCGCCGAGGCTATATGCCGTTTGTTGGTTTTTCGTGACGCATACCAAGGGGGCTGGGAGTCATACCATTTTTTTTCTGACGAAAAAAAAACTGCTGCTGTTGATGTGGGGTGGTTTTTGCGCGGATCCTTTTCCCTCCGACGTCCAGGACAGCTGTCTGCACTCGTGGTGTGAAGTGTTGTGTTGTGTAGTTGGTAGGGGGGTGGGCGTGCGAAAGGGTAGTTGTCTCTGACGACACGGTTCTTATATATGAGCTGGAGGCAACCCACCCCAATGCTATGCATAAAGTTGTATCACACACACATATCCCAGCTGCATCCCACACCCAATCAAGCCGTTAAGTAACGGATCCCAAGCCTGAGTGGAATGTGGGCGTTCCGCGAATCAATTTTCTCGCGTAAATACCGCCGCCCCCCCAGACTTCCAGTTAGTGGTATATAGAGAGAGAAGAGAAGCGAAGAAAGAATTATTCCAACGAACCAACGCCACCCCAACACCCACAATGTACATATTACTCATGTGCTGATGGTCTCGATGTCTGCCTAACAACAGCACAACACAATCGCGAACTCGTGCGAACAATCGTCACCCCACCCGAGAAGAAATTTCGTGCGAAGCCTGGCGACAGCGACACGCTCTATCTTTTGCTACGGGGACTTAGTCAATACCTCTCTATCTCTCTAGCTACGGTAATTTACGCCCTGTCGAATCCCTGGATTGACGGAGAAGACGAATGACTGCATCTTTTGCTGCGGGGGTCTGTTCGACTTCATTTCCGTCTCTTTGGACTTTTGTTGAGTCTATCTAACGACAGCTACAAGATACAGTTGCATAAAGAAAACCCAGTACCGTACGGGATCGTATATTATCCGCCGTCAAAAAGGAACTGTCGACATCGCCTTAATTGTGGACCCGCGGAACGCGAATTCAGATTAACCTATACTCAGTCACATTCGGGCAGCAAATGAAGATCTAAAACTTATTGTCTCCATTACCCCATTTCTTACATATAGTCAAAGTTCCTCTTACAACGGAGTTTCCCACGGCCACTGCCGGGTGTTTTGCTTCTGTCAGCGCCGATCGTTATTTATTGTTTACATATCAGTTTTCCACGCGTCGCGATGGCGCATGGCGGGGGCTCCGGTCTCGGGTAGATATTGCTTGCCCACTGGTACTTCCGATCCCTCAGCAACCCCACACTTACCCCTGATTCGACATGGAGATTCAGCTCATATCGACCTCTCTATCGCGTTCATGTCGATCGCATGGGTTGATTGGGGGCAATATGCGTTCGACAGGACTTTTGACTGTCAGCAGCGGGATTGGCTTTCTCAGCATGTCATATATTCCCCCAACCCGTCAATCTGGGCGAGAGTCGCATTTATTGGATCAATCGACCGAGAGGAATGACCTACACCTCAGTGGAGTCGGAAATATCACCACTGGAGCCCCGGGAATCCTAAACTTCGACAATCATACCTATGATCATTATGCATGTGTACGGCGTTCAAGAATTGATAGGGAAGCCGGGGTAGGATGTGCTTTTACGAAGGAATACTCTAGATTTATAGTATGAACGCAGAGTGCACTATAGGACATGGTGTTTGATAGGACGTCGTAGAGTGAAGCAAAAGGTATTGGTGAGGTTACAGCATCCAGAAGCAGGATAATAATTGCTTCCTCCTCCTCCTCCACTCATATTCATCATTTCGCACTTAATTCTCGGCCTAGGCATCCAAAGTCGGGATATGCGATTCATTAACTTCACCACTAATATCCGTCATTTCCCACTCAATTCGCCACGCATCCAACAGCTGCAGCCCTAACCCCCGCGTACAGCGCTGATATGGAGCAGAAGACAGAGGGGCACTTCCATCCGAATATGCAATGCTCAGAATCGTGGAGCGTACAGTGGATGTTAAAAACCGAAACTCAAAACCTTCCCCGGGAACACCTACCAGTACCGGTCACCAGCTTCGAACTTCCCTAACGATGTGGTGAAGAAGCACAGCCAATAAGTAAGTCTAGATCTCTCCAAGCCAAAATGACCTACACTTCGACTCGACAATTTCCCGGTGGGCCAATGCAAATAATGCCTCGAAGGTAACAAATGAAAAAACACCGAGTCACTTCATCCAACCGTCCGTCCATCTTTGAATCAACGTAATGGAGAAAAGAGTCATCGGGGACTACCCCGCAACCCCAGTGAAACAAACGAACAAACGGGGATACGACAAGGCTCAAGACACATGGCTAGCAAGACGTCTCACCACCTTGCCCCCACGCACATGCCGAAAACAAAAAATAATCCCTAACCCATTCAGTGCACAGCAGCTGTTGTTTGTTCATAATTCTTCGTTACTTCAATATCGATAGGTATCTCCTCAGAGAAAACCAGCTAGTTACAGGTATGTAGGTATCGACCACCTGCAACAGACCAAACAATTTGATCCAGAAAATGTGAAAAGGAAATGTGAAAAAAAAACATTCGTTATGTAATAGTCTTCCTGTCCCAGTCCGAAGAACCGAAAACCAAGAGCTCAACCGAGCAAGTAAAGCTAAATACATACTTTTGCTCGACATTCGTTAGTGAGTAAGGGTGAGGAATATCCCCTTCAACTCGTGCATCATTAAAAAGAAACATAAGAGTACCAAAAGAAAAACAGATGAAAGCCCCCATTTTGATACACATACATACATACCCACCGGCAGGTAAAAAAAGCTCAACAATGCTATGCCCCAAACGAAAAACCCGAAAGCCGTTCTCAGTGTGCGCCAGAAAGAAAACCCCATAATCGGTAAATAGGAAAAGGAAGATGCACCAACACCGGATATCTTCATGCATGTAGTAAAAGCCCTAAACCGAAGTGAAAAAGCAGAATCGTTAACGCCAGTCTGATGATAATAACATAGCATCGGTATCGCTTTAGAACTTGCAACCTGGCAGCAGTATCTTTACCCGAGCCATTATAGCGGACAAAGAAAGAGAGGAAAAAGGTGAGAGGAGAGAAAAATAGAAGGTATGGAAGTCGTTTCATGACATCATTATGAGAGTTGTATGTTCTCTGGTGTACTAAGCACTAGGTATGTGTCCTCCATGCACACAATTTGGTGGTAAAAAGTAAAACGTATTGACAATCGAATCGTAAGAAGGATGTTGTTATTATTCGGAAGGTGGTGGTGGCGGTGGTGGCGGCGGTGTGAGGGAGATAGAAGGTATGTATCTAATGCTCCATAGGAATCGGGCATTGTTTGACGTTCTCGCAGAGGGATTTGACGTCCGGGCTGTTGTAGATCTCGTTGAGGCTTTCGTAGACCTCATCGCAGTACTTCTTGACAGCAGAGCTGTACGACCGGTCTTTCACCATCACGAGCTCCTTGAAGACCTCGGGCAGCTCATGGTAGGCGTTGGCAATGCTGTAAGTGATGAAGCGTTTATCTAGTGGAGCCAGATGGTGTGGGGAGCTAGTTCAAAGAAGGATGTCAGCGCCTGGTTTGTACGAACAAGTATATATGTTGAAATATGTATGAAGTACGTAGGAATTATGCATGGCTGACGTGGTGGACAGTGTTAAGAGAGGAAGGCAGTTGAAGCAGGGTTAGGGGCGACCATCCGACAAGAGATCGACTCTAAGTTTGGGCTGCATCATAGCTATCGTTGCTATGTGCTGTAGGATGGGCTCGGGTGCTTGCGTGCAGGTTGGGTGGCAGGTACGCCGGATCGGGGATGGGTGTGGAGTCTTACCGGCCTAGCGAAACCTCAGACCAGCCTTTTAGAGCATTGGCAAGGAAGCGCAGCTCGACGAGGTATTCCACGAGCTTGGTGGTAGTCGATTTCCCGGAAAAGACTTCGGGGAAGATCTCGTGTCGGCAGCGCAGGTACGTGAGACATGAGACATCCCAGGGGAACGTCCGAAGGTGCTCGTAGAGTTCTCTAGCTCGGGGGTGTACCATTCGACTTGGCATATCGAAGGAACTCGGAAGACCGTAGCATCTGGGAGCGGTGGCAGCTTTGATTGTCATATTGTGGTTGTGGTTGGAGACGATGGAAGGCGGCGAGTGAGTCTATTGACGTCAACAGGGAACGGGAACAGGGAATTAATAAAAGCGCTGCATAAGATAAAAATGTTCCTAATATCTGGTTACAAACCTTTGGTTTTTGTGGTGATGGTAGTTAAAGAAGTGACGATTGCTTTTTTTGCTGTGAGTCGGAACGGAGATACAAAGTTGGACGAAGGTGAAGGGGAAGGTAGATCTTCAAAGCAAGATGGATTTATGTTCGACCGATGTGCGAGACGGCCGTCCTTTTCTATGCCGCCTGCAGCTTTGCTGTAACCTGTAGCGTGTAGGGCAGGATGTAGGTGGCAGAGTGGATTTCTACTGGCGGCCCAAGCTCGACTGACGTTGAACCCCAGAAACTGGAAAACGAAGCTTAGTTCGTAACCCATGAGCAACAAGGGAGGGGAAGAGATGAGCTGGTGCACGGATTTACATAGCACAATCGACAACACCAACCTACAACACTTCACCTACCAGTACTCCGTCGCTCAAACATCGCCACTTTTTTTTCGTGCTCCGTTGTCCGTGAGTTGTTACTTTTTGCGGAGCGTACGATTATCAATTATTAGAAGGCCAGCTCTCCGTGCCTTATTTACTACTACGACGTATTCAAGCCTATACGCCCATACCGCCGGGCGTTGGCTGCCACATCGTATCAGTGCTGTAAGTACTTCATGTAGGTACCCATTCACGCGCACCCCCCTAGCTCCATGCCTTGACCCCCCTCCTCGCGGACCATCTCGTCTCGACGCTCGCCTGCTCGTCAAAGGAAGCGGTCGCAGACGTTGTCTTGGCTATGAGATGTGTTCTCATCCATCTCGGTATGTTATGCATTTGAGCTGAGCTGGCTACCAGATTGCTCGATTGTTCTTTGGTGGTCATATTTTTGCTGCTACGATCCGACTGGCTACGCTTGCAGAAGGCGTATTAAATGCCACCACACCCAGAAAGCCCCAGCCAGCAATCGGCTCTGACTGAGCAAGGCACAGCCGCAAGAGGGTTCAGCAACTGGACGCGCAAACCCCCTAGCAGCTAGTATGGGGCATATCGATAGATGCCGCTTTTCAATCGCGGTCAATTGAGATTGTGAGGTACCAGTAAATAATAGACTTCGTGCCACCGTTCGCAAGAAAGCCATTCGATTGTTACCACGGTTGAATTCCTCTGGCTAGTGCTTCAATATTGACAACGGAGCAAAGCAAGCTAGTCTCGTTTCCAAATCGGAAAAGTATGATTTTGCCCGCCACTTCCTTAAATCCTACTGGGGTAACAGCTGTACTCTACACAGTAGGCTACTGCACGGGAAAAAGTCAGCGGGTACAAAGAGGAAGGGGAAGGCGGGAATTCGTCGAAAGGCCAGAAAAAAATTATTCGACGTGGTTTGTTGATGACAGGCTGGTGTGCAGTAGTGCGGGTGTATTGTATGCGTTAGTGTGTAAATCACGTGCGTACCCTGCACAGCAGTGCAGCGTGTGTTGACGGCTCGTTGGCCGGAGATTGGTGATAACGATGGTGGAGGTTCGTCCAAAGTTTCTTACCTTTCGAAACCGTGCCGTCCAATTGCATTCACCTTTCAAAGATCAACGATGTACGTTTCACAGCGCAGCATAGCATCTCACATAATTCTCGTTTCCCCACGACATCCATTCCAGCCCTAAACTGCCGTATGTACCGTTCCATGTCATCCAATCAACTTCTGGCAAACATCGAATTCAGCATCAAAATCCCTCTAGAGGCCGTACAATCACCATTTGATTTTTGGTACGTTTGATAAATTCCATTCCTCCATTCCTTCATTTCCCGTTCTCCATATACTTCGTACTTACCTGCTCTACCTACCAGTTCTGCATTTACGTTTCGCTCTCCTTGCTTCGCAATTCTTCGCTGTACCACTTTGCACCAGATGATGCGATCTGACAGCGATACATCCAGAGGCTCTCCGCACGAAGACGGAGGAGACAGTTGGCATGATGGTGGCCGTGGTCGTAGTGCAGGCTCCGGATCTCGAGCCATTCCGCTTGCAGCAAGAGTCAACAACCACTATCCACCACCTGCTCGCTACCGGCCTCGACAGCAACACGATGCACACCAAGATGATGCATCCAACACCGAGGTGTCTCTCTGGGGCGCCCGCAGGGAATACTCCGGAACGCTGCAGCATTATTCACCTCCACCACCACCACCCCCACCAACACCTCATCCTCATCCACCTCATCAACGCAACAACGATGTCCCCCTCCATCGAGCGGCGCCGCGTGACAACTACACCCACGGTGCCGCACTAGCTGCTAGGCTTCACTTTCCACTCAATAGGCCCGAACATCCAGCCAATGACAAGAACTTGAATCCCGTTGCTAGACAACCACAACATAGCTACAAACCCCGCTCTCGACGTCGTGGTGAAAGCGACCCGCTGAGGCTTGGACAGCAAGGCAACAATAGTAGCAATCACCGACCTATATTGAAAGCTCCGATGCCGCCGGATCACCCGCTGCTCGGAACTCCCACGAAAGAGATTGTGGAACCTGACATGTTTCTTGAATGCTATCGAAACAATATGGAACTTGGCGACAGGGCAAGACAGTACATTAGCCAATCAAAACCGCTTTACCATTTGCTCGATGTCTTTGAGTGGTGGTTTTCACGTGTAAGATAAATAACAGTGACTTTTGAGATGTCTTCTGTTCTAACTCTGCAGTTAGGTGCTTGATCGACTCGATCGCAAGGAATACAGCAAAGTTGAACTGGATCCCCATGAAAAAATCCTCAGCAAGCTTTCTCACGAAGAAAAAAAGGCTAATATGGAGGATCCGGGATCCTTTGGCTTCGGCATGCTCAACTACTTCGCTGATCACATGATCCCCAAGAATGGCTTCACCGTGGAACAGGTCGAACAGGCAAGGAAGGACCCCAATCGTTGGAAAAGGAGAGATGAAAGGGAGGATAAATGGGAAGAGGAATCTGATGGCAGCCAGCAGCGAGAGAACTGGAGGGCCGAACATATAAAAGCTGCTAGAGAGATGTGGAAGGCGAAGTTGCAAGCTACCCATTCCTATGACTCGAGGAAGAAGCACGGCAACTATCACAGTAACCGCCATACCACGAACCTAGGAAAACGCAAAAACGAACCCAAAGAAAGGACCATCATCGGAGCAAAGTTCGACTCTATGACTAGGATTAGCAAGGGAAGCGGTCCGGTAAAAATAGGGAGAAGAAGTCGACGTTCTGGAGGTATGTTATGATTATTTCCACGGCGATCCATCTTTTTCTTGTTGCACATGTATAAATATATTCCGCATCAGTGTACGGACTGGTTCTGCTTTTGTTGCTAAAATATGTTGTCTGTATATTCATACGCCTGTACTTTATTTTAGGGCTCATAGGTATGTTTTCGTCACAGTTTCTAGTGCTAATATAGCCTATATCGCTTTTCTACCTTTGCATATAGACACCTTCATTTCTTCTGGTATCTGGATGATGGAGTTTGGTGTTGGGCGGCGTTTTCTGCATGGAAGCAAACGTTATAAAAGGATTAATTTAGGTCTTTCGGGGTCTATCTTGACGCAATATAACTGGCTGCAGTTGATAGTTTTTCGGTCGGTTTATTCTGTTTACACATCTGCAAGGCGAGATGATTCCGGATCGGCAGGAAATTACAAGTATCGCATTCAGGCTTTGGTTTCTCGTCTTCATCTCTCTATGGCACGTATGTGATTGTGATGCGGTTGATCGGATCTTGGAGATGATGTTTGCCATCGAATTCGCACGCCTGCGTGCGCTGTCGTTTAGCAAACGACTCCTGTGTGCCCTATTCGGCCGGCAGTTCCAGCAAATCGGAACGTGTGTGTAGCCCCAAAGTGGTATTTCGAGATGGTTATCCCTATCTTAACCACTTGTGAACGTCCAGGTCACCAAGCATCGGAGATTGATTATTACTGGCGGGGTTATTAGACGTTGAAGAAATATCTACGTATCCTACCCCGCACCTAACCTCATCGATCGGCCCCGCTTTGCGGTACACTTCTCATTTAATGTGATAGGAAATAATGGTTGGAGGCGGCCATCGTGGGGTTTGATTCCAAATCATCAGGAGTCATTGTGTAGCACTCGAGACCAGGGGGTGAAATATAGTTGAGCCGCTAGCCCAGCTGTGGCTAGCCCAGGAAATTCGCCCCACACACAAATCTTTTCCGTCTACTTATCGAAACTTTCATTCAACCTCAACCTCAATATCCTCCTCCTCCGCCGCCAGCACGCCCCCAGGTACCGACTGCTATAGTCATCTTTTCCGGGGTAGCCAGTAGAAGATGCAGCTCGTGAGTTCCCGTTGCTCGCTTGCTCGTATCGGGTTTACGCTTTCCCCAGCCACTGACAATGGTAGACCTGGAAAAATATCGCACCAGTCCCGACGTCGCAGGAGTTCCTCGATATCGTCCTGTCGAGAACCCAGCGGCGGCTCCCAACCCAGATCCGCGCCGGATATAAGATCAGTCGTATTCGCGCCTTCTACACCCGTAAGGTCAAATACACAGCCGAGACGTTCAATGAGAAGCTTTCAGCGATCCTCGACACGTTCCCGCGGCTGCAGGATATCCACCCTTTCCATAGCGCGTTGATGAACACCCTCTACGATGCCGATCATTTCCGTATCGCTTTGGGCCAACTCTCGACCGCGAAGCATCTTATTGAACAGGTCGCCCGCGATTATGTGCGACTCATCAAGTATGCTCAGTCGCTGTTCCAATGCAAACAGTTGAAGCGGGCCGGTTTGGGTCGCATGGCCACAATCACTAAAAGACTAAAAGGCTCACTCGAATACCTCGAGCAGGTGCGACAGCATTTGGGCCGTCTTCCCTCAATTGACCCCAACACTCGGACCCTGTTGATCTGTGGATACCCCAATGTCGGAAAGTCGAGTTTCCTCAAGAGCGTCACCAGGGCCGATGTGGATGTGCAGCCATATGCCTTCACAACGAAGAGTTTGTATGTAGGACATTTCGACTACAAGTACCTGCGGTTCCAGGCGATCGACACCCCCGGTATCCTCGACCACCCACTTGAAGAGATGAACACGATTGAGATGCAGTCCATCACCGCCATTGCGCATTTGCGCTCCGCAGCGCTGTACTTTGTCGATTTAAGTGAGCAGTGTGGATACACAGTTGAGGCACAGGTCCAGCTCTTCCACTCCATCAAACCGCTTTTCGCCAACAAGATTGTATTTCTTGTCGTCAACAAGATCGACGCCATGAGGCCCGAAGACCTTGAGCCGGAGAAGCAGGCACTTCTAGAAACCATCACAAAGACCGGAGAAGTCGAGATGCTGCGTCTATCCTGCCACACCGAAGAGGGAGTTATGGATGTCCGCAATACTGCCTGTGACCGTCTCCTCGCGGTCCGCGTTGAGCAGAAACTTAAAAACGCCATGGGATCTGCTGCTTCCAAGGAGGCCGTCAACATCCTCAATCGCATTCACGTCTCACGCCCCCTGAGCGGCGTAGAACCAACCCCCTTCATCCCCGATGCCGTTCTCAACCGCCAGAAATACGACCCCAACGACCCCAACCGCCGACTCCTCGAGCGCGACATCGAAGCCCAAGAAGGTGGTGCAGGTGTCTACAACGTCAATCTCAAGAAGAACTATCTCCTCGAGAACCCAGAATGGAACCAGGACAAGATCCCAGAAATGTTCAACGGCAAGAACGTGTACGACTTCATTGACCCAGACATCGAGGAGAAACTTGCCGCATTGGAAGAGGAGGAGGAGCAGCTACAGGCTACCGGCTTCTACGACGAACCCGAAGACATCGAGGACGAGGAAGAGGCGGACTACAGAGAAAAAGCGGACTACATCCGTGAGCAGCAACAACTCATCCGCAACGCAGCACGCTCTAAGAAGGCCCTTAAGAACAGAGCCATCATCCCCCGCTCCGTCGCCCCTCCAAAGAAACTCTCCGAGATGGAAGCACACCTTGACAAGCTTGGTCTCGACCATACCAAGATTTCAGAGCGCGCTAGGAGCAAGTCTCGAGGCCGCGGCCGGGGTGGCAATAACGCGGATGACGTGGACATGATGGACATTGACGGCAAGCCGGCAGCTCGTGGCTTGAGCGTGGCGAGACAGAACAAGCAGAAGGCAATCGAGAAGGCCAAGGCTCGCGCAAGAAGCATGAACAGACGTGATGCAGGTACCGGTGCCGACACAGGCGTCAGAACCCAGGCGGAGAAGATCACAAAGCTCCACCAGAAGAAGATGAATCGGATGGCAAGAGCCGGAGAGGCAGATCGTCACCAGACCGCGAGTATTGCGAAGCATTTGGTATTTCATCCTCCCCAAGCCCAACATATGTCTAGTACTAACAAGAAGGGTAGTTTGCTGGGAAGAGAGATATGGGCTCGCACAGAAGTCGATAGAAATATACGTGGGGACAAATACGGATGGTTATACAAAAGTGGGATTAATGTTTTATGTTGCTTTTTCTTGTATCGGGCGTTTTTGTTCATGTCCTGCTGCTGGAATCACGAGTCTTCTCTTCCTCGTTTGGTTAATGACACAAATTGATAGAGGTTTCCCTTTACACTTGAGATTGCGGTGGTTGCGGGCTTTCAATATCTGTGATTCGCTCGAGAATTGTAAAGTGATGAGTGATAGGTTATGATTTCACTATAAACCCCCTGTTGTCGGGAGTGCAGACGCTTGGGAGAGTGTGTATATCTAAGGGATAGAGACCTAATAATTATTATGGCAGACTTTATTGATTACTGGATGGATATTGATTACCCAGGCAATATACGCAGTTACGCACGTCTGACATGTACAGACATGTAAGAGACAACACAGTAAATATCCACGCCGTCGTTAATTGATGACCCTCTGGTATCAATAAAGCATACGTGTCAACTACTTTAAACACAATCTTATATTCGAAGGTGGTCAAACACTGCAGAATACAGGTATAGAGGAGTTATTGGGCAAGCAGCTAGGTTCAAGATAAGACTCTAGTCCACTGTCAATCATCCAACACTCCATCCCCCGCCATCATCCATACAGAACGGGATCAAATCCCGTCCCCGTGCCGTGCCGTAGGTGTCCTTTCCCGGTCGGTGCCTATGAAACGAAATGTGTGCTCAAGGCAGGCGAATGGTGAGACCTCGAGTTGTAGCGTACGCGTTTAGAGAGAATGAGTGTCAGTCAGTCAGTCAGTATGTCGTCGGGTCTAGATCTGTGGACAATAAGTCAATTTTGTCGCACTAGTCAACTTCGACCGTTCTCGTTTGTTAATAAAGCCGTCTATATGGTCTGTTATAATCTCCCCGCACTGTTGACAACCGAGGCCACTCCTTTCCATCCATATGTTAGCTCGGATGGTTCGGTGACTTCTTATCACTCTCGAGGGCATAAGGCCCGTGCGCTAATCTGAGACGCATCACCCTGATCCTGATACAAGCCATCAAACGGAGGCTGAGACTCACGATCCAGGACATGCAACAGCATATACTCACGACACAACGAGTGACAAAGCATGATCGTCGGTAGTACAGATGAGGTTGAAACGTCATCGGCCACTTTTGCTCACAGTTGAAAAGTGTTATTTCAGGCTAGTTCACGAAGGATTATTTGGACATCTTGTCATTTCGACTGCATGATGAGGCATGCTGTGTGGTCAGGTTGTTGACAATCACCCAAAGCAGTGTTCACGGTCTCTTGGCCCACTGTAAATTCCTGGCAGATGGATGCTTTTGGCGGTTTGTAGTACTTACCTTTCCCCTGAAGTAGACGCAAAGTTTCACGTCAATTATCACTCCTCTATACTATCTGTCGTTTTAGCTCGGTTGATTCAGCAGAACTGTCACTCGATTGTGGTTCATACACAAGATCTGTTATTCTCAGAGGGTCGTTCTAACCTCATCTGTCAGTACAGTATACTGTAGCGAGCGCGATGGTTCGGACGAGATTTTGGTTGTGATGGATTTTTTCAATACCGAATACCCAAGAGTGGGCGGGAGCGAATAAAATTTCTTCGGACGGGGCATTTGTGACGCGTGACGTTCGAAGCATCGTGCTCGGTACAGTAGTGGTTAAATATACCATTAACACGATGCAAAATCCCGGCGTTTATTATGACTGCACCTTAATTGATTAAATGTCTGGTCATCGCACTTTAGAGATGGCTTCTTAATATTGGGATATCGGAACCCATTTATTCACACTTCAACTCTGTTACATTGTTCACGAGAACCCCAGTGCCATTTTCTAGAGATGGCTACTTAATTCTACGAGTTATCTATTACATTGCTCAAGCTCGCTCTACCCAAGTCACTCTACCTTGCCTATCTGCATTTAATTGCCGATACCCGTAAAGATGTCGCTCACTTCCTACAACCAGCTCGAGTCCCTTTGTGTAGCGAATACTTCAACTCAAACCACTACACAGGTTTTACGTCTCACAGGCTCGCTCTTAACTGGGAATGGCATATGTGGTTTGTCTCGTCCAACCAGAAGTTCCTGGGGTTAGGGTTTGTGAGTTGCGTTATAATTTCCAATTGTAATTATCGAGTTTAAACAAGGCTACCAAACAAACCACCTCTTGCCTCCTTCCTCCTCCCAAATAGGTCTTTGCTTCGTTTAGTTAGCGCTTGAAGGTCTTCACGTGCTGTCCCGGCAGCGAATGGTAGGCTGGCGTTCGTAGTTGTGTCATCTTGAGAGCTGAGTTTTTGTGGTGCAAGCTCGCGGATAAGTTTAGAGAAGAGATGCCCGATGCCGATGAAGAACAATGAGTGAAAATGGAAGCAGATGAGGGAAGTCACACGAAGCCACAAGTTGAGTCCCACGCCACGCGCAACACACCAGTGCACGATGCATCAATCGTCCGTACTTCGAACATATTGTGGGTTTGAAGATCCAAGGTCATTATCTCGATCATTCCTTGCGATTTTCAAGCTCTTGCAGCTTCCTAAGAGCGTTGCTGGTTTTCAAGGTTGGTGATGTTACTGTGCTACCTAGTACTACACAGCCCCAATGAAAAAGGAGCAAGCATACTTACCCCCCCAAAACTTTGCGAATTATAATCATAGATTAGTTCCGCGCGTCATTGATGTGGTGTGAAGAGGCTTAGGTAAACACGATGAGACTGAGCATGCCCTGCCGTGGACTCATCTGCCGTGACACCGCTTCTAGTCTCTAGCTCTCTCATCACCATGAGCTTTGGATTTTCCACAGGAAATTTCCTGGCCATCGGAAGCCTAGCACTGAAAGTCTATTTCTCCTACAAAGATGTCCAAGCGATTTCCGGAAACTCTGTCGGGAGCTCCTCACTTTGCACACAATACTGGAACAGTTCCAACTCGATATAGACGACCCAACGTCGATTATATTCAGATATCCACCGGCTCGAAGAGAGAATTTGAAAGCGGTAGTCGGTCGCTATGAAGAAGCGCTGGCAGAGTTGGATAAACTCAGGGCGAAGTATACGAAACTTGATGGTGGGAAGCAGAAGGTCTCATGGTCAAGATTCAAGTATGGGAAGGAGAACTTGGGAGCAATTTGGCATAAGCTTTCGATACATCTACATAGTATCTCGGCGTATCTTGCTAGCATGGGGAAGTTAGTTTGAAGTTCTCCCCGCTTATGACCTCGCTAATTGCAATGGCTTTATAGTTCCTCCCTGTCGCGTATCGAACAGAAACTCGAAACACTTAGTCGAATAGGAGAAAGAATAGAAGAAAGAATAAAAAAGATCGATGAACGTTTGGAGAAGATCAAAAGGACCAAAGAGGGTCAGAACGCAGACGCGCCCGAAGCGGCGATTATCCTTGTGCCTGACTATACCAAGATGTTCCCTTGGGGAAAGGCCGATGTCGAGGACAAAGTCGATGAGATCATCGATGTCTTAAGGGACAACCATGGTCATAACGAGATTTCCAAGGAAGAATTGGAAGAGAATCGAAAATTCATCGGAGCTCTGGTTCTATGGAAAGATCGGCTGGATTCGGAGGATGTAACTGCACAGGACCACTCAAGTTGAGCTTCAGATTACCATCAGACGACACACCTAGAACCGCAGTCAATGGCTGAACGTAGCATTTCCAATCATGTTAGCCGATACTCTGGTATATCCACTGCACCTTGATAGTGATGCCTTCTGTAGCTGACATCTGACGATTCCTCAGACCAACCGTCTAAGTCCAATTACCGCCAACCTACAATTGATGATGACGATGAGGCAAACTTTAATAACGACAGCCCAATTTATCCTGCGCCGCATAAATCCAATTTTAGCTTTACAGAACAGCCCACGGGGCCAGTTTACGGGGATCTCAATTTCTCTTACAACGTGGCGATAACGACTTTACCCAAGCCAGTCACGGATCTGGGCGACTCAGTCGAAATCCACGGGAGCGGTTTGATTACAGTTTTGCAGGAGAGCAGAATACAGAACAAGTTTATCAACTGCCTAAGCCTCCGCCTATATATGCAAACTCGGATGTCGAACCTCTCATTATTCACAGCCGTCGAGAACATCATACATCAGCATTACCATCGAGGCGACCCGGGTCGGACACATCGTCCTATTATATTCCTGCAGCATTCGGGGGTAAGACCGTCCTGGAGCTCCGTCTATGCTGAGGAATAGCGGTAGCATTAGCCCAGAACGGAGTTCAGACAGGTAAGCTTATCAGGCCATGTTCTGTACCATATGCTATCCCATGTAACACCTCCGACAACACACCACACCACCTTCTAGTTTTGCCAAGACCCTTATCGTCCAATCAATTCTATTATCGCCAGAAAACTTTTGCTTCGGTTTTCAGCTGTTTTCTGTGAAATCAGTTATTTAGGAGCCAAAATGAGTCTCTTCGGAGCCAAAAGACAGACCCCCCCCCTTAAGTAACTTTTGGGGAAAGCAAAAGAGATTTTTGAGAAAAGGATGGCGGAGGAAACATCTTCCAAAGCGTCTGAGGCTTCGGCCGTATCTAGCAGCCATATTGGTGAACAGCTTGCGACGATGGGAAGAGAACAACAACTCGCACCATATAAAGATAGTACTTCTGAATTGCATCAGGAGGAGTCGCTTGAGGACCTGGAGGGAAACCAGATGGCGGCGGTTATCTTGACCAGGGAACAGTTCAACCAAGGAATAAGGATTCATAATGCTGAAGTGAGGGAAGCAGGACATCCGAGCCAGGCTATCGAGCCGATTTGGGGAACGGCCCAGGTCATCGATGAATACGGGAATAAGCATTCCGGCCGGCCTTCGGAGTAACTGGGATCTCTGATGACTGGTAGGGGAACACCATGGGAGCGGTTGTGAAAAGTTTGGGAGCACCTGGGACTGTTGCCCAACCAATGCGGGAATCCCAAACTAACTCTGAGAGATGCGTGGGTTCTTATGGATATTCATTCGAAGGACTGCAGGCATTATCTGAGATTCTTCGGATGTACACGAGCAATACGAATACCCTCCATGTATGATGCAAAGATTATTGTTCATTATCAACTTCTAAATCATACTATAGTACCCACAGCATCTCATTCAACATTCTATTGTTTGCATCGATACATTAAGGAGAACCAAAGAAAATGACGAGTGATTCAAAAATGAAAGTAGGTAAAACCGAAACATTAACCCAATTAAGCGATCGGAATGCAATCGAACATAGTCTCAATGTCATCCACTAAATCTCCCATCTCATCAGGGCCGACAAACGCAGGAACACACAATTCATCCATGGCGCAAAGAAGCTGGAGGCGCTCCTTGTATTTCCAAATGATTCCGGCCAGGCGAGTGGGTGAAATTGAATTCCAATGTCGTTTGGCTTGATTTGTGATATCTAAAAGGCTGGAATTGAGGTTAGTGAGCGGTGAATCAAAATGGGGTTTGAAAGGCAAATATGATGAATTCGGGGGAAAACAAGGTGCGCCAGCAGGAAAGAAGGAGTGCCTGATGTGGAGTTCGAGGTGGGCAAGGGGAGTGCTGATGGTGATCAAGGAGCGCAGAATGAAGTTGAGGGGCGTAAATCTAGGCGAAGGAGTGCTGACGGGGATTGAGGAGCACATATCCAGCGGAGCAGCCCATCCATGCTCCGCAGCGCTTAAAGGGGAGAGAGGTAACGAGTCTGGAATGAAATAGAGGCGCTCCGATTTGAGGTAGAGGAGAGGGTTGCGGAGCACACATCCTAGAGGAGGAGCGCTGAGGGAAAAGGCAGTATGGAGCGCTGAATAAAATATCGAAGTGCCATTCGAGACTGAGGAGTGCTGACGGGGATTGAGGAGTGCCTATTATAGCGGAGGAGCACCATTGTGGGGGTATGAAGCAGCCCCACCATGTGTAATTGTGATGAGTGCAATGGCATCTGCAGTAATTCAATCTATCACCGTGGAAGGGCAAAATTTACCTCGATATTGATCTTGAGAAAACATAACTGTAACCTTCTTTCCGGTGGCATACTCAGACAGCACACAATGAATAGCTGCGGCCATAAGCGCTGGTGTCTGCAGTGTGAGAGGTTGAAAGAATTGTGATGTGGTCGGTTGTCACCCCAAGCTATTGGTGGTGAAGAAAAACTGATGGTAGATTAAGTCAAGCACTTCCAGCTGCGTGAACAAGGCTTTCTTATCATTGATGACCTTCGAGAGATAAGCATCTTCAAACAGGAGCTCCTTAACCTGTATTTGAAGCTCAGTCTCTGATCCTGAATCCAACCGGTAACTACGGACAATAGTTCGACGAGCTCTATCTGCCAAACGCCCTCGAATGGTGGTAATGTTTAGTTTTAACTATGAATATCTTTGGGGTTTAGCATCATCATAAGTCCAATCGAGGAGCAGAAGACAGAAATTACACTTACAGCTTCTTGGGTTTGCGGGTCGATTTTAAGAGATGGACCACCGGGCGATTAACACACGGATGGTGCACCTCCCGGAGCACCTGCTAATGCCCACTGACAATCCTGAGCTTCAATGGCTAGTTGCCAAGCTTCGTCAACCATCGAGTACCTCTCATCGGAAATGATTGGCTAGGGAGTCTTTGTGAACACGATTGCCTCCATGTACCGTTTCGCTACCTCAAAAGTAGCCTTTTGGTGTTGGGGAACGTTGTGATCACCACCCCCAGGCTTTTGTTGAGGAACATTCTGGTCTGCACCAGCCTTGGGAAGCGGGAGCGCCTGTACAATGTCAGACTCGCGTGATATGTTGATGGTAGACTATTGGCGTTTGAGCAATGGTGGTGCCATGGCCCCGGCTGGATGTCGCAGATTTGGAAGTGAAGTGCGGGCAATGACAGTATCTGCATGGCTCCATTTCTTTGGTGGTGGAACCCTTGTAGTTCGTATTGTCTTATCACGGCGCGTCTGGTCTAGATGTAGGACCTCCTGCCGGTTGTCCAAATCATCTTCTTCGATATCGGATGACAAGGTGGACTCTCCAAGGTCTTCACTTTCGTTCTCGCTGATCTCCTGATCGGTATCGTTATCATCCTGCTTCATCAGAATTATAGCGTGGACATTAGCTATCTCCAATACTATACACGAAGGTTGGGTGGGAAGTTCAAACATTTGATCAGCAATGAAGATTGGCTGTCTTCTGCAATGCACTTGCAAGTGCTCTCTCAAGGTAGGCTTCTTGATTCTTCTGCGAATAGTGATTCCTCACCTGGTTGGCTGTAGGTTCCATGTTGGATGAAGTGAAGTTGGGGAATGTAGACAGAAGTATATAAGGGTATAAATATAGTACAAAGTTTAACAGAATAACGGGAGAATAGGGCAACAAAGTAGCACATCAGCAAAAAACGAAATCACATTCTCAGTATCCTGAGCATTTTGAAATTGAAGTTTGCCTTTTCTCAATTATGGATTGTACTCTGGCTGGAAATATACTCAGTAAAATTGTTTTCATATCTTTGCGGGATTTTTAAACTTGGTATAGTATTCCCAAAGGGGTATAGCATAGTCTG
>Ga0307515_10003679_pt1 | contig 32201 bp, 27 predicted proteins | sample 17_EM_MG_FD_194513 | JGI IMG/M metagenome (GOLD analysis project Ga0307515, IMG submission 194513) | Populus trichocarpa ectomycorrhiza microbial communities from riparian zone in the Pacific Northwest, United States - 17_EM | ecosystem: Host-associated > Plants > Roots > Unclassified | place... | reverse complement strand
CGCCCTCGCCTTGCCGCTGGCCCATGCGCAGGCGGACGCTGCCTCTGCCGCGGCCAAGGAAGCCGGTGCGGTGGTCACGCCCAGCGGGCTCGTCTACCGCTCACTGAAAGACGGCAAGGGCGCCAACCCCACGGCGGCCGACACCGTGAAAGTGCACTACCGCGGCACCTTTCCCGACGGCAAGGAGTTCGACAGCTCCTACAAGCGCGGCGAGCCGATCGAGTTCCCGCTCAACGGCGTGATCAAGTGCTGGACAGAAGGCGTGCAGAAGATGAAGGTCGGCGGCAAAGCCAAGCTGACCTGCCCTGCGTCCATCGCCTATGGCGAGCGCGGTGCCGGCGGCGGCGTGATCCCGCCGAACGCCACGCTGCAGTTCGAAGTGGAACTGCTGGGCATCGCCAAGCGCTGATCAAGGTTTGATCGAAGACGACGTAGGCCCGGCTCTGAACAGCGCCGGGTGCTCACGGGCGTAAAAGCCGACCGCTTCGTCGTGCGGCATGTCGAGGAACCGGCGATACCCCGGCACACGCCGGTAGCCGAGCGCGACGAGAAACAGGCCTGCGCCGAACGCGGCGTAGACCTGGTCGACGTGAAAGACGGCGAGGCCAATGCCTGCGATACCGGGCCCGAGGATACCGGCCACCTGCATCACCATCATGTTCACCGCCGTCATGCGGGCGCGGAAGTCTTGCGGCATCGCGAGCATGCGGTGAGTGTGTCCGACGGTCTGCACGGTCGCGATGCACCCGCCCACCAGCGTGAAGGCCACCACCATCAGCCACGGCTGGTGCGTGAAGCCCAGCACCGTCAGCAGCATCCCTTCACCGAGGATCGCGCTCGTGCTGGCGCGAAACCGCCCCACGCGCTTGGCCACCCACATCGAGCCACCGAGCGAACCGACGAGCATGCCGACCGACAGGCCCGCTTCGCATGCACCGAGCCAGGCGCCTGACAAGCCCAGCGACTGCACCTTCAACGGCACCAGCATGCCGATGCCCGGCACGAAGAAGATCATCACGAGAAAGGACACGAAGGTCCAGCCACGCTCCGTCGGGATCTTCCATTTGGCCGCCAGGCCAGCGCGCAGATCGTGCATCCACTGGGCTGCTGACCGCACGGAAGCATCGCGCGGCGGCACCACGACGCGCCACGCGAGCAAACACGCCACCGTCAGGAACGCCGCGTTGACCCACAAGGCCGTCGCCGTGCCCGACGCTGCCAGGATGGCCCCCGCCACCACCGGCCCGATCAACCGGCCCACCGCCTGCGCGCTTCGCTGGTAGCCCAGACCTTCGGTCAGATGTTCAGCCGGCAACAGCTCGGCAACGATGCTGAACGAGACCGGCATGATCACCGCCCGCGCCACCGTGTCGATCACGCCCAGCGCGACGATCCACTCGATGCGATAGAACTCTGCCTGCGCCATGCCGGCCTGCAACAGGCTCTCCAGCAGCATCGCGGCCAAGCCCACCGTCATCAGCGTTCGCTTGGAATGGCGGTCGCCCAGCGGAGACAACAAAGGCAGCGCAAAGAACGACACCGCTGCGAGCGTTGCCGCGTAGATCGCGAGGTGGCCCGCGCCGCCCTGGTGGGCGATGCGCCAGGGCAGCACCACGTGGTTCACCATCATCGACAGCAGCATCAGCACATCGCTCGCCAGCAGCGAGCGGAACGGGCGACCCAACCGGGCCAGGCCCGGTGCCACAACGTCGATCACCAGCCGGCCTTAAGAGACCAGTGCCCGGGGCTGCGAAGGCGCAGCGTCCAGTGGCTCGTCGTCATCGGCCTCTTCGCCGAGGAACCCGCCGCTCTGGTGCGCCCACAGCCGCGCGTACAAGCCACCCTGCGCGAGCAGGCTGCGGTGGTCGCCTTCTTCGACGATGCGGCCCTTGTCGAGCACCACCAGGCGGTCCATCGCAGCGATGGTGCTCAGGCGGTGCGCGATCGCAACCACCGTCTTGCCTTCCATCAGCCGGTACAGGCTCGCCTGGATCGCGGCCTCGACTTCCGAGTCGAGCGCGCTGGTCGCTTCGTCGAGCAGCAGGATGGGCGCGTCCTTCAGCATCACCCGGGCAATGGCGATGCGCTGGCGCTGGCCGCCCGAGAGCTTGACGCCACGTTCGCCCACGTGCGCGTCGTAGCCCTTGCGGCCTTTGGCGTCGGCCAGGCCCTGGATGAAATCGTGCGCCTCGGCCCGCTTGGCCGCGACCACCATCTCGGCTTCTGCCGCGTCGGGGCGGCCGTAGAGGATGTTGTCGCGCACCGAGCGGTGCAGCAGCGAGGTGTCTTGCGTGACCATGCCGATCTGCGCGCGCAGACTGTCCTGCGTCACATGTGCGATGTCCTGCCCGTCGATCAACACGCGCCCCTGCGCCACGTCGTGAAAGCGCAGCAGCAGGTTCACGACGGTCGACTTGCCCGCGCCCGAGCGCCCCACCAAGCCGATCTTCTCGCCCTGGCGGATGTGCAGCGAGAACTTGTCGATGACCTGGCTGGCTTCGGGCCCGGTGGCGCCGTAGGCAAAGCCCACCTGCTCGAACTTCACTTCACCTTGCGTCACGACGAGCGGCTTGGCATCGGGCTCGTCGAGCACGGTCTGTGCGCGCGACAGCGTGGTCATGCCGTCTTGCACGGTGCCGATGTGCTCGAACAGCGAAGCCATCTCCCACATCATCCAGTGCGAAATGCCGTTCAGCCGCAAGGCCATGGCGGTGGCGGCCGCCACGGCGCCCACGCCCACCTGCCCTTGCGTCCACAGCCACAGCGACGCGCCCGTGGTGCTGATGATCAGCATCACCGACAGCACATGGTTCACCGTTTCGAAGACCGTGACCAGCCGCATCTGCGTGCGCACGGTGACGAGAAACTCTTCCATCGCGCTGCGTGCGTAGCCCGCCTCGCGCCCGGCGTGCGAGAAGAGCTTGACGGTGGCGATGTTGGTGTAGGCGTCGGTGATGCGGCCCGTCATCAGCGAGCGCGCATCGGCCTGCTCTTGCGCCACCGCGCCCATGCGCGGCACGAAGTAATACAGGGCGCCGGCATAGAGCACCAGCCAGCCCAGCACGGGCAGCAGCATCCACAGGGCAAAGCTGCCCAGCACCGCCAGCAGCGTGACAAAGTAGATGACGACGAACACCGCCAGGTCGGCAACGATGAACCACGCATCGCGCACGGCCAATGCTGTCTGCATGACCTTGGCCGCCACACGACCGGCAAACTCGTCCTGGTAGAAGCTCATGCTCTGGCTGAGCATCAGGCGATGGAAGTTCCAGCGCAGCAGCATCGGGAAGTTCCCGCCCAGCGAAAGGTGCTTCAGCGAGGTCTGCAGGCCGACCATCACGATGCTCGCCACCAGCAGCGCAAGCAGCCACAACAGCGAGGTGCGCTCCTGCGCCCACAGCTGTGAAGGCGCCACCTTGGCCAGCCAGTCGACGATGCGACCCATCATGCTGAACAGCCAGGCCTCGAACGCGCCGATGCCTGCCGACAGCAAGGTCATGGCCACGAGATAGATGCGCAAACCGCGCGTGCCGGCCCACAGGAAGGCGAGGAATGACCTGGGTGGCTGCGTCGGCTCAGCGGCTGGAAACGGATGCACCAGCCCTTCGAAAAATCGGAACAAGAAAGCCCCTTGGTTTGGGTTGCAGCCCGCAAGGTTAACGGATGCGTCTTCGGGATAATGCCCCTCGTTCTAATGATGCGTCTGCCCACCTCCACTCTCCACCGCGCTCTGCTGGCTGTTGCCGGCGTGGCCGTGCTGTGCTCGGTTTGCGTGGCTATCACCATCGCCGTGTTGTACGAGCAGCTGCCCGACATCGGCCTGCTGACCGACTACAAGCCGCGGCAGCCCCTGCGCGTGTTCACGCGCGATGGCGTCGAGATCGGTGAATTCGGCAGCGAGCGCCGTTACTACCTGCCGATCGCCCACACGCCCAAGATGATTCAGGACGCGGTGCTCGCGATCGAAGACTCGGGCTTTCGCGACCACCCGGGCATCAGCATCAAGGGAACACTGCGCGCCGTGCTGGCCAACCTGTGGCGCGGCGCCCGCAGCCAGGGCGGCTCGACCATCACGCAGCAGGTGGCGCGAACCTTCTACCTGACGTCCCGCAAGTCGTACACGCGCAAGGTGCGAGAGGCGCTGCTGGCGCTCAAGATCGAGCGCCACCTGAGCAAGGACCAGATCCTCGAGCTCTACATGAACCAGATCTACTTGGGGCAGCGCGCGTATGGATTTGAAGCGGCCTCGCAGTCGTATTTCGGCAAGCCGCTGACGCAGCTGTCGGTGGCTGAAAGCGCCATGCTCGCCGGCTTGCCGCAGAACCCGCGCTATGCCAACCCGGTAATCGACCCCGAGCGCGCCCGCAAGCGCCAGCTGATGGTGCTCGAGCGCATGCGCGCCACACAGGCCATCACCACGGCTCAGTTCGAGAAGGCCAAGGCCGAACCGCTGCACGTGCAGCGCCGCAACGAGAACACCGTGCACGCCGAGTACGTGGCCGAGATGGTTCGCCAGACGGTTCACGCGCAGTACGGCGAAGAAGCCTACAGCCGCGGCCTGAAGGTGCAGACCTCGCTGCGCGCGGCCGACCAGGCGGCTGCCTACCGCGCGCTGCGCAAGGGCGTGCTCGACTACGAGCGCCGCCAGCCCTACCGCGGCCCCGAAGACGAAGAAGACCTGCCCGACGGCCTTGCCGCCGACGACCCCGCCGTCGCGCAGCTGCTGGCCGACCACCCAGACGACGACGACCTGCGCGTTGCACTCGTCAGCGAAGCAAGCCCGCAGGCCGTGGTCGCCACGCTGGCCAACGGGGAGGTGCTGCGCATCACCGGCGAAGGCCTGCGGCCGGCGCAATCGGCCCTGTCGAAGCGAGCCAAGGCCGCGCTGCGCATCGATCGCGGCTCGGTGATTCGTGTGGTGCAAGACGGCAAGCGCTGGTCCATCAGCCAGTGGCCCGAGGTGCAAGGCGCGCTGGTGGCAATCGATCCGCGCGCCGGCCGCGTGCGGGCGCTGGTCGGAGGCTTCGACTTCGGGCGCAACCAGTTCAACCACGTGACGCAGGCCTGGCGCCAACCGGGTTCCAGCTTCAAGCCGTTTCTGTACTCGGCCGCACTCGAAAACGGCGTGATGCCGAACACGCTCATCAACGATGCGCCGCTGCCGCCCGATGCCAACGGCGCCCCGCCCGCATGGGACCCGAAGAACTCCGACGACCAGTACGACGGCGCGCTCACGCTGCGCGAAGCACTGGCCCGATCAAAGAACCTGGTGACGATCCGCCTGGTGCAGATGCTCGGGCCCGACACGGCCCGCCAGTGGGCCAGCCAGTTCGGCTTCGAGCCCGCCCGCCATCCGGCCGACCTCACCTTGGCGCTGGGCTCCGGCGCGACCACGCCGCTGCAGCTGGCCGGCGCGTACTCGGTGCTGGCGAACGGCGGTTACCGCGTGCAGCCGGTCGTGATCGAACGCATTTCCGACGCGCAAGGCGCCACGCTCTTCGAAGCGCCGCCGCAGCAACAGACCGAAGCCGAACGCGTGGTGCCGGCACGCAACGTCTGGCTCACCGACAGCCTGCTGCAGGAGGTCACACGCAGCGGCACCGCAGCGCGCGCCCAGGCGCAACTCAAGCGCCCCGACATCTACGGCAAGACGGGTACCACCAACGAAGCCATCGACGCCTGGTTCGCCGGCTTCCAGCCGAGCCTCGCCACCGTGGTGTGGATGGGCTACGACACCCCGCGCAGTCTGGGCGCGCGCGAATCTGGCGGTGGCCTCTCGCTGCCGATCTGGATCGACTACATGCGCCAGGCGTTGCAAGGCGTGCCGGTGCAGGAGCCCCAGGCTCCCGAGGGCATCGTGCAGGTCGACGGAGAGTGGCTGTACAGCGAATGGGCCGCTGGCGGCCAGCGCACTCGCATCGGCTTCGACGACGAAGCTCCGGTTGCAGCGCCCGTGAGCACGGAACCCGTGAAACCCTAGGCGATTGCCTTGCGCTGGGCCCAGAGCTTCTGCGCCAGCGTCACCACCACCAGCGTCAGCGCCCCTGCGACAACACCGGTGAGCGCATCCAGCAGCGTGGGCACCAGGGCGCCGAACAAACCGCCGCCCCGGTGAGCCAGCTCTTCGATCGCGTGGTGCAGGGCCGGCACGCCATGCGTGAGAATGCCGCCGCCCACCAGGAACATGGCCGCCGTGCCGGCGATCGTCAGGCCCTTCATCAGGTAGGGCGCGGCCTTCAGGATCGCCTCGCCCACCGGTGCACGCCAACCAGGCTTGCGGCTGAGGTAGAGGCCCAGGTCGTCGAGCTTCACGATGCCGGCCACCACGCCGTAGACGCCGATCGTCATGATGACGGCGATACCGGCGAGCACCACCAGCTGGGTCACGAACGGGCTGCTGCTCACCGTGCCCAGCGTGATCGCGATGATCTCGGCCGAGAGGATGAAATCGGTGCGCACGGCGCCCTTGATCTTGTCTTTCTCGAACGCCACGAGGTCGATGGATGGGTTGGCCAGCGCCTCGGTCAGCTGGGCATGGTGGGCGCCGTCTTCGTCGCGGCTGTGCATCAGCTTGTGCGCGAGCTTCTCGAAGCCTTCGAAGCAGAGGAACAGGCCGCCGATCATCAGCAGCGGCGTCACCGCCCAGGGCACGAAGGCGCTGATCGCCAGCGCCGCCGGCACCAGGATCGCCTTGTTCACCGCCGAGCCCTTGGCCACCGCCCACACCACGGGCAGCTCGCGGTCGGCGCTCACGCCGGACACCTGCTGTGCGTTCAGCGCGAGGTCGTCACCCAGCACGCCGGTGGTCTTCTTGGCTGCGACCTTGGTGAGCAAGGCCACGTCGTCGAGCACGGTTGCGATGTCGTCGAGCAGTGCGAGCAGGCTGGTGGCCATGGCGTGCGGTGGGAAGGGTTGCGAAGCGGCCCGGCCGACGCAAGTTGCGCGCCTCGGGAGGCGGCATGGTATCCCGCGCCCTGCGGCGCCCGCTCAGGCTCTCAGGCCTTTTCGTCGAACAGCGTGCCGAGCATCTCTTTCTCGATCTGCACGCTGCGCAGGTTGGCCTTGAAGCTGTAGAGCGCCACGCGCTGCTGGACGATGTCGGTCGCCAGGTCGCTGCCACTCGCTTCGGCCTGCGCCACGCTGGCCGACACACCGCCGCCCGCCTGGGTTTCCTGGATCACCTGCTGGCGGCGATAGACGGGCACCACCGCGTTGGCGATGTTGTTCGCCGACACGCTCGCGGTGAGCAAGGCGGCGTTCATTCCCGAATTGGCGATGGCGGTGATGGATTTCATGGTGCTTCGCCAAGCTATCGACCGAAAAGCGGGGGACTTGAGGCCTTTTTCAACCGAGTGCCAAAAATTCCTTCAGGTCGCAGTCCGGGTCGGGGCCGCGCCTCGCTCCCACCGCGGAAGCAGCCGGCGGTTCACTCTTTGAACCCGGGCGCGTGCGTGTCTGCAGGAAAAAAGGTTTGCAAAAGGTTCCTGCATCGGCTTGCCATGCTGATTGGTGCAACGCCATAAGACCGAGCGAACCCTGCCTGAAAGCAAGCGCCCGCCCATCCTCCACCACCTGACTGAGGGATGCCCGCGCGGAACCCGGCACGGAGCGTGCTCATCTCAGGCTTTGTGGCACCGGCGCCTCGTTGCCATTCGGCAATCCCGTTCTTTTGCTCTATAACTCAGCGAGGGCCGGTACGCCCCCTCTGAAGCCGATTTCTCGAGACACCTTCCCCACAATGCCCCCAGTTCAATCCACCGATTTCGGACCGTCCACCCAGCAGCAGTTCGACACCGCATCGCGCGACGCATTGCCTTCCGGCACGCGCCTGGGGGGCTACCAGATCATCGACGTGGTGGGTCGTGGCCGCTACAGCATCGTCTACCTGGTGCTCGACTCGTCGTTGCAGCGTCAGATGGCGATCAAGGAGTACCTGCCGTTCGCGCTGGCCGAGCGCCGCGGACACACGGACGTGGTGCTCAAGGCCGGGGCCGACACCGACGCGTATGCCAGCGGCCTGGCGGACTTTCTCAGCGAAGGCAACCTGCTCACCCGTCTGGACCACCCGTCGATCGCCCGGGTTCACAGCTTCTGGGAAGAGAACAACACCGCCTACATGGTGATGCCCTATTACGCCGGGCAGACCCTCGCCGCCACGCTGAAGGCCATGCCGCGTCCGCCTGACGAAGCCTGGCTGCGCGCGCTGCTCGCGCCGCTGCTGAGCGGGCTCAACGTGCTGCACAGCGTGCAGTGCTACCACCGCAACATCACGCCGGACAACATCTTCATCCTCGAAGACGGCCGTCCGGTGCTGCTCGACTTCAGCGCCTCCAACCGGGTGATCGGCGACAAGACCGTGTCGCTCACCTCGCGGCTGAACCCGGCCTACGCAGCCATCGAGCAATACCCCCAGTCAGCCACCTTGTCGCAGGGCCCGTGGACCGACCTGTACGCCCTGGCAGCGGTGCTGCATTTCGCGATCACGCGGCAGGTGCCTGCGCTGGCCACCGTGCGCGCCGTCAACGATCCGCAGCGCCCGCTCGCCGAAACCATGCGCACGCTGCAGAAGCTGTTTCTCGGCCTGCACTACAGCGAAGCGTTCCTGGCGGGCATCGACAAGGCGCTGTCGGTCAAGCCGCGCGACCGGCCGCGCAATGCTGCCGATTTCATGCTGTCGCTCGACCGTCCGCCCAATGTCGTCGTCTCCCCGCTGCCCGACCCGCTCGGCACGCCTTCCGCGTTCATCCCCCGCGGTGACTCGGTGTTCCAGGCATCGCAGATGCCGGGCGACTGGGTCATGCCCGAGCGTTCGGTCCAGGTCCCGCCCCGCCGAAGCCGTGCGCCGCTGTGGATTGCCGCCCTGTGCACCATCGCGCTCGCGGGCGTAGGCGGCTGGTGGTGGACGCAGCAGATGCATCCGCCGGCATCGCGCACGGCCACCGAAGCGCCACCCACCAACGCAGCGGCGGCCGCACCGGCCACCCCGGCGCCTGCGCCGGTGGACGCCCCGGCATCGGCAGTTGCCGAAGCGCTGGAGCCGTTACCTGTCTCGGTTCCGGCCAGCGCCGTGGCGCTCCAGACGGAGGCCCCGTCAGCTGCTGCCAGCGAAACGGCTGCCGCGCCGGCTCCGGTTGCGCCGACTGCCGTTGCGCCTGCCCCGGCGCCACCGGAGGCCACCCCCCCAGTGGCCGAGGCCCCCGTGGCGGCCACTCCCGCACCCAAACCGGCCCCCGCGCCCGAGCCTGCTCCGCCGCGAAAGGTGGCGAAGGCCCCTGTCCCTGTGGTTCCGGCCGAGCCCGACAACCCCCGCGCCGTATGCGGACCGCGATCCAACTTTTCGCTGCTGTATTGCATGCAGACGCAGTGCAACCGGCCCAAGTTCGCGCAGCACGCCCAGTGCCTGGTCCTCAAGCGGCAAGGCGAAATCAACTGATCTAGCCTTGATTTGCACGGGTATCTTTTACCCGTCTCACATCGCGAGATGCAAGGCTCCCGGCTTTACCTGACAGCAACGTAAACCGGTCAACAGCCCCCGGCGCGCGGCCGTTGACAGACTCAGGGCGCCATCTCTCGGCGCTCAGGAGTCAAGACGATGAACAAGTCCTCAAAACGCCGAATCCTCGCCATGCTGGGTGTCGTGGTGGGTACGCAATTGCTAAGCGCCTGCGTGGTGCTGCCGGTGCCGGGCTACCGCCCCCGTGCCGTGGTGGTCACGCCGGGTTATGGCTACCCTCCGCCCCCGCCACGCGAGTACCGCGAGCCCTACTGGAGGCGCTGAGCGCGCCTCTCCGGCGGCCACCAGGCCGCCCAGGCGCACGACTCGCGTCGTGTGCCAACCCGCGCAAGATCGGCGCAGCACCTGAGCACCTGAGCACCTGAGTGCCTGAGTGCCTGAGTGCCTGAGTGCCTGAGGCTGCAGAATGGCGTGCACTTCCAGGCACACCATGACCTCGACCACAGCCCCTGTTGCGCTGCGCCAGATTGCCGACCTGCCCGGGCCGCGCGGCATTCCAATTCTGGGAAATCTGCTGCAGCTGCAGCTGAACCGCGTTCACCTCGACGTGGAGCAATGGGGCCGCGAATACGGCCCCTTGTTCCGCTTCCGGCTGGGCAAGCAAGACGTGCTCGGCATCACCGACCATGAGCTGATCGCAAGCGTGCTGAAAGACCGGCCCGACGGGTTCCGGCGCACCGTGCGCTCGTCTGAAATCGGCCAGGAAATGGGCTTCACGCCGGGGCTCTTCAGCTCCGAAGGCCAAGCCTGGCGAGACCAGCGCCGCATGGTGATGGCGAGCTTTGCGCCGGGCCATGTTCGCTCGTACTTCCCTTCGCTGCTGAAGGTATCGCAGCGCCTGCGCAAGCGCTGGCTGCAGGCCGCGCGCAGCGGCAGCACCATCGCGCTGCAGGCCGACCTGATGCGCTACACGGTGGACGGTGTGGCCGGCCTCGCGTTCGGCACCGACATGAACACGCTCGAGTCCGACGAAGAGGTGATCCAGCACCACCTGGACAAGATCTTCCCGGCGATGTTCCGGCGCATCTTCTCGCCCTTCCCCTACTGGCGCTACCTGCGCCTGCCGGCAGACCGCGCGCTCGACCGCAGCGTCGTCGCGATCAAGCAGGCCATAGATGGCTTCATCACCAACACTCGGCAGCGCATGCAGGCCAACCCTGCGCTGCGCGAACACCCGACCAACCTGCTCGAAGGCATGATCGCCGCGGCCGATCTCGGCGACAGCGGCGTGACCGACGCGCAGGTCGCCGGCAACGTGCTCACCATGCTGCTGGCTGGCGAAGACACCACTGCCAACACGCTCGCATGGATGGTCTACCTACTGCAGCGAAACCCGCAGGCGCTGCAACGCGCAACCGACGAAGTGCTGCGCATCGCCCCCGATCCAGCCGCCTTCACGCCGGAGCAGATGGCCTCGCTCGACTACCTGGAGGCCTGTGCCTCCGAGACCATGCGGCTCAAGCCGGTCGGCCCGTTCTTGCCGCTCGAGGCCTTGCGTGACACCACTCTGGCCGACGTGCACGTGCCGGCTAAGAGCCTGGTGTGGTGCGTGATGCGGCACGACAGCATTGCCGATGCGTACTTTCCCAACGCGGCGGCATTCGAGCCCGAGCGCTGGCTCGAGCAAACCGATGCCTCACAACACGCCGGCTCGCCCAAGCGCGTGGCCATGCCCTTCGGTGCCGGCCCGCGCGTGTGCCCTGGGCGCTACCTGGCGCTGCTCGAAATCAAGATGGCGATGGCCATGCTGCTGGGCAGCTTCGAGATCGAGAGCGTGCTCACCGCCGATGGCAACGAACCGCGCGAGCACATGGCGTTCTCGATGGGGCCGGTGGGCCTGAACCTGCGCCTTAGGGAACGCGCCGCCTGAGCCGGGCGAGCCGGGGTTTGTTGGATAGCATGCCGGGCATGCGATTCCTCCTTCTTCCCTTGCTCGCGCTCTGCGCACTGCCCGTCCACGCCATCCACGTGTGCGAACTCGACGGCCAGTTCATCAACCCAGCAAACGGCAACATGACCGCCGGCAAGACCGGCCTGATGCGGTGCCGCGAAGGCGCCGATGGCCCGGTGGTGCGCGAACAGGAGCTGAGGAACGGCGTCTTCATGGGCATCGTGCGCTACTACCAAGGCGGCTTGCTGAAGAGCGAACACAACGTCAACGAACGTGGCAACCGCGACGGCCTCGCCCGCGAGTTCACTGGCAAGCAGTTGACGAGCGAACAAACCTACCGCAACGGCAGCACGGTTGGCTTGTCGCGCCGCTGGCACGAGAACGGCCAACCCCAGCGCCTGACCTTCTACGGCGACGACGGCCGAGAGCAGGCGGTGGCCGAGTTCACGCGCCAAGGCAAGCTCGCCAACCTGCGCTGCGCCGCACAGCCGCAGCTCGCACCCGACGCCGACGACGCGACTTGGTGTGGCCACCGCGGCGGCACAAGCAAGGTCACGCTGTACGCAGAGAACGGCAGCACGCGCGGCACGCTCGCGTTCGAACGCGGCGAGCTGCGCCAGAGCGAAAACTTGTGGAGCAATGGCAAGCCGCGTGAACAAGTCGACAGCGACGCCCGCGGCGGTACCGAACGCAGCTTCACCGACAGCGGCGCGAAGCGCAGCGAGCGCCAGTGGGTCAACGTCACCACCGACGGCCGCACCCGCCGCATCACCGCCCTGGACCGCGAATACCACGAGAGCGGCACCCTTGTGCGCGAGCGGCAGTGGGCGGCCAACGAGCGCGACAGCAGGCTGCGCCTCGAACAGCGTTGGTACCTCAACGGACAGCTGAAAGAGAAGCAGGAGTACGTTGCCGTCGACGGCCAGGCCACGCGCCGCGAGACCTACTTTCACGATAACGGCCGCGTCTCCTCCGAAGGCCTGTGGCTCGTCTCGGGCCGCTACAACAGCCAGGCCAGCGGCGTACACAAAAGCTACGACAGCGACGGCCGCCTGCGCCTGGAGCGCTACCACGACGCCAAGGGCCGCGTCACACGCGAGCGCGAGTTCGACGACGCAGGCCAGGTCAAGCGCGACGACGAGTTGTTCGAAGACGGTTCACGCAAGGCCTTTCAGGCGCGCTGATGGCACCCGGGTTCGAGCTGCTGTTCATCGATGACACCCTGCTCGTCGTGAACAAGCCGGCCGGCATGCTGTCGGTACCAGGCCGCGGCGCGGACCTGCAGGACTGCATGGCAACGCGCGTGCAGGCCGAGATTCCCGACGCGCTGGTGGTGCATCGTCTCGACATGGCGACCTCGGGCTTGCTGCTGTTCGCCCGCGGCAAGGCCGCGCAACGGCGTCTCAGCCATGCGTTCGCTGAACGTCAAGTGGAGAAGCAGTACGTGGCGGTGGTGGCGGGGTCGGTTGCCGACGATGCCGGTGTGATCGAGTTGCCTCTGATCACCGATTGGCCGAATCGGCCGTTGCAGAAGGTCGACTTCGACGAGGGCAAGCCGTCGGTGACGCGGTATCGGGTGATTCAGCGGGTTGGTGGTGATTCGCGGGTGGAGCTGGAACCGTTGACGGGGCGCTCGCATCAGCTGCGGGTGCACATGTTGGCGATCGGGCATCCGATCTTGGGAGATGCGTTGTATGCGCCTCCGGCGGTGTTGGCGCGGTCTGATCGCTTGTTGTTGCATGCGCGGGTTTTGTCGTTTGCGCATCCCGTCGCTGGGACGGTTCTTCGGTTTGAGAGCGAAGTGCCGTTCTAGTTGTTGTGCCGCTGACGCGTTGGGTGTTTCTTCTGCCTGCCCGGCGGGTGCGCCGGGTCTCGCCCCGGCAGGCGAGTAACTTTCATTTGTCGCGCCAAATGAAAGTCACCAAAGCAAAGGCGCTGAACACCAGCCGATTTGTCACAGCTGCGTGGCTACAGGACGCGACTTGTCACCACTGTGCTGGCTCTCCGCACGGCACACCTGTTCGATACGCCACCCCTCGGCTCGCTGCGCATCGCCACTGCGCACGATGCGAAGCGAGTTGGGACAGGGAATGTTTGCGCAGCAAACGACCGTATTGCTCTTCGGGCCCCGTGGGGGGCGTCGAGGAGCGCAGGGGTTTGGGGCCGCGTGCGCAGCACGCTTCGTCAACTGACTTCGCGCGGCTGTCTGAGCGCAGCGGCCAAAGGCCGCGTAGCGAGTTCGGCGCGAGGCCCTAAACACCGAGCACCGCAGAGCAGTCCGGCCCTAGCCGGACCGCCCTCGTCGGGGTCGCCTTTCTTTGCCTTCTTTCTTTGGCGAAGCAAAGAAAGAAGGTCGCCCGCCGGGGCGACTTCCCGGCAACGGCCTCACGCAGTGAACAGAACCATCACGCGAACAGCGCTACGGGGCTTCGATACCTCAGCCTGAACGGGCGGTGGGTGACCTCCCCTAACATCAAGACCCGTTCACCACAAAAAAACGGCCGCCCACCATGCTCACCAAACTCTTGCACCGAGCTGAACCACTGGCGCTAGCCGCAACCCTCGCACTGCTGAGCGCCTGCAGCACCACACCAACAACAGACCGCGCCACCCTCCAACGCCAGGTCACCGACACCGAAACCGCCTTCGCCAAAACCATGGCCGACCGCGACCACGCGGCCTTCACGCGCTTTCTCGCTGACGACACCACCTTCTTCTCCAGCACGAAGACTCTGCGCGGCAAAGCCACCGTCGCTGAGGCCTGGAAAGGCTTCTACGACAAACCGCAGGCGCCTTTCTCGTGGAAGCCGGAGAAGGTCGAAGTGCTCGACGATGGCACCCTCGCCCTGAGCAGCGGCCCGGTGTTCGACGAGAACGGCAAGCCCGTCGCGAGCTTCACCTCGATCTGGCGCCGTGAAGCGCCGGGTGTGTGGCGCATCATCTTCGACAAGGGCTGCAATTGCCCTTGAACGACATTGCTCCGGCGGCGCCCGTGCGCGTCGCCCACTTGTTCGGCCTGCGGGCCTTCATGCGTTTCTGGTACGCCCGCCTGGCGGCCACCACCGGCAACCAGATGCTGATGGTGGCCGTGGGCTGGCAGATGTATGAGCTGACGGGCAGCGCCTGGGACCTGGGTCTCGTCGGCCTGCTCCAGTTCCTTCCTGCGCTGCTGCTCACGCTGGTGGCAGGCCACGTGGCGGACCGCCACGACCGCACCCGCATCCTCGCGCTGGTGATGGTCTCGCAGGCCGCCATCGCGCTGCTGCTGATGGTGGCCACGCACGGCCACTGGGCGAGCCGCGGCTTGCTGCTGGCGCTGTCGCTCGCGCTGGGTGGCGCCAAGGCCTTCCAGATGCCGGCGCAGCAGGCGCTGGTGCCCTCGCTGGTGCCGGCGGCCATGCTGCCACGCGCACTGGCCTTCAGCTCGATGGGCATGCAGTCCGCAATCATCGGCGGGCCAGCGCTGGGTGGCTTCATCTATGTTGCGGGTGCAAATGTCGTCTATGCGGTGTGCACTGCCTGCTTCGTGGCCGCGGGCGTGCTCTTCCTGCGCATCGGCCACCCGCATGTGCCGCCGCCCAAGGAGCCGGTGACGATCGACACCGTGCTGGCCGGCGTCAGGTTCATCTGCCAGCGGCCGGTGGTGCTGGGTGCCATCTCGCTCGACCTGTTCGCGGTGCTGCTGGGCGGCGCCACGGCCCTGCTGCCGATGTACGCGAAAGACGTATTGCACGTCGGCCCGTGGGGGCTTGGGCTGCTGCGCGGTGCGCCGGCCATCGGAGCGCTGTGCATGTCGGCCGCGCTGACCCGCTGGGCCATCACACGCCGCGTGGGCAAGGTGATGTTCGCGGCAGTGGCCGTCTACGGCCTGGCCACGCTGGTGTTCGCGGTATCGACGGTGTTCCTGCTCTCGCTGGCAGCGCTGTGTGTGAGCGGCATGGCCGACATGGTGAGCGTGGTGATCCGCCAGTCGCTGGTGCAATTGGAGACGCCCGACGCCATGCGAGGCCGGGTGTCGGCAGTCAATTCGATCTTCATCGGAGCCTCCAACCAGCTGGGCGAATTCGAATCAGGCGCGACGGCCGCGATGCTCGGGCCGGTGGGCTCGGTGTTGTTGGGGGGCGTCGGCACCTTGGCAGTGGCGGCGTTGTGGATGAAACTCTTCCCCGCGCTGGCACAGCGTGAACGCCTGACAGAGCCGCAATGAGGGAGCGGCAGCGGGTTTCCACGAGCGCAGGTGTCACCCGCAGCGAAGATACTTCGCGCCCATCTGCCGACCCATAAACCATAAAAAAGCACCATGACCGCATCGAAGACGAACCGCCCAGACTTTCTCTACCCGGGCGGCTCGCCGCTGATGCACCCGCCGCTTCAGCTCAAAGACTCCGAGATGTACGGCTTCTTCGTGCGGGGCGACCTCACGAAGCTGCAAGCCACCGTCGACGCCGCGCTCACTGCCTGCGCAGGCGGCGAGATGCGATTCCAGGTGTTCTCGCCGTTCGTGATGCTCACCTTCACCAAGGTGCAGCGCGCCTACTCCACCTGGCCAAGCGACCAGGCCAAGGGCTGGGGCGAAGAGACCGACATCATCACCTGGGTGATGGTGGGCCAGATCAAGAAGGGCGAGACCGGCATCAGCCGCGTGTTCTTCTACCCCTGCCACATCTGGGTAGACGACGGCATGGCCATGATCAACGGCCGCGAGCTATTCGGCTACCCCAAGTACCTTTGCGACTACAGCATGCCGGCCTCGGGCGAGCCCGCGCGCTATTTCTCACTGGCCGCGCGCGGCTTCCAGCCTTTCTCGCCCGACTCGCCGCTCACGCAGCACCCGCTGATCGAGGTGGCCGCCACCACCAACCGCGATGGTGCAAAGGCACTGGGCGGCTTCATCGAGCTGATCGAAGAAGCCATCGAGCTCATCGCCGCCAACCTGCCGGCCACGCTCGAGCTTGACAAGGAAGGCTGGGAACAGATCGCCCAGATGCTGCGCAGCCCCGGTTGCGAGCAGATTTTTCTGAAGCAGTTTCCCGACGCCTCGGGCATCAAGGCGGTGTACCAGGCCATCGTGGCCGCACCTGCCAGGGTCACGGCGGTGCACGGCGTGGAGGTGCTGGGCGACGACTACGAGCTCACGCTGCACCCGTTCGCCAGCTTTCCGCTCAACGAGACGCTGGGCCTGCCGTTCGGGCCGCAGCAGGCCATCCTGCCGTTTCACCTGAGCTTCGACTTCGAGGTGACGCCGGGCGAAGAGATCTACGACAACTCGCAGATCGCGCCGGAGAAGATCGCCATCCTCGGCGGCGGCGTCGCCGCGATGACGGCGGCGTTCTACCTCACCGACCAGCCGGGCTGGCAGAACCAGTACGACATCACCGTCTACCAGATGGGCTGGCGCCTCGGCGGCAAGGGCGCGAGCGGGCGCAACGCAGCGCTGGGCCAGCGCATCGAGGAGCACGGCCTGCACATCTGGTTCGGCTTCTATCAAAACGCGTTCAAGACCATCCAGCGCGCCTATGAGCTGATGGGCCGCCCACCTGGCGCGCCGCTGGCCACCTGGAAAGACGCCTTCAAGCCACAACATTCCTTCGCACTGAGCGAGCTGATCGACGGCACCTGGCGCCAGTGGGTGATCGACACGCCGGTCATGCCAGGAGAGCCCGGCAACGGCGACGAAGACATCGGCCTGTGGGACATCGCACTGACGATGTACGAGTGGATCAAGATGTGGCTGCGCGACCTGGACAACAAGCACGGCGTGGCCTCGATGACCTCAACCACCACGGTGACGACGACCTCGGTGTCGGTCACCGAGATCGACATCGGCGACTGGCTGCACACGCTGGCCGCGCATGTGGAGCGCACGGTCGAAACCATCGTCTCCGACGTGCACAGCGTGTTCGACGCGGCCCTGACCTTCGCGCAGAGCCTGCCCGACCTGGGCGATCACGACGAAGGCCAGCACGCGCTGCAGGCCGCTGCGCTGAAGAGCGTGCGCAGCGCGCTGCAAAGCCGCTTCGGCGAGCGCGCCGAGGCGAGCGACGTGGTTGATGACCTTCGCCGGCTCTACATCTGCATCGACCTGGCCATCACCTCGCTGATCGGCATGTTCGAAGACGGCGTGTTCGTGGAGGGCTTCGACGTCATCAACAACGAAGACCTCTACGCCTGGCTTACGCGCCATGGCGCCAACCCGAAGATCAGCGTGCATTCAGCGCCCATCCGCGGGCTCTACGACCTGGTGTTCGCCTACGAAGACGGCGACTTCGAGAAGCCCAACATCGAAGCCGGCACCATGCTGCGCGGCATCTTTCGCATGTCTTGCGGTTACCAGGGCGGCATCATGTGGAAGATGCAGGCCGGCATGGGCGACACCGTGTTCACGCCCTTCTACGAAGTGTTGAAAAAGCGCGGCGTGAAGTTCGAGTTCTTCCACAAGGTCGAGGAGCTGGTGCCCGAGGCCGGCAGCGACACCGTGGCGCAGATCCGCCTCACGCGGCAAGTCGACTTGGCCGGTGCCGGCTACGACCCGCTCGTCACGGTGAAAAGCCTGGGCTGCTGGCCCAACCAGCCGCTCTACGACCAGCTCGACCCGGCTCAGGCCCGCTTGTTGCAAGAGTGCGGCGTGAACCTCGAATCGAACTGGAGCGATTGGCCCGAGCGCTATCAGCAGGCGTTCGGCCAGCCCTTGCCCTGCGTCACCCTGAAACGCGGCGTCGATTTCGACAAGGTGATCTTCGGCATCTCGGCCGACAGCGTGGCGCAGCTCTGCCCGCAGTTGGTCGCGCGAAGTCTAGCGCTGCAGGCCTCCGTGAAGTACGTGAAGACGGCCGCCACGCAGTCCTACCAGGTCTGGCTCGACAAGACCGTGAAGCAGCTCGGCTGGACGGATTTCGGCCGTGGCAACGAAGAACCCGTGCTCACCAGCTTCAGCGAACCCTTCGACACCTGGGGCCCGATGGACCAGACCCTGGTGCGCGAGAACTGGCCCACCCGGTTCGAGCCGAAGAACGTCTCGTACTTCTGCAGCGCCCTGCCGATCACCGACTACCCGCCGTTCAGCGACCACGGCTTCCCGGCTCGCATGGCCGATCGGGTGAAGCAGTCGGCCATCGACCAGCTCAAGCACCACATCCATGCCTTGTGGCCGACCGTGGGCACGGCACACAGCTTCGACTGGGCGAGCCTGATCGACACCACCGGCGCACAAGGCGAGAAGCGCTTCGACAGCCAGTATTGGCGCGCCAACGTCGACCCCTCGGAGCGCTACGTGCTCTCGGTGGTCGACAGCACCAAGCACCGCCTGCGCACCCACTCCACCGGCTTCAGCAACCTGTACGTCACTGGCGACTGGATCAGGACCGGCGTCAACGCGGGCTGCGTCGAGGCGGCCGTGATGGCCGGCATGCAGACGTCCCAGGCCATTTGCGGCCACCCGCAAGTGATTGCGGGTGACAAGGATGTGTAAGGCCCTGCCCTTGCGGCTGCTGGTGTGGCTGCGTGCGCTGGTGTTCGCCAGCGGCTTGCTGTGCACGGGGGCCTGGGCGGGCGGAGAGCCGGCCATTGTGCTCAGCGGCGACGCCGAAGTGGAGATCGCTTCGCGCGGCCAGCTCTACGTCGCGCAAGACGATGGCCCGCCCGCCACGCAGGCTGGCTTGAACGCATGGCTCGCCAAGCAGAGACCGATCGAGCGCGTGAGCCTCTTCGGCGGCAGCTACTGGTTCCACGCGACCTTGCAGAACGACACGGGGCAAACGCACTGGGTCGTCGACCCCACCGGCACGCTGATGGAGCGCATCGACGTGCGCGTCTACGCGCCCGGGCAGCCCGTGCAGTCGTTCGTCACCGGCTACAACGCGACCAGCAGCTACATGCTGCACTACGGAGGCAATGTGGAGCTGCCTGTTGGCGGGCAGGCGCACGTGCTGCTGCGCATCGAGAGCAGCTATTTCGCGCGCTACCCGAGCGTCTACGTCTCCACGCAAGCCGCCTACCGCAAGACGGTGACCTCTGAAAACGTGATGACGCTGTGCGCACTGGGCGCCATGCTCACGCTCGCGCTCTACAACCTCTTCGTCTACTTCGGCGTGCGCGACCGCGCGATGCTGTACTACGCGCTCTACCTGCTGACGGCCACCGCCTCGTGGGGCATGACGCTGCACGTCGCCTCCGACTGGCTGGGCTGGCGCGGCCTGAGCTGGCACTACGTGGCGTTCTATCTTGGTGCGGTGTTCAACACCATGTTCTTCCTCGAGTTCCTGCGCCTCTCCGAGCACGCGCCGCGACTGGCCTGGGTGGCGCGCGGCAACATGTTCGTGACGATCGCGCTGATGCCGGTGTGCTTCATCTCCGTGGCCTACGCGCACCTGCTGGCCACGGCGGTGATCTCGGTCACGCTGACGCTCGCGCTGGTGTCGGGAATGATCCGCCTCGGCCAGGGCTACCTGCCGGCGCGCTACTTCCTGGCGGCGTTCTTTGCGCTGCTGCTGCCGGCCATCCTCATCTTGCCGGCCAACTTCGGCCTGGTGCCGAGCGTGATGCGCAACATCGAGCTGTTCACGCTGCTCGGTGCCACCACGGACGGCGTGCTGCTTGCCTTTGCGCTGGCCGACAAGATCCGCCTGCTCGGCCGCGAGAAAGACGAATACCTGAATCGGCTCAACCACGCGCTGAGCCAAGCCAGCACCGATTCGCTCACCGGCATTGCCAACCGCCATGCCTTCGACCGCGCCATCAGCGTGATGACGACCACCGGCGCCGACACGCAGACGCCCGAGCGCACGATGCTCGTGATGATCGACCTCGACGGCCTCAAGCGCATCAACGACGATCGCGGCCATGCGCACGGTGATGCCCTGCTGCGCGCGTTTGCCCAGCACCTGAGCGAGCTGCAGGCCGACGGCATGAGCGTGTACCGGCTCGGTGGGGACGAGTTCGCCGTGCTCGGCGAGCGCTCGCACGAAGAGGCCACGCGCAAGGCCATCGACGTGATCGAGCGCAAGCTGCACGAATCCGGCTTCACCGACAGCGGCATCAGCTATGGCATCGCCTTCGGCTCGGAAATCAATTCCGGGGCGCAATTGCTGATGCATGCCGACGCGCGCATGTACCTGCACAAAACAACAAAAAAGGCCCCTGCCGCCGCCCCGTCGACCGTGCCCAAGAGCGGCTGAGACTGCGTCACACTTCGCCGCGCTTCATCTTCAGGCGCATCTGCCCTTCGCGGCCCCGCGCCTTCCACTGCGACAGTTGCTGCTGCCGCTCGATTGCCGAGAGCGTGTCGCGCCGCACCTCGCGCAGCAGCTTCTGGTAATTACGCAACCGATCGGGTGGCACGCCATCGCGCACGGCGCAGCCGGGCTCATCGCCGTGCCGGCAATCGCGGAAACGGCATTGCAAGGCCAGCGAGGCGATGTCTTCGAAGCTCGCGGCGAGCGTGCTCTCGTCAGCGTCGGGCCGCAGGGTGCGCAGGCCCGGCGTGTCGATCACGCAGGCGCCGCCTGGCAGCCGGTGCAGCGAGCGCGAGGTGGTGGTGTGCTTGCCGCGGCTGTCGTGTTCGCGCACCGCACCGGTGTCTTGCAGCGCCGCGCCGGCCAGCGCGTTGGTGAGCGTCGATTTGCCGGCACCTGACGAACCCAGCAGCACGACCGTCTGCCCGGGTGCCAGATAGGCATCGAGCACCCGCGTGGTCTCGGGCGCCATGCCGTTCACGGCCACGACGTCGACCTGCGCCGAAATGCGTGAGCGCAGTTCGGCCGTGGCCCGGTCGACGGCATCGGGTGCCACCGTGTCAGCCTTGGTCAGCACCACCACTGGCGTCACGCCCTGGCCCTGTACCAGCGTGAGAAAGCGCTCCAGCCGGCGCGGATTGAAATCGTCATCCAGGCCCATCACGAGCAAGGCGGTGTCGACATTGCTGACGACCGGATGACGCCGGCCGTCGGCATCACGCCGCGCGATGTGCGAGAGCGGTGCAATGCGCTCGTGAATCCACGCCTGGCCATGCGCATCGCACACGAGCACGACCCAGTCGCCCACGGCGACAGCGGTGCCCTGTTCGGCGAGCGTGCGTGCCAGCCGTGGCAGCACACGAACGCTGCGTTCGTGTAGGCCGTCGTGCACTTGCAGCGTCTCGCGGTGCACTTCGATCACGCGCACCAGGCTGCGCGGCGACGCAGCACCGTCGTCGTCCGCATCGGATTCGGGAACGGGTTGAGAACAGATGGCCACCAGGGCCATCGCGGGGGTCAAACCAACCGAGCGCAGGCGCTCGACATCCATTTCGATCATGGTGAGATCTGTCTTCCATCGTCGGAATGCACGGCGCAAAGCCATGCGAACGCCAACACGCCAAAGGCGCGGGCTGCGAGTGGGGGAGGCAGGTCAACCGCAGCGCAGAGCGCGCCACAGCGGGAGGTCAGATCTCAGGGAGAAGGAATCTCGGTCAGAGACTCGATCAGAGAAGCGACGAAGCAGCTCAGGCGTTGCGAGCGGCGACCCACAGGAGGGCAATGTCAGTGTGCGTCATTGAGTGGTCTCCTTCAGGTGGGTTGGTCGGATGTGAGAGCTGCGCCAGAAGCGCAGGGTGCGAAGTCTGGCACGCCTCGCGGATGCGGTCAACGCTCGTCTTGTCGCAACTGTTGCGGTCCATCAGGCACTTCTCGCGCCTCGATGTCGACCACCTCGCCTTGCGCTTGGGCAGCACCACGGCGCATACCGGCAAACGGTGAACGCGGGTCGACACGAAACCGCACGACGCGTGGGCGACGGCCGCGGATCAGGCTCCAGCCCACGAGCAGCAGCGTGAGCACGAGACCCGCCACCAGCAGGCAGGCCGCGAACACCAGGCCGGCACCTACGAGCAGCAGGCGCAGAACGACGGAAATGAAACGTTGGACGAAGATCAACAAGCGAGGCCTCTGAGCAGACAACAGGTCGAGGCGATTATCGGCCGCGTCACAATGCACGCTCACCGCACATGGGAACTCACCGGATGAAGAAACTCGCCCTGGCCACAGCCATCGTTCTGTCTGCCTGCTCAAGCAAACCGCCTCCTGCGCCACCCGCGCCACCGCCCGTCTCGGTACTGGCACCCAACGCCAACCTCATGACGCAGGGCATCCCCCCAGTCCCGACCAGCCTGGTCGATCAGGTGGCTAAGTACACCGATTTCCGTGGCCATGGCCTCGTCGACTGGCACCCCACGCAACGCGAGATCGTCGTGGCGCACCGCAAGGCCGGTGGCAACACCGCGCAACTCTTCCGCGTGAACAGCCCGCTCGCCGAGCCCGAGCAGCTGACCGACTCGGCCGACCCGGTGACCACCGCTACCTATGAGCCGCGCGAGGGCAAGTACCTCGTCTTCGAACGCAGCGTGGGCGGCAGCGAAGCCGACCAGCTCTACCGTCTCGATCTCGCGACGAAAGAGACCACCTTGCTCACCGACTCCATTGAGCGCCACAACCTGCAGGTGTGGCTGCACAAGAGCAGCCTGTTGCTGACTGCCTCGCTACCGCTCGACAAGACAGCGGAAGGCGGCACGCGCGCGAAGGTCACCACCACCTTCCGTCTCGTCGACCCGCTCAAGCCGCAGTCCGCCCGCAAGGTGGCAGAGCTCGAAGGCGGCGGCTGGGCGGCCAGCAGCGTGTCGCATGACGACAAACGCGTGGCACTCACGCGCTACATCTCGGCCAATGAGTCCGAGGTGTGGCTGCTCGATCTCGCCAGCGGCAAGACCACGAAGATCCTGCCGGCGGCCGGCAGCAAGGAGCGCGCCTCCTATACCGCCAGCGAATTCATGAACGGCGACGCCGGCCTGTACGTCGTCAGCGACCGCGCCAGCGAGTTCCAGGAGCTGATGTCGTACCGCTTCTCCAATCGCAAGCTCACCCGCATGAGCTCGCACATCGCGTGGGACGTGAGCGGTGTCGAGGTGAGTGAAGACGGCGCAGTGGTCGCCGCGCAATTCAATGTCGACGGCCGCAGCGAGCTGCACCTGTTCGACGGCCGCACGCTGAAGGAGATGCCGGCACCCGCCGTGCCCTCGGGCAGCGTGGGCAGCGCCGCCTTCAACCGCCGCTCGGGTGAGCTGCTGTTCTCGCTCAACCGCGCGCAGGGCCCGAGTCAGCTCTATTCGCTGGCGCCGGCAAGTAGCCGTGTCGAGCAATGGACACGCGCCTATGCGCCACCCGGTGTCGACATGGCCAGCTTCGCCGACCAGCAGATCATCCGCTGGAAGAGCTTCGACGGCCGCAGCATCTCGGGCCTGCTGAACCCGCCGCCCGCGCGCTTTACCGGCAAGCGGCCGGTGATGATCCTGATCCACGGCGGGCCCGAAGGCCAGGCCACGATGGGCTTCAAGAACCGCTACAACTACTTCATCAACGAGCTGGGCATGGCAGTCATCGAGCCGAACGTGCGCGGCTCCAGCGGCTTCGGCAAGAGCTTCATCGCGCTCGACGATGGGCTAAAGCGCGAAGACTCGGTGAAGGACATCGGCGCTCTGCTCGACTGGATCGCGACCCAGCCACAGCTCGACGCCTCGAAGGTCATCGTCACCGGCGGTAGCTACGGCGGCTACATGAGTCTGGCCGTCAGCACGAATTACGCCGACCGCATCACCGCATCGATCGACGTGGTGGGCATCTCGAACTTCGTGACCTTCCTGCAAAACACCGAAAGCTATCGCCGCGACCTGCGGCGCGTGGAGTACGGCGACGAGCGAGACGCAGCGATGCGTGAGTTCCTCGAAAAGATCTCGCCGCTGACAAACGCCAGCCGCATCACCAAGCCTCTCTTCGTGGTGCAAGGCAAGAACGACCCGCGCGTGCCGTACACCGAGGCCGAGCAGATCGTTGCCAAGGCCCGTGCCAACGGCACGCCGGTCTGGTACCTGCGCGCCGAGAACGAAGGCCATGGTTTCGCGCGCAAGGAAAACGCCGACTACCAGTTCTACGCGACCATACTGTTCCTGCAGAAGACGCTAGGCCGGTAAACGCCGCGCCGCCCGCGCATAGCTCAGCACACGCCCTTTGTAGGGCGTGCTGCCGTCCGGCAACTGCCTGACCTTGAGTTCTTCGCGGTCGAAGCCCAGCGTGTCCATCAACCGGTTGAAGCCAGCCCGGTTTCCGCGATCGGGGTCGACGATCACGACCTCCATCGCCGCCTGCGAATGGCGTTCGATGAAGGCGGCCAGCAAGCCGGGCTGGTCGCGCTCGTAGAGCACGTCGCTGCCGATGATCAGGTCGAAGAGGCCGAGCTCGGTGTTGACGGTGGCCCAGTCGCCATGCAGGTAGGGCAGCGCCGGCAACGCGTTGAGCTTCAGGTTCTCGCCGAGGAAGGTACCCGCCAGCGGGTGGCAATCGCTCGCGGTCACGTCGCCGTGCCGACGATGCAGCGAGAGGCTCGCCAGCGCGAGGCCGCAACCCACTTCGAGAATGCGCCGTTGGCCGAGCACGGCGTCTTGCAGGTGCGCCGCCAGCACCAGGGCCGAAGGCCACACCATGCCGAACAGGGGCCAGGTGGCGGATGAAATACCCAGGCGCTCGGCCTCCCCGTCGGGATCGTGAAACTGCTGCTTGTCCAGCAGCGAACGCACCTGCATCGCCAGCCCCGCCACGGGGATGGTTTCGAGCTTGACCTGGTAGCCGGGCATGGTGCCTTCGCGTTGTATCGGGACCGCACAACGCTTCTCGTGAAGAGGCATGCAGCCCCGAAGACTACTCCTTGTGCGCTATGGCCCTACCGGCCCCTGGAACCCGTGCGCGCGGAAGGTGATCACCAAGGTGTCGCGGTGGCCGCCGACGTCCAGCGGCTGGATCGGCGTGCTCTCGTGGATGACGCGCTCGTCGTCGAGCATCAGCGTCGTCCACGGGTCCGTCATCGTGAAGCGAAGCCCCTTCGGCCCGGCCGCTTCGAACACGCGTGTCTCGCCGCCCTTCACACCGACGCGGTTCACCAGGATCACGGCGACGAAGTCGACCCCGTCGCGGTGAGCACCTTCGGGCGTGGGCCGGCCGATGCCGTCGGTGGTGTCGATGCGGAACTGGTGCGCCTCGACGAACCAGGGCTGCGACCCTTTGATGGCCGAGCAGCTCTGGCTCAGCGTGCGCAGCATCTGCGTCCACACCGGTTGCGCGACGATCTGCGGCTCGATCGGCTCGAACCAGCGCTCCAGCCCGCCGTGCAAGGCGTTGTATTCCACCGGCTGCCAGTGCGCGCGATGCGGTGCCTGTGTCACCAGCTCGCCTTCAACCACGAAGCAGGCGTGCCGTCGGCGACGGTAGTGGCCACCATCGCGCAGGTAGGCGTCGGGCGGCAGGTCATCCCAGCTGGCTTCCAGCGAGCTCAGTGCAGCTGGCTCGCAAGGCAGGAGCTTGCACAGGCCCGCCGGGCTCAAGGTGGCGTAACCCGCGTTGCGCAGGGCATCGGTCAGTTCAGCGGGAGCGATGAAGGGAGGTGTGAGGCCGGAGGTCATGAACGGAATGATGCCAGCCCCTGAGCTAGATTGCGTGCGGGCCCACTCCCTGCACCTTGCATGGCAACCTCACGTTCCGCCTCTCAGCGCGCTGACACGCACGGCGAGCCACGACGAAGGCCCCGAACGCAGCCCCTTCAAAACCGCGGCTGACACAATCGCGTAACCATCTCACGGAATTCTTGGCCCATGTACCACGGAGAACGATTCAACAGTTTCACGCACCTGGCCGGCCTGCTCGGCGCAGTGGCCGGCGCGGCCGTGCTCATCACCCAGGCCGCGCTGCATGGCGATGCGTGGCAGGTGGTGAGCTTCAGCATCTTTGCCGCCACGATGGTGTTGCTGTACGGCGCCTCCACGCTGTACCACAGCGTGCGCGGTGCGGCGAAGAAGGTGCTGGTCAAGTTCGACCATTGCGCCATCTACCTGCTGATCGCCGGCACCTACACGCCCTTCACGCTGGTGACGTTGCGCGGCCCATGGGGCTGGGCCCTGTTCGGCACCGTCTGGGGGCTGGCCATCATCGGCATCGTGAAAGAGCTCAGCCTCGGCCGCGAGCGCGTGCCGTCGGTGCCACTCTATGTTGCGATGGGCTGGCTCGGCGTGATCGCCGCCGTGCCGCTCGTGCAGGAATTGCCCGCCGCTGGCCTGGCCTGGCTGGTGGCCGGCGGTCTGCTCTACACCGCCGGCATCGTGTTCTATGCCAATGACGAGCGCTGGCGCCATGCGCATGGCGTGTGGCACCTGTTCGTGCTCGCCGGCACGGTGTGCCATTACGTCACCGTCTTGCTGTACGTGAACTGAATGCGTGCTGCAGAGCTGATCGAGCTGCTGAAGCTCGCACCGCACCCAGAGGGCGGGCACTACCGCGAGATCTTCCGCTCGGCGGCGAGCGTCACGCCTGATGATGGCCGCCCCACGCGCAGCGCGCTCACCAGCATCGACTTCCTGTTGCAGCGCGGCGAGTTCAGCGCCTGGCATCGTGTGGCGTCCGACGAGGCGTGGCACTGGCTCGAAGGCGGCCCGTTGCGGCTGTGGTGCATGCCGCCGGCACTGGACCGCATCGAGGCGATCGACCTGTCTACTGTGAGCGCGACATCGGCACCACGGCACATCGTGCCTGCCGGCTGGTGGCAGGCGGCTGAACCGCTCGCGGACTTTGCCTACATCGGCGCCACGGTCGGCCCCGGCTTCGAGTTTGCCGACTTCGCGTTCGCGCGCGATGATGAACCGGTGATGAACGCCATCGCTCGCCTGCAACCCGATCTCGCACGCCTTGCCGGCGTGGCCCGGTCATGACCACCACACAACCCCGCAATCCGCTTCACGGTGTCACGCTGGAGAAGATGCTCAACGACCTCGTGGCGTACTTCGGCTGGCCGGGTCTCGGCGAGCAGATCGACATTCGCTGCTTCACCAGTGACCCGAGCATTTCCTCGAGCCTCAGGTTCCTGCGCAAGACACCGTGGGCGCGTGAGAAGGTCGAAAGCCTTTACCTCTTCATGCTGCGCGAGCAAGCACGCTCGGCGCGTCCGCAACGGCCTTGACGCAAAGGCCCTGGGCCTGCGCAGGGACACTCGTCCTACGCTTCCAGGCTGCGCGGGCTGACGCGCATGCGCAGTGTTCTCCGATGGGGAATTTCCTGATGCCCAACGACGATTCGACACCGGCGATCTGCGGGTCGCCGTCTCGATGACCTCTGAAAGGAAAACCAATGAAACTAAAACCTCAACTCCTGGCAGCCTGCATCGCTGGTGCCTTTGTGGTCTCGGCCCAAGCTCAGGTCGCCGGCAGCGGCTTGTACGTCGGCGGCAACGTCGGCCAAGCCAAGCTGAAGGGGGATGACTTTCCCGGTCTGGACAACTCCAATACTGGCGGCAAGCTGTACGGCGGGTACGACTTCACCCCCAACATCGGCATGGAACTCGGCTATGTCGACCTCGGCAGCTTCGACTACGGCAACGGCACGGTGAAGGCCAATGGCGTCTTCCTCGACGGCGTGGGCAAGGTCATGTTCGCGCCAGGATGGTGGGGACTGGCACGCTTGGGCGTCTTCCAGGGCAAGCTCGACAACGGCCCCTCGGACGACAACGGCACGTCGTACAAGGCCGGTATCGGTGTTCAGTACGACCTGACCGCGAACGCTGGGGTGCGCGCCGAGTTCGAACGCTACAAGTTCGACGCGCTGGGCGTGAAGCCGAAGGCCGATCTTTTCTCGGTCGGCTTCAACTACCGCTTCTGAGGTAGTCCCAAAGATCGTCCTGAACTCAGGACCGACGTGAAGAAGAGCCCCGTGATCCGGCTTCCGGGTCATGGGGTCGTTCTTCGGCACCTTCCAACGGTGCCGGCATCGTGGGTGCGTGGATTCGTACCCGCGCGCCCGCCACGCTGATCACCTGCCCCGCGCGGATCTTGCAGGTCTTGCGCAATTCTTGCTGGCCATCGACCTCGACCTTGCCGTCGGCCACCATGGCCTTGCCTTCACCGCCGCTGCTTGCCAGGCCGGTGACCTTGAGCAAGGTATCGAGCGTGATGTAGTCGCCACGCAATTCGAATTCGATCATCCGCATACCGCCCTCCGCTGTTGTCTCAGCGAGTTTGCGCCAATCTGAATTCGTCCGCCAGCAGTGCATACGATTTGCGGCGTACTGCCGGGTCGTGTGCCCAGGTGTTGATCACCAATTCGTCGAGCGAGAGTTCGTCGGCCAGCGCACGCAGCTTGTCCGCCACTTGCGGCCCAGTGCCGACGAAGGCCTTGCGGCGCATCGGCGCCACGGTCTGCATCTCTTCGGGCGTGAAGCCTCGCGCTGCAATCGCATCGGGCGATTGCAGCGGACCGAGCATGCCGCGCCCGCGGTCCACTCGCCAGCGTTCGCGGCTCAGCGCGTGGTGCAAGGCTTCCTCTTCGGTGTCGGCCGCCAGAGCCCACACGCAGATGGTCGCCTGCGGTTGCGGATGGCGTTCGCTCGGCTGGTAGAGACGGCGGTACAGGTCGAGAGCCTGCTCCACACCCTGCCCGTCGACGAAGAAGTACGCGTAGGCATAGGGCAGGCCGAAATTCGCGGCGAGTTGCGCGCCGTAGTCGGAGCTGCCGAGGATCCACACCTCGGGTGGCGTCGGCCCGCGCGGGTGCGCCACGATGCCGCGGTGCTGCACGCCTGACGTCCATGCCTGCAGGTCGCGCACCTGCTCGGGGAACTGCTCTGCCGAGCCATAGGTGTGCGGATTGAGGGCTTGCGCCGTGCGCATGTCACCGCCCGGCGCACGACCCACACCGAGGTCGATGCGGCCCGGTGCCAGAGCTTCGAGCACACGGAACTGCTCGGCCACCTTGAGCGCCGCATAGTGCGGCAGCATCACGCCGGCGCTGCCGATGCGGATGCGTGTGGTGCGTGCGGCAATCGCCGCCATCAGGATTTCTGGCGCACTGCCCACGATGGTCGGCAGGCTGTGATGTTCGCTCAGCCAGAAGCGCTCATAGCCCAACGCTTCGGCGTGTTCGGCCAGTGCCAGCGTGTCGCGGATCGCCGCATCTTCACTGCTGCCGCTAAGGGAAACTGATTGATCGAGAACGGAAAGCTTCATGGTTTTGGGTCTATAACTGCTGGTGTATATTCAGCCTACAGGTATACGCAAGACAGTGGTTGTTAGTGATCTTTTCGAACATCGGCTTGGTTCCAAGCCGGTTCCGTTAGACCCCCCCAATAACGTTTCTTCTTGAGTGTTTCTGCATGCGGAGCATGTGCTGCGCATTACTTTGTCAAAAGATAGGACTCGTCCATGACGACTCAAACCGGTACCGTGAAGTGGTTCAACGAGAGCAAGGGCTACGGCTTCATCGCTCAAGACGCAGGCGGCGCTGACCTGTTCGCCCACTTCCGTGACATTCAAGGCAATGGCTTCAAGACACTGCTGGAAAACCAGAAGGTCGAATTCGAAGTCAAGCAAGGCCAAAAGGGTCTGCAAGCCGCGAACATTCGCGTGCTGTAAATCTGGCTCTGGCCACATAGAAAACGCGGCTCCGGCCGCGTTTTTTTATGCCTGTCATTCGAAAAGTCCGCTGACAACTGGGCGACAGATGGCGCCCCGCGCCGAGACTACGATGCGCAATAACTTTTTGCCGGAGACAAACATGACCACACTTGCCCAGACCACCAACCAGCAAGTCCGCCTGGCCGAGCGCCCCGTGGGCCTGCCCACCCGCGCAAATTGGCAATTCACATCCGAACCCGTGCAGGAGCCGCAGGCCGGTGGCGTGCTGGTGAAGACGCTCAGCCTCTCGCTCGACCCGGCCATGCGCGGCTGGATGAACGAAGGCAAGAGCTACATCCCGCCGGTGGGCATCGGCGAGGTGATGCGTGCCGGCGGCGTCGGCGTGGTCGTGGCTTCGAAGAACCCGGCCTTCGCCGTTGGCGACCACGTGTATGCGAGCCTCGGCGTGCAGACGCACTGCCTGATCGCCGAAGCCGACATCAAGCGCACGGGCCTCGTCAAGGTCGACACCCGCATGGCATCGCCCTCGCAATGGCTCAACGTGCTGGGCATGCCCGGCATGACGGCCTATTTCGGCCTGATGGACATCGGCCAGCCCAAGGCCGGCGAGACGCTGGTGGTCTCGGGTGCGGCCGGCGCCGTCGGCCAGACGGTGGGCCAGCTCGGCAAGATTCTCGGCCTGCGCGTGGTAGGCATCGCGGGCGGCAAGGCCAAGTGCGACTGGGTGGTGAGCGAGCTGGGCTTCGACGCCTGCATCGACTACAAGGCCGGCAACCTGAAAGAGGGCCTGCGCGACGCGTGCCCCAAGGGCGTGGACATCTACTTCGACAACGTCGGCGGCGAGATCCTCGACACGGTGCTCACGCGCATCACCCGCAAGGCCCGCATCGTGATCTGCGGCGCCATCAGCCAGTACAACAACACCACGGCGGTGAAGGGCCCGGCGAACTACATGTCGCTGCTGGTCAACCGGGCGCGCATGGAAGGCATGGTGGTGTTCGACTACGCCGACCGCTATCACGTCGCTATCGCCGAGATGGGCGGCTACCTGAAAGCCGGCAAGATGAAGAGCAAGGAAGACATCGTCATCGGTGGCGTCGACGCTTTCCCCGAGACCCTGCTCAAGCTCTTCAACGGCGAGAACTTCGGCAAACTGGTGCTGCAGGTCGCGGCCGAGTAATGCCGCTGCCGGGCGGACTGGGTTGATGCCTATCCGCCTCGAATGACAGGCCGCTAGACTGGCCTGTCATGGCCCCTCAGGTTCCGCCAATCATCCCGTCCGTCCCCCCGGCTTGGGCCGCCGTATTGGATGCGGCCTCCGACCTGCTGGCCTTGCTCGATGCGCAGGGCCGCATCGTCTGGGCCAATGCGGGATTTCTCCGCGCCAGCGGCCACGCCCTGGTCGACGTGCTGGGGCACGAAGCGGCCGAGCTGTTGAGCGCCGGCGACGGCTGGACATCGCTCGCCAACACGCTGCGCCAGGGTCGCGGCTTCGACCGCACCGAGCTGACCTGGCAGCATGCCTCGGGCGACGTTCGCACGGCACTCGCCGCCGCACGCGTGCTCGGCGAATCAGAGCAACTGGACGGAGCCCGCCTGCTGCTGAGCCTCCAAGACACCACGGAAACCGAGCGGCTGCGTGCCGAGACTGCCCGTCAGGCCGAGCTGCTCGACATGACGCAGGACTTCGGCCGCCTGGCCGTGTGGGAACGCGCCATCCCCACCGGCGAGGGGCGCTGGGACCGCCACATGTTCCATTTCTTCGACATGGAGCCCTCGGGCGGCACACCGGACTTCGCCGTGGCCGAGCAGCGTGTGCACCCGGATGACAAGCTCGGCAATGTCTATCGCAAGTCCACGCTCGCGGCCGGCCTCTACGAGCACCGCTATCGCATCGTGTCGCCCAGCGGCGGTGTTCGCCACGTGCACTCCCACTGGGAAGTGAAGACCTCGGAGCACGGCGTGCCGAACCGTGCCATCGGCCTGCTGATTGACGACACCCAGGCCTACCAGCTTGCCGATGCCTTCAACAAGGCGAATGCGCAACTGAAGATTGCCGTCGAGCTCGGCAACATCGCGTTCTGGCGCCATGACCTGACCTTGAACCGCATCTTCTACAACGACCTGGCTTTTCAAATCCTCGGCATCCCACCGGTGCCTGACGGCTTGACGCTGGAGCAGGTGCGCGCCCTCATCCACCCCGACGACATGGCGCAGGTGCTGGCCACGGCCGAGCAGTCCCTGCACACCAACGAGCCGGTGGACATGGAAGCGCGCTACCGCCGCGCCGACGGCGCCTGGATCTACGTGCTGACGCGACGCGTGGT
>Ga0307515_10003678_pt1 | contig 32215 bp, 20 predicted proteins | sample 17_EM_MG_FD_194513 | JGI IMG/M metagenome (GOLD analysis project Ga0307515, IMG submission 194513) | Populus trichocarpa ectomycorrhiza microbial communities from riparian zone in the Pacific Northwest, United States - 17_EM | ecosystem: Host-associated > Plants > Roots > Unclassified | place... | reverse complement strand
ATACTAGGAAGGTTCTACAATTGCCCGTACGAACGCCCGTCTCTACAAACGTCTCTGCAATCGATCGCCCGTACGAACGTCTGCACGTCTGCACATCTACACGTCTGCACGTCTGCACATTTACACGTCTGCACGCCTGTACGTGGCTCTGCACGAGGCTCTGCACGAAGCTCTGCACGAAGCTCTGCACGAAGCTCTGCACGAAGCTCTGCACGAAGCTCTGCACGAAGCTCTGCACGAAGCTCTACTAAGGCTCTGCACGAAGCTCTACTAAGGCTCTGCACGAAGCTCTACTAAGGCTCTACACAAGGCTCTACTCAAAGCTTACCCCTAGTAGTAGTAGAGGCACTCCGGGCTAAAGGAGGATATTTTCAAGAAAGGACCCAACTATAGCACCTACTAAGTGTTGCAATAGCTTTGAGTAGTAGATATCTATATATCTGTATAGTTTTATCTATATTAGCAGACTATTTAATAAGATATAATATGTGCTTATGCTTTTAACAACGCGTTTTTTAACTTTAACGAAATTAATATTAGGACTAAGCAATAGCCGTATTATAAAATTCGTACTATTTAGAAGCCCTAGGTCTTAAAAATATTGTATTAACTTTTGGTAATAATAACGCGTTGTGTGAATGAATGAATTAGATATCCGCAACATTCGTTTTGCGGATTTTGCTTATGCTTTTAACAAAACTCGCCAAACCCTCTCAGACGTGATTTTGCAATTCGGAAGACGGCGTAGGTTATTCCGATGCTAGCTAAAAAATCGCGTCTGAGCTCGCTGAGGTAATACCATTTTAGTGTTATTCCTTGCTGACTAATATAGAACAATTCCTCCTATCCGCACACCTGCCTTAGATAATATCCTTATTACTACCAAAGAAATTAACCCAAACGAAACTAACGCGTTAAGGAAGATAGAGAGGTCAATAAGGACGATAGGTAGAGAGTCTAATTCAATATTAGTGATATTTGCCACCTTCACCTCTACCTTCTTAACACTATAGTTATGCCAAGATTTACTATTTATAGTATATATTTGCTTCGGAGCTCCAGCTTTTGATAGGCTCGTGGAGTGGATTTGAGCCCAGATCCACTCCAAAAAGATCACTGGCCTGCATGGGATGGTTTAATACATGGTCGGCGAGATGGCTGGCATAACCACAACTTGGTGTTCTTAGCTTGTCAAGATATGTCTTACTGATTCAAAAGAACATAATGCAATTGCCTTTCCTCTTTTAGATGGATTTTTTCGTCTCAAATCTTTGCGAATTAGGCGCACTGCAACCGCCTGTGTACAGTGCTGTTGTCGAACGGACGATTGAGAATAAGAACTCTGTCTTATTGCAAGAGGCTCTAGAGCCTCATTATATACACGAGGATCTACATCAAGACGCCCCTAATCTATCACCGATATGATAGTGATCGACTCCCGACCGACAACTGTACGTTAGATAGTTTCAAACAAAAAAGAGAAGGGCTATGATTGATTGAATCAAATGAGGCGTGTTTCTATTTAGAATGGCTATGTACATATCCGAGGATATTTACTAAAGACGTCAGTGATAAGAAATTCCACATTTGAGAGCCCTAAATTCCCTTTGCGCGGCTGATAGCCAGAAGTAGGTTTTCCGGGGACAAGCAATCTTTTCGTGGCTTCTAAACTTCATACTCCAATCACCCCGCAGATCTGTGCCCGTTTGTTACCCTGTTCTGGAGTGCATGCTAGCTGGCACTAATGGCAAGATAGGCAACAGGGCCGAATGGCGCAATTCAAGATCTTGCAAATGTTTCCGGGGTAACAAGCCTGATCGGCGCTAGGGAAACCCCGCAGCCGTGCCCAGACCAGCCCAAATTCAACTGCAGTCTCGTGTCTTCATTGCACTTCTCTTCTTCAGCCTTGTCCTGATTATCTTCCCTGCACGACGCAGGCGGCTATATCTCCCTTTTCATTCCAGAAAGCCGGTGGTTACATTACAGAGAGCCGAGATCCATCCTCGTCTTGAGGTTCTGGAAGGTCTTCTAACATGTGAAGATATGCACAGGGATCTCTTGCTGCGGACTCGGACATCGGTTGAAGGTTTCAAGAGCGAACATGTAGTAAAGACAGTTTTTTGTAGGCGGTACAGATATAAAAACGCAAAAACAGAAATAAAAGAATCTAGGTGGAGAATGTTCTCGAAGATTAAAACAACAATTGCAATAGCCCCCTGTGTCTTTTGTACATCACCTTACCCAATCACCCACGTCCACGAGGCGGTGCAGTCAAGGAGGATTCTTAGAACCACGATGCCCAACGCGATTGCATAATCCTCTCGCAATTAAAAGGGTGTTGGAACGAATATAACCAGGATGCGTCGCTCAAAAAAGCAAATGGCTTTTCTTTATTCTTCGATACTTCATTTCTTGATGCAAACATTTCCATCGACATCTAAATATCAGAGTCCCGTACCGGTGGAATTGTAAAGGCACATCTGTAGGGACTACAGGGTCATTTCAACGAACCTGCCAGAGCGTTCCCTTTCAGTGAGGTATTCAATTGGAATGGGATAGAGAAGGCATGTTCCACTGAGAAAGGCTTCATATCATATGTTGTTACGCTAGGATATCTCCATTTACGTCCGTCCTTTGCTCACATCGTTGGCCTCTTCTAAACCAGGGTTTCCCTCGCCAGCTTTGTCACTTTCGTTGCTCTCGCTTTTATTCTCCTTCCCGCTGCACCATCCGCCAATATACATATGATCTTCATCCGCCGTAGAGATATGCCCGTTCGTGGAAGCCGCAATTTTGTCATGACTGGAGCAATCATCAGCGGTTGAGCCCGCTTTAGCTTGGACTGAAGATTGGGTTTGGCGATCTATGCGAGTGATTTGGTCAGGTATACTCTCAGCTTTTTGGAAACACCCACTTATCGGATGCGGACATGGTGGGAATCCTGCTGGATCTGATGCTCGGCAAGAGTAAAGGTACCCCAAACAGGTTGTCACCTCGGTCGCGTCTACATGTTGGGACCTAGACCGCAGATACTTTGTCAAGCTATCTTGGTCGCGTCGTATACCGGGTATCTCGGATCTGTCTTCGTCATCTGCGGTTGGGCTTAGACTTCCTCGAGCTGTCCCTGTGTTAGCGGTACTACAAAACTCATCAATTCGATTTCAGACGAAAAGAAGCTGTAGCATACTGTTCTGAGCCATCTTCCTTGCTTCCCACTATTACTCTCGATGGCCGTAGGTTGGCTATTCTGTTTGAGTATTGTTAGTGCAAGATGGGCCGTTGTATACCTTCTGTAAACCCAGACAGTCAAGCTACCTTTGTCCATGGGCGAATGGCATTCCTACTCGATACCAATAGGGGCCCTTGCCGTTAGCCAGAGAGCATGAAGCAAAAAAGAAAATGGATTACCGGTCTTGAAGAGCTTGGTGAAAACCATGTCTACGACTCAGTCTGTGATCGGCTCCAAACGAAAGTTAAGGCTTGTGGGAAGGACACACGCTCATCGCGCTACCAATAAGGAATCATTGGCGCTCCTGGGTGGTGTAATTCGAAACACGTCGTAGTGTGCACGCCGCATGGATCATGCTTGTCGATTCCCCAGATTTTTTTCTACGATAAACCAAAATATGGAGAACCTCGGACTGGGGAGGAGCTGTGCACCTTTTTTTTTTTAGGGAAGACATTCCCGAAGCGACTGCGAGCCCTCATAGCGGATACCTGACGGTTCCGCCCTGACGGCCTCAACATGGCTCCAAGGAACAAGGAATTTCAAAGCATGTCTATACAATATATCGACTGTACCAAGATCTCTAATACTTAACGGCTACCCCAATAAAGGCACCGTAATCTTCCCTTTCTTTCCGGTAGGGAGCATTAGGCTCTAAACGCCTTACCAGCCTGCGAGATTCTAGTACATTCCTCCGATGAGAGAAACCGAAATCGCTGGCAATGGACAGACTTCACCGCTTTTTGCGGCCGGGTTGCTGCCAACATTTTATTTCTCCTCCCATTACCGCAAGGATATGACATGCCCTGGAACTAGTCTCAGAGACTCCGTAGCCAATCCTTCAGCTTTTGCAAAATATCCGTGGCGTCCAAGTAATGTCTGGATGGTCAGAACCCTAAAGATGGCGTGATCACCCCGGTGCTCTACAAATTCCTGAGTAGCGGTTCTCCAAAAGCAATGTTAGATACAGTGTTGAGAAGAGACGTTACTAATGGTACATTTCCTGTCTATTGTCCACTTGTCCAGCGAAAACTTGGGCTAATGCACTCAGCCTCAACTTCCGCGCCTAGCTCGGAAACTTTCTTACTGTTGGCTGTAGACTGCGGCGGTTTTGTTGAGGAAAAAGGAACAAAGAGACTTACGCGGCGTTTTGAGGTGCATTATTTTTTTCCGGACCTTTGGAAACTATAATAAAGATCGACTCTAGCAGGCCCCTATCGAAAATCGTTGTGACGTAAATTTGGGCGTCAGGCTGGTTCAAAGCCCCGTAGCAACCGCGTAGCGACAGGGAAGCCATCAAGAAGCTACAGCCTGGTCCGAAAATACCCCCTGTCCGCCACTATCTGAAAAATTTCACTTCGCCCAGCAACCATAGGAGCAAATTATCACCAGTGTATGGTACACGTATCAGAATGCTGGTGGATTATCCTCCCAAGACCCAGCATTACCGAGACCGCGTTATGCATATGGCCGGAAATTGTCGAATCTATAGAGGACCAGCGACTCCCAATACCACAAACGCCCTGAAGAGAGTTACAACTATCACAAGGCCAGGAGTTGTCTTCACTAATGAGCATACTTAGGCCACGCAGGGTCCGCCATGTATTCGCTAGGAACAATGGGTAAATCATAATTCCCATTTCCCCAACACGAGCCTTGTGCAACAGTTCGATGAGTTTATCTCTCCAGTACAGCTCCCACATTACCAGATTGGAATTTCTGCTTTTAGAAGGTGTCCTTGTCATCACAACGAGTCAGTCCACTGATATGGGCTGGTTGCAAGGGACGTGATTGCACAGATTGAAACCGGTGAGGAGTCACCCGACGGAACGGGCCACCTCGACCGTGACACCACGTATTGTCCGCTTACGGTTATCTTGGCCAAAATCCAGGCCAGAAGATCTTGGTGTGGTATCCCTTCATTTTGCCACCAAGAAACTAAGCATAAAGTTAATCCGTCTTACTGGTACGTCTGGCTCAGGGACAGACTGCAGTCGGCCAGTTAAAATTTTTCCTGAACCCGAAAGCCACTAAATATGTGTCTGCGGGAGATTAGGGGGATGCTCGATAGCCACAACGGTCTACATTGGTCTATACAAGTTTATCGCGGCAAGGGCGCATCTAGTATGGCCAGAGTAAGGATACAGCCCAGTCGTAACAGTCATGAGTGGACCAAGCAATGAAGGGACTTTTGTTATGAGAAGCAATACTGATTCTACGCATCTCAATGTCCGCCCACTGCACATCGAACATATGGGACAATAAATCATACTACAATTCTGGAAAAGGCTCTTCCACTTCACCTACCCTTATACCTCCCTAAGTAACTGAACATCCCCTAGCCCACGTGTGAAGCGTAGGCTCAACCCATCCGCCATAGAGAGTATGTAATATCCACAGGGCCTCAGTTGGCAGATCATCATTTGTACTTCTTTGCGCAAAGTCTTTCGCCCTTTTTGGATTAGGGGTTATCCGCGCAATGCAGACACCGTGCTTCAAACGGTATGCGAAATCCGTGACGCGAATTGGAATATCTGGTAACTGTCTCATGACTTGGAACGGAAGGGTTTGAGCTTAGATACCAGCAACTGTCGTCCTCTGCCCATTGAACAGAGACTTTATGGGTATCCATCACCCGGGCTTTACACAACGGATCCAGAGGTACTGGAAATAGCAATGGTAGAAACGGAGGAGAACAAAATATTTGTGTGTATGTTGAAAAATATCTCGAGGTGTCTTAGCTGGCATTAAAGTGAGGACCTCACAAGCATCGACCCACGTACATTGATCATATGGTGATAGTGGCTCATGTCGTTTATGCTATCTTCTGCTAGTTGAAACAACCATTCGATTTGGAGGAATGTTATGATGGCAAGACTGAATGGTAGAACGGCAGATTTGAACCACGCCGAGCGTCGAGATCATCGAGATCATCGCAGCAGAGGTTTCGGTCACTTCGAAACATCTGTGGCCCAAGTTAGTTTTCGGAAGCCTGAGAGGTAAGGGCCGGCCTACATCTTGCGATGGAACGTAACCGATGATAAGCTTCGAGTCTTTTTGGATACGCCGTCAATCTACAATAGCCTCCCTGTTAGTACATGCTCACATATCTCTCCTACCTTCACCACAGAAATTTTCCTCAGGGCGGTCGATACGCCCTAGCCTTCGCAGCTTCCTGACGATGTGGATATGATTACCACCAATCGTGTATTTCCTATGAGAGCACGTAGTTCCACGGAAAGCCTGTAGAAAAAGCGAAAGCTAAGCTGGTCAATAGTCGACTGTTCCATCACCGAACACGTTTGATTTGTACTTACCGACGCGACGGGTTTTCGTAGTGGAAGTGGCAGAGTTAGGGATTGTGGACATACAAGCGAGAAAGGCTCTGGTGAGTTTTGCTGGCGTTCTAGGAGATATACTGCCTCTGCATCCTTCAAGCTCGGATTTCTCGCCTTAATTTCTGCCATTTCCTGTTTTGTCTTTCGTCTTTGTCGCCGGCTTTCAGTTTACAACATGGTGATCGATCACTTGGGCTATGAAGCATGGGACTTTGGCGATATCTTTGGCGTATCCAATAATCTTCGGCTGATTGCCTCGCGTCATTGCCCGTTCGTCCAGGAAAAAATCTCGAGTTTGGCTAGATGGGCCACATTAACGTAGGCGTATGGGGCATTGGAGACTTTAACTGATTAGTACGCGACAGGAAGTGGGGTGTTGCTACGTCGCAGGCAGCAGCCGTTTCGAGGTTTCATAAACAACGCGCTACAGACAAGGCGCACTCCTCGTCGATGGTGACAGAATCGAGGTTGCCCAGCGCTAGGCAAGGCGTAAATTGAGCTAAGGTGAGGCGTCTGTCAATATATCGGATCGGCAAGTGCAACGTCTCCCTGTCGGCATAGGCGCTTGCAGGATGCAACTCATTTCGCTCTCGAGTCTCGCCTTTGTAAGAAGCTAGAAAATTCTTTCCACCCGACTTTACTTTTCTAGCAAAAGATCTGCAAGGTTGCCGGTCCTTGCCAGTTGCATTCGTTTCTGGGCGAGGCTATGCATTGCGGTATATTCTTGTCTTCGGGACTGAAGACTTTCTCACAAAGCCTTCTAACCACATTGCTGACCATACCTTTCGTCACAATAGACTTGGTAACTAATCCGCTAGTACATTGTGAGTACCGAAAAGCTACCAGATGCGTTCCATCTTCATACATACTGTAACCGATCAATAAGTGGTATTTGCCAGGCACAACAGTTACGTCTTGGAAGAATTTCCCACGATTCTCTAGCACATGCACGTTAATGGCTTGGACGATCTCGGGGAGTTCCACCACCCCACAACGAGAGAACGACATCCCAATACTTCTCAAAGGCGATAGGAACAAAATTCGACTCTAGCCAGCTCAGACTAGACTCCAGCGTTGTCCAAACGATCGGAGTTTGTATGGACGTAGTTTCCCTCCAGTATTGCTCACCAGGATATACTACTTCTTGTGTAATGCCATCAGAATATTCCCGTACTTCAGAATTCTGTGGTTCAGAATTCTGCGTGGTTTGAAGATACGCTTCTGTCATTCGCGTCGCTGCTCCTTGGTCCATAGTCCAAGAACCATCGAATTGGCAAGAGGGAGCAGGCTGAACATTAGCAGATACCGCTGGCTGGACAATATCGGTATGAAAGCTTGATTTACACTTATTTGTCCATTACATATCCATACGTCATGTGAATTGAATCGGAAGATGGAAGCCGTAAGTTCTATTCAATCAAATCGGAATCGGACTTCAATAAAGACATTAATGCGCCAATACACAGATATCCGAGATCCTTTGTTCCCAGTTCAACTTCCATTCTTGGACCTAAGACATTATCCGTCTCGATCTTTTCTAAGCAGGCCCACAAAGAATGTTCCGGCTCAGTCGATTTCAACATCCAACCCTCCCAATCCCCTGTTTTCCCGTGATTTATTCATGTGCGCGAAAGCGAACATTGATCGCCGAAGATCACTTCTATCACCGAGATAATACGGAACGTAGATGACTTTGCAGTGGTCGGTTCTGAGAAACTTGAAGCAGGCAGAGTCTGGCAGGGTCTCGTTGATGGCGTCTATAGTCTGGACAGCACGCCCGACTTCCCACCACCGGAAACTCTTGTCATATTCCTCTAGCGAGAGCGGTATTGCTCGTACCATGCTTGCTTCGATGTCTTTCGCAGGAATATAGAGATGCGCGTCGGTAACTGAGATTTGGAGGATTGAACTCAGTAGGCAAGAATAAGCTTCCTTGACTTTACTTTTACACGTAAATGACATGGAGCAATCAGCATTGGACTTCACTCTTAGTGATTGCTCAGTAACATGATCATCACATAGAACTTCCTAAAATATTAAACGACTAAAAAATCCTGGGGCAAATCAAACCCAAATCGCCAGTGCAATCTAATCTCCTATACTGCTGTATTAGTAGCTGTTATGGTTTCTGTAAAGGCCTTGAATATCCTATTCCATTTTGTCGTCAAGTCGTTCACTCATTTCTTGGTGTCTTAGTGATGTCCTCATGAATGCCTTCAGATGCTCAAGAGGAATCTCAAAATTCCTCAGCATGTTTAGCCCTGGATTGGTTCAAGTGTTTTTAAACCCTGCGTGGTATGGTGGGGATCAAATGACTGGCCCGCAGCGTACGCCTTTATCGACGGCGCATGAAATCTAGTGCTGAGCACAACGTAAAATAATGGCATATCATATGAGCAGACAAGTTTATTTCGAAGCGCAATTGCACGGTATGCTTGCTTTCACAAAGACCTTTTCAGAAAAGAATGGAGAGATAAATCGGGCGGTGTAGCTTCCCCCCAATGGCGATCTTGAGAGCTTGGACGGTCAGGCACAACAAGAAAACCATTTACATTTGACTAATCGCCATTTTTTATGGGTATTGAAGTGGAGTCCCTTTATACTCCACCAAAGTTTTGTATCCGATGATGGAAATCTATTTTCGTACATGAACCAGGTCGAAAGAGCGGAGAAATACACAGGCTTTCCATTTGCCCTACACGCCAACACCAAGAAGAGCACCGCCGCATCCCTCAAACTGCGCACCAACATGTAGCAAATCAATCCTGACTATACTGGAGCACAGCACCGTGGCCGGCAGCTCAGACTCGGACCGATCGATTTCGTCATGGTCCACTTCGCAGCGCATCGTCGACGACAAGGACGAAGGGGCGCGAAGGGATCGCTGCTTCCGCCATAGTAGATAGATGGCAAGGACATCTCTGCCGTCAGGGATACCCAAGTGCTGCAGGTTCCTGCGGCTAGCAATGGCCGCTTTGGTGAAGCGGAGTGGAGCTGTGCGCACGTGGCGGGTCAGCATCTTTGATTCTGCTAAGCATCGATTAGAGGGGGAGGGGGTGGAAGCTAACCTAATCGGGCCATCGTGATATATATTGGCACTTTGGTGATCGATGAAAGTAATCTCCAAGAGCTTGTGCATAGGACGGTTGCATTAACAGTCCAGCTGGCCCAGGGGAAAAAAAACTTAGATCGCCTGTAGGAATGCTTTAGAGGAGGAAAGATGTGGGCGAGAAAGGACGGCTCGGATATCACAGAAAGGTTCAGGGCAAGCAAGTGATGTGCGAAGCTTCACGTCCGCGAGAGTATTGGACGCAGCAGAACTGGGCGGACGTGCTCATATTTCTATCCAGTCCAGCCATTGCTGGATGGACTTGAGCCTCAATGTCCAGCGCAGACCTCCAGATTACCGTCCCTCCACAATGAGTGTCCCGCGAAGGGCCGAGTGTTGGTCTTTGCGTAATACACCACGAACACCAGCTGAGATGAGCTGGCTTTCCCAAGCCGGAGTAAATCCATTATCCGCCAATATTGATTATTCAGTTAACCGCCGCAGGATGGGCTGAGGTGATGTTGGAAGTGCCGCAAGTCGAGGCAGATTCGCTGGTTTACTGGGCCTTTGTAATACGTCGTCGCAAGCGGTGACGGAACAATTTTTGTTGGGTTTGTTGCTTCCAAAGGTTCGCGAGGGGGACGTCAGCGCCGGAACGGCGACCTAAGCATCTGACATGTGCGTTCTGCGGGCTGCTGGGAGAGTGAATTGAGTTGATTGGTTGCCTCAGCTTCTACTTCCCGCCAAGCTTGCGGCGAAAAATTTTCTCCTTGGTTTTACAGTAAGCACTAGCATAATACAGCAGCGGGCTCTGAGTTAGCATTAATAGGCCGTCTATTGGAAGGGCTTTCGATGGTACATTTTCTCTTTTCAAAACACTTCAAGATGCTGTGTTACTCTATTGCTCGATTTGGAGTGCGAAAGCGAGCTGGAATATAAGAATAGCCTGCGATAAGATAGCCACAACAGTCCACGCAGAGATCATCGTGCCAAGTCGGGGAAGCTGGAAGGGCGTCTGGCAAGAGAATTATTGGAGCCCCGTGAGCCCCTGGTGTGAATCACGGCAATCACGCTTACTCAAAACGACCAGCTTAAGCCACAGCCGGCAGCGAGACATTTGTCGCAATGTCGATCCCTCTGCCGTGTTACGGCGAAGGTAAATGCGTAATTCAAGGTTGCATAGGCGTTGGTATGGCTGGTGTAGACAGGCTGAAAATGTGCCACGAGCGGAGAAATAATGTCTACGCGAGCACGATGCAGGTGCATGAGTAACATCGAGGAGTTGCAACCACATTCAAGGCCGCGTAGGCAGAAACTTGACGCCGAAGAAAACGTCGTGACCTTAGATGGTGCGAGGCAAAGCGTCAAGGAGATGATTAGCTAATTAAGGTAGATCTCATCAAGTCATCGAGTCATCTCATCCACAAAATACCTTAGCCTGCGAGTCCGCCATCATATTATCAAACCCGCAAATTGTTGCAGTCGCATTATTTCGGCCCGTGGGCCGAACGGCCATGCTGCTGAAGTTACATCAGATTCAACCTTGCCCTACCCCACGGGCATTAGGTACGCGGGGAAGCAGCCTTGGGAGTCTCACGTCAAACTCGGCACCATCGTCGTTGTCGCATCTTGATCGAATCTCATCGCTAAAATGTTCATTTGCCGTGTCTTGCGGCGCTTTCACTCAACCCGTTGCCTTTTCACATGGGCACATGATTTCTTTTTGGCATCTGCCCAACCGGAAAGGGCATTTGGCTGATACGGCAACGGCCGCGGATGAATGTGGCTTATCTCTGTTCATCAGCCACTTAGATCAACATCTCAGAAAATTTTTCACCGAGTGCTCAGCTTGAAACCCTGGTAGGCGGGACAAGACAATTTCCCGGCTTGAAAGATCGTGGAAATCGCCAGATCATCTTGCATTGAAAAAGTGGTTTCAAATCCTATGCATGCACGATATATTGATTATGTGGCTGTGTATCAGTGCGTAAACTTGAGGCTGCAAAGTTGGCCTGGTGTGTCTGCCCATCACCTTGCGGTGCATCGGGGTTGGGCCGACATTTCAAGGTTCTCACCGCCCAAGCTACTCAACCGCTGCACGAATCACACGAAATGCCGATTGGGCTGGAACTAATGGACCTTTGGGCAGCGTTTGAGGTTGCCTTCATCTGAGATCCTCAAAGCTAAATCTTGATCAGTTGTCACTATGAGAGTGCTCATGGACGAGAACATTAAGTCTATTGTGGCATGGCACAGTCTAACATCGATGGATATAAATGATTTCAAATAGATATAAAACAAGCAAAAAATGCCACCGACATCTGGTATAGGTACGAGCAATGCAGAGAAAAGGGAACGAAAAGCATCATGAACCCATCCGTGATGAAGAGAGCAACCAAAAACATTGAAAATTACAGTCGCCTGTCTTAGTTAACTCCTAACACCGATCACACAAAACACTCTGCCCAAGATGCAGGATTCTGCCATGCTACATTAATTCCCTAATCTCAACGAGAAGTACAGACCCGATGAAGACCTCCAGTAAGGCCATGAGAAGAACTTCCATTAGAACGCGTCTTGCTGCAACCATCACGCCTGCCGTAAACATTAAAACCCCAATAGTAGCGCCGAGGATAATGGCTTTCGTGCAACCCATGCGGCTTTTTCCTGTGCGAGAAATACCCCAAGCAGAGAAGCTGAAGGTAAGGATGATGGCAACAATAAGCACTGCGATCGCAATGATGCGTGAACGAGAAAGTGGGGCAGGCGGCGACTTGACAGGGGTCTCAGAAACCCGACCTTCTTCGGCAAGATGAAGTTCGTCGTTATCAGTATTGATTCGTCGATGCCTAAGATACTTGGCGCCTGGGAACGTTAGTTGTCGAAGCGTGAACAGATACGCATTGATTACCTTTATTTGTATGATAGTACGCTAGGTGGGTTTCAGGTGCAGGCTCCTCGAAGATTTCGTCGGATTCGTCGCTGTGGATGATGACGACCGGTTTCTTCGATTTCTTCGGTCGCTTGTTCGACTTCTTGGAAATTGGGATTGGACTTGCCCTTGCCCAGCTTCCGACGCCAAAGAAGTCCTGATCGCGCGCCGCTTCACGCTCCGTGTCGGATCCTGATCCATGAGTAGCAGTCATGGATGAGGACGCAGAGACAATTGCGACTTTCCCTTTGCCATTGCTGCCCGCAACAGGATAGTTTGTACCGTTCGAAGTTGGCTTTGTTACGCTGGAGGCCTTTCGTGAACTCCAGATGGACCCGGTCGGAGCGGCTGAGGAGGAAGCGGCGATGGAGGTAGAAGCGTGAATATGGGAGTTTATATTGGAGGTAATACGGTCGAGTTCAATTGCAGCATCGTGGCGAAGGGAGAGCGTGGTGGGATCGTATTCGCGGTGCAGTCCAGGGATATCAGGGTGAACGGTGAGGGAGGTGTCGCTCGTAGAGCTGCTGATGGTGGCTACAGTAAAACCAAAATCAAAAACCCTTCATGAGTCAACCGAAAGATTGGGGTGTACTACTCTCAGCCATTTCTCTCGGTGACAGAGAGTTGCTGGGCTTTCTGGCCAGAAACGAGTTTCATACATTCAAGTAAAGGCGGCGGGGTCGAAGCAGACAGTGTAAGTCCAGGCGAATAAATTCGCCGGAGCGGACAAGTAGATCAGAAGTCAGAGGCCGAGCTGTAGACAAAATGTGAACGTTGGATTGGGCGGCGATTAAAGTTGCGCGAGGAGGATGATGTAAAAGACAAGATGGTTGGCGGGATGGTCGGACGAAAGCTCGGTGGGCACGGCGTGTTTCAAGTACGACGGGGCGCTCTGGGCGGCGGTGATGCACTAAGCCGTACAGAACACGCCGGGGGGCAGAAGCTATTCGACTGTCGTCATCATTCTTCTGAGGTGCTGTGCGTGGGTCTAGTCAAAAGGGAGATACAGCTGGTAATGGGCTGTGCAGTCTTGAAACGCTTAGAATCCCCACGACAATCTCGATAGAAGACATTGAAAACTGATAGCAACTTGAGATATTTTGGGAAATGGCACTCTTCAAAGCGAGGGCTCTTCTTTTCAACCTAGGCCCAGCTATTGAGGGACCCCGACGTGCAATGCCCAACTTAACGAGGCGCTGCCATTTTCCACTGGAGATCGACGGAATATTTCGAGGGGTATGGGGTATTTGCGCCGTCGGTTGACTTATCTTCCCCTGCTTGATTGAAGACCGAGGGTGGCTGCGAGGACAGGGTTGCTCCGGCCGCAGGGGTTGTTCGTTATTGGGGCGCATCTAGACCCAGCTTACAGATTGGGAATGGTAGTTTTTTTTTCTGGCTGCCTCGAACTGAGAAGAGAGCGGAGAGTGAACCATGCCAATAGGAACAGCGCTTACTGCAGCCTTATGATTGGGCTTCTTAATCTGTAGTGTCTTGCCTGATCGTTAGTTTAATTGTGTGCTTGCGTGATAAAGCTTACGAAGACTTTAAAGTACTAGTGAAAGTATGCATGAGACGTTAGAAGGTGTCGTTCAAAGGTGTAATTAGTCTTTGCATCCCGTCGCAGATCCGTGGTTGAAACGCAGATCTCCCGTGTCAGATCTTTTTTCTTTCCTGGCTCTGCTTATCAAGCTTATCGCAATATGCTGTGTTTGCTTTGTTTGAGGTGTGAGTCCGGGGTCCGTCCGATCGTTGCTGGCCCAAGGGACTTTAGACAAGCTTTTATAAGCATTTAGATGCTAGTATCAATAACCGAATTTCATCCTGGGGATAAAATTAACAAAATTAACAAAATTAACAAAATTTATAATGTTATTTTAGTATTATGTGTTGGGTCTGGCGAGGTCCTCTGAAAGGCTAGAGGAACCTATCTGAAGGGGGTTTTGTGCTTCGGACCCGTTGCTGGTGAAGCGGAATTCGCCTTCTTCAATTGTTATTTAATACTTGTACCAACACAATAGTTTGCGACGTTTTTAATAGCCGCTTTAGCGTTGCTCTAGAGAAATTACTTGGATTTCTAGATGTATATACAGGATATCATGAGTTCAGAAATTATCACGAAAGTCCTCGCATGGCTAGATTTTTTTTACGGAGGTCCTTAACAAAAGTTCTTGCACCTTCCTAATTAGGAAGTTTTAAACTGACGTACGCACAAGCATAGGTGCGTATTTTACAGCCTACGTAGCGTATACTAAAGTCTACTTAGCGTATATTAAGGCACGCAAACTTTAAAGATTAATTTACTAGCCTAATACTATATATAATAAATATCCCTTGTTAATTTTTTAAATTTATACTTAGTAAGATAATATATAAAAACATAAAAGGTAGTAATAAGTATTATTATTCCTAAAACTTCCTCATAAGGAAGGTGCAAGAACTTTTATTTAGGACCTCCGTATATCTATTATATTATACTACGTACAATATTACGCATACAGCCTCTAGGCTATAACGCTATTGTGATAGCGCTAGAGCGCGTCACCTGCCAAATTCTACCTAAGTTCTACTATATTCTGCCACCTGTTATACTATCTTATACTATTACGTACTATTACGTACTATTTCCTACTATTAGCTCGCCTACTACTAGCGCCTTAGCGGCTCGCGCTACTTATTTATTTACACCAGCCCTAGCGATCCCCTTTTCTTCTCCTTAGCTTAGTATCTTTATGGGATAGTATTCTATAAGCTTTGGTTTAGAGGCATTTATATAAGCCGTTATATTATATTAAGCTCTCCTTACATTACCTAGAAAGGCCTTAATAATATCCTACCCTAAAAAGAAAACTTCGTCTATAACAACGCGTTAACGCGCTATACTTAGACACTAAAATAACTCTATATTACCTAGGAAGGCCTAGATAATATCCCACCTTATAAGCTAGACAGGACTAAACTTATACCCCTAGAATTAAAACTAAAGCGTATAATACTAATAAACCCTAGGAAACTAACAATAAAGAGAGCTGCCTCTACCTAAGAGGAACCTAAGATCTAATTAGGATTAGAAATTAAAGATAATAATAACGTTATAGACGTACGCAAGTAGATTCGCGCCTTTATAGCTAGCTAGAAAGCTAATTATCTTAAAGCAAGAAATATATAAGAGACCCTATAAGAGATCCTAGAAAGCCTTATAGCCCTATAAAATAGCCTAGCTTCCCCTTCTTAAAGCCCTAGCCAACCTATTTACTCCACTAAATGCGATATACTAGGGAGTACGGATATAATAACGAAGTAATCAAAGTCCGTTAAGCTCCCTAATCCCCTACTACTATTTAATAGAATAGACCCTACCTTTAAGAATTAGAGGATTTAAGTATAAGAAAAGCTCCGCGTTAATTATAACCATTTCCTTTCTAAAGAAGCTAAAATACTCTACCTCTTTAGTTAAACCACTAGGGACGCCTAACGACACCTTTAAGCCAAGTTTAAGGACAAGTCCCCTGTCTAATTTATATTTATTAATAAAATAATATAGCACTTAGTAGCTATTTATGTTAACCTAAACAAAGTACGGGACGCCTAGTATAACTATAATTGCCTAATAATAAAACTAAACTAACCCTTTACTAAATTCTAAACTTAATTCCTATACCTTACGGGAGAAGGCTAGGTTCCCCTTAAGAACTACTAATTAAACCTATACAATAAGCTAATAATTTAGCTATAAGAGAAGATCGCTATAACCTTAGATAACCTACTAACTTATAATAAACTCGCAGCTTATTACATATTATTAGACTTAAAACTAAAGTAGATTAAAGCCTATCCTAATTAATAGAAGCGACTATATAGTAATTAGAACTTGCTAGCTATACCTATAGGAGCTAAAGCAGAAAGATAAGCTATAACTACTCTTATACTAAAAGTGGTTATAACTATATATTAGTAAGTAATACCTAACTAGCTATAAACTACGCTATTAACTAGTGTTTACTATAATACTCTAATTAACCCTACCTTGGCTATATGCTACAACTATAATAAGGAGGGTTACTTTGCCTTATTTTGCCCGAAGCTAAAGGATATAGGCGATATTAAGGAGATAAAGGAAGGAAAAACGTCTAATAAGTTAGGAAAAGAAGAACCCTAGGGAAAGACTCCCCCCTAGGGTACCCTATTAATCTTAAAGAGATTAATCTTAGTTAATTAATAGGTAAAAATTATTTTATAGTTCTATATATAGTATCTTAAAATGGATATAGAGTTAATATAACCGCCCTTATTAACACTAAAGTAAATAGCTTTACCTTTATAAACACTACCTATATAAATAATGTTGCTAAGTTTCTAAATACAGAAGCTACCTAACTAGAGAAGCCTATTTAGGCAAAAGGCTATAACGGCTAAGCTGGTTAGCCTATTACCTACGTCTTAAAGTTATATATCGCTCTTAACCGATAACACTAATATAGTATTTCCTTCTGTATCTTAGACCTAGGGTCCTATAATATAATCCTTAGACGAAAATAAATGTCCTATTTTAATATTTAGTTAAATATATAATAAAGACAATTTGTCTAGCCGGAGGATAGACTAAGGTTACCCTCCTTTATTAAGGAGATCTAAACTAACTATAAGACACTAGCTGTAAGGGCTAACCCTATCTACTAGTAGGATGTTCTAGCCTATAATCTAGCCTTTATCTAAAAAAACGCCCGCTATAAAGCTAGAAAGAACTCCATATTAATAAAGATACTCTTTTAAAGTACTATGTTTAAAGAGGGCTTTATATATAGAAGCGGGATAAATAGTAATATAAATAATATTTAAATTACGTAGATCTAACCGGTATAGAAAAGAACTATCACAGTACTGCAATAAAGTAGACTAAATAACTACGTTATAGTATAAAGAGGGGAAGAAGGTGGAAAGGGGGTATTATATATAAATAGTAGGGCCGGCCGCTAAGTCGCTAGTGGTAGGCCAGCTAATAGTAGGGAATAGTACAAGACAGTATAAAACAGTATGCGTTAGGTTAGTGCCGTAACAGTACTCCTCTCCCCTAGATGGGTTGGTCCCTAAACCGAATAAATAACTTAAAAATAGGTAGTATATGGGGTTACCTATTTTCTACCGTAAAGATATTAGTTCCGCTTACCGCCCTTAACTAAGCTAATGGCGATTTTCTATACCGGGCATAGAAAATCCTAATTAGTTAGTTTAGTAAGTAAGGTTAGTAGAACTCTACACCGCTACCCAAATCGGTCCATATGGCGTTTCTTAGCGAGAATTTGGCCAATTAGATAACTTTAACTGCCGGTTAAAGTTCTATAACATCTTAACTACCACAAATTTTAATGCGGTGGTCGGCCGCGACCTTAGCGTGACTTTTCCTTATCTTATGCCTAGTCTAGGGGTCCTGGCTTCTTAGGGTGTTGCTTATAGAAGCGCTATACAGCTTATTTATAACCCTTTAGGTCTTCCTTTAGCTACTAGGTTGTATCCTTATAATATTTCCATTTAATCTTATAAGTTAGGCCCTAGGGGTCTTTATTATATATATTAAGGATTTTCTTAAACTCCTATTTATCTTCTATATTGCCGTTATTATCTCTCTTTGCTACTCGTCCTTGTATATTACGGCGCTCTATAATATTAATATTTGCTTGGCTAGGGATCTCTTTAGTAGCCTAGAGGCGGACCTTAGATATATAAAAGGATTTATTTACTTAGATGTGGTCTAAAAGGTCTACTATAACTGCCCCTTAGTATACTGCGAGTATAGGGTACAGGCCGTCCCATTTATCATCCTATTTCTTCTTAGGTCTATTTATCTTTATATTTTCTAAGCTAACTATAACTATATTACCTTCGTAGAATAACACGCTCTCGTCCTTACGGGTATTAGCATTATTTTTATAGCGTTACTATAAAATCCGGGCTAGGGCCTTAAGCTATATTAATATCCGCTTAAAGCGGTTGGCCATAGAGTCTGCGCGGAAGAACTCCTTCTTTACTTATACTAATAGTGTTAATAGGTAGGGGCCAGCAGGCTTAATTCTAAGGCGAGGGTTAAAGTTATAGTTTATAAAAAATGGGGAGATACCTATACTCTCGTTAACTTGGTTATTTATAGCAAACTTAGTAAATAGTAGGTAGTTAACCTAGTTATCCTATATAAAGCTAATAAAAGTATAAAGGTATTTATTTACGGCAGCGTTAATAATTTTAGTTTAGCCGTCTATTTTTAGGTGCTAGGCTAAGCTTAGTCGCAAGGTTATCTTAAGGCGTTTATTTAGTCGTCGCTAAAAGTCGCTAATAAATTATATACCGCGATTAGAGATAATTATACTTAGTACACCGTGGAGCTTATATACGTTATTAATAAAGCTATTAACTAGCTTCTCTATTAAGAGTCCTGTTACTAAAATAAGGTGTTATATTTTAGTTAGGCGGTCTATAATAATAAGGATATATTTATATACCTTACTATAGCGTTAGTATACCGGCAGCATTATAATATAGTTAATTAAGATATCGGTCTATAGGCGAGTGGGTAATTCTAGTAGTTTTAGGAAACCGGGCAGGGTAGAACGGGGGGTCTTAGTACGAAAGTATAGGGTATAGTCTTTAATAAAGGTAGCCGTAAACTAGGAAATTCCTAGTCACTAGTATATTTAGTTTAAGAGGTTAAAAGTTTTAACCCAACTAGGGTAACTAGCAGGGCCGCTGCTATAAGAGCGATAGGTAACTTCTAAGTAAAGGTTTAAGGCGTTAGGGACGAAAAGACATTAGCGGAAGTAGATTTGTCCGTTAATAATACTATATTCTAACTTATTATAACAGAGTAATTTTCTAATCTTCTTTAGCTAATAGCGAGCTTTCCAATTATATAGGGCTGCTACTATATCTCTTACAAGTTTATTCTCCTAGTATCCTAGCTAAATTAACTTATCTAGTAATTTTTTAGCTATTTTAGGGTCTAAAGTAGCTATAAACTTCGCGTTATTAGAGTTACAGGACTTATATAGTAATTCTTTTAAGATTATAGGGTTAACTTTTTAGGGCGGTATAACGACTTAGGCTTAGTAGCGGAGGCGTTTATTATTAGTATCCTTAGGCCTTATTCCTAGTAGCTAGCTTAAGGCGTTAGGGAGCGTAGCTTTGCTGCTAGGTCTATATATAATTATAAAGTTAAACTATAAAAGAAACTCTGCCTACTAGACTTAGCGCTAGTTTAGCTGCTTAGTAGTTATAAACGTCTATAGGTTCTTATAGTTAATAATAATTTTAAACGGCTTCTTAGTCCCTTATAGCTTAGGACGCTATTTCTTTAAAGCCTTAATAATAGCTAAGAGTTCTTTATTATAGATCTTATAGTTATACTCTAGCGTAGAGTGCTTTATAAAGAAGAATGCAACCAGTTTTAATTTTCTATTATTATTATATTGGGAAAGGACTCCACCGGAAGCCTAATTTAATGCGTCTATCTCTACTACTGTTTTCTTTATATAGTTATAGTATGCTAGTACTAGTGCTAAAGTAAAGGCTCCCTTAAGGGCCTTAAATAATTTAGCTTGTTTTAGTCCCTATAGCCATCCAATATCCTTCTTTAGGAGTTTTATTATAGGTATAGCGATAGCAGAGTAGCCTTAGATAAATCGTTAGTAGAAGTTCGCAAAGCTAAGAAATTATTATAGTTCTTTAATTAATGTTAGGTTCTTTTATTTTTGTAAGGCCTATACCTTCTTAGGGTCTATAGTTATGCTATTAGTTAAGATAATTAAGCCGAGGTATTTTATTTTAGTAGAGTAGAACTTAGACTTATTAATATTAATTTAAAGTCTAGCATTACTAAGTCTTTAGATGACTTTATTTATATACTTAGTGTACTTAGCGTATGTTTTAAAAAAGATAAGGACGTTATTAAGGTAGGCAGTGTAGTAGTTATTAAGGGCGTTATATAGAATATAGTTAATATAATTCAAGAATATAGTGGGTGCGTTATAGAGGCTAAATAGTATAACTAGTATCTTATAACTAGTATCTTATAAAGTCTAAACTAGGTAATAAATACTATAAGCTACTTATAGCCCTTTATAATCCGGATCCGATTAAACGCAGCAATTATATTAGGTTTAGTAAAGTACTTAGCACTATAAAGTGCGTTAAGTATCTTACGGATTAGTGGCAGTGGGTATCGATTCTTAATAGTAACTGTGTTTAGGCTTTGGTAGTTATAGTAGATTTATATACCGCCGCTAGGCTTAGTAGCGAGGAGGAGTGGTACGGTATCTAGTAAGGTTAATTCGCGGATAAAACCCTTATCCAGTATCTTATTAATCTACTTCTTTATATACTTAAGTTTAGTAAGTAAGAGTGGTTAATTTTTATAGTACGGGGCCTAGTTTCTAGGGGTGATCTTAATTTTATGGTCCTATAGTTAGTAAGGGGGCAGCTTATCTATATTTTTAGGGAGGAAGTGCTTAATATATTTACTAAACTCCTTTAGTAGACATTATAGAATATCTTTATAGGTTAATCCTAGTCTGCCTTTTAGGAATTTTTTAATATTAGTGTCAACTATTTTCTAATGTAAAAGCTCAGGTTTAGTTTTTAGATTTATTTTAAGGAAGTTATAGAAATAAGGGGGGAGCACTTTACAGGCTTCCTTTATTGTATAGTCGCCTTCTACTAGCCGGCGGAAAGACCTTTTTAATAGGTTTAGTACTTCTATTAGGCCTATAAACAGCTTTTTAAGTAGCTATTAGTACTTATTTTATTTAACTAGTTTTACTAGCTCCGCTATATAGATTCTTATTACCTTTACGTCTTTTTATTTATAAAACTAGGTAAAATTAATAGTATAAGTGTATTTAATATTGTCTAGGTTAGGGCGTGTTTGGTTCTCTAATACTATAGCTAGGCTAATATAGCTTAGTTAGCCCGGAGAGGCAGAAATAAAGCGGCGGCCCTATATAGTACGCGCGGGAGACGGGTATAAGGTTAGGCGTTATAGTGGCGCGGTTTCTATTATCCAGGTCTTAGTAGTTTTATAGCTAGTCCTTACTATAACGCGAGCTATAGTGTGCGTATATGGTATATGGCTTAGTTTTAGGTATTAGGCTAGGCGGCTAGGGTTTAAATAGTGCCTGGGTTAGGGTTAGATTTTTAGTAGTAATAGCGCAAAGTAGACCTTCTTCCTTGGTTTTAGTAGGGCTGGCTAGCCCATTATTTTAGTCTTAAGTGCTAGAGTAGTCTAGTCTTTTATTATTTTATTTCTTTACAGCTATATAGGCTCCCCTTTATTAGGAACGTCTTCTACTATTAGGGCTTTATATATAGTCCTAGGCACTAGGCTTAGTAGTACTAAGTATCTATATAGGGCGTCCCTGCTAATATCGGTTATCCCCTATAGGAGGTAGTGCTTAGAGTAGTAGTCTAAGTTAAAGTAGATCTTAAGTTTCCTAAAGCTAGAATAGGGTTTATACTTTTAAAGCTAGGGTATACCTAGGATAATTAGGGTAGTGGGCGAGAGTTTAGTAATAAAAAAGAGTATGGCTTTAGTATAGAGGCCAATTAATATTTAGGTGGTAAAGTAGTCTATAATAAGTAAAGTTAGGATACTATCTGCGAGGTGCAGTGGCCTAGGTGCTAGCAGCTTCTTAGTTATAATATTATACTTTCTTATAATAGACTCTGCGTTAGTAAATACTATTATAGTACTACTAAAGTCTACTAGGCTTACTATATCGATATAAACTTAGGGGTATAGGTTATATAATAAGGAGAGTTGGGTTTAAATAAGGATTAATTTCTTATTACTATTTACTAATCTAAGATTAAGTAGCAGTTTACTAATAGAAAGAACTAATTAATCTAGTAATAGGGACCTAATCTTCTTGTCTTCCTCCTTATATAGTTTAGACCCTTAGACGCGACTTAGTTTAAGGGTTTACCTTTTAACAACTAGGGTATGGGGCTGTTTTAGTAGGGCGGTTTAGTGTTTATCTAGCTAGTAATATTAGTCTTAGTTTTGGTTAGGGTATAAAAAGATAATACCTTGCTAATAACGTGGCTATATTTATATTCGCTAGCACAAAGTCGCTAATACTTGGCGTTGTTAATGGGTTAGGCTCCTATATAGGGCATAGTTTAGAGTAACTAAGCTATAAAGTTAAAGGGGGGGGGTTGTCCGCCGCGGCTATAATAGGCTCCGCGGTTACCGCGTTTATAGTAGACTCTATAGTTACCGCGTCCATAGTTATTAGTTTGCATTATTTAATAGGGTAGTATTAGGACTAGGTTTACTATCTTAGTAGGGTTATAGGTATTCTTTTAGTAGCCAGGCAGGCTATAGGTAAGATATAGTCTATTATTAATATAACGCTTACGCTCTGTGTTTAAGATTCTATTAAAGTTTATAGGTTCTCTAGTTACTACTAGGGTTAGGGTTAATATAGGGGTAGGGGCTTAGGTAGGTAGGCGGTGGTTAGTGTTTTTTTTAAGGTTGGCTTAGTATATATAGTTTATAAGGTTCTTAGCGAATATATCTATTTACTTACTCTAACCTATATAGTCGCTATTATTAATTTTATAGGTAAGTCTGAGTACTAGCTCTTCTATCTTTAAAGAAATAAACTTTTAGAGTAGATCTACCTTCTATTTATCTATCTTCTTAGCGCGGACTATTAGCTTATTAAGCTCTCCCTTCTAGGACTAGTAATTATGCTTACCCTAGGGGAAATAGTTAAGCTTATTTTTTGCGACTTAGGTTATGTTAAGGACCTTATAGTAGGCAGTAAGGTCTTTAAGCATATCTTCCTTAATAGGCCATTTCCACGTAGATATATTGTTTAGGTTCTTATATATAAGCTCTAGGCCCTACTTAATAAACTTATAGGCCTTATTTTTTAGTATATCCGAGATATAAAGGATCTAGGACTAAACTATATTAAAGTAGTCCTAGTCCCAGTTAAAGACTCCCTTAATCTTAATATGCCAGGTCTTAAAATTAGCTTATTATTCTAGCAGGGTGCCTTTTCCGCTAAATATTAGCGGGTCTTTAGATCTCCGTTTTTTTTACTAGGTTACTACCATTATTATAGGGGTTAATTATTTTAGGACGGTAATAGTCTCTACTTAGGAGTTAATAGTTCCTATTTAAGAAGCAATAAGGGCATTAAGGTTTTTATTAGCTTTCTTATTAGTGGTGTTTATATTATATATATACTATAGTCCTACTTTAATATTGCTAAGGAACTCGTTAGTATAGTTAATAAAGGTAAGGTAAGCTTTGCTAGGCTTAAAAGTCTTAGGGTATAGTAGGGAGCGGTGGATTATCTACGCGATATTAGGGTATATCTTTATAAAGAGGTCTGTAAAAACATCGTGGGGGTTTTAAGTTTTAGCTATTTTGGCGTCGTTAGTGTTACCTATTTAGGCGCTAAGTAAAAACTAAGGATTATTCTAGGACTATGCTAGGGATATATTGGTTTTAGTAGGGGCGCGCATAGGTCGCGATTGCTTTAGGGTAGAGGTTAATTGGCTAGAGTACAGGGAATTAGTGATCGCAATAGGGCGTAAATTGAAGATACCATAAACTATTATAGTGCTGTAATAAAGTAGACTAAATAACTACGTTATAGTATAAAGAGGGGAAGAAGGTGGAAAGGGGGTATTGTATACAAATAGTAGGGCCGGCCGCTAAGTCGCTAGTAGTGGGCTAGCTAACAGTAGGAAATAGTACGAGATAGTATAAAACAGTATGCGTTAGGTCAGTGCCGTGACAAAATAGGTCGTAGAGATATTATAGGGAGGCGGCGATCTTAAGGATCTTATAAGATACTTTAACCGTTACGGGTTATTATAGCTTAAGCAATATACGGAGAGTATACTACGGCATCTTAAGCGCTGCGTTAAGGATTTCCTTACCCTTTACTAGCTACTATATAAAACGGTGTAACGTATAGTGGCAACTATATATAAGTAACCACTATAGCGTATAACGCTGCCCGTAAGTATTCTAAGGGAGCTTTAAAACCTACCTAACGATAATATAAAGGACAAACGCGACCCTAATTTATTAAATATTCTAGTAGGCCTAAGGGACTTACTAAAGGTATTTTTGGGTAGGAGAGTAAAAGTCCTACCGTAGAACTTGGAGTATGATTATGCAATTAATTTAGAAAAAGGTAAATAACCACCGAATCTTCCTATCTATAACCTCTCGCGTAAAGAGCTTAAGATCCTATAGGAGTACCTTAATAGGTTACTAGAAAAGGGGTAGATCTAGCCTAGTAAGTTGCTATTAGGCGTACTAATCCTCTTTATCCTAAAACTAGATGGAACTATAAGGCTATGCGTAGACTATCGCGGTCTTAATAAGATTATAATTAAAAACCATTATCCACTACTACTAGTTAGTAAAATGCTAGATTAACTATTTAGGGCGAAGATCTTTATAAAGCTAGATCTATAAGACGCCTACTATAGGCTCTATATTAAAAAAGGGGATAAGTAAAAGACCGCTTTTAAGACCTAATATAGCTACTTTAAGTATCCGGTAATGCCTTTTGGGCTAGCTAATACGCCTATAACATTCTAATTATATATTTATAGAGCCTTAGGGGGACTAGTTAACCGCATATATATCGTCTATTTAGATAATATCTTAATCTACTTAGAAGACGAGGATTAATATAAGTAATATGTCCGCGAAGTGCTGGAACATTTAGATAATTAGGGCCTCTACGCTAAGGCGTTAAAGTATATCTTTAATACTAAGTAGGTTAAGTTTCTAGGTTATATTATAACGCCTATAGGTGTAGTTATGGACCTAGTATAGGTGTAAATAATCTAAAAGTGGCCGGAGCTAGAGAGCTACTAAGATATTTAAGTGTTCCTAGGCTTTGCCAATTTCTATAGGCGCTTTATCTATAACTACTTAGATATTGCCTAATACCTATTTAACTATATTACGGAAGCTTCCTAAGACCTAACCTAAGGAGTAAAAAGCTTAAAGGCGGTAAGGAAGAAAACTAAAAAGGGACTAACTAAATAGTATAAGCTATGGTTATAGCCCAGAAAGGTTTAAAAGGCCTTTTAAAAACTTCGCGTAAAGTTTACGGAAGCTCTATTGCTACGGCATTTTGACCTAAATTAGCTATTAATAATAATTACTAATATATTAAATTTTGCCCTTATTAGTATCCTATTATAACCTAATAGGCATCTAGACGCTACCTAGCTCTATTAAAGACTAGTAGTATTTTATAGCAGAAAATTCCAGGGACCTAAAGTTAGGTATTATACCCACGATAAAGAACTGCTAGCTATAGTTAACTACTTTAAATAGTGGCGACACTACCTTAAGTACGCGAGCTATACCACTTGTGTACTCTTAGATTACTATAATTTACGCTACTTTATAACTATAAAGGAGCTTATACCTTAATAAGCTAGATAGGCAGAGGAGCTTATACCTTAATAAGCTAGATAGGCAGAGGAGCTTATATGATTTAATTTTAAGATTAAATATAAGCTAGGGGAAAACAACCCTACTAATAAACTGTTACGACGGCCAGACTATACTAAAGGCTTTAAAACGGGAGAAGGAAAATAGATAATAGATATCTTACTCCCTACATTACAGAATAAGCTCTAGGTGTAGGATGCTTAAGTACCTATAGCTCTATATACTAAGTCTTAGGTAGTATAAGCCCTATTAGTTTCCACTAACGTTCCGGCTAGTACCCGGTCCGTTACTAATAAGGGTCTAAATATACCTAGACAGAACATCCCTAATATATTCTTAGAACCTAGTAATACACTATCCCTAATTACTAAGCTATCCCCTTAAACTAATAGCGAAGCCATAGAGCAATTAAAACTTAAAGCCCTATAATAACTAAAGAACTTTAACCTTATAGCGGCTTTCCTAATATATACGCATTAAAGAGTTATAAGATCTATGGTACCATCTAGTCTTATACTTAAAGCAGTACGGGATAAAATAGCTTTTAGGTATAATAGAGGGACGTTTCCTATACCATCCTTAATGCGGAAGTAGACCGGAAACGTATTAGAAAGGAAGCTACTAGGCGCTACTATTAGGAACTAAATCCGATAGGCCTACTGTGTAAAGGTAGTAAGGTTTAGGTGCTATAAGAAGCAAATCTATAACAGAAGATTCTTATAAAGAATTATAATAATCCTCTAGGCGGCTACTATGGTTAAGTAAAAACAGTGGAATTACTTTAGCGTAAATACTATTAGCTAAGGCTTAATTAGGAAGCAAAGGAGTATATTAGCTATTATAAGAAGTGTTAAGTATATAAGATCCGCAGGCATAAGCTATAGGGTTTACTTAAATTAGTTCCCCCCGCCAGTAGGCTATAGCGATATTATACTATGGACTTTATTACGGATCTCCCGCTATTTAAAGATAGCTAAGGACAAATATACAATTTGGTCCTCGTACTTATTAATAGGTTTTTAAAGTACATCTAATACCTTCCTGTTAATAAGACGATTAATATATAAGAGCTTACCAACCTAATTAAGGAGAAATGCTTTCTTAAAGTAAATTAGCTACACTCTATTATTACTAATAGGGGTAGCGTTTTTATAAGCCAATACTGGTCGGACCTATGCTTCTATTTAAAGATAGACTACTAGTATAGTATGGCTTTTTACCTGCAGATAGATAGGTAAACGGAACGCTAAAACTAGGAACTAGAGTCTTACCTGCGGATATATTTAAACTACTAGCAAAACAACTAGTATAAGCTACTTCCGTATACGGAGTACGCTTATAATTTAAAGCAATATATATTATATAAGTATGCACTAATCTAGATTACCTATAGCGTTCAACTATTTGGGTTTAATGGTATACCTAACAATTACTAGCTAAGGCCGTATAATTAGTTATAGGATCCTACTGGGAAGTCTAAGGACATCTACCGGAGAGTATAAAAATACCTCTAGGAATAGAAGAAGTAATGGAAGTATGCGAAGTAGAGCCTATAAGATGCCCAAAAGTAGTAGAGACTTTAGTATAACCGCAAGCACCAGGATAAGCATTTTAGAGTAGGCGATAAGGCCCTATTACGTTTAACAAATATTAAGACCTGTTAACTATTAAAGAAGCTTAATATAAGATACCTAGGTCCCTTCTAAGTCAAGGAACGAATTAGTAAGCTAGCCTATTGTCTCTAGCTACCCCTATCTATAGCCCATATATATTTAGTATTTCATATAAACCTACTAGAGCTATGGCATAGACTACCACTAGAAAAGAACTTCCGTCTAGGCCCAATTAAACACCCTAAGGTAGTGGGCAAGCGGTATAAGGTTAAAGCTATACTACGCTATAAGTCTATTAAGAACAAACTTTAATTTAAAGTTAAATAACTAGGCTAGCCCACTAAGGACTCTATATAGGAACCAGAGGATTACCTTAATTATTATAAAGATATTCTAAAAGAATATTGGGACTAAGGTCTATAATCTATAAGTCACAGAAAGCGCTCTAATACTATAGTGTTATCGCGACCTATAAAGAAAGCTCGCGAAAAAAGTAAATAGGTTAAATCGGATATAGAACGGACAGGCTCTAGAAACTATAGGGATAGGGCTATAGCCTAAGGCAGGATAGGTCCTTAGCCTTTTTACGTATATAGTATAGAGTTAATAGGGCATTTTGCTAGAATTGCATTTCTATTTATTAATCTATACCAGGGATATTATTCCTAGGGCTTTTAAGCCCTTTTTAAAAGCCTTACGAGGCCTTCCCGAGCATCTAATTAAAGTCCTCAATTACTGCTATATATAAGAACGAATCCTAAAAGTCTAAACCACAAATACCTAATCTGAAAAGCCACTACGCCTTATTATTATTAGGAGTAGGATTAGTATCTATCGGGCTACTAAGTAATGGCTAACAAGAATAGGATCTAAATGCCTTAGTAGGCGTATAAGTAGGTATAAAAATAGGGGTAGAACGATAAGGTGTAGCTAGAGCAGAGACTTTTAAACGCTTAACACCAATATTAGATCTAAACCAATACTAGCGAAGCTCTTGCGGCGTAAGCTTATAGTTAATAAAGACACGCTTAAGCCCAGAATAAATAGAGACGTTAGCTAGCTAGCATAGTCTAGAACCACCAAGACCTTACTACAGTAACTATTAGTTACCTATCCGCTAGGTACCTAAACGGTAACCTACCTAATACCGCATTATATTATGCTCTTTTAAAACTTAACGCGTATACGCGAACTCCTTCCTATAGTAAACAGCGACCTTCTTTTTATTACCCCTATCCCGCACCCTATCCTTAGTATACTAACCTTGCTCTTACATTAGGCGTTACTAGCTAGCTTACTAGGAATTATGGACGGTGTAGATAACTATGGCATAGTCTCGAATTCGACTAAGATGTTTAGTATTAGCGCTAGAATGAGATAAAGCCCGGGCAATGTAGTAGTTAAGGACATTAAAGAATCGTCGCCACTTAGGCCTAGGCTATTAAAGCTTAAAGTTAGCAATGGAAATCTATTAAGGATAGAAAAGCTTACCTTAACGTAACTACCGCTCTTAGTACGTATGTATTAATTATAAGGACTAAAGGTATTAGATCTAACGCAGTGCGTCTTATTATAAGCCTCTAGAATCCTGTCATTAGATTTCTAGTCTTTTAAAGACGTGCAGGCAAAATTATTTAGGTAGGACTAGTACTAGTTACGAGTTAGCGAAGGTTGGGGTTCTATATATAAAGGTAGGGCTAGGATATACTATAGAATCTGCTTAAAAGAGCAGTTAGTAGGAGAATAAAGAGGCTTATTAAATTATTAATGGAAAAGAAGAAAATCTTAATAATATATTAAAGATCTAAAATTGGACGAAGGTTAATAATAGGAAAGTAAGGTGTTAAGGAAAAGGAGCAGCTTAATAAGCAAAGGTGTCCTTATACTTTACCGTCCAATACCCTTTTAGTAAATAGCCGCAACCTTACTAATATAACTCCGTTATAATAGCGCTATTTAGAAGAAAGGAAACACGTATATAAGTTATTTAACTATTACTTCCTTACAAAAACTAACTACGTGGCCGGGGGAAGGCAATTAAGACGTTAAATTAAAGACGTATATAGGTTAAATTAGACCTAAAATAATACTATAGTATTAAAGAATAACGTTATAAACGTTCTTGACAATTGTATAATAGCTATAATTACTATTGCAAAATGTCCCTATTTGCTGGGTAATAGAGCTACGCCAAATATATGGTATAGGACCACTAGATTTAAAACTATATATACTAAATCTTAAGAGATAAGTCTCTTTAACTAACTAATTAATACCTTAACCGCATCTAATAGCCTAAGGGCAAATATAGGAGTAACGCGTTAGTAATGCAGAGGATTATAAGAAAAGGATTATAAGAAAGGATTATAGACTATATCTTAGCAGTTAAAGACGACGGTAAGCAAAGGCTTTATACGTTAAATCCTATACTAAAAGGTTCTACGGAACTATACTGGAACACCAAATTGCCTATAATACTTGTAATTAATTATAGACCGGCATAAAGGCTTAGAAGTAGAGTTATATAAAAATCCCTATATTAGCCTAGGTAGTTACTAGCATACTTCTAGTAGGCTTCTAATAGGTCTTCTAGTAATCCTTATATCTTTTCTCTAGTTATATTTTTTCCTTATTAAGGTTTTTCAGGAGTTTAAAGTAGGGGTTAGATAGATAGATAATATACAGCGGCATACCAACACCTCTTTAATATCTCTCTAAACCTCTTCTAGGACGAGCCCTTATAATCTCCCTACCGTAAGGTAATAGCGATCGGGGGCTGACCGTAAGAAGGGGAGGGGGCAATATAAGGGATATTATTGCGGACACCTTAGGTTACCCTTAGGACAACCCCCGGACGCCCCTTAGATGGTCGCCGGTTACGTGCTAAAGGCACGTGCCCGTAGTATATAGTCTCCACAATCCTAAAGGCCTTACCTCCTTAAGGATTCGTCTCTCTTACTAATCTATCCTGTTCCAATTGTGTCCTTATAGCCCCCTATCTACAAGATCCCCTTACAACTACCTAATTATAGAGAAGGCTATAAGTCACATTAAAGGAGCCTTAATTATAATATTAAGAGATCTAGAGGAGTAATTAGAGGATTAGAGAAGTAAAAGATAAATCTTAGTACCTGCGAACGAAGTCGCAACACTTAAATTAATAAGAGAAAGGTTTAAACTTAAGGACAAAAACGAGCTAAGAGTTAACCTAAGATACCAAGTATATTATACATTGGTATAGATTATATATATAAATAATGCGTATAATATATATAGAGTACTAAAAGATAAGAACCGGAAGTACCTAGTAAGAATATATTAGGCACTAGATAAGGCGAAATATTAAAACGCTAAATATATATATAGTTGGCACCTAATAGAAGTATAAAGCCTAGGGGACTTAATACTTTAGCTAGGAAGATTCCTTATAGAAGAATACCTAGATAGATAATAGTAGTGGGAATACCTAAAGAATACGTATTTATAGTATATTAAAGACAAAAAGTAAACTAAGTATTAGCTAAAGACGGACTAAGTATAAACAGGATTAAGCAGCTAATAGTTAGGAAAAGTAGAGGCCTATAAAACTAGAGGGAACCAGTAATAGAGCCTTAAACCCTTAAAGGAATTTAAGGACAACACCTAAACCTATAAGTTAAGTAGTAAGATTAACAGTTTAAAGCACTAATAGATAGTAGAGCAATAAGGAACTATATTTTACTAGCAGCAGTTAAAAGAATGGGGTTACTATATAGGAAGAAGGAGTACCCTTACCTATTAGTAACAATTTTAGGAGATCCGATAGCCTATAGAGAAGGCATTATTAATCTTAAAATAGGACCTATTTAGTTAACCATTAAAGGAAGATAGATTAAGATGTCTTTTAATATATTACTATTAGGGAATAATAAGGCAGTACTAGAAATGCCTTAGTTATAGAAATATAATCTAAAGATCGATTAGATTACGAGTTAAGTTAATATTAAAGATACTTAACGCTATAAGATGCGATAATAAGCTAAGATAGTATAGTACTAAGTAGGAGCAACCTATAAAAAAACGGAAAAAGGACTAAGTTATATACTAAAAAGATACCATAAGTATAGTAAAAAACTATGGTTACTAGAAAGTAAAAAGCTATTAGAATATATAGTATAGGACTATAAGATAGAATTAGAACTAGAAATAAGTCTAAGGTTCTTTCTAATCTATAAGCTTACTAAAGAGGAGGGTAAAGTATTAAAAGAGTTTGTTTAGGAAAACTTATAAAAGGGATATATCAGACTATTACAGTTATTAGTAGGTTATTTAGTACTATTTATATTAAAAAAGAATAGTAAACTAAGGCTATATATTAACTATAGATAGTTAAACAGTATTACTAGAAAGGATAGGTATCCTTTACTCTTAATTAGCGAAATCTAAGATAGGATAAGTAGCGTATAAATCTTTACAAAGATAGATCTAAGATAGGCGTACTATTAGATTAGGATTAAGGAAGGCAATAAATAAAAGGCAGCCTTTAGATTAAAGGAAGGATTATATAAACTATTAGTTATATAATTTAGGCTTAT
>Ga0307515_10003677_pt1 | contig 32215 bp, 35 predicted proteins | sample 17_EM_MG_FD_194513 | JGI IMG/M metagenome (GOLD analysis project Ga0307515, IMG submission 194513) | Populus trichocarpa ectomycorrhiza microbial communities from riparian zone in the Pacific Northwest, United States - 17_EM | ecosystem: Host-associated > Plants > Roots > Unclassified | place... | reverse complement strand
CCTTGAGCATCGGGCATCATCATCTGTCTCAACTTATACCGCTGAACTCGGTTATTAAGAAGAGCCTTTGCCAGTCGTAAACCCGCATCATTCATCAACGCTCCTTGAGGTGTCGTCCTAAAGCATCCGGTTACCCTTCTGCCCTGTTCATTCAACAACTTTTGCACCTCCTGAGCTCGATTTTCTTGTCCATGCCACCACAATTCAGACCCATACAACGCCACTGCCTGAACCGCCGCAACCTGAATTCTTTTGCACCCTTCCGAGCTTAATCCTTTCTTCGTCATCAAGGATTTCACTCTATTCTGCGCTCTCCTTGCTTTCGCTAAGGTCTTTTTCGTATGATCATTCAGGGTAAGCATATCATCCAGCCATACCCCCAACCATCTTGTCGCTTCTTTATTATACGGAACCTCATAATTTCCTACCCTTACTCGGGCATTCATTTTCGGTTCCTTATTCTTTCTTCGTCGTGTAAACAACATCGCTTCTGTTTTTTCGATGTCGAACTGACAGGCATTCTTTTTTGCCCAAATTGTTGTTTCCGCCGCGCATCTCTCCAGTCGTTGTGTGCATTCCCCCACATCCTCACCTTCCACCACCCATGCCACATCATCGACAAAAGATATACCCTCACTTCCACTCTCTTCTTCTTTCTTCTCAATTTGACCGAACAACCCCGAAAGGTATATAACGAAAAGTACCGGCGATACTGGCGACCCCTGTGGAACCCCCGTCTCCACATCCATACTATCTCCTTCCTTTCCGTCCATCGACATTATCACTTTTCTATCTTCCATAAAGCTTTCCACCCACCTTACCAGATCGGCTTCAAACCCCATATCTTCCATTCTTTTTATCAAATTGAGAGACTCTCCCGTGAGCTCTTTCTGAAGTAGGTACCTTTAGCAATGTTAGACTGATCGCGTACTATCGAATGTGGGGCACCTTACTCTTTTGCCGAGAAGTGTACTAGCATGACGTACTCCTCGCTCTTCACGATGCAGCCACAAAGGCGTATCATCTCAGCTACGGGTAGCGTCCTCTCCCTATGCAGCTTGGTGTCATGTTGTCGTATCATTACGGCTTTTTCGATTTCGACTGGCTTTAGCGGCCGTTTCGAATAAACAAGCCACGACAGTATACGCACAACCTGATCACGCTGGTTAGGGTTACGGCATTGTATTCTCTTCCAGATACGCCCGTAGCTATTCCAGATTAGCTTTCATATGTCGAGAATTGGTGTTTCTACTCCTACATTTGGTTCAGATGATCGTGGCTTGGGATGTTGCCAAGTTCTTCCGAGAACTCTTCGGGAGTGGTCTGGCACTCCAAGTTATCGATTACAAGCTGCACGAACAAAAAGAGACCTAGATGGAACTTAGCAAATTGCTACCGCTTTACCGGGTCGCTCTGATGAAACCACCGACCATGTGATTCAGAAATTATTTTTCCAGCTGCTCTAATCATAAGCCCCTTAGTTGTGTCACCGGAGAAGACGGAATTGTAGATCCGTTGTCCAAGAACTTCGAGCCTCTGAGACGTATAAATCTTTATGTCTCCTCCGTTGTGTATGTCGACTGGAATCTCGGTCGACACTCTCGGAAGCTGTTCCTGCAGATCGGTCTCTTTACGGCGAAATGAGTGACAATCTTTAGTAAGCTTTATTAGCGCTCTCAGTAATATTCCTCGTTCTTTTTCTTCGCATTCGTCCAGGCCGTCTAGCAAAACGTAACACGGCTCACCTCCCATGAGATGAATCAGTTTCTCCAGGAGTTCGTCGTCAGATATCGTGTGCGACCGAATGCGGCTACCATAGGGTGACTTGAGTTCGTAGTCTTCGATAGCAACTGCAGCTAGAGACTTATCCCAGTTGCAAAGTTGGAAGATGAAAGATCGTAAGATAGCGCGCTTCGTATTACATACGTCGTTATTATACATTACGAAGGAGTAAAGCAGGCACCCTGATGCAGGAAAATCTTTCCGCCCAAGATAATCGAGGATGGACACAATTAGGTGCGTTTTGCTTGTACATCTTAGTATCTAACTGCTAGCACTCGGCCGGTGTGCCTCATGGGGCGTACTTACCTGCGCCTGGTACACCCACAAGCCATAACAACCGGTGGGACAAGTCCATTTTGCTGGGGTCTACCTAGTTACGGAAATCTGGGTGGGCTAATATCCATCGTCCGGTTTCAGGGAACTCTTTAAGTGTTTGCTCCACTCGTCGAAGCAAATCTGACGTGCCATCGTTGGCCGGGTCCAGGTGCTTCGCCAGGGTATTTATGACATGTGCTTCACGTGCTTCACGCTGATGCTGGAGATTTGCTTGAGTTGCACGTATATGGAAGTGCCGATCGAGTACTTCCTTGTGGACGGCTATGTTCTTCAGTGTCTGCTGGAACGTATCGTCATAACGAGGCCATGCAGCCTCAAACAAAATCCTCAAACCTAGGCTCATGAAACTATGTTAGCGATGCCCAGAACGTAACGTATTCCAAGACGCCTTCACTACGCCTACCGGAACGACGCCAGACCTTGAGTGTAGCAAGGTGAAAGTCAAGAATATCTGCATAGAATGATGAGAGATAGATAGCGAACTGTTCATCGTCCGGAAACGACTGCCGCATGGCGTCGAATTGCGGGATTGCCTTGCCAATTATGCTGAATAGGTCCAATATTTGATCGAAACAGTTTTTTGCTACCTGGCTTAATGTCAGCATTGGCTTCTACGACTGTCTCTTGGACTCACGTGGAGGAGGAACTTGATTAGTCCCTACAGCAGCAAATATTAGCGATTACTCCTTGAGAAGGGCCTTTCTGAAGTCTACCCAAATGCCCAAATGAGTGAGAGTATCTCGGGCTTTCTTTGAACGAATACCGAGATAACTGTGTGATAGCGATCAAGCCCTTCGACACAGGGCTGCATCCTTCTCAAATTTCGTAGACGACGATCTTTATCTTGGAACTTTTCAATCTGCATGTGTATATCACCTATGCCGGTCACTGGCGTCGCCTTGAAGAAATTGCGCTCCGCCTCGGTCAATCTATCCCAAACCTTCTGATACCTCTCGAAAAGATTATCCTGAAGGCCCGACGATCCAAACGGCGGCGAGTTTGGCCGGGAGCTCATCGGATGCTGGAAGAATATCAACGATGCAGCAATGATGATATCTGGATGCACCATAAACCATACGAAATGGGTACCGATGCTTGAACGGAAGCGGGGAGCCGGGCCCCGGACAGCGATTAGCGAGACGGATCAATCAGAGGGCGCGAGCCCTCCTTGCCCACGGCATCGCAACGGAGATTCATTGGGTCCCAGGGCACTCCGGTATCCCCGGGAACGAAGAAGCAGACCGCCAGGCGAACTTAGCCCGAGATGCCAACGGAAGCACGACAATAGAGCGGCCATACACCTCGGCTTCGAATAGAGCTAGACGGATCTCCGAGGGAGGATCAGCAGCCAAGGCACAGTGGGAGGCCGGCAAATGCAGTAAGCACTTCGGCTACAGACTGAAGGGCGAGGTAGGCAGCAAGAGACCCATCCCAATGACCAGCGCAAAGTCATTGGCAACAAGATTCTACCAACTGAAGTGCGGGCATGCACCTACAGGAGCTTACCTGAAACGGTTCGGACACCGGAAGGACGACAAATGCTGGTGGTGCGGAGGCACGGTGGCCCAGACGCGGGAGCACCTCCTCCGTCACTGCAGTCGGTGGAAATACCGGCAGCGGGAGCTCTGGGAGGGGGTGGGGAAGGCAACGGGCTGGAAAGCGGGCAGGTGCCGGAAGGTGCAGGTATCTGGGCTGTTTTCCATGGAGATACGTGACAAGGCGGTGATGGACTTCCTCGCGGCCACGGACGTTGGGAAGTTCCCGCCTGGGTGAGGCCGGCGGTGTCTCTCGCTCGTTCTTTCTTTCTCTCTTTCTTTGGTTTTCTATTCTCGTTCCTTTTCTCTTTCACTATGTAGTTATCAGCGGGGACGGATGGTAGCGGGGGGGAGCTCCGCCAACTGACCGGCTCGCCCGGAGGCGGGGGGATAAGGGTCCTGTCATACTCTAGCCAGAGTGAATACAGTATGAGTAAACAACAACAACGGAAGCGGGGCTGGCGCCGCCTTTACATATGTGGTTTGGGGTATGTGTAAGTACTTTTGAAATACTCGGGTCAAGCTGTGGAAGATTGGACGCTCCTTTTCCGGTGGGTTACTACTACATGCAAAAAGAGGGGTTTTTAACGGCGGTCGTAAGACCGTTATCCTAATATGACCATTACCCAATCGTTTGGATACCATTTTTGACGATTTATAGACGGTTAAAAATGCTGTAGCAACGGTTGTATAGTGATGACGGTCTTACTACCGCAATTAAAAAACTCACTTTTTTCATACAGTACCGAGAATTGGTAATATGAGAATGCCACATGCAATATCGGGTAGAATGCAGTTTGAATATTAACAGAAAGGGAAACAATTAGTGTTGACTTTCAGATCCACCCCTAGTCAACAGTGACTCAACACCCTGCTCCGATCTTTTACAGCCTTGACCTACCGCAACGTTAGTATAGGGTTCGCAACTGGACAGTTTTCGCAACGCTGTACCTCCCTGCAGTACTGCCAGGCAAAGATGCTCTCGTACCCAGACTTTTCGCGCACACGGAAATAATTGGCAGGGCTTGGCAAACGAGGTCAAGGCAAAGATACATGGCGGTGGCTTATGCTGTTTATACTCCAAACCCCAATAGCGAGAAGTACATCTTGCGTGCAAATGCCAAAGTTTCAGCCGCAGTCGCACAGCAGCTGTGGTCTGTGTGAAGGTGTGATGAAGTCTATTAATGTGACCGAAATGGTATGAAATTTTCCATATCTAGCAAGACAGAATGTGCACAGAAAAATCGGATTACGTTAACTCCATATCAATCGTGATATCATGTATGCCTAATATGCCGCTTTCTGTTGTGTAACGCCAAATTACCACACTGCATCGTATACACCGCATACCTTCCTCTCATTAAATGAGCTGTAGCCTCCAGTATAGATTCCTCGCAAAACAACTACATGTATTCGAACGCTCCATCTGCTTGGCGGAAAAGGCCCAGCCCACAATCCGGTGATGGCGCCGACTTTAGCGAACAGCCCAGGAATAAGCTCGTCAAACATGTGCGTCGCGGGGACAGTCTATTGATGGAAATGGATATTGATAGAGCCCCGCCATCGCCTGGTTCTTCCTTCGTCTTTCCGACCCCCTTTCGGTCGAAGTTGATCGAACACTATTTACCAATTGCGGACCCGCCCCCGTTGACGAGTACAACCACTGAAGGCATAACTTTCGAACCCAGTGGTAAGTTCACGAGAAATTGGACGCCATATACTGTGCTAAGCTTGACAGATGTCGAGATAATGGACGGATACCAAGATCGAGAACGGTCCAACTCATCCTACGACATATGCCTGGGCATGGTAAGAGAATAGGCACAGGGCTGTATAATAACGCTATAGCTAACTAAATTTCAGCTCATATGCAATACCATTGACACTCAAAGAAGTCAAAGTTAGCAGTACGTATCTGGTCATCGACTTCTCCATCAGCGGAGAGGTCATCCTGCTGACAACTGCCGATCATCCTTACTTGGGCCTGCTTGATATCGAGGCTGGACGTGTGCTTAAAGAGCTTCGCGAGAAATGGTCTGTGCAGTATAGTAGCTTCATTTTAAAGAATACTGGTGCCAAGGGTACCTTGACTACCAAAAGTGACGCTAACCCCCAAATTCACATCGTAATATATGGCCAATCCTACAAAGCCGACGTCATCGGAGAGTTTCTGTCTCGAAACCGACTCTTTTTACAACACCCATTTTTGCATGATGGAACTGCTCCGTACAGTAATCCTCACTACTTCCTTGCCCCCGGGCAGCAACTGCGAATTCCTCAGCATTACGGTCCACGAATAACACAAGGCACTCAATCTATGTCGAAAATGGTTGACCAAGTGCTGCACATTTTCGAGGACTCGGTGGTCCCAGAGGAGTATTCAGAGGCGCATGTTAGCTCAAAATTACTTACACCATTGAAAGAGTAAGGTACCCAGAGCCGTGATATGCGGTGACTAATGAGTGTTCCGTAGTCATCAAAGAGTCGCCCTTGGTATAATAGTCGCGAAAGAAAATTTAGATAAGAAAATACCGCCGGCAAGCAACGAAGCTGGGTCAGGAACTCGCCAAGTGTAAGTATTACTACAAAAAAATGTTATATATTTTCGATTTAACGACGCGCCTTGTGCAGATCTTTGACACCCATCACAAGGGATCACTCGGGTGGACTTTTTGCGGATTCGATGGGACTAGGTAAAACTCTAGTAATATTGGCCCTCATAGTTGGATCGCTTGAATCCAAACCTGAAACCCCAACAAGTAACCGTAGGCCGACTTTAATCATTGCGCCGCTCTCAAGTACGTGTGAATCTCGGGTGTTTAATCCATATCTGCTAATGGCAGCATACAGCCATGTTGAGCTGGAAGACGCAGATTCAGCAGTGAGTTTCGGAATAGCCAATTAGTGCGCCTAATTTGATGCTCCAAACAGACATTTCCACAAGGACACTTTTCGTTGGCACGAATATCATGGCCAGCAGCGAGAAGATGACATTGATAAATTTTCGCAGCATGATATAGTCCTGACGACGTACGACACCCTAGTTACGAATTGCAGCACTAGACGTAAGAACGCGTCTTTTAGCCTTAAAAAGGTGGATTGGCAGCGCATAGTCTTTGGATGAGGGTGAGTATCGCAGGTGAATAGAATCTAATTCAGAGACTTATCCTGTTAGCCCATCATATCAAGGATCGGTCCACCCAGCGATTTAAGGCAGTATGCTCTCTTGAGAGCACCTATCGATGGTGTTTAACAGGTATGTTTGTATTCAAAAGTTTTCGTTTATGCACTAAAATTGACTTGTTGAAGGGACCCCGATTCAAAATCGCATTGAAGACTTCGGTTCCTTACTTTCATTCATCCGCGTCCAGCCCTTTAATAATCCGGCGTTCTTCAGAAAACAAATAACAACACCACTTGCTCGCCAAGACCCCGATGCTATTGACAAACTCCGTGCTCTTGTTCACAGAACTTCCCTCCGCCGAACCAAAGACTCAGTGTCTGCCCAGCTGAACTTGCCGAATAGAGTGGACCACATTGAAACGATCACTCTCTCTGAATATGAGCGGAAGCTTTATGACTTTACTCGCAAACATGCAAGAAAGCTCCTGGATAAGCAGAATAGGGAAGGCCGCTGCTACGGCAGTATGCTTCAGGTTATTCTACGTCTCCGGCAAATATGCAACCACGGAGTCGACCTTTTCCCTACGTATCTGCGATCAAAGTGGAAAGGGATCATGGACGTACTGGATGGAAACGCATATCTCGATCTCGATAAATTCATGTGCGAAGCCTGTGGACGTCAGATTCCTGAGGAAGAAACTAGGCAACTTCCATCACGGCTTGTTTGTCCTCATGTGCTTTGCACCCAATGTTCCGATAGCAAAGCCGCGAGCGGGAAGTCAAAGAAACCTCCAAGTCAAAAGAGAGACAGCGCTTACTGCCCGCTTTGCTTCCGTGCGACTCACTATCTGATTCAGCTCCAACGCAACAGGGAGTACAACCAAAATTACAGTCTGTAAACTATCAGCCCTCGTCAAAAGTCGTCGCCCTTTTGAAAAATCTTGGCATGAGCAGCCGTGAAACGAAAAGGTTGAGTAACATTCTTCGAGAGAGCAATGTAACACGAAAACTAATGAATTTTCGTCAGTGTCGTGTTTTCGTCTTGGACGACAATGTTGGATCTTGTAGAACTCGCGCTGAATCGTAAAGGGCTATCATTCCGGAGGTTGGATGGATCTATGAACCTTTCACAGCGCGAAGCGAGCCTTGAAATTTTCCGCACCGACCCTAATTGTACCGTCCTGCTAGCCTCCATACAGAGTGCTGGCGTAGGGTAGTTAAGCACTCCGATTCCGGTGGCTTAGAACTGACAACATGGCATAGACTCGACCTCACTGCAGCTTCAAAGGTGCACCTGCTCGAGCCACATTGGAATCCCTTGGTCGAGGAGCAGGTATGCATCCATAACAATATTTCATCTTTATCACTGACAGAAAGTTTCGGAGAAGGCTATGGATAGAATCCACCGAATGGGACAAACAAAGAACGTTAATACGTACCGATATATCGCGCAGGGCACAATCGATGAGGCAAGAGCAAACATCACTATTGGGGAATAAATCTTATCTAAACTAATGTTATTCTTGATATCCCATATAGCTTGTCCTGAAACTTCAGCAGAAGAAGTTGCGACTTGTGGCGGTTTCTTTCGGCGCCGAAACTGGGAAGGCAAACGACGAAAAGATGAAGGTAACTATACCCCACCGCCATGATGTTTCGGCACGGATATTGATGCAACTGTTTAGGAGTGGGAGGAATTGCTGCAGTAAGGACCTGCACTGGGCGATGAAAGTTTCTATTTCGATCACATATGATAAACTATCTGCAATAAGTTGCAGTTTCGAAGGGTTTGTGTGGGCGAATAAAAGTTCAAACCAAGGAACCTTTCTTTTTCAGGGTATAACGGTAGTACTCACTGGTCTAAACGAGCCCTTAGTATGGTCCTTCGCAGTTGAGATGGTGAAGGTTAACGCTCGCGTGTTGGGTTGTTCGGACGTTTGACGGTTTCGCAATGTACCAAGAGTGATGATTGATCAGTGAGCCACAAATGGTCAAAAGTTTCCGAATGTACGGACGTATCGTTATGCAGCAAAGTCAGATTACCTGCAAACTGGAGTGGCTTATCGATCATAGATGTTACGCTCGGGGATCTGTAGCGCGTTTACATTAACCTTGATTAATGGAAGAAGACAACGGTTGGCAAGTCACTTACTCTCTCTCGGCGCACAGTTAGTAAGAGCACTAGCCTGTGCTCTGTCTGCAGCCGTGAATCCAGCTGTATATCATTATACATGTGGCGTCATGGCGTGACTTCAAGAGCGCCATAGTGCAGGAGAAAGTTTCGTACTCTCCGCACAACCCCGAAAGACGACCGTCCATGATGCATCGTTTGATGACTTTTGAGTGGAACCCTGAGCTAGCATTATTAACTAGAGTACCGCGCGTCAGGACCTAGCCGCAACAACGAAGATAAGTCTATACACAGCTGTTTAGTGGACATTCTCATAAGTCGGTCGAACTGTTGCGGGAAAGCTGACTGGAACGTGGAAGAAACACTTGAGGGTGTGTCCAGCAAGACACGTTGACAATCCGGAAGATGTGTTGTGCCCGTGCAGGCAAGGCAGCAAGGAAATGTGGCCTATTTAGGTAGTCTGTTTAAGTTCACTAAATCTCACTCGATCAGATGTCTCGAGAGTTACGATATAGAGGCTAGAACTGTGTGTGCTATGTCTAGAGATAAGAGAGAGAACACGCTCGATATAAAAGATACCTATGAGCCTTGTGCTCTACCGGCTCAGCTGTTTAGTTCCATGGGGCAAAACATTTTGCTCTGATAGTACATCTATGGAGAGCGACCTTATGTTTATCTAATGCGCTAGAATGTCCTAAGGTGGGGGATTATATGAAGCAATATCTGGTTTCGCAGTTTCTTCACTTTTTCTTTATGAGTACTCACTTGAGCAGTTATGAATATAATCGTGCTAAATTTCGCTTCTATTCCGGCTATTCTTTTTCGGTTCTACCCTAACTATGGGTAAGAGAGAAGAATGTTCTGATCACGTACGGTTAGTCAGTTTCATAGGTAATATTGCACGAGAAGACGTAGGAAAGCACTTACAGACAACTCCCACTCTAGCAGAGCGGAGCGGAGCAGAGTGTAACTAGCAGTCATTCACTTTTGTTTCAGCGCGCCACTATCACTTGCATTTTCGTTTGTTAAAGGAAAAGATGAGTAGAAGGAGGGGAGCTCCCCCACCTAGCCGGCTATCCGGAGGGGGAGGGGAATTAGGTACTGCCATACTCTAGTTAGAGTGCATGCAGAATGATTAAAACAAACAAACAACTCCCACTCTTACCAAAGTGCGTTGAAGGATTAGTGATTTCGGTGATTAGAGTAAACACTGTACGCCATGCATGTGATCCGTATTGACCTTGGTGTAACCTAGCCCATATCTTAGCCCATGCTCCAGCCTTATTGATCATTAGCTTCTCCACGTACCAGTTTATCAACTCCATCCATCTTTCACCAGGTCCAGTTTCCACAATGTTTTTACCAGCGCGCTTTCCACTTCCTCACTGTGTCCGAGTCGGTTCTCTGATAACTAGGCGCGGCGAACCCGTCTTTCAGCCCAAGCTCAGCCAAAAAGCTACGCCATATCTGAGCGTCAGGAGCCAACGGTTGTCCGCTGACCACAAATCACTCCATGGAATCTATCCCGGAATGCTAAATCGCGGCGTCTTCGCCAACGCCGGCATTACCCCTCGAGATGTCACCCATCACCAGCTTACGTACGACAGCTCCTTCGTCTGCGACCTAGCAGACCCCTTTTCACATGACCAGTTATTCCTAATAGTCGGTGCTGTCCTCATCCAGCTTACAACAGGAGAGCGACCGCGATGGCCAAAGAAGGCTGGGGTTGCGAATATGAATCGGGGTCTGAAAGGAAAGAAGCAGTTAGACGGGTACCTCCTAGCAGCACAGTATGAGCCGATGTTTTCCAATGGTCGGCGCTACGGGTTCGTTGAGGGAGTGGTGGGTACGAGGTTCTTTCACCCTGGGACTACGTCGGACGAGTACTGGACTGGCGAGCCAACAGCTCAGGAGGAGATGGAAGACTATATGATAGAGCAGATCAATAAAGATGATTGAACCTTTTCTGCGATATAGTCATTAAAATGGTTGATGTGGAGATACGTCGATCTAGGTCAGCAGGCAGCGAAAGGCGTGAAGGAGGTTCAGTCCTTGGTTTATATACACACCAATTAATGGTATGTAGAGATACTTAGGCTACTTGCTACATCAAATGGAATCTTAATCATTAATAGATAAGACTCTAAGGCTAGAAACGCTCAACAGAGGCTTAAAATTAATGAGTATCCGCCATCGAAGCCCATATCGACTGTCTCCGGCTTCTAGCACCATTTGCAAGAGCACCTGAATACTGTCTCCGAGCACCGCCTCTTTGTAGATAAACGGATCGATAGATAGATTCGGAATACTATACTGCTGTAGCATTTGTACTTGAGTCAGGCCGTAAAATATTGGACACACTTTTTTGGTAAGTTACCACTGAGAACTGGTAAGAAATGAGAATGCTATATTTAATATTGGGTAAAATGCAGTTTGATTAGCAGAAGGGCAACAATTAGTGCGCTTTGACTTCACTTTCAGATTTACCTCTAGTCAATAGTGACTCAACACCCTGCCCTCACGGCAAAGTTTATTACCAGAAATGGGGTGTTCCGATCTTTTTCAGCCTAACCGAGTAACCGCACCCAGGATGTACTTTGAATTTGAAATGAAAAGAATTTTATGCTGAACGCTGTAAAAGGAAAGACGCTGCGAAAGGAAGGACGCCGCGTCTACGAAAGGAGAAACGCTTCGCAGAAAGATGCAAAGTTTATGGTGCTTTCTAAAACCCGCGCAATCTTTAAAGGATAACTTAAGATGAGCATCAGAAAGGAACGAAAGCGAAAATTTAAGGTGCTTTCTGAAATTTACCCGATCTTGGAAACCTGTACGATGACATATAAGTTTCTGCATTCGGAAGCACGATACTTTGTAACCCGATAGTGTGTAAGTGAGTGATCGTCCATGACCTGCGTGTTGGAGGGCCACGTTGACCACGTTGTTCTCTGTTCAGCGCAGTGTGAGAGTCAGGAAACGATTGTATGAGTTTGAAGGTAACATTTTTCTTGGTTCTTGCTTAGAGTATTCACTATTCAGTGCTCTCATACTCAACCATCTATATCGATAAGCGTGAAACTTGCTTATTGAGGTTTCTGTTAGCTAGACACTGCTACGACCTCTCAGATTATTGTTGCAACTAGCGCCTAACTGAAAGGAGAAACACCTGAGATCCGGCCCAAAGATAGAGTGCCCAACGAAGAATCCTCCTAGAAAGAGGCTCCTATTCTACTCAGCCTTCTGAATAATCCTCCCCATTCAAGCCCTATACACTCTCATTCTGAGCAAGAATGATAGATGCACCGTGCATGATAGGGTTTACCGAGGTCATCGTGGAGACAGAACGGTTGGTAAACCTAGTGATTCGTGGAAATATGGTTGAACATGTAGCAGGAATAGAAACAGGAGTAGAAGAGAATACTCCCATGTTAGATCTATGTCGAAAAAACCAGGTTTGAAAGCGTATTGAGGAAAGTGTTGAATCCGGAGGAATGAATGGGCCCATTAGTCGACGTCTCTGCTACTCCTGAAGAATATCTCATAGAGAAATCACCTCCACCCGCAAGCCATCCTCTCTTTGTCTCAAACCTGTGACCCGCTCTATATAGAGCATGTCTCCCATTGCCCCTCCGCTATTATTTCTTCTATGACAATGTCCCAGAACGATGCTGAGCGACAAAGTGTTCCTCCCCACCCATTCCTTCTCTCTGTAGTACTGGTTGACTGGAGTGTGAAGGATCCCTGGGTACATATATGGAAGGGTCATTCTCAACTTGCACACCCTACAAGACCTCGCCCGAAGGAACTCAATAATTAGCCCCCAACCCGCAAGTTTGCAGGGTCACGACAAGTTTGTCGCTTTCTCTCTCTAAACTACGTTGAAGGTTTGTGTTGATGGACACCGGACTTGTACCTAGTTTTGTGCGATAGCGGTGGTGGTGGGAGCATGAGGCGATACGGGAGCGGGCGCAATGAGCTGAGAGGGAGAAGAGAGGAAATGGAATCGCAAGAGGAGTTATAAAATAGTGGAGAATCTCACGAGGGTTGAAAGGAAACATGAGCAAGGTGGATATTGGAGGCCTCTTTGCGCTGGGTGTATTCTCCCCATCTTGGCGGCAACATTGTGTGTGAGCTTTTCATCTGCTCATTAACGGCGGTGAGTTCTGCTTGTGGACATGCAGCAGCAGCAGCAGCGGTGGGAGTGGTGGTGTTGAAGGCACGACGGCTCCAGCAACGTGCTTCTCCATGTCTTTCCAATGTGCCCAACATTGAGAAACCTCGTACAGATACTTCAAAGGAATCTGATCCGGAATTCCGTTTCATCACCGAGAAGGTACATGACGCCACAGTCAACCCTTAGTGGGATCCCACAAATCTCCGAGGATTTCTCCGTACAGCTTCTGATATCCTCGCGCATTATTATCCCAGGCCAAATCAACTAGTATTCACTTTCGGACCTTGCATTTTCAGCTCGACGAGATTCCTAGCACTGCTTCTTGAGAGCTGTTCTAGTTGTCAGCTGCATTACGATCATGTAAAGAATCGTTGTGTCGTTTTTAGGCACTAGCTGAAGAACCGCCTGAAAAAGCTTCACTAGCAGTCATGTCTTCTTCTTAAGTTGAGAGACCACTCACTACCTCCTCCGACTTCGAGTTTGCATGAGGCGAAGGGAGAGATATCCGGATAGGAAGAGGGTGGACACGCTTCTAAACCTCTGGTGGTGATAATGGAGCAGCTTTGGCTACAGTAGTGGAAACGATAGGAACATATCAGATAAAATTCCGCGCCTGAGACTTGTGAGGTGGAGACTTGCGAAGATTAATTGAGCTACCGGAAGCTATGACTGTTTCCCACTTCTTTCAGTCAACGAACCTCAATTGAACTCGGCGCCGTCTTTTCCCTTGCTACCGATATAAAGTGCCCATGCTTGAAAGTACCTTAGTATGGGGGGTTCTGCCTGAGCCCAGCGCTATTTGGAAATATTCCAAATAATAGGGGGACTTCGTCCAAAGTATAATGCCTGCGGTCCCAATATGGACTTTGGAAGCCGTTTCTTCACCCAATGCATCAATCTACCCATGGGTATGGGAAACATTAATTGATGTTTAAACTAGGGACTGCTCGAACCCTTGTTAAAAAATGACTACTTCTGTATTTTTCTTCTTCCCTTCTTGTCCTTCCCACATTCTCTTTCCTCTCTCGCATCGACTTGTTCTTTTTCTCATCGCCTCCACCGTTTGATTGATGGTGGAAAGGCTCACGACGACGTGCGGGCCGGCCGCTCCCGCTCCAACAGGCGGTGGTGTGGTACATTCTGTATTCCCATGCCTTCCGGATGGCGGTTGCGACAGTATCTGAGCTCTGGAATATCGTGATCTTTTTTTTAGATTTTGGTACATTGATTTAACATATCTTAAAGACTGTTGGTTGGGGCGAGCTCGCCGACACGGAATCATCGGCATCGATAAATCGTCGGGTAACAGCTCACACTGTTGTACTCTAGGAAGGCGAGACATCCCTTGTCCTTCATTGTAGGTCGAATGGGTTCCTTGCATACCAGCAAGAAATTGCTGCCAGTGGTTCTGGGGACTATTGTGAGATCAGATGCTGGACGTCTGACATGACAGCGCAGAGATTACCGAGAGGTACCCAGGATTGCCTTGACGTCAGGTGGCAATTCATTCCATTCTCATAACATGTTATTTTATTGGCTTCATTATACCATAGCGCGGTACTTCGGACAGGTGTCCTGGCTTCGTGAGGTGACATGGCTTATGTGCGATGGAAACTATCATAGCTTTACTCTGGAGATCACTCGCTGTTGAAACAGTTGGAGATGATGGTATGCATATCTGCATTTAGGTGGGGAAGAGGAAGCGCCTGTACGAGCTTGTTATTTAAACTTCGCCCAGGGTATTTGGGCACGAGGAAGTCCTGCGTAACTGCAACTGCAGCTAAGTCCAGACAGAGTGCGTCGCCGTCCATATCATGGTATGTAAAGAATAATCTTTAGAGTGTTCGGGCGCTTCGACTGCGCAAAAGAACGCGCAATGTGCTCCGTATCTAGGAATAGAAAATGTTGGTTGTTATGCGCATGTTGGTCTTGCAAATGTTAAACTTTCTACCTCGAGGACAATCTTTATAATGAGGTAACAAGTTGGATAAAGCATAATGTGGCGGAGAGGTCTGTCTGAAGATCTGATGGCATCCTGCTAACATTCCTTTTGCCAGATGAAGGAAATATCTGCCTGTATGCAATGTGATAGCAAGACATGACGGATAGATATTCCAGAACCAATCCCGGCTCAAACTGATCAGCAAGCTTCAACATCCTCGCCTGTAACCCGGCAGATCGTCAATGACGAGAATATGTAGCGACTGTACCAAATGACGGGGTATCTACGATCAGTAGTTATTCTCGGAACAACACTGTTGGGTCGAACCAAATGCAAGGCTGCGGCGGCGGCGAGGACAGGGCGAACTTGTGGGTGAGAAAAAAACAGGGCGCCAAGGACCCATGATACTGGGAGAAATAATAGCATCATGTGCACGTTTGAAGTACCTCTCAACTGTCAAACTACGAGGAGATGCTCGGTACCGGAGGTCTGGAGTAACAATGCATGCATCACCGGCCAAAGCTTGCTCTAATGGTTCAGACAGCAGAAAGGTAACTATCTCAAAAGTGTACTCGGTTCACCGAACCCGAGTACCGAGTACACCGCAGACTACAGACGCAATTCACTCAAAGAGAGGATCGGTTGCAAATAGCAGAGATCCACTTGCTTCGATTCGATGCCCGAAGACTGTCGGCTTTAATATGCTTCATTTGATGCAAGGCATAACTTATCCGGGGCCTTTCGAGCTATCATATGCATCTTTGAAGTAACAACGCACCAGAAGATACATAGTTAGTGATGTCAATGTAGTTGTTACATCTAAACGCCTTGCGTCGCGGGTACAGTATCTGGAAATTCGTTTTTGTTCACTTATTATAGGATGTACCTGAGTATTCCTCCCACCTCGAGCTCAAGTCTAAACAATATATGGCTAGCTAATGATAAAAAATAAACTAACTCGTGAGAAGAGATACTTCCTAAGTAGGTACCTAATCAGACCTACAACTCTAGCGGTATCATTTAGTACCTCATACCCTTCCGTGACGCTTCGATACCGAGGAGCCCTTAACGCTTTATGTTGCTGGTTGATTGGTAATTTGTAACCCATGGTCAGTGGAAGAACGCGACGGAAACTGCGACAGGTTGAACCCATAATTCGTGTCTGACCCTGGCTGTGAGGTACGCACTCTTCGTATACTCTACTGCCTAGAATAAATAAACTAGTTAGCTTGTTTGTGCATCTCTATCTCCATTTGCATCCCTCTGCCTTTTCGGTGTTGCAGCGCAGAACCGCTCGTCCCGCAATCCGTAACCCGCAACCGGACAAACCCATCTAGACTTCATCTTTCTTACACACTTCATCGCATCGAATTTCTCAAACTGCGTCTGCGTTGTCCACCCAGCTTCCCGCATTCAGACGTTTGTATTTTTATATTATTTTCAAACAGTCGCAGCCATTATTGAAGGTGAGCAGCTGCTATACTGGGATCCTTGCTGGTGCGTGTACCTTGAGACGACTCAGACGAGGGGCAAGGCTTCCACGGTCTCACCTCATTCCGACGCTCTTCCACCACCACCACCACCATCCACCTCTACCATATCGTACAGTCATATCCATATCCCATCTACAATACATATCTGTTGTTTCCAGAAGCCTCGCGAACGTGGGAGAGTTGATCTCGGAAAGAATCTAGTCACTGAAATTTGGCGTCTGTGGAATTTAGCTCTAATTCTTCGGGCTAAATCTCTTCCCACTCTTTGTACGTCGCAAGCGGCGAATTCGCTTCAACGTCATCAGCCGTCCTCGGAGTTTGCTTCAATTCAGGGCAACCTGGTGAGCAAAATCGCCACTATACTGAATCAATATACAGAACACACAGGTGGCGGGGAGTGCAAGAATACCAATATTATACAATTTAAAGAAGGAAATGTCTACGGCAGTTCCAGATAATCTCTACCTTTCACCCAACCAGCAAGATCTACTGTTTGCAGCATTGACTTCAAACTCGTCGTCACCAATGTTCAACGGCCCTACTTTATCGCAACATCACATGTCGCACGCGGTATCGCATACACCGCCGTCGAATTCCAGAGTATACGACTCAGGTTCGCCTCCAGCACCGACACCACTGGGTAGCGAGTTTTCGCAACATACACCATTACTAGGCGGAAACATGGATTACGGAGAGTGGGATGGCGAGTTCGATAATGATGGGAATTGGGATTACGGCCTTGAGGGTGATATGATGCATGACACACCACGGTCCCTTTCAAATGATGGCGAAACTACAAACGGAGATACTCCACATCCGGGGTTCAGGACTGAAAGCGAGAAGAGGAAGGAGCCGCCTCAAGGAGATGGAAGCGAAGACCCGCATGATACAGACCCGAAGAGGAGGGGTGCGTACCATCCGATTCTTTGATTATTCATACCTATCATACCTAGCATACCTCCTGAATTTACAGTTTCTTCCCATCATGTCGTCCGAATTTTTCGCTATTTGTTGCATTTTCCCATGTGTCCACTGATTGCGCCACACGTGGATCTGCTTCTGCTTTTGCGTGAATAACATTATATACAACCTGGGCGCCGAGTGTACTTTGAATAATCTGACAGGCGAAATTAGATGATAAGGACAACAAGACGGCGAAGAAACCGGGTCGCAAACCCCTCACATCAGAACCAACATCAAAGCGGAAAGCACAGAATCGTGCAGCCCAGCGTGCATTTCGTGAACGGAAGGAGAAACACTTGAAAGATCTTGAGGAGAAGGTGGCAGACCTCGAAAAGGCATCCGAATCCACGAACCATGAGAACAGCATGTTACGAGCGCAGGTGGACCGGCTTCAGACCGAACTGCGAGAATACAAGAGACGACTGACCACTAGCGAGCTGACTCGGTCGTCGTCACTAGCAAATATGGGTGGATTTCAGTTTGATTTCCCTCCGTTTGGCAGTGGCATCTTCGGCCACAAGGACAGCAAGGACGGTCTCAAGCCAATGGTCTCGCTGATGGATAGAATGAATTCACTCGAAAAACAGGGAACACCAACACCATCTTTGGCCGGGTCCACGAACGGGAATAACAATAGCTCGAGTAAGTCACTACCAAGTCCGCCGAGTACAGTACATTCAAGCCTATCGGATCTTTTCAGCCCATCCATTATCGAATCGGTTAATAAGAGTTCGTCTCCAGATTACATGGGTAATTTCGATGGTCGAAGTATACATGGCACACCTAAGCTTAATGGTCGTGACACTACCTCATCACCCTCTGCATCATCAGTATCACAGCATGGCCCTGGATCGTCTTGTGGTACTAGTCCAGAGCCGATGAACAATTCACCAACTTCATCCAAGCCAAATGATTCGTTGGGGCCAATATCTGAGGAAGGCACGGTGATGACAACTCCTAACGGTGACACATATGTGTGCAAGTCCGGAGTCATTGATGGAGAGACTGAAACTACTTTCTGCGAGAAACTGGGGATGGCTTGTGGCAATCCTCACAATCCTGTCCCCAAAGCGCCACAGTTCAGCACTGCTTCTGACTCGGCAGCCAGTTCCCTCGATTGGCTTGCACAGCAGAGCAGCAACAACAATTTCGATCCTATTTTGTTCAGCGATTATCGGGATCCTGTAAACGATATCAACTCGAGTATCAACATGAGCTTCTTTGACGATGCGTTTCCTGTGGTGAACTTTGATAATATCGGCTCTCCACAACCACCTAAGAAAGATCTGATTGCAGTGATCGATGCGCTAAATAACGACGACAGCGAAGACGAGGTTGTTCCTGCAGATGATCCCAAACAAATGTTGAGTTGCAATAAGATATGGTATGGTCATTTTTATCAATCCTTACGTGGAATGGCTTTCGCATTGTATTCTGGGCAGGTATCGCTGACGGTTAATTATTATAGGGATCGGATTAGCTCTCATCCTCGGTTCGTTAGCGGCGAATTGGATATGGATGGGTTGTGCTCCGAGCTCAGAAGTAAGGCTAAGTGCTCTGAGGTGGGCGTTGTGGTGGCCGAGAACGATGTGCAGGAGGTGTTGGGAAAGGTAGGAATGTCGCATAAAGATGTTATGTGATGTTCATTTTCCTACTTATATACACTTGCATTTTGTAGGATTTCTGTGATATTAAGTCAACTGGATACGGATGGCTTCAGTGTTGCTAACCTTCTCTCTCCTACGTCTTTCTCGTGTATGGTGAGGGGCTCTCCTTTTCTTGTCAATCTGTTTGGGCTTATGTTTGTGAGACAGTATCTGGTGGGTAGTTATTGGGTATTTTGGTGAAAGGCCTTTGACCCACCGTGTTCTGCTAGTCTTTGGAGTTCAACATGGGTTGTACTGGTTTTTTTTGGTTCTTTTTAGGAGTCACGCTCCGGTGCAATTAGCCTCTCGTTTTTAAGATTTCCTTTTATCTCATGTTTGGTTTTGGGGTTTGATGTTTCATTTTTAGTATTTGATAACAAAAAAACCAAGAAATAGCTTCAGTTATTCGTTCTTTGCCAAGTGTTATATTTCTCTTCATTTTCTTGAGTTGGGGTTTTTTGTCTGTTACTCTTAGGGCATAGCGAATATATCTCCGTGTTTTTGGATGTTTGAGGTGCAAATCGTATTGACGAGGGCTTGATATTGGAGACAGGTCCAGATGGATACCTAGACCTCTGAATGGACCTGACAGAATGGTAATTTTGTCTAGAAACACAATGTAAATACAAATCACCCCTCCACCAATGGTTTACCCTCCTCTCTATTTCTTCTGTTCCTCCTTCTTCTCTGGCTTCGGTGTGGGGAGCTTAAACGACTTGGGGCTAACATCTCGTCCCTCGCCAACCTGTTCCCAAACGCTGCTTCCACCCTGGAAATTCCGGAACGCCTGCGTCAACTCCAGCGGCTCAATAACCACTCGCTTCTTCTCCTCATCGAACCGGACCTCGGTGTATCCCGTCAAGGGGAAATCCTTCCTCAACGGATGGCCATCGAAACCGTAATCGGTCATGATACGCCGCAGGTCGGGGTGGCCGGTGAAGAAGATACCGAACAAGTCGTAGGCTTCACGTTCGTACCAGTTTACGCCGTCGTAGAGATCGCAGATACTAGGAACCGGGGTGACCTCGTCGGCATATGTCTTCACGCGGATACGAGAGTTGTGGCGTACAGAGAGTAGGTTGTAGACGACCTCGAAACGCTGCGAGCGTGTGGGGTAGTCCACGCCTGCAATGTCGCTCACTTGCGTGAATTGTGCGGCTGTGTGGTTCTTGAGGAAGGTGAACACTGGGATCACGGAGGTCGGCGCAATGTGGATCGTCAGCTCGTCTTTCCATACGCTGAATTGCTGGATGTGCTTCGGTAGCGCGGAGATCAGGTATTTGCCGTAGACGTGCAGGGCCTCGGTCGCTGGCAGGTGCTTGTCGGCGTTGTTGACGATTGGGGCGGTGAGCGGGCCAATTGCTGAGGAAGGGATGCGGTTAGTAGATGCGGAGAGAGGTAGCGGGCGGAGGGTATACGAGGTCGCTGGCTGGTCCGCGGGTTGGGTAATTCGCTGCCATCGGGTCTTTGCGAGCCGGAGAAGTATGTTCTTGCCGCAATGGAGGCTCCGAGTCTTGTGGGTGCCCCGACGATGGCCCGGGAGAGAGATCGCGTGGTGGCGGATGTGGGATTGATCCGGAGAGGCATTAGGAGTGGAGAGGTGAGGTCGGTGGGTGCAATTCAATGTGACCTGAGGTACTCTGCTCTAGTGAAGTCACTCGTAGGAAGATGCCACAAATACTGCCGAAAGGAGAAAGAATACAATTGCTCATGCTGGGTCCTTATCTTATCTGATTGAACACTCGATGACGTCTTCGAGAATCTTCAGCCATGTCGATTCTGAAGGAGCTATGTCCAGGCAGACGCTACTACAGCGGGTGGAAAGTTGATCCAAAAGGATGGGATTAACCGTACGAAAGAAGGGCAACTGCTGCAACAAGATCTCAGGGAGATACTTCTCCGGAAGCCCATGGAATACATCTCACCATTGTGGAAATAGGGCCCATGGCTAATTAATGAAGAATTTGCAGGTAACTTCCTCTTGCAATTCCAAAGTTTGCGATTGAGACCCTCAGCTTATACAACTGGTACCATAACTCAGCGAAAATATGAGTATAAAGGTTTATAAGAGGAAGATAGGCCTTCGGTCTTCACAGCCCAGATGTATGAGATAATGACATGACACAGAGTTATATATCTGTTTCAATACTTAATCAGCAGTTCTGCCCAGCAGCCAATCATCACGGAGAAGGCGATGGGATTCTCACTGAGGGATACTTTCGCTTAGTCCCGAGGAAAACAAACGAAAATCACTGCGGTGGAAAGGATATCTGATCCATGTAACGAAGATACACTAGGACATTATCCCTTGGATGCTGCCGCCACTGTTGCAATATGCAGCTCAATTGAAGCAGTGAAAGCTTTGCCTCATTAGATCGCGATACCAGCCGCTTTAACTGTTGGAGATTCAACACTAGATAATGGCATGCAGGCATGTTTCCTCAACACTCTCTAATCTTGTGGACTCCTCTATGTCTGCATCACAATGCATTGCTTCACGACCTACTGGATGCTTCCCAAGTTTTGGTACCATCAAACTATATCCATACGTCTTTCCGCAGCTTCTACCTCGAGCAAGTTCGACTTCAAGTCCTTTCAAAATCCTAGTTGCCTTAGCCGAAGATCATTTCGGACTTGAACGTCAGTAGCCGTGGTGCTGTTTGCTGATGAGGGGACTGTTTCGATGACTAGTGATGTATTGGGTAACGGCATCACACTTAAAGCCAGGATTGAAAAGGGGAAAGCCATGGTGACATGAAGGATGGATCCAATGAGGTAGCGGTGCTAGAAGAGTTGCCGGGAGATAAGAGCACAGGAGCGATGATCCTGTCGTTGCTTTGTCGTTGCTCTCTAGTTCTTGTTCCTGGTATTGCAATTACAGGGTTTAAAAGGGTTTCGGATGAGCTTTGCAATTTACACCAGATGTGACCTGAATGATTGGTTGCACTCCAGCGAAGTCACATGAATGAATTATAGAAACATCATACACGTGATACAGATAATTGCCACAAATTGTTCCAAAAGAGGGGATATGCAATTAGCGGCAACCGGTGTCCGACCCTTTCAGTCAGCAGATCACGGCCAGTGAGTGGCCAGCAACCTCAACCCAACCCAACACTTGACTTCTAAAAAAGAGCAAGAGACAAAAGACTACCTTCAAAATCCTCATCCTCTCCTCCTCCACTAAAGAATCAAGAGTCTCTCCAACCGTCGACTGAACCAGCGACATCTCCTTCTCTCAAAGAAAAAGTCTTTACCTGCAGTACCTCTACGCCTCCAAATACCCGCCCCCTCCCCCCCACATCGACCATGTCGCGTCTACAGCAAGATACCTTCATTGACGAAGATGAGGAAATGTGGTTCGTGACTTCCCTCTACTTCAGTTCTATGTCTATGCCAAACTAATTGTGTTTTATGCAGCCCTCTGTGCGTCGAGGAGTTCGATGTCCAAGACCGCAATTTCAAACCGTGTCCATGCGGCTATCAGGTACATACTTCAGATTTTGCTTGCCCCTCCCCTCCCCTTGCCCCTCCGTGTCCCGGTTACTGACAACACTCATTTTCGTAACAAAATAGATCTGCCAATTCTGTTTCAACAACATTAGGACCAATCTGAATGGCCTGTGTCCGGCTTGTCGACGGGAATACCGCGAAGAAACGATCGAATATAAGGCCATCACGGCGGAAGAGTACACTCACCCCTAAATGTTACGAAGGGCTCATAATTGACCCCGCCGCATTATTAGACTCAAAGCCGAGGAGGGCAAAAAGAAGCGACTTGCAAACGAGAAACGAAAGCACGAAGCGCAGAAACGCGAGATTGAAGCATTAAACCGTAAACACCTCTCGGGCCTCCGTGTGATACAGCGGAACCTGGTATACGTCACCGGATTAAATCCACGGATCCGTGAAGAAGAGCTGTTGGCAACACTGCGGGGTGAAGCATACTTCGGGCAATACGGAAAGATCCTCAAGATTGTGGTCAACAAGAGAACTGCACAAGGTGGTCCTGGACAAATACAAAATCACCACCATGAATCCCAGGGCTTGGGAGTCTATGTTACGTTCTCGAATAAGAGTGAAGCCGAAAAGTGTATCCTCGCGGTTGATGGCAGTCAAAACGGGGATCGAACTTTGCGGTATGTTGGTGGCGGTAGCGGTAGTGATAGTCACATATTCGAAATTCCGGTACTGATGGGTTGAAATGTAGGGCTACATACGGCACGACCAAATACTGCTCTGCTTACCTTCGGAACGATACTTGTCCAAACAAGAATTGCATGTTTCTACATGAACCAGGCGAAGAAGCGGAGTCATTCAGTAGACTGGAACTTTCTACAACCAACTCCCGTCAAAACAACCAGGCAAAGGAGCAGCACCAGCCGTATGGTCACCAACCACAACCTTCTCGGCCACCACCTAGAGAACACCACCCTCCCCCGGCGCTCCATCACCATGATAGCTCTAATCAGATGGCTCGGACGACTTCCCATGTGGGTAGCTCGACGTCCGGGGGCGATGACGGACCATCGGCGCTACCATCTACAGCGAATTGGGCTAAGAACCCACCGACCCCCGCTTCACGACCAGCTTCTCTAGTACACTCGGCAAGCAATAATCACCTGCCATCAAAGGTCTCTACTCCTAGTCCTAAGGAAATGCCCTCTTCCCCATTGGCACAGAAGGTGCAGACTGTTCGAACCCAAGAAAACGGGAAGAAGGGCCCAGACCGTGTCAAGGGCGCACCACCTGCACCGACAGCTTCAAATACTACACCTCCACCTACAGCTACTAATGTTAATGGTAAACCGGTTGGAGTTATTGGACAACCTCCACCATCTGCTGCCGTGACAGCGCCACCAGCACCCACGCCTGCACCAAAACCGAAACTGGCTCAACCTGCACTTCCTGCGTACATGTTGGAGCAGATGGAACGGCTACAGAAGATCCAGAAAGCAATTACCAACCCAAACTTCAAGTTTATATTGTCACCTCATGCCTTCAACGCCGATGAGTACGATGCATTGTGCAAGATCCCCCCTATGTTTGATAAACATGGTGGACGAAGGAGACGGGAAATTATGGAGAAGTTGAAGAAGCAACAGCTCAGCGAATCCAGCACTGATGATTTGACACGGGGAGAGGGTGCACAACAGCCTCCGATCGGTACAGTAAATGGCCCGCTAATGGGTCCACCTCTGAGGGGCCTTACTCCATTACAGCAGCAGCAACAACAGCAGCAGCAGCAGCAGCAGCAACAACAACAACAACAGCAGCGTGAGAATCTGATGCTAGGAGAAGGCTCGGCACAGCAACGACAAGTAATGCAGGGGCTTCAGGAGTCTCTTCAACAGCAGCAATCCGCACTGCGAGCTCAGACTCCACAGAGCCTTCTCCAACAGGCTGGTCAACAGGGGTTCAATGGTGCATTTCAGAACGGTCAAGGTGCTATGGTACCCCCGCAGCAAGGTCACAGTCATGCCCGACAGTCATCGCGATATACTTTTACCAATGAGAACCCACTGGCTGGGACGAGTGTCGCTGCCCGTAGTAATGCTGCACACATGGCCGAGCAAGCCCGTATGATGCCACCTCAACAGCAGCAAATTCCCCACCAACTTGCACAAATGTATGGCGGTGCCCCTGGACTAGGTGGATCATTGCTGGGATCTGTTCAACAACCTCCCCCTCCCCCAGGGCTGAAGAACGCTCCGACTCCGCCCGCGCCTGGACTTGGAGGAATTCCAATGGGCAACATGCCCGGCTTGGGTCAATTTTCTGGCATGGGTTTTGGTAGTCATTCGAAGAACGATAGCGAGAATCTGTTGTTGAAGGAGCTGTTGTCTGGCGGTGGTGCATCGCGTTTGGGTGGTGCGTCTTTGATGAGAGGCGGTGACGGGAAGCGTAATGTCCCGTTATCTGCCGGAGGGAGACCAGGGTATACTGATCGGAGAGGTGTAGTTGATAATTATGGGGATCCCAGTATCCTTCAGGCTCGAGTTGCCCAACCTCAAAATCAGATGCAGCACCAACAGGGTATCCAAGCTGGAGGGCATGGTCAACCAGGTGGGTACAATCCCAATTTGAATGCGTACTACGCCAGCGCGCAAGCTGGTAGGTGGTAGGTTGGTAGGGTTTTTGTTCCTTTGCAGGCCAGGCAGACAGAAGACAAAGGCAGAGTTACAAGCGATTATATGACAAGTATCGGCATGCAATTTTTTCCGCGGGCTAAGATTTTTACTCGGCGTCTCTATTTGGGATTGGTTTGCTTTACTGCTCATTTGTTCTGGGTTGTAAGTTTCCTTATCCGTTTTCCGTTGGTTTTCCTCTTTTTTTTGATTGGGTTTTCCTTTTGTTGTATAATTGTTTTGGGGAAAAATACCTGCAACTTATTTTATTCGGAGGACGTTTTGGTGTGATTGTTTTCCTTCCTTTCCTTTTTACTGGTGTTTTTTGGCATTTAAAGGAGGGATGTATATGGATTTGTACGACGCTATGACCTGGCCACGAGGGATTCGGGATATCCACGTGGCGAGCAAGATACGGACGATGTGGTACGGCGTTATTGAGCGGTGGTGGGCTAACAACCTTTCATGTACGTTGTCTATACCTTCCTTTTTCTTTTGCAGCGCATTGGTTCTGCAGTGTTTGTTCCTTCAAACCTTGTTTTCTTGGTGTCGAGATCGAGAGGAATCAACACACAGTATCTCTCTGCAACTGATTGATTTGATTGATGATGATGATTTGGTTCTGTGTGAAATAGTAGGCTTTCGTTTATTTCGTCAATGCTTACCTGCGTCTGTCTGCCTGTCTGTCGGTTCTAACATTAGCTGCCTGGCCTGCTTCCAACAAAAACTCGACCGGATCTTGCTCTCAAGATTAATTCTAACTTGACAACAAATTCTACCTACCTACCTACCTACCTGCTTGCGCATTTGTGATGTTTTAAGGTTTTGGGTATAGTAATGCTGAAGCGTTTGCTTTTATAGGTAGTATCTTGGGTTTTGGAGCACTGTCTGCATCTATTCCAACTACGCCTGCGTTACGAAACCCATTACAAAGTCCAGCTATTGTTTCTGACGAGGATTTCCCGGCCCTTGCACCAATTTCTGCGCCCAAGGCTGCGTCGAAACTACCGACTCCAGTGGGGACGAAGAAGAAGGCGAAAACAAAGGTGGGACCCGAACCTAGTTCTGAGGTTGAGGCCACAGAGTCTATTGAAGAAAAGGAGACGGAGGAGGAGGAGGAAGAAGAGGAAGAGGAAGAAAAATCACCACCAGAAATCGTCTGGGGAAAGCAGAAACCGAGCCTGCCACAGATGGACACATCGGAAAGCATAATCCAAACTCCGGTCGAATCATCGGCCCCCACGACGGCGAGCAAGAAGCAGGGATTGAGAATGATGCGAATACTTTCGAAGGACTCAGCGGCATCTTCCTCGGTGGCTTCACCCACGCTTAATACGCCAGTAAAGTCGGTTATATCGGCGACTGAGAGCTTGCTGCAGTTTTCCGATACGGCGTCGGTCTGCACGGGCACAACTGAGAGTAGACCTGTTACCCCGGCTCCCCAGGCGGAACCTTCTTCGGTAGTCAAGAAGAAGTTCGGAATGCCCATCATTGGTCCCGAGAGTGCGGATATGCCGCTCGTTGTTGTCAAGTCCAAGAGCGCGCTCAAGAAGGAGCGTATCGCGGCCCAGAAGGAGAAGGAGCGGAGGGAAGCCGAAGAAGCCGCCGCTGCAAAGGCAAGGGATGTCCACGCGCCAATTTCCGCGAGAATGACAAAGAAGAAGGAAAAGAAGGCGGCCGCAAATAAGAAAGGCGGTGATAATAATAATAACAATAATGGTAGTTTTAAGGATCACGACGACACGGCTTCTGAACGGCCCGAGGATACGGCTTCCATCACCTCGCGCAACGACTCCAACAAGGACGACGATAGGAAGAGCGCAGGAGCACTGGAAGAATTCTCGGAACGCGAAGAGAACCAACAGCAGAAACCGTCGATTAATTACACGCCCGCACAGCTCGTTGCGGAAATTGGGGCAGAGGAGTGTATCGACTGGAAGGAATGCGAGATGTTTAAACCACTCAGCGGTCTGAAAGGCGGAGAATACCATATATCTGCCGAAGACGTTGCCAAGATCCGCGCCTCACTCCCTCAAGCTTCTGCCTCACCTGCCTCTACCACCACTGAAGCCACGCCTAAGCAGCCTAGCATTCAGCTTACGCCTGGCTCCTCGCCGTCTTCAGTCCATCTCTCTCTCCGTGGCGGTGGATCTTTCGAAACCCGCATGCTCGTCACCCCGCAAGGCTCGGTCCTTCGTGGCCTCACCCCACAGCAGGAGAAACGCTACATCGAGATCGAGCAGCGCCGTAGCAACGAGCGCACTTGGGAACGCTGGGGCGCTGCCTCTCCACCGGGAATCAACGACCTCCCCATCACCACCTCGTCCTCCTACCCCGTTGAGAAAACTGCCGACTGGAAGGCTGCTGTTACGGCTCACACTATGGCAGCTGGCTTGGCCGCCGCTGGAAACGTCGCGAGGAATATGCACCTTGGCACCGAGGAGGCTACGAGACTTAGTACTAAGGAGGCTCTCGATTACCTTTGGAACACGGTTATGCCCGCGCTACCTGGGTATGCACAGGAACACCTTGAGGGTCTGGCCCACAGCATGGCGATGAGCGGCTGTAAAGTGTCTGTGGGCTTTGAGGGCGGAAGCGGCGAACACAATGGTAGTGGGGACCACGAACCTACTGTTACGGTCGATGTTAAGCTGGAGAGCCCGGGGATCAAGGGAATGCCGAAGCTGGAGGGTGTGGGTATTAAGGAATTGGAGAAGTTGGTACATCAAGCGAGGAAGGAGACGGAAGCGCTCGAGAAGAAGGTCGAGAAGCTGATTAAGAGGAATAGGAAGATTGTTGGGTTGTTTTAGTGGTGGGGTGTCATTCCTTTATGCATTTCCCTTTGTTACCATTTCCCTTTATTACTACTTCATTTGTTTTGTTTTGTTTTGTGGTTTTCTCTATCGTTTTGCTTGCGAGGGGAAGGGGATGTGTATGCTGCCTCAAAAGAGAACGAGGTTGCCCCACCGCTCTCCGAAAGCGCCGAATGTACCAATACCTATCTGTACTGTTGTTCACTTCAAATCTCTAGTCTAGATTCCCTTTCTCATAGGCGCAGATAAAAAAACCGAAATAACTGTTAATTAAGAAATGCTGTGGTGAAAGGGAAATTGGATTTCAACGTGAGAATGTAGGGGAATCGAATGACGGGTTGTGACCCAAACCATGAACCCCCCCGACTTGCCCGAGACCGCTGCATATACAATAGGAGGCTGTGGAACGGGTATTGGGGTGGGGGCTGAAGCTGCATGGCGGAAGGAAAATGTTGATCTGCGAATCGAGGGAAGAGGGAAGGAGTTTGTACATAAGGCTCCGTAATTGATCTCCCTGTGCTGTTGCGATTGCGAAGGGTATTGAAAACATTTTTAACGGGTGAGTCGGGATCCATGCCAAAAATATCTGTCTGGTACCGAGTCACTATCCGAGCCATCGCTGCCTTAGCGACTCTTGCGAGCTTTCTCTTCGCGATCTGCCTTAAAAAGTTGCTCAAGCGGGTTGTCGAGTCGAGGCGATGGTGATTGTGATCCATCAGTACTTTCGGAGTCCTCCATCATAGCTTGAAGACCCGGTGTGCGACGAGCAGGAACCGATTTCGAAAAGAACTTGGGTACCGGCAACGAAGAAGGGGCCGGAGAGTGATGGAAACCTGGACCTGCATATGCCTTGCCAGGAGAATCCATTACAGACTTCGTAGGAGTTGATGTAGTGAGCAGAGATGAGATGTCTCGGGACATGGTCTTGAGCTTTAATACCGAGAGTAGACGAGACTGAGTGCCAATGGCAAGATATCTCGAGCCTATTTGTAGATATTTCGAGATGTCTCGAGATGTGTATTGTGGGTGATAATTTGTGGATCGGTGTTTGAGCTTTGCCCAGGTTTAGGCATAGCTAGATGCTGTGCTCCTCCTTTCTCTTCACGCTTTCTCTTTTTACTTTAGAGTACTGTGCAGGAATTTGAGAAGTAGGAGATGGACGAGGAAGATACGGATCCGGAGATGCCTGGCTATGGGCTTCAAAATTAACGCATGTATAGCGTGGTAAAACGCATCAAGTCTAGAGGATCTTAAGGCCAGTTTCGAAAGGACCCAGTACTATACGGTTTGAGGCGTGAAAATTCGTATTATCAGAGGCTACATATGGGACGGACGAGCATTCAAATCAAAACAACTTCAGAAGTAAACGCGTCGAATTCCACTCTAACTCTATCTATCTGTATAGATTTATAGCACCCTGCTGCGCTCTAGTCTCTTCAGACGGCTTGGATACGAAAATATGGCCGGCTAACAGACTAGCAGCGCTCTCAAGAGTCTCGGAGACAAGGTGCAATTTATTCTAACACGGCTCCGTACCCACCACAGCCACGAAAGTAGCGACCATTAGCTCAATCCGATCTACCTGGGTAGTCAGATGTTATTGCAATTGTTGAAGCTGCTTAAGATTGGGGGGTCGAGATGTGTGTAAATATGTACTCAAGTATGTGGAGAAGAAAGAAAAGAAGGGAAGAAGGGAGGGTTTATATAGTGGTAGTTTGAAGGTGTGAAGGTGTAGCGGAAAGGTGGACGTCGGGGAAAATATAGAGCTGAGAAAGAGCGAGGGAAAGGTGCTCATGTTTGCGTAGGGGGATCGTTTCTGGGTTGGGGCAATATCGCGACGCACTCGGAGTTATTCTACACTGGCATAATGACTTCAACTGCCAACCGAACACTATTACTGGTGGCTTTGTGCCTGACATATCTCATCATGGTGTATTCATAGCATCTATCTGCTATGTATTCCCTAGGGATTTGGCTGTGGCTGTGTCCAAATACTATACTCGATGGTTTTGTATTCGACCGTCTGCCGAATTCATTCTTCATTGCACCGACACTTCCTCCTCTCATCTGCCCTGATTCTAACAACCTCGCGCACCATAGAGAGATTTGATAGAGATATTCCCGTTTGAGTGTATGCAAGTAATATGATGGTAGTCGTGACGAGGTGGGGGCTGGTTTAAGGGTCAAGCTCACTCCGCGCCTTCAGACACTGCTCGACCGGAAATTTAAGCTCGCCTTGCACAAGGTGAACTCCTAACCATGGGCCTAACCGTAAAGAAAACGGGGACTTCGTTTCTCTTATATAAAGTTTCATAGGTAGGTGTTGGTCGGCCGACGATGGCTGTTGCGTGACCGAGCCAACCAAGCCGGCGTACTCTGATCGTCAACTTCACTAAGTTCTTGCAGACATGGTGACATCTTCTACAATCTGAGAATTGAAATCGTCGACGGATCATATGTGAGCACTCTCCCTGCCTCGAGTTTTGCCGACGCTCGCCTTTCCTCAATAACTTGGCCGCTAACGCTGTCACCCCGTGACCGCCCCATCACTTTATAAACTCCCAATCTCTCCCCTCTTCCCTTTCTTCTCTCCACATCTTCTGGTCTTCGGTCCAGAACTCACTTTCTTTTCAACAGGTACTAACATGTGTACCGGGAGTTTCGGGAATGCCACTCTTTACCAAAAAGCGCATCATCCCACCAGTCGGGCTGCCCTAATCATCTAAGGCTTTGGTTCACCTATTGTGGATCCCTTTGTATGACGTGGTTGGTTCTACCGCCTTCGGGCAAATGGTAGGACACGTACAACAGAGCGCAACTGCAAGCTTAGTACCTTGGAGTTGTGAAGATGGCTCTTACTCTATTGTATGGCCTGCGAGGTGTTTAAGTTTTTTTACCCTTCGGGTTTTTGACTTTCTGCTTAACCTATGGGAGGCCCCCAGAAATGCAGTAATATTGTTCTTTGGCTGCCGAAAGGAGCGAGGGGATGAGATTGCTACATTATCTTTGGTTGTGCACTTAGGGGCTTGATTTCAGATTCAGTCTTCAGCTTGCTCTGAGGTACTAAGTATAGTTCCTGGGACTTAAGCTTCCGCACGGTATATCTAGCATTAGCATTTTTCTCATGCCCACATCATCGTCGAAGTAATTCTCGCCCAGTCGACTCAATTGTCCTGTTGCAACCCTTCCTCTCAACCCTGCGGATTCTATTTAACTTGTATAAAGGCTCCGGTAGAGCTCTCCCGGGTCTTCTGAGCACCACAGCACACATTCAATTGTCTACACTTGTGGTTGGAGAAGAATTCCAATGTTTTGGAAGTTTTGTTGGTGTACAGAAGACGTTCGCTGTTTGACAGCAGGTCAATAAACAAAGGTAAGGTCATGAAAAAATCCAAACAAATCTTCATTTATACTCTAGGGAAGACCTATATGGAACTTCCTCGGGTTACATGATACTTCATGACCCGCTCTAACTACTTCTCACCCTTCACCATCGCCTCCTCCGCCTCTCTTCTTGCCCTTTCATTCCTCTCCCTCACCGCCTCCACAACATACCTAGGCACCTCCTCAACTCTGTTCTGTTCCGCAGCAACAGGATCACCATGCACAGTCCAAGTCGGCACAACACCGGTCCACACCCTCTCCACAACTTCAGGATTCTCTGCATCACTCTTCCCCTCACTAGGTCCCCCACTCCTCACCTTCGCACTCGCGCTCTCAATCCGCATCCTCAAGATCCCGGTCGACTCCAGCTCCGCTTTTTCCGGCGGAACTCGTGATCCCTCCCATCGCCCTGGCATCACACCTTCGGTAATTAGTCGCATCGCGTAAATCTTCTCGTCAGGATCGTCTACGAGCGACGCCACGCCGTGGAGGATGGCGGAACGGTAATTGTAGCTGTGATTATATGGGGTTCTACCGGGGATTTATCAGCGGAGAATGGGGAGGAGAGGAGGGGGGGAAGGACAGTGCGAGAATGAGACCGTCGACCAATGTAGCGGCTACACATATTGGGATCTCGCCCGAGGGGGAGGGCCGGAAGAGACGTGCAGAGACGTAGCCGTGGAGATATAGGTCCTGTGCTTCGTCGATGCTGGCGGAGGGATTTGTGAAGGAACCAAGACCTGGGATAGTTAGCCAGTGTGGGAAGCA
>Ga0307515_10003676_pt1 | contig 32215 bp, 28 predicted proteins | sample 17_EM_MG_FD_194513 | JGI IMG/M metagenome (GOLD analysis project Ga0307515, IMG submission 194513) | Populus trichocarpa ectomycorrhiza microbial communities from riparian zone in the Pacific Northwest, United States - 17_EM | ecosystem: Host-associated > Plants > Roots > Unclassified | place... | reverse complement strand
TTTATAGAGACAGTATGTATTATATCTACCGTACATAAAATTGGGAGCCCCCCTTACTTCCATCAAAAATCTCTAGAAAATAATCGGCAGACACTAGGTGACGGCAGACACCCGGTGGCCGATAGTACGACCCTCGGTTCTGCGAACCCTCGTAAAGGCCCAGTGTCTGGAGGGACCGAAGTATGGTTGGCCGTGGATGACCTCCCCACGACTTTCACACTATATGCCAGATTCGGCACCCAGGTTGCTACGACAGTAAGCCCAATATCTCATCCATTATTACTCATCTAAGTTCCATATTAGGCGGTTCAGAATTCGAAAACGCTGTCATGTATACTTCCCTCCACAAGTCAAACCGGTCGTGTGAGGGTTACATACACTATCCCGTTCAGCCCATCATGAAGCTCCTGAGTATGGAACGAGCATTGCTGAGTTCGAATACCATAGCGATGAGGAGCCGTTGTGAGTCTGGGTACCGTTCTCCATTCACTCATTTAATTGCTTCCACAGTTTTGCAACTCTATTGCGCATGGAGGAGAAAGGGCGGCTCAAGCCTGCCTCGCTTCGGTCTATACTCTCAATGCTACAAGAAGACCACGCCCCTAAGGACTACAAGAATTCACAGGCTGGACAAGTAGACTAAAGAATCCAATAATTCAATGCTTGCGTGTCAAGCATGTCTTCGAACGGCTGAATACAAGCAGCGGCGGCGGGTTTAATCTAAGCTCATGTACAGCTTGCTTGTCGTGTTCTATAAAAGCCATCTCATCGTACAGTGTAATAATAGAACAGCCTGTAATCTACACCACATGCAGCCTTTGTCAAATGACTAGGTGCAGCTCAGAAGGGAAAGATCGATTTCTCCCCTGAGCTGCACGCTATCAACTTTCAGACGTGGGGAAATGGGGAATGACCAAACAGAATACAACGACATACGTAAGCGTGTGATGACGAAAGATTATACGCACCCCGCTTTGAATGCAACGCGTGAAGATCAAGAAATAACTATGGTCTGGGTCTGCTGTACGCCAGACCGATGATTAAAGGAAACGTTAGTATCAGTAAGGCCGAATGAGTCTAGGGGAGGGCGCGTTTGAGTCCTTGGACAAATGCAGCAGGAAAGAGCACTCGAACATGGGGTGATACCCAGACAAATACAATATTCGCTCGCCCCCCGCTCGCCTCTCAATGCCACGTATTTATTACCTTGTGTTTTGAGATTGCCATCGCCACCTCAACCAAGCACTAGAGACCCCTAACTCCATTCACTTCGCCTAATGACTGGAGAAGGGAAGGGTTGCTCCAGCTCCCATGCTATGAGGAGAATCACGTTGTCCTATCACTGCTATGTAAGGCATCTTTGGGTTCCAGGAGATCAAGGGGCCGATCCTTGCGACGTTTCAAGTTGTCATAGCGGCTGGGAGAGGAAAGAAGAGTTGTTATCATAATAGGATAACGCAGTTACTCCGTGAATTCTCCTCCTCCTTACCATTCACATTCATTTGACCCGGCATGTGACGGAAGCATATGAAGAACAAGTCTGCCTTTGTCTTCAAACCTCAGACCTTGTCGCGCCGGCGCAAAACACCTCGCAGGCCCACGATGGAATCAGATGAACTACCCAGTACTATCAACGACCCACTCTGCTCGCTTCGACCCGCAGGTACCGACAAACGGCCCTTCCATGGCGTTGCGTTGATGGGGACTTGCCCGATCCCTCCGCGCCCGCTCAAGGGACGTCTACGTGGCCCGGAATGATTCAAGGGGACCGTTTACCAATTCCCTCCTCTCCATCAACCATGCCAAGTGGGAACGACGCACCTTCAGAAATATAGGCGCCTTCTCGACATCGATTGACGTGCAATCCTGTTATAATAGTCGTTCAAACGCGCTCCTGGCACCACTGGGTACGTCAACATGCACCCACATATAGTACACACCTCTCCGCCCGTCAGGCTGTCTCTCCCCTATCTAACGAGAACTCGATCTGCAGTGGTCAGGTTATCTCGGGCGGTGATGAGGCCGTAGTGGACCCGATGAAGCAACTGGACAACCCGATGTTGCAGCAGAAAATGAAGCCGCGCCACTTGGTACGTCCCGACATTTCCGCCCGGAAGTCGGTCTCAACAGTTGATCCTATTTGGATTTTCAATCCCTTCTTATCTTCCCTTCTTATCTCCACCCTGGTACCAGCCTCATTAAATCATGGTCTGACACCCATATGTTTGTGTACCACAGCAAATGATTGCGGTCGGTGGGTCCATCGGCACGGGCCTCTTCATCGGCAGCGGCGGCGCGCTCGCTCAGGGTGGTCCTGCCGCTGTCCTCATCGATTTCCTCCTCATCGGCTTCATGGTTCTGATGACCTGCCAAGCTATCGGTGAGATGTCCATTCTCTACCCCGTTTCCGGTGGTTTCTACGCACTGGCGGTCCGTATGTTAGACCCCGCATGGGGTTTTGCGTAAGTGATCCTCTTGGTACACCCATCTGGAGTCAGAGGAATTGTGTTACTGTAGCTTTTATTGATTATTTCTTTTTAGCATGGGGTGGAACTATGTCTTCGGTTGGTTTATCGTCTTGCCTCTGGAAATTACTACCGCGGGCATCACGGTCTCGTATTGGCCGAATAATGTCCCTCTAGGAGCGTGGATCACCATCTTCTACGTGCGTTTCTCAATCTTCAGATCCTTCTGACTATGTATTCTGAACGACGTTGCAGCTCGCGATCGTCGCGATCAACGTTTTCGGGACACTTGGATATGCAGAGGAGGAATTTTGGTCATCATGCCTCAAACTCTTCGTCGTCATCATGTTCATATTCATCTCCGTCATCCTTAACTGCGGTGGCGGTCCCGCGAGTGGAGCGTATGGCCAGTAATACATTGGCGCAAAGTATTGGTACGACCCCGGCGCGTTTGCGAACGGATTCAAAGGTGTTTGCGCTGTCTTCGTCACCGCCGCCTTTGCCTTTGCTGGCACGGAACTCGTCGGTCTTGCTGCCTCAGAGACTCCCAATCCGCGGGAGACGATGCCCAGCGCAATCAAGAACACCTTCTGGCGTATTACCATCATCTATATTATCAGCCTGTTGTTCATTGGCCTCAATCTGCCGTACAATGACGAATTCTTGCTCTTCTCCTCTGAAGGGACCGCCGCCGCCTCGCCATTCGTCCGAGTTCTCGACTTGGCGAATATCCCCGGTATCAATCACCTCATCAATGTGACCATCTGCGTACGTTTCTCCTTCACCAGGCAACTGGCCTAATAGAATACAATAATAGAATCATCATAACCTAACTCATTCCACCAGATTTCCGTCCTCTCCATCGGTCTCTCCTCCGTATACGGTGGCTCCCGCACGCTCGTGTCCCTTGCCGAAACCGGTTATGCACCATCACTATTCGCCTACGTCGACAAATCGGGCCGACCGCTTTGGGCGCTCATCTTCATGCTCCTCTTTGGGCCTTTGGCATACATCAACCTCACTGCGAGCGGGCCCCTCGTCTTCAATTGGCTTGTCGCGCTTAGCGGTCTCTCGACGCTCTTCACCTGGGGTACCATCTGCCTCTGCCACATCCGTTTCCGAAAAGCATGGAGAGTCCAGGGCCACTCGATCGAGGAACTCCCCTTCCGTGCCATGTTTGGCGTCTGGGGCTCCTGGGTGGGGTTGATCCTCGTCATTTTGGTGCTCATCGCACAGTTCTATATCGCCATTTCGCCCATTAGCGGCACACCGTCCAACCCGGGCGATGTCGCGACCGCCTTTTTCCAGTCGTACCTTGCTCTCCCCGTTGTCTTGTTGTTCTACATCGTCGGATACATATGGAAGAGGACCACCCCTCAGCGGGCGCACCAGATCGATTTAGATGTGAGCCAATTCCTGTTTTTCTCTCCTGTTCAGAGTCCTGTTCACGTTCAATTGAGGGTGGTGTACTGACGGCTCTTTTCGAACATGTATTGTAGACCGGTCGTAGGTGTTGGTACACTGTCGAGCAGATGCGCGATTATCGCGCCGAGCTTGCTGCCCAGCCAATATGGAAGAGGACTTACCGTACCCTCTTCTCGGGCTAACCGAAGATCCACTACATGTGCCTCGGTTTCTGTCGCAGTTGCTCTGTACGTCCACACATGGGGTGATACCCAGATAAATATAATATTCGCTCGCCCCCCACTCCCCCCTGAATGCGACGTATTTATTACGTTGTATTTTGAGACTACCATCGCCACTGCAACTGGTAAAGTGGTTTCTTATTCTGTCATATACTGGTACATGTGTCGGCTCGACGGTGGTCGTTGTCACCGTGTGGTCAATAAAGAGTCGCTGTTTGCCACCTCGTCGTGGTTCCTGTCCATGCCCGCTTCTTTGCAGTGCCTGTTGTTAGCGTCATCACCTCTTGGTGTTCGCTTAAATTGCACGTCGTTCGCACCTGTGTTTGAAATCAACCAAGCATTCGAGACCCCAAACTCCATTCACCTCGCGTGATTTGAGAGGGGAAAGGTTGCACCAGCTCCCATGCTATGAGGAGAATCACATTATCCTATCACCGCTATGTAAGGCATTCTTGGGGTCCAGGAGATCAAGGGGCCGATCCCTGCGACGGCTGACGTCGATGGACAGGCTTGAGGCTGGGGCCAATTTTCTTTTAGGAATCCCCGGTAGGTGGCTTCCTTTTCTCTACACGATATCTAATACGCAGGATTGTTGGCACGCAGAAAATGTGCGTACACTCATCTTTGGCCAGGCTCTATTTGAAATATTTCGTAGCAGTAGACAGAGCGAGCGTTCTCGACAACATCACCCTTTCAGAATGAGGAACACATAAAACGACAAGATAGTTTATTTTTGTACGCTGCTGGGAAAGGCGCGTTACACTTTCAAATAAATTGCAAGGGAGCAGGTTCAGTGACAGAGATGGTTGCAAGTACGGCAAGCCCCAACATTCCTAAAGAGTCCCCATACAACCTGCACATATCTTCTGCCAACCCAAATGCAGCGCAGTGATCGTGTGTGCCGCCCGACTCGTGACAGCCAATACACCCACGGATTGAGCCGGGCCTTGCAGTCTGATCCTTGCCCTCTACGACCTCGGCTCTACGTTGCTCTATCACAGGTCTCGATCCCCTTCTTGCCCTATTGCTAGCGATGTTCGTGTCGCAACAGCAGAGCGCGTATAACGACGGCGCTAACGCACAAGGTGAGCCCTGGCTCCGTCCTATAGTGATCGACCTCATGGGAATTCACTGCAGATCCTGTTCAGACCGATTCAGAGTGTCGGGGGCCCCGCAGTTTCGACCCTCTCTTCGACCCTCTCTTCGACGACTGGCCTTCCGATGGCCTGGAAGGCGCCGGTCCACCTGAACCCATAAACTGGGGATTTGACGTGTCTTATATTAATACTACCTGTCCCCTTGCGCCCAGTATGGCTGGACAACCAGCCTATCAGTCCCCACAGATGAACTTTGGAGCATCTCAACCTCCTTCCATGATCCATGGATTTAATTCCTTGCACAAGGCCACACAGCAACACCAGTTGAACCTTGGTAACCCCCTTCGTCCCAGAAAACCTTCCCTCAATGATTTTGGCCCACCCAAATTATTCGACCCCACAGGTTTCTCGAACGCGGCCAGCCATGGACAACAAAACCAGTTCTCAGGTGCTTCTGAAAATAACCAGAGTGGTGTTCCTCTGTTCCCGCAGTCTGCGACCCATGAACCCCGGGCAATGTCCTCTCAACCGTCATCTGGAGCCGTCGTTAATGGGACCAGGATGTCTCCCACAAACAACCAAGCCCCTCAAGCTCGATTTCCTACTCCCGACCCCGTTCCAGATGAACTCAATCTAGGCCATGACGAAGGGGATGTGCGGTGCGTTCCCCATTCTACTTCCATACAATCCTCTCTCAACAGCGTTGCAGTATGCCCGACTGGATTACCCTCATAAAGCCAACTTCTTCACTGATGGAGGAAAACGTCATCACATCGCGTCGCGAGGCACGCATCGCCCTTGATATTATTCTCGACAGACTTCCAAGGCAGCCACCTGGAGGGTGCCGTGGAATCAAGATTCCTGCAACCGCCTCTGTGAAGAATTATGCCAATAAGATTGGTAAAACCCCTCTGGAGTTTCGCATCCACGTAAATGGCGCAACCAGCAAGCGACGCCTCGAAGCCGTCTGTACAAACTGCGGGAGGTGAGAGGGAAATAAAAAGGGAACTCCAAGCTTCGTCGATTTCTGTGCTCCACATGATATCATTGAACAAAAAGATGGCAGAGTACGGGTCAAGTTCATCTTTTGCTGCTATGCGAAATGTCATCAAGAACGCGGCTATTTGTGAGCTAGATCCTGCCCGTTCTGCTCCCTATATGCTGAACATTTCGTAGTCTGGACGTTGTCCTCTCTGAAGAAGTGAACCAAAATAACATCGTTGTTCAAAATCGACTTCCTTTCACCTTAAATATCGTGGCTAAGGTTGTGCTCCGTCAAGGGCAGGAGCGATCACTGCCACCGCCACTGCCACCGGCGCCGCCGCAACTTCGGCCGGTGGCGCTACAGGCGCGGGCAGAGGCGCGCACGCGGGCAGAGGCAAGGTGGTCTGCGCATGGGCAGGTAGGGCCTCAGACGGTAGCACGGGTGGAGGCGCTGGCACAAGCGTTGGGGGCAGGGGTGGAGACAGGGGTGTGGGCAGGGGTGTGGCCGGTGAACGCGTATACAATTACATATGCCGATGTATTGGCAGATCCCAAACTGAAGGACCTCATTTACTCCATTGAACCCGACCATCGTCATACACTTGCATCTCATCTATACCGCTCACACACTACACAAAGATATTGGTGGTTGACCCAAATCATTACACCCATCACCCGCCTTCCACCAGAGTTGCTCCAACACATTTTACTCTTTATCATCGACGAAGCGAGCGATTCACCTTTGGTGTTGATGCGAGTATGTAGGCATTGGTATGACATCGTCACTGGTATTTGGGGATCACTCAAACTGGGCACAACAACCCCAAAGCATGCCGTCACAACCAAGTTGAAAAGGAACCAATGGTTTTTGGACGTAGTAATTGATACAGAGATCGACCGTGGCCATTTCACCCCATCAGAGGGTGCTTACCAGGCTATTTTCGCTGCCATTGAAGCAACCGACCGATGGCGAAGCTTCGTAGTCGAGACGCTCCCACCACAGGCCAACTTGTCTGAACACCTCGTGAACAGTGGACTCCAAGGATGCTCGGATGCTGTAATGAACCGCGTTAGAACATTCAGGATCAAGTGCACTTGCGAGATGTCGCCCCTCCTCGAGCGTCTTTTGCGCATTCTCGGCAAATCAGCCAGTCGAGAGCTTACGACAGTGGAAATAAATTCACCGAATGTGATATCATTCCTTGCTCCTACCTATCCCACAATCTTCCATTCCGTCAAAGTGCTCTCCCTGTCACGTACGATGGTTCAGGACTAGCCAGGGCACGACTATGATTCAGGATGAGACTCAGAGGATCGGGACGGATAGTTCAGGATGAGACCAGATCGGCTGGGGTTTAGGCCAGCACAGATCAGGGTATTTATACACAGAATAAAACATAAACGAGAGCGAGAATACATCATATATTACAGCACAAACGAGACAGAGACCGTCCGAGAAGCAAAGAGAATGTCCGAGACCGGCAATCATCTCAGTAGCCCCCAACAAGGCTCGTACGTCCCCGTACGACTACCGATGTCGAACCTCGCGATGTCTTGGGGGAGCCTGACGTCGATGTATAGGATCATCGTGTCGAGGAGCATTGGGATGTCGGTTATAGTAGTCCCCAATCATGGCCTGCGTGGGGTCCTCGACCAGGGGTTCCTCAACATTCAACTCCTCCCTCCATTTCGCCGATTCCGCCAATATCTCCTTAAAGTCCCGCCAATCGTCCTGTTCCTCCGACTGATCCTCCCACCGAATCTTCAACTGGAATTTTCCTCGGAACCACCGCGAGTTCACGAAGCGATCGATAACCCAGAGTTCCTGGTCCTGGATACGAACCGTAGGTTGGGGTGCAGGGTTACGGCCTGGGATGGTGTCGTCCTTGGTACGCGACAAGAGTCCAGCATGGAAGACGTTGTGTATACGCCATGTGACTGGGATGTCGAGCCGATACGATGAGTTTCCGATTTGCTCAAGGATCGTGTATGGGCCAAGACGTTTGGCAGCAAGCTTCTTGGATGGGGCATCAGTGCTGAGATTATACGACTCCAGCCAAACCCGATCGCCGATAGCAAAACTGAGATCCTGTCGTTTTCGATCCGCGTAGCGCTTGTATGTCCTTTGCGCCTTCTCGATGGCCAATTGACAACGCGCCTGTACTTCGTGTATGTGATGAAGTCGTTCAGGAAAGGCCAGGGATTGCTCATTCATAGTGCGGTCAGTGTAGACGGGGTTGTAACCATAATTCGCATAGAACGGAGTCATGCCGATCGACGGGTGGAAATGGTTGTTGTACGCGAACTCAGCCGTATGTAAGAAATCAGCCCAATCGTCCTGTCTATACGTCGTGAAGATGCGCAAGTAGGTCTCCAACCACTTGTTGTTGGACTCAACTTGTCCCTGCGACTCAGGGTGATAGGCCGTAGAGAGCTTTTGTTCGATACCAAGGTTTCTGTAAAGGTTTCGCATGTAAGGCGCCGTAAACTGGGTACCGCGATCAGTGTTATGTTGGAGTGGGAGGCCGTGTAAGGGCCAGACGTGACGAATGTGCAGTTCCGCGAGCTGTTCCGAAGTGCAGGTGGTTTTGCAGGGTATGAAGTGGGCCATTTTCGTAAGTCGGTCCGCGATGACATAGATGGCATCATAGTTACGCGATGGGGGCAATTGCGTGATAAAGTCCGACTGTGTCCAGAGCCAAGGCCCTTCCGGTACCGGCAACGGTTGCAAAAGTCCACCTGGTTTCTTGTTCCGCACCTTATTGCGCGCACAAGTGTGGCATCCCTCTACGTATCTCCTAGTGAACTCGATCACATCCCTCCACCAATATTTCCGTCCAACCAACTCCAAAGTTCCTGAGGTTCCCAAGTGTCCCGCTATCCGTCCATCGTGGTGTGTTGCCAACACCTCCCTTCTCAGCTGTTCATCCGGTGGTACCCAAATCCTTCCCGTCTCCTTTGAGGCCAATACCAAGTCGTCATTCAGCTCGTAACCAGAAGGCCATTGCAGGGGCTCGGTACGACTGGTAATTTCTGCAATACGTTCAATGAGTTGTCTGTCGGTGAGGGTATAGGCATGTTCCGTTCTCTCAAGAACACCATCCTGTTCGTCGAGGAACACCAGCATGGCGATCTCAATGAAGCGTTCAGGCTCGAATAACACGTTTGGAATCTTCTTGTCAGCCTGATCCGGGCGGTGTTCCTCCTTTCGGGATAAGGCATCAGCAGCACAATTCTTGTCCCCGGGTCGATATGCGATCTCGTAGTTGTAATGCGTAAGTTGCTCAAGCCATCGGAGCTGTCGTCGGTTCAGTGGTCGTGGGTTCTTGAAGTATTCGAGGTTGCGATGGTCCGTGATGATCCTTACGGGTTCCTTTGTTCCTTCCAACCAGTGCCTCCAGTGTTGAAGTCCCTTAATAATCGGCAAGGCCTCCTTGTCCGATATTCCATAGTTCCTCTCCACAGGTGTCATTGACTTTGAATAAAATGCTACCGGATGATGTTTCTTATCCTCCGCCTTCTGGGACAGAACAGCCCCATAGGCGTAGCTTGATGCGTCAGTCTCCATTTGGAATTTCTTCTCAGGGTCCGCGTGTATGAGTACAGGCGATTCGCATACCATTCGTTTAAGAGTCTCGAATGCATGTTGTTCCTTTTCCGCCCATGTCCACCATTGATTAACCTTCGTGAGGTCGTGTAATGGGCGCGCGATTTCAGAAAACGATTTGATGAATCGTCGATAAAAATTACAGAATCCTACAAATTCCCGTACAGCCCGAACATTTCTCGGGGGTCTCCAATCCGCCACCGTTTCCACCTTCAACTTTTCCATTTCAAATCCATCCGCCGATACCTCTACTCCCAGAAACTCCATCCGATCCTTGTGGAACTCGCATTTCCTGGCATTGACAAAGAGTCCCTCCTTTCTGAAGCACTGAAGGACTTCACGATTGACCCGTACATGATCCTCCAGGTTCGTATGGTGTGTACCCGTGTCATCAAGGTAGTTCTCTACCTGTTGAGATGCAACCGTCTGTAAAGTGTCCGTCATCCAACGCTGAAAATAGGGTGGTGCTCCCGCAAACCCGAAAGTCATGACATTCATCACATAGGGTCCGTCGGGTGTCATGAAAGCCGTTTTCCAGATATCCTCCGGTTTGACCCGAAGTTGGTTGTAGCCCATCTTAAGATCGAATTTTGAGAAGATCTTAGCACCGTGCATCCGTTCCAACATTTCGTCGATACGCGGGAGCGGGTAGCTGTCCTTGATGGTGACGTCATTGAGTCGTCAGTAATCGATTACAGGTCGTCGAGTGCCGTCCTTCTTCCAAACAAAGAAAAAGGGGGCAGCAGTAGGCGTGTTGGACGGTGCCCATGATATCAAACCAGCTTCGAACATAGTGTCCCTCCATTTGATCCAATCCTCCCTCTCGGCGGGGTTCATGTGGTAGGGTCGTGCGGGCTTCGGTAATGGCTTGGTGGGATCGAGTGGGATTTCGAAGTCGTAACCAGGACGTAGTGGTGGTAGCTGTCGCATAGGTCCAGTGGGATCAAAGACATCCAGGAAATCGTGATACTGTTCCGGGATCATTCCACGTAGTTCGCCCTCCGTGGCACTAGGCATCAGATCGACCGCAAAGATCTCAACGAAGTCCGGTTCCATTGAATAAAGCCCCATTGATTCAAGATCGATAGGCTCGACGGGTGTGACCTGATTGAGTTGCCTAGCAAAGACGTCATGTGGCTGAGGCAGGCAGTGTATATTGCAATGCGGTGAATTGAACTGCACATGGCCAGTGCTCCACTTGATCGTAGGGTCGTGCGCCTCAAGCCACGGTAAACCCAAAATTAGCCGGTGGGCGCCAATTGGTGCAATGTCAAAGACAATCTCCTCTTCATGTGACCCGATTCTCATGATTGTTCTGACTTGGAAGTCAAGTGACCCGATATTAATCCCCTTTACGTCAAGAAGTGGCAGGGGCCGCCGCGGTATCCGAACCAACCCCAGCGCCTCCACTACGTTGTCATGAATGAAGTTACCCATTGCCCCGGAGTCCAATAGGGCCAATTGGGATTTCTCTGTCTTGTTTAAGTAGACCGGAATACTGAAGTGCTTAGTTAACGTGTACGGAGTCAGAACAGCGTTTATTGTGGGACGGGCACTCAGATACGAATCTACAATTACAGCAGTCTCGCGATCGACAGGTTTATCGGGAGACAATATCAAAAATCCTGCGCAGCAGGTACAGGGTCAGGGACGGAGGCGGGGTCAGGTGCAGGAGTCTCGTCGGGCGTAATTGCGGCTACTCGGGCAGGGCGGCGATTGGGGCACTGAGACGCCATGTGACCGCGTTGTCGGCAATAGAAGCAACCCCCAATACGCGCCAACTCAGTTCTCTCATCGGCCGTGAGTTTCGCGTACTGGCGATTGGCTTCCACCTTGATAGGGGTGGTACCGCGACTAGGGGTGGGACTGGGCAAGTTAAACACTGGATTGTTAATCACGGTGCGAGTGGGTGCAGGGGCGGACGCCTTCCTCGTCTGCATGAGGGACTCATCCACCCTGATCGCATTTTGCTGGTGCTCATGGAGGGTCATGTTGGGGTTGAGGAGCATGAGGGGGACCATGGCGATTCGAACCGGGTCCTTCAAACCCGTCTCATACGCGCGTCGAATGAGGGCATTGGCGCCGGTCTGGTTAGCGAGTACGAGCGTCTCGTTGAACAGATCGTTGTAGACCTTAACCGATGTCTTCTGTGTAACGCTGTGGCTCATGAGGCGGTCCATTGCCTTATCAGCCTCGTGGGGATCCATGAACCAAGCTCGGAACGCCGTGACAAAATCATCCCAATCATTGAGATTGGCTGGGACGGGAACCGCCTGGTATCCACTGAGCATCTCATCTCGCCAGGGGGCCGCATCTCCTGTAAGGAGTTGCAGGGCCCAGCGGATTTCTGTTTCAGGGTCTGGGAACGGTGTGATCGCAATGTAGTTGACACACTGCTGGATAAAGTGACGGGCGGCGGTTGGCGACTTGCCATTAAACTCGGTGGGCAGTTGGGTTTTCGGGGGTCGGACACGAGGTGCGGGTGCAGGTGCAGGGGGTGCAGCTCCGGCAACCAGAGCTGCGGCGGCCGTAGTATAGGCGAGAGCGTAGATGGGAAACAGTCCATGCATGTATGTGCGGAACTCCGCCAACCTGGCTACCTTGATAGGGGCGCCAGCATTGTGAGCGGTGTTTGCGGGGAGTACTCCCGCGTAACCGTGGTTGGGGTTCAGGAACATGAGCTGGGCAAGGACCTGTGTATTCCAGGTTGCGATGTCGGTACGCGCGACGTTCATCTCCCCATGATCGGGATCGTTTTCATTGGTGATTGTGATGGCAGGGAGGACGAGGAAGTTCGGGAGCTGGAAGGCCATGTTTTACCAGCGAGGTTGGGGACTATGGGGCAGCGGTGACCAAGTAGGTGTGTTATCGGCGGGGGTTTTCCACAGGGCAGAAGTAGGAGCGGTCGTCGTCTCTGGCTTAAAGTCGACTTCGCCTTCGATGCTGAGGTGGTTGACACGGAGTTGGCAGTGCAAGACGCAGTGCAGGGCACAGTGGTGGCACACAGCGGGTTCCTCGTGAACACGTGTGACCTTGTAGAGGATGACAGTGGCGACGGCCAAAGTCAGAGCGTGGAGAGCGATATGGAATGCGAGGGGAGCCAGGATGGTGAAACGAAACGAAACAGGTAACAGTGGCCGTGAGAGCGGAGGAGGGGCAAGCGCGGTGGCTTAATGACGACTTATATCCTCTTGCTGGATGGCACACACATGATTCTGTTATTCTGCTGCTCTAGAGAACTACTACTGCGTAACCTTGTCCAACCGAGGGGATTGACCCAAGGGAGCGTAGGTGTTACAGAGCGGAGCGGACTGCAGTGTCCAGGTGTGTACCAGTGGGATAGCGGTGCGCTTCTGTAGAGGTTACGTGAACGATTCGGGTAGGGGGTACAGTGTTTGACAGGATTTAGCGAGCAACAGGGGGCGACAGAGGGGACAGAGCAGGATCAAGACACAGGAGGTTCGAGGACGTGCAGTGACTAGATGGTTAAGCCGATCTTCTGTCACGTACGATGGTTCAGGACTAGCCAGGGCACGACTATGATTCAGGATGAGACTCAGAGGATCGGGACGGATAGTTCAGGATGAGACCAGATCGGCTGGGGTTTAGGCCAGCACAGATCAGGGTATTTATACACAGAATAAAACATAAACGAGAGCGAGAATACATCATATATTACAGCACAAACGAGACAGAGACCGTCCGAGAAGCAAAGAGAATGTCCGAGACCGGCAATCATCTCACTCCCTCTGCCTCGATACCCCAGGGTTGCACAACCCAGTTGACCTTCTACCTCACCTACACCAACTGGAATCCCTTACTGCCTCTCATCTCTCCTTTCCCATCTATAACAATGACGTCGACTTACCGTTTGTTCACGCACTCCGTCATCTCAGCCTCAGAGCCGTCTCCATTCAGTGGATGAGTGGCAGGACCTTTCGTGCTCTCGAGACTTGCACCATTCTCCTTCCACTTCATCGCCACGTTCTGCATACATTCAGCACTACCCTCCCGAACTGCAAGCACTTGACATTCCAAGGCTATCCTCTCGATATCCTTACTGGTGTCTCAGCACACAGACTTATTCACCTCTCTGTGGCGTGCTCCTCTCCGTATAAGCCGCGGGGACATCGAGAATTAAGTCGGTTTTCTAGTCACGCTTTACAAGAGAGCCGACTTTCACCACGAGTCCTCCATATCAGGATCGAGGCCACGAGCGAGGCCTGGATAAAGGCAATGGCCTTCATGTCGGATTTAGAGGAACTAGTGATTGACAACGCCCAGCCTTCTTCACTTGGAGCAAAGGTCCTCCGGTCGCTTGTCGTACACCCGAACAATCTGGGTACCACCGCCACTCCTGGGGGTCGCAGTACACCAGTATGTCAATCTCTTAAGCGATTTGGGCTCCGATATCGTCGCTGGTTGCGACCAAGTGAGCGTTTTGACTTGATTCCAGAGTTGATGTCCATTATCTTGTCAAGGCAGCGGTCAGACTTCTCTCTGCAGAGCTTCCAAATATGGATGAGGAGTGATCAAGAGGATCCACTGGAATTGATGGATGGATCATCGGTTAACCTCGAGGGATTTGAGCGCCTGGTGGATGTCGGTGCAATTAATTTGCTACAAGTGATGGCTAGTATATTAGTGGGGAACATGGTTAAGCCTTCGAGGAAGCCCTCTACCACATGCCCTCAACGACCGCTGGCACCCCAGCGACTGTTACCTCCGCCAAGAACTCCTCCGCCAGCACCACCCTCTCCTCCACCCACCCTGCTCATTCCATCAACTCTACCTCCACCGCCTCCCCACCTGCTTGATCTACCCTCATCTATGCCCGATCCTGTCTCCCCACGGGTTCTGACCGTGCTTGTCAAACACCCATACCAGGATCAAAGCTTCCAGGAGATCAACCTCACAGAAGGCGAATTTATCTACAACGTTGAGCAATTCGACGATAAGTTGTGAAGAGGCACCACGGCGGACGGAAAAAGGGAGGTTCTCCCTGCCAGTTATGTCGAGGAAAGTGCGACCCCTGATGAGACTGAAGTACCACTGCCCCTACTCCCCGTGAGACCAGCACCGAAGATCAGAATTCCGACCGCCTGGCTCTCTCTCGTTCGACCACTGGCTGAGGATCGCGTCATACCGGTCCTACAAGAATGCCAGGTCGTCCTTGATATCAACTTCAAGGAACTATCTTCTGTTACGACCCGGAAGGGCCTTGTCATCCCGTCGACTGCCAGTGTGAGGACCGACGATCACTATGTTGAATGGGAAGTCGTGCATCTCTCTGTGCGAGTATTCGGCGCAGACACCCAGAGTGAATACAGGTCCGTTTGCAGTGCGTGTAGCAAACGAGAGGGGAAGAAGATAGGAAACCCGAGCCTCGTTGACTTTTATGCTGCGAGCAACGTCATCAAATCATCCAGTGATGGGATGGCTCAAGTCAAGTTCACGTTCTCCTGTTATCCGAAACACCAGAGCCCGAACGAAAGTGCATATCTGTGAGTCGGCTTCGGCGATTCAAGACCTGAACTGATTTCGTACAGGCTCGAAGTCGTGCTGGTGGAGAATGAGTATCAGGGACAACTGGCTCCTTCACAGAGAGTAGTTGCGACTTGTCGTCTTCCATGGCTTTTCAAGGTTGAGAAACGGCAACCCAGTCAAGGCGCCGCAGCTGCCCCTGCGGGTGGCACTGTACCCGAAGCCAGTGGTCCCAGCAGACTACGTCATATGGATATTGATACACCGACACCTCGTGATCGCGTTGGAGCAGAGCCGGGGGTTCCTACAGTGGAACCATTGATAGCATCATCGCCAGGGCCATCTTCGCTCTCCGAGGGAGAGCGCCAAGGGGTCCCTTTCGCGCCTATTTTCAATGTTCAAGCACTGTCGGCCCGCGACCCCCGCGCTAAAGAGGTTGAAGAACCTAAGCAGCGTAAGTGGGATCGAGTTGAGGCCGGTTTGGATGACGGAGACTCACAGAACACCACTAAGGAATGTGGGGTGCGACGTAGGCACGAGCAATGGAACGGTGTCCCTAGTACTGGTCCCGCAAGGCCCAGTGCTTCTGCGGCATATCAGTCTCCTTCTCGTCCATTCACCACAGTCGTAGGGCCTGGGGTTACTCAGGGAACCACACCTCATGGTGTGTCCCCTTCAAATGGCTCTTCTAATTCTCCTGCCACGTCCGCAACCCCCACAGCGCCTCAGCTGGACCCCCCTCTGCGCCCTGTACAAGGACATCAAAGCTCGCCTCAACTTGTTGAGTCAACCTGTATCGTCCTCCGTTCTATGAACCCTCGTAAAGGCCCAGTGTCTGGAGGGATGGAAATATGGTTGGCCGTGGATGGCCTCCCCATGACTTTCACACTATATGCCAGATTAGGCACCCAGGTTGCTACGACAGTAAGCCCAATATTTCGTCCATTATTACTCCTCTAATTTCCATATTAGGCGGTTCAGAATTCGAATACGCTGTCATGTATACTCCCCTCCGCAAGTAAAACCGGTCGTGTGAAGGTTACACTGTCCCGTTCAGCCTATCATGGAGCTCCTGAGTATGGAACGAGCATTGCCGAGTTCGAATACCATAGCGATGAGGAGCCGCTGTGAGTCTGGGTACCGTTCTCCATTCACTCACTTAATTGCTTCCACAGTTTCGCAGCTCTATTGCGCATGGAGGAGAAAGGGTGGCTCGAGCCTGCCTCGCTTCGGTCTGTACTCTTATTGCTGCAAAGAGACCACGCCCCTAAGGACTCCAAGAATTCACAGGCTGGACAAGTAGCCTAAAGAATCCAATAATTTAATGCTTGCGTGTCAAGCATGACTTCGAACAGCTGCATACAAACAGCGGCGGCGGGGTTTATCTAAGCGCACATGCAGCTCGCTTGTCGTGTCCTATAAAACTCATCTCATCGTACAGTGTAATGATAGAATAGCCTGTAATCTACACCACATGCAGCCCTTGTCAAAAGACTAGGTGCAGCTCAAAAGGGAAAGAACGATTTCTCCCCTGAGGCTGCACACTATAATCTTTCAGACGTGGAGAAATGGGGAATGACCAAACAGAATACAACGACATACGTAAGCGTGTGATGACGAAAGACTATACGCACGCCGCTTTGAATGCAAGGCGTAAAGATCAAAAAATAACTATGGTGTGGGGAGGGCGGTACGCCAGACCGATGATTAAAGGAAACTTCAGTACCAGTAAGGCCGAATGAGTCTAGTGGAAGGCGGGTTTGAGACCTTGGACAAAGGCAGCAGGAAAGAGCACTCGAAATTAACATGGGGTGATACCCAGACAAATACAATATTCGCTCGCCCTCCGCTCGCCCCCTCAATGCCACGTATTTAATAGGTTGTCTTTTGAGATTGCCATCGCCACCTCAACCAAGCACCCGAGACCCCTAACTCCATTCACTTCGCCTGATTGGAGAGGGGAAGAGCTGCTCCAGCTCCCATGCTATGAAGAGAATCACATTATCCTATCACTGCTATGTAAGGTATTCTTGGGGTCCAGGATATCAAGTGGCCGATCTTGCGACATTTCAAGATGTCATGGCGGTTGGGGAGAGGAAAGAAGAGTTAGTATCATAATAGGATATATAACGTACATCCAGACAGTTACTCCGTGAACTCTCTTCCTTAACATTCACATTCATTTGACCCGACTGGAGTCATCATAACTGCCAACCTCTATTTTCAGCTAGCTTAAATAGGCAGACGAAATAGATAATGTGGATAGTGTAATACTGTTGCTACAACCGGCGATTGAGAAGACTCGAATATGGAGCTTCACCAATATGGCTCGCCCCAGCCTCACACATTTTCGCCCCAGAGTGTGCCCAACCACGCATGGGCCACGTGTTGCCCGACTCAGGACATGTGAAGAAGCATATGAAGAACGAGTCTGGCTGAGTAATCGTTCCCGTGCAAGCTCAAGTCTTTGGACCTTGTTACCAAGTAAGCACGCCGGCGCGAAACACCTCGCCGGCCCACGATGGAACCAGATGAACTATCCAGTACTCCTAGCACTCCTACCAACGACCCACTCTGCTCGCTTCCACCCGCAGGTACCGACGAACGGCCCTTCCAGGGCGCCCGCGTTGATGGGTACTTTCCCGGCCCCTCTGTGCCTGCTCAAGGGACGTCTACGTGGCCCGGAGTGATTCAAGGGAACCGTTTACCCATTCCCTCCTCTCAGTCACCCATGCCAAGTGGGAACGCCGCACCTTCGAACTTGTAAGCAGAAATATAGGCACCTTCTCGACATCGATTGACATGCAATACTATTCCAATAATATACCCCAGTATTCCGCACACAAATACATATCACAACCCTCCTGGCCTCGGCATTCCCTTGCAGCGATTTCAGCATGGAAACGCGTCGCAGCCCTTGGAGACATGGTGGTATCCATATGTCGAGCAACCGCAGACTATACGCCCATTCACAGCTATCAACGACTTCCAAGACTGGCAGCAGAGCGTCTCCCTGCCTCAAGGCAGCCTAGGCCCTCATCCGCAGTCCCAAGCGCGGGTTGAATCGGGCATCTTGAATGCTTCCCTTTGCGGAAATACCTCAATTGGTCCGCCACCAGAGGCTGCAACTACAAGCCATCTCGTTGACGAGCCAGAGCCGCAGGTCACTAGTCTACCCCCAAGGCAAGGTGGCAGTTGCCTATAGAGTACCACTCCTGATGAAGTCCACAGTGTCGTACGTGGAATTGAACTCGAAAACCCGCGACCAGCAGATGGAGAAACCACAGTTCGAGTAAGGCGTGACGCATGTATCACCCTGCGTTTCAATATGAAGAGCCTCTCGATTGGATCAGCTACCTACGATGGACTGAAGATCCCGAGTACGCCTTCGGTCAGAAGCGAGGGCAGTGAAGAGGGAAAGAACCTGCTCCATCTACAGATCCGCGTTCTTGGTGCAACAACTAAGGCCCCATATGACACACTATGCAACGAATGCAAGGATAGGGAGGGGAACAGGGGCGCCTTTCCAGACTTTCGTGCTAGGAGCAATATACTCCTTCCACAAAAGAAGAGCAGGGTACTCGTCCCTTTCTCCTTGGCCTGCTATTCCAGACACCGCGAGCCTCACGATTCGGAGTATTGGTGAGTAGTTCTATGGCCATTATACGGACGGCTGATGCGTCATTTCCAGTCTGGAAGTCGTCTTAATCCGGGGCGCAGAGCAGAATACCCCTTTCATTGAATACACATTGCCCTATTCTTTCATCATTGTGCCGAAGCTTCCCCCGCGGGCGAGAATCCAGCCAGAGGATGGAGATGACGTAGATGACGTTGTTCCGCCCGCCCCTAAACTGCCTAGGACGCGTCCTGGTCGTGATGGTCGTGTCTCCAACACGACATTGCAAAGCACTGGTCGTTCTGGCGTGGAGGAACTCCCATCTGGACACTCCAGAAGGCCAGCAAACAGCACGCCATCAGGCACCAGTGGACGTCCTGTTCCTTTTGTGGATCACCATATCCCTGCATCATCCGCGGAAGCTCTTATATCGCCTCGCCGGTGCCGTCAACTTGCCAACGCAGCTGACAATGAAGAGACTGCGGATGGGCGGGATCTTGTGATAGAAAAGGTAGTCCCTACCCGAGGACCGAAGACTGGTGGGCCGGAGATTTGTATCTGGGGCTCGAACTTCCCAGATCGTGTGCCACTGTATGCGAGGTTCGGAGATAATTTCACCCGTGCGGTAACCGTGCTATCACCGTCTTTTGTGAAATACCTGATCGATTCCAGTTTCCTCAAGTGCCTAACTTGCTCTCGTGCATACTCCCGCCCTCCAGTGTTCCAGGCATAGTTAAAGTAGCCCTCTCCCGTAGTCCCAACCCTAACGCTCCTATTGTGGGCACAAGCCTATGCACATTCGAATATATCACTGACCTTAACGAGATGTGAGTCTCGAAACCATCTACTCTGGCTGCTGCTTACCGAGTTGTCTAGCTTGCCAGTCATTATCCGTATCCAAGAGGACTGTAGCCCCGAGGTTGCAGCTGCACTGGATGTTCTCGAAAAGGCAGTGAAGAATCGTGATGTGGAGAACGGGAAACAACCCCTGCGTGGAGGGGAGACTCGTCACGAGGATATTGAAACCGCGATTATTCAAGCACTAGCCCCGCTCCAGAACACTTTGGGCTTCGGAAGGATTATTTCGAAAACTAACGACTACAAGCAGACCCTCGCGCATTTCGCGGTCCACTTCGGATATGCGAACTTGCTTAGACGGCTGGTGGGATGGAACATAGACCTCGCCATTGCTGATGTCAATGGCTTTACGGCACTCCATTGCGCATATAAAATGGGCGACAGAGCCTGTGTTGATCTCCTTCTAGAGAAGGGGGCGTCGGAGACTGTATTGGACACCCTTGGACGAGCGCCTTCCCACTTGATGCCAGACGGTTTTGCTTCATTGAGCGACCACGATGCCGACATGACCTCAGATTACCAACCCAAGTTGGAGCCAGAGCTAGCTGCGTCCTCTCTCTTACGAAGCACTAATTCTGGACGTGGAGTATCGGAGTCGGGTGACGAGACGTCTATGAACAAGGCCGGCTTAGCGAGTCTAATGCAGCAGAGCCAGTCCTCAAGTACGCCCAGTAACGGCCAGAGTAAATCCTCCCCATCTGGAACCTGGGTGGTGGATGAAGGGTAGGTCTTTTAAAACCTTGGATGATACTGAGGCTCAATTACCGACATTCTAGGAATGGTACCCCTGCTCAACTGCCTACGACCCTTGGAACGTCGATTGGTACCCAATCTCCTCGGGCTGATCGCCCAAAACTTTCTCTTGCAGGAGAATATTTCCAAGCACCAAGCACTTCCCTGAATGGATTCCAGACAAATAGGGACACCATGGCGATCCCCTTTCTTTCGGAATCTGAACCTATCGTCAATAATAGGGTCAGTATTCCCACCACAAATACTCAAGCCTTTCAAATACGGAACGCGGTACCCATGGGTGCTCCCTTTGGGAATTTAGGACCCCTGACTTTATTCGGTCCCGCGGGATACACGAATCCGGTCGCCTTAACGCATCTAATGCAGCAAAGTCAGTCCTCAAGTACTACCGGAAACGGCCAAGGTAACTTCCCCGCCCCTGGAATCCAGGTAGTGGATGGAAGGTAGGCCTCCTGAAACATTGTACCTTACTGAGCTCACTTACCGACATTCTAGGAATGGTGCCCCTGCCCAACCGCCTATGACCTTTGGAAACTCGCTCGGTATCGCATCTCGAGCTGATCGCCAACCACATCCCCTCACGGCAGAGTATTCCCAAGGATCACCAACTTCCCAGAATGGACTACAGGTTAACAGGGACACTATGAGGATCCCCTTTCATTCGGTACCTGAACCCATCACCCAATACCGGGTCACAAATTATCCAGCTTTTGAAATGCGGAGCACCGCTCCCACGAATACTCCCCTTGCGAACTCAAGACCCCTTGTCCCTGCACTCACCCCAAATGAACTCAACCCGGGCCAGGACGAACGGAATGTCTAGTGCGTTTTACCCTCTACTTCTGCACAGTCCTTCTCTTAATGGCGTTCCAGTATACCCGACTGGCTCACATTGGTAAAGCCGCGTCCACAAGACGGGGAGAACGTTATTACTCTCCACCGTCATAAACAGCTCGCACTCGATATAAATCTGCAGCGCCTTCCAAGGAGACCTCCCGCAGGGTGCACTGGAATCAAGATACCTGCAACTGGTTCCGTGAAGAATTGTGCCGATACGGCCGGTAAGACTCTGCTCGAGTTCCGCATCCGCCTATACGGTGCTACCACCAAGCGACTCTATGAGCATGTGTGTACGAGTTGTCAGAAGCGAAAGGGAATGCGGAGGGGAATTCCTAGCCTGATCGATTTCAAGACTGACAGCGACATGATTGAACCAAAAGACCCAAAGGACGGGAGTATGCGCGTTGAGTTTGTTTTTTGCTGCTATCCAAAGCACCATCGGTTAGGTGATGTGGAATACCTGTGAGTCTTATCGTACCACTATTTGCAGACTAACGATTTCGCAGTCTGGACATCATCCTCTCTGAAGACGAAAGTCAGAAACGAGTCGTGGCTGAATACCGGCTTCCATTCTCTTTTAATGTCGTACCCAAGCTCCCAGCAACCCAGGGAAAGAGGAAAAGAACAGGATTAGATATTCCAACTCCTGACACTCCTGGACTGCCTAAAAACCCGCCGGCACCACCGGCACCACTACCTCGGAATGTCACCAAGCCCCCTAACCAAGTAATTGTACCGCCGAGGACTGATGGAGAATGTGATCCCACCCTTACGCAAGTGAATCCTGAATACGGATCTACCACGGGTGGTGCGGTGATCTGGCTCGCAGGAAACGATTTCCCGGTCCGCTTCCCTCTGTTTGCGAGATTTGGGACTTCTGTAGTGCGAACAGTAAGCTGGTTCATTACTTGTGAAGCTCTTTCTAATCGAGTTTCCCAGGCATTCATAAGTCCTTCCCTTCTTAGTTGCACTCTGCCTTCCGCCGTCGTCCCGGACGTTGTCGATGTTACACTATCGAAGCATCCACAGACAAATGCGCCTGAGTATGGAACCAGTATCGTGAAGTTCCTGTATATAGCAGATCAAGAACCGCGTCCTATTCGACTGAAGACCCCTAACCAGCCAATTGCCCCGTCATGGACGGAGGGGGAATCCGCTCCCACCCTTACGGAAGTGAACCCTGAGTCCGGATCCATCACGGGTGGTGCGACTATCTGGCTCAAAGGAATGGATTTCCCGGCCCTCTTCCCTTTGTTTGCGAGATTTGGGACCGCTGTAGTGCCAACAGTGAGCTCGTTAATTACTTTTATGAAGCTCTTTCTAATAAACTGTCTCAGACATTCAGCAACCCCTACCTTCTTGCCTGTCACCTGCCTTCCGCAACCGCCCCAGGCGTTGTCGATGTTACACTCTCGAAGCATCCACAGCCAAAGGCGCCAGAGTATGGGACCAGCCTCGCAAAGTTCCACTATGTAGCAGATCATGATCAATTGTAAGTTTCTCGAAATGCACTCAACGTCCCATACTCATTTAAATCAAGAGTTCCGATACTTCTGCGTATCCATTCACAGGGATATCCGGAGATCTTCCCGGCGCTGAAGACACTCCTAAACGCCCTCGATGGAAACCAGGGAAATCGTGATCTGCAAGGAGGGAGTCACGGCGCTGGACCGCCAGACGAGCCAATCGAAACAGCCCTGGTTGACATGCTTAGCTGCCTTCAAACACGAAATAACTTTCATGAGATCTTGTCGACGACCAACGATCATAGCCAGACGCTCGCGCATCTATCCATCTTCTACGGCTACCCCTCTCTCCTCCGTCACCTCGTCGAGTGGGGTATCGACCTCGCTATTTCCGATGTCAACGGTCTGACCGCTCTTCACGGCGCCTTTATGAAGGGAGATCAGGACAGCGTGCGCATTTTGCGGCGGGGGGGTGCATCTGAAACCGCGACGGATAAACTGGGTCGAACTCCTTCGGACCTGCAGCCAGAAGGATTTGGCCCGGCCGTTGGCCGTGACCACGAGGTCACTGCTGGCTTGGACACTGAAACGTGCCTGGAAGAAAGTGATATCGATGAGCGAGTGGTACTAGAAGAACAGCTCAACTCATTCGATTCGAGCGGCGATACTGATTTGGGGCACAGCCAATCGGATTTCGGAGAAGATGCCTCCGAGCAAAGTGACCCAGAGAGCACGGCCGCCAATTCATTCGCCGGTGGTGGTGAGGGAGGTGAGGGAGGTGGAGCTGGTGGAAGCAGAGGTAGTCAAATTGCGTCGAGTCATAAAGAACCGGCGATCAGGATTATGAACCAATTAATCCCGGAGAGAAACAAGCAGAAGAAGAATAACCACGGCCACCGAGAACTCCTTGATACACTCTATGACGCCGCCATCAGCAGTATCACCAACAGGCTCCATGAGGCCAAAATTGCTGGACCCGCCCATTAAGGCCGCCCCTACCGGTGTTCGTATCCCACCCGAACATTGCTCCAGTGTGTGCTCCGGGGTGTGCAGGATCCCCACCTTCCGTGTTTGTGCGTCAATTCTTGGTATAGGACCATGTAACATCACCCCAACGGCTAGATATACAACACGTTACTGTTACTGCTTAAATATTTACTGCATAGCTCTCGCACCACCAACAGCGAGTGAACCAACGTGTACTAAAGACCAGTCGTTTGAGTCCGATCGACCGTGTCCTGAGGCCACATTGTTGTCAAGACCAAGGTATTGTGTGTGCTTGTTCGTCTCTTATTAGTGCCCCCCTATTTCCATGACCTCTTTGTGCGGTGTTTGGCCAGGGAACCCTCTATTCTTCCCCACGGGCCGTCGATGTCGTAGATTCACCAGGCCGAGCTTGCTCCCAGCCAATATGGAAGAAGACTTACCGCACCCTCTTCTCGGGCTAACCGAATATCCACTACATGTGCCTCGGGTTTCGTCACAGCGCTCTGCACGTCTACACATGGGGTGATACCCAGATAAATATTCGCTCGCCCCCCACTCCCCTCCCTGAATGCCACGTATTTACTACGTTGCATTTTGAGACCACCATCGCCACCTCAACCAAGCATTCGAGACTTCAAACTCCATTCACTTCGCCTGATTTGGGAGGGGAAGGGTTGCTCCAGCTCCCATGCTATGAGGAGAATCACATTATACTATCACTGCTATGTAAAGCATTCTTGGAGTCCAGGGGATCAAGGGGCCGATCCTTGCGAGGTTTCAAGTTGTCATGGCGGTCGGGGAGAAGGAAGAAGAATTGGTGTCATAATAGGATAACGTACATCCAGACAGTTACTCCGTAATTTCTCTTCCTTACCATTCACATTCATTTAACCCGACATTGAAGATCGAAGAACGAGTCTGTCTTTGTCTTTGAACCTCAGACCTTGTTATCAGGGACGCGCCGGCGCAAAGTACCCCGCAGGCCCACGATGGATTCAGATGAACTATCCAGTACTACCAGCACTCCTGCCAACGACCCACTCTGCCCGCAGGTACCGACGAACGGCCTTTCCAGGGCGGCCGCGTTGATGGGAAGTCGCCCGGTCCCTCCGCGCCCGCTCAAGGGACGTCTACGTGGCCCGGAGTGATTCAAGGGAACCATTTACCCATTCTCTCCTTTCAGTCATCCATGCCAAGTGGGAACGGCGCACCTTCCAACTTGTAAGCAGAAATATAGGCACCTTCTCGACATCGATTGACGTCCAATCCTATTCCAATAATCTACCCCAGTATTCCGCACATAAACATATATCACAACCCTCCCGGCCTCGGCACTCCCTCGCAGCGATTTCAGCATGGAAACGCGTCGCAGCCCTTGGGGATATGGTGGTTGCCCATATGTCGAGCAACCGCAAACTATGCGCCCATTCACAGCTATCAACGACCTCCAAGACTGGCAGCAGAGCGTCTCCCTACCTCAGAGCAACCTAGGCCCTGATCCGCAGTCCCAAAGGCGGGTCGAATCGGGCCTCTTAGGTGTTTCCCTTTGCGGAAATACCTTGTTTCCTTAATTGGTTCGCCACCAGAAGCCGTAACTACAAACCTTCTCGTTGACGAGTCAGAGCCGCAGGTCACTAATCTACCCCCAAGGTAAGGTGGCGGTTGCCTATAGAGTACCATTCCTGATGAAACCTACAGTGCCGTACGAGGGATTGAACTTGAAAACCCGCGACCAGCAGATGGAGAAACCACGGTTCGAGTAAAGCGCGACGCATGTACCACCCTGCGTTTCAATATGAAAAGCCTCTCAAGGGGATCAGCTACCTACGAGGGATCGCGCCCCCAAGGCCCCATGTCTGAGGAGCCTGATCCCGCAAGGGCCGCCTCGCCGATAGCACGCGTCGACGAGGTCCTTGCTCGTTATGGCCGATCGACCAACCCTCCTACTGTCCCGATGAGGACAGCAGGAGAGCGGCTCAGTTGGCTAGACCGCCTGAACCGACCATCCACCAGTCGACCTTACGAGCGGGATCCGCCCCCTCATCAACCAACGCCTCCTGTATGGAAGACGGCAACTGATACACCGGGGGGGATCCCTCTCATTGTCGTCATCAACGATTATTCGAACGGCGCGCCTCCTCCGCCTCCGCCTCGTCGCGAAGGACCTCCAGAGGTCCCCTCGCGCGAGAGCCCTCGCATTCCAGAGTACATCCGCACGCACAGAGCTCCCAAGTTGAGCCTGTGACGCCCAGAGGGGATATGGCGGCACTACAATAAAACCCCGAACCGTAGAGGGGCAGCATCTCCCCCTCTTGCCCCGGCGCCCTTGTTCTGTTGGATGCTTTCCTTTCCCTCTCCCTCACGTTAAGTCCTTAATAAACAAATAAACCCCTCAAACATTGTCCCGCTAATTACGATGGAGCCGTCTCAAATCCTTGAGGCGCTGATCGATTGGTGTGTTCACACAGTACTCGCGATCGAGTATCTGCCAGCGTCGTATTCTATGTGGGGGCTCCAGAGCAGCCGAGCATAAATAACCCTAGAGGTTTCCTTGAGTGGCACTCCCTCTCTAGGCAGTGCGAGTGCCTCACGACGGCCGATGTTGTCAGTACTGAATGAAAGGGCTCTATGGTATGCATTTCCGGGTCGCTTGGATTACAAAACTCACGCACTCATCCCGCGACCAGGCATCCCGAGGGACCACAGCACCCATGCTCTCTTCATGGGTACGATGTCAGGAATTGTGAGAGAGACCGAGGCGAGGCTAGATACTCAGCGGGAATTTGGGGGCCCGAGGACGTGAGACATCGATGGCCACGACGATGAAAATCCAAAAACGCCTCGCGATCCCGTCATTTTGATAATTTTGTACGTTATGTACACAACTTGGTTGGTCAAGTGTACATCTACGCCTTTACAATGCCCCTCAATTTACTTGACCCGTCCATGACACTTTCGGCTGTCATTGTCAACTGTTTATTGAGGCTGGGACTAAGATGTCGTCTTTGTCCGCAAACTTGGATTCTCCACTTCTGGGTACATTCACACAATCGCAATGTACCTGGTGGTCGTATCTCATATTTATGGGCCTTCCTACCAACCCCAGTGAATGCTTCCTCAAGGGCGTGTGGGAAGGCGACCCAGTACTTCTCCTTCCCAAGACAGGAAACCCGGCGTGGTTTGGGCGTGGTCATCACGCGGAAATCGTCTGTCGACGTGCATGTAAAGCTCTTAACAAGAGTACAAACACGATGACGAACACGGGTCAACCCCACAACTTCCTGTTTTTCAGAGCCCAAAGTTCAAACCGACCATGCACAAGAATGTTCTTCAAAGTAGTAGGGACACGAGCACCCCAGCCAGACGCAAAGATGAGTTCTCGTCATTCCCTCTGCCGCCTCGGTCGCCACCGTCGCTGAGGGAGGTCTTGAAGCAGTTGTTGCAGGGTGGTCCCCCCTGGTCACAGGCACAGGCACATTCATCACCACCACTGCCACCGGTGCCGCCGCAACCTGCGACCGGTGGGGCTACAGGCGCGAGCGGAGGCACGCGCGCGGGCAGAGGCATGGGTGTATGTAGCGCCCCAGGCGGTGGCACGGGTGGAGGCGCTGGCACAAGCCTTGGGGGCAGGCGTGTGGCCGGTGAAGGCGCGAACATTTACATATGCCGATGTTTTGGCAGATTCGAAACTCATGCACCTCATTTACTCCATTCCCGACTATCGTCATATACTTGCATATCACCTATACCGCCGCCCACATACTATACAACAGTCTTCGTGGTTGATCCAGATTATTACACCCATCACCCGCCTTCCACCAGAGTTGCTCCGACACATTTTATTCTTTATCATCGACGAAGCGAGCGATTCACCATTGGCGTTGATGCTCGTATGTAAGCATTGGTATGACATCGTCACTGGTGTTTGGGCATCACTCAAGCTAGGCACGACAACCCCAAAGGATGCTGTCACAACCAAATTGGAAAGGAACCAATTGGTTTTGGATGTCGTAGTTGATACGGAGATCGACCGTGGCCATTTCACCCCATCAGAGGGTGCTTACCAGGCTATTTTCGCTGCCATTGAAGCAACCGACCGATGGCGAAGCTTCGTAGTCGAGACCTTCCCACCACAGGCCGACTTTCCTGAACACCTCGTGAACAGTGGACCCCAAGAATGCTCGGGTGCTGTCATGAACCGCATTAGAACATTCAGGATCAAGTGCGTTTGCGAGACGTCGCCCCTCCTCGACCAGCTTTTGCGCATCCTCGGCAATTCAACCTCTCGAGAGCTCACGACAGTGGAAATAAATTCACCAAATGTGATATCATTCCTTGCTCCTACCCATCTCAGAATCTTCCATTCCGTCAAAGTGCTCTCCCTCGATACCCCAGGGTTGCGCGACCCAGTTGACCTTCTACCTCACCTACATCAACTGGAATCCCTTACTGCCTCTCATATCTCCTTTCCCATCTATACCAAGGACGTAGACTTACCGTTTGTTCGCACACTCCGTCATCTCAGCCTCAGAGGTGTCTCCATTCAGTGGATGAGTGGCAAGACCTTTCATGCTCTCGAGAGTTGCACCCTTCTCCTTCCACGTTATCGCCACATTCAGCACCCATTCAGCACCACCCTCCCGAACTGCAAGCACTTGACATTCCAAGGCTATCCTTTCGACGTGCTTAATGGCGTCTCAGCACGCAAGGTTAATCACCTCTCTGTGACGTGCTCCTCTTCTATTGGCCTGCGGGGAACCTGGGAATTAGTCCAGTTTTCTAGTCAAGCCTTACGACCGAGCCGATTCTCACCACGAATTCCCCATCTCAGTATCGGGGCTACGAGTGGGGCTTGGAGAAAAGCATTAACGTTCATGTCGGGTTTAGAAGAATTGGTGATTGAGAACGCACGACCTTCTTCGCTTGGAGCGAGGGTCTTGCAGTCACTTGTCGTACACTCAATCCATACAGCCAATAGCGGTACTACTGCCACTCCTGGGGGGCGGAATGCACCGCTGTGCCCATCGCTTAAGCGACTTGGTCTCCGATATCGTCGCTGGTTGCGACCCAGTGAGCCTTTTGACTTGATTCCGGAGTTCAGGTCCATTATCCTGTCAAGGCAGCGGTCAAAGTTCCCTCTGCAGAGCTTCCAAATATGGATAAGGAGTGATGAAAAGGACCCACTGGAATTGGTGGATGGATTATCGATTAGCCTCAAGGGATTTGAACGCCTGAAGGATGCCAGTGCAATCAACGTGCCACAGGCGATGGCTAGTAAATTAGTGGAGAACACGGAGAAGCCTTCTGGGAAGTCCTCTACCACAAGCCCTCAACGACCGCTGGCATCCCAGCCGCTGCTGCCTCCGCCAAGAACTCCTCCACCACCACCGCCCCCTCTGCCCAATCTACCTTTACCGCCTCCCCGTTTGCCCAATCCTGTCTCCTCACGGAGTCTGACTGTGCTTGTCAGACACCCGTATGAGGACCAAAGGTACAAGGAGATCAACCTCATAGAAGGCGAATTTATCTACGACGTTGAGCAATTCGACGATAAGTGGTTGAGGGGCACCACGGTGGACGGAAAAAGGGGGGTTTTCCCTGCCAGTCATGTCGAGGAAAGTGCGACCCCTGATGAGGCTGGAGTACCACCGCCCCGACTCCACGTGAGACCAGCACCGAAGATCGGAATTCCGACCGCCTGGCTCTCTCTCGTTCAACCACTGGCTGAGGATCACGTCATACCGGTCCGACGAGGATGCCAGGTCGTCCTTGATATCGACTTCAACGAACTATCTTCTGTTACGACACGGAAGAGCCTTGTCATCCCGTCGACTGCCAGTGTGAGGACCGACGATCACTATGCTGAATGGGAGGTCGTGCATCTCTCTGTGCGAGTATTCGGCGCAGACACCCAGAGTGAATACAAGTCCGTTTGCAATGCGTGTAGCAGAGGGGAGGGGGAGAAGATAGGAAACCCGAGCATCGTTGACTTTTATGCTGCAAGTAACGTCATCAAATCATCCAATGATGGGATGGCTCAAGTCAAGTTCAAGTTATCCTGCCATCCGAAACACCAGAGGCCGAACGAAAGCGCATATTCGTGAGTCGGCTTTGGCGATTCAAGACCTGAACTGATTTCGTACAGGCTCGAAGTCGTGCTAGTGGAGAACCAGCGTCAAGGACATCTGGCCCCTTCACCGAGAGTGGTTGCGACTTATCGTCTTCCATGGCCTTTCAACGTTGGGACGCCGCAACGCGGTCAAGGCCCTACTGGCCCTGCGGGTGGCACTGTACCCGAGGCTAGTGGCCCCAGCGGACTACAACATATGGCTGTTGATACACCGACACCTCGTGCTCGCGTTGGAGCGGAGCCAGGGTTTCCTACGGTGGAACCATTGATACCACCATCGCCAGGGTCATCTTCGCTCTCCGAGGGAGAGCACCAAGGGGTCCCTTTCGTGCCTAGCTCCAATGCTCAAGCACCGTCAACCCGCGACCCCCGCGCTAAAGAGGTTGCAGGACTTAAGCAGCGTAAGCGGGATCGAGTTGAGGCTGGTTTGGATGACGGAGACTCACAGAACTCCACTGAGGGACGTCGGGTGCGACGTAGGCACGAGCAATGGAACCAGATCCATCATCCGGCACCGGATATCGACTACCAAGACGCGCCTGAACTCGTCCAATATTGTGAAGGCAGCACATCTAGTTCGCCACCACTGGCGCCGCCCCCTGTACCTCCTGAGAACGCAAGCTCGAGTTCTGCTCCACTTGATGCCATCAAGCCCCTTAACCAGCCCATTGCCCCGCCGAGGACCGAGGAAGAATCCGCTCCCACCCTTACGGAAGTGAACCCTGAATCCGGATCGATCACGGGTGGTGCTACTATCTGGCTCCACGGAAGGGGTTTCCCGGCCCCCTTCCCTCTGTTTGCGAGATTTGGGAGCGCTGTAGTACCAACAGTGAGCTCGTTGACTGCTTTTGTGAGGCTCTTTCTAATCGACTTTCCCAGAAATTCTGCGACCCGTACCTTCTTTCCTGTCACCTGCCCCCCGCAACCGCCTCGGGCGTTGTCGATGTTACACTATCGAAGGATCCAAAAACAACTGCGTCGGAGTATGGAACCAGCATCGCGAAGTTTCACTATGCAGTAGATCATGATCGATTGTGAGTCTCTCGAAATGCACTCAACGTCCCATACTCATTTAAACCAAGAATTCCGATACTTCTACGTATTAATGTACAGGGATATCCGGCGCTCTTGCCGGCGCTGCAGACACTCCTGACCGCCCTCAACGGAAACCAGGGAAATCGTGATCTGCAAGGAGGGAGTAACGACGCCGGACCGCGAGACGATTCAATCGAAACAGCGCTGGTGGACATCCTTAGCTACCTTCAAACACAGAATAACTTTCAGGAGATCTTGTCTACGACCAGTGATTATAGCCAGACCCTCGCGCATCTATCCATCTTCTACGGCTACCCCTCTCTCCTCCGTCACCTCGTCGAGTGGGGCATCGACCTCGCTATTTCCGATATCAATGGTCTCACCGCGCTTCACTGCGCCTTTATGAAGGGAGATCTGGACAGCGTGCGGATTTTGCGGCGAGGGGGTGCACCTGAAACCGTGACGGATAAACTGGGTCGAACTCCTTCGGACCTGCAGCCAGATGGATTCGGCTTGGCCATTGACCTCGACGGTGAGGTTGTTGCCGGGTTGGACACTGAAATGTGGCCGGAGGAAACTGATACTGATGAGGGAGGTGAGGGAGGCGGTGGAGGTGGACCCAGTAGAAGCGGAGGTGGTCAAATTGCGTCAAGTTCGAAAGAACCAGCGATCATTGTCATGAATCAATCGCTCTTGGATAGAAACAGGTGGAGGAAGAAGCACAGTGGCCCTCGAATTCTCCCTGATACACCTAATGATGCCTCTATTGGCAATATGTCCAGCAAGCTCTTTGAGGCTGAAACTGAAGCTGACACGATCGACTTCTTGGTGAGAGGGATACTTCCCAACGGGAAGATTTGGCAGGAAGAACCAGCTCTCCTCAATGCCCTTTTATTGTTTCGCTTCGACGACATCATGTCCCCTGGCATGGTAGGCTCTTGGAACGTACCATATCCACCCTCGTCCTCGGCCTAGCCTCCCCATGCAGTCACCTATGTTGAGGAGTGAGCACCCTCGTGGCTGTAAGGAGATGCATAGGGGCCATGATGGTCGTTGGTACGTCGCTGGATTGTGAGGAGTTCCCCCCCCCCTGGAGGATGTCGTGGCACCTCGCTAAGGCATCTAAAGCGGCAGCCTGCCTCTACCGCCTACCAGGGGGTGACTCATATCCACACAAGCAGTTTTTTCCCAGTCGCTCGCTGAGTTGTTGAGAATAACCCCCCCCCCCACGCCGAGAGTACCCCGCC